>Ga0247837_1000240_pt1 | contig 112701 bp, 100 predicted proteins | sample LaCtaG_2_FD_187115 | JGI IMG/M metagenome (GOLD analysis project Ga0247837, IMG submission 187115) | Freshwater microbial communities from meromictic Lake La Cruz, Castile-La Mancha, Spain - LaCruzMarch2015_14.5m | ecosystem: Environmental > Aquatic > Freshwater > Lake | place: Spain... | reverse complement strand
ATCCCAGGCGTCTTGTTTGGGCGCAAACGGACGATCGTACAAGTAATCAAACACAAGATCATCCGGCGCAATGATGCCAAAGCGCGCACCCGCTTCGATCGTCATATTGCACATCGTCAGGCGGTCTGCAAGCGAGAGCGAATGGATAGCGGCCCCCGCAAACTCGACGGCATGCCCTGTGGCGCCTGAGGAGCCAATCTGCGCAATCAGTGCCAAAATAATATCTTTACCTGAAACACCTGCGCGATGTTGACCCGTCAGTAAGACGCGTAAACCTTTTGGCTTGGGTTGCCAGAGAGACTGTGTCGCAAGTACATGCGTACTTTCAGATTGGCCAATGCCAAAAGCAAGTGCACCAAACGCACCATGTGTCGAGGTATGGCTATCGCTGCAAGTTAATGTTGAACCCGGTAAGGTGATGCCTTGCTCTGGACCCATCACATGGACAATACCTTGACGCGGATCGTCAATGGGAAAGTAATGGGCACCACTCCATTGCATATTTTTATCAAAGCGTGTGATCATTTGGTTGATTTCTGGCGTGGTCGCATCCTTAGGATTACGGCTGATCGTCGGGACATAATGGTCCGCTACACCAAAAACTTGCTGGGGATTGCGTAGTGAGAGTCCTCGCTCGCGCAAAGCGCTGAAGGCATGAAAAGAACCCTCGTGAATGAGATGACGGTCTATATAGATTAAAGAAGGACCTGTTGCGCGTTCAACGATCACGTGTTGACGCCAAATTTTCTCAAAGAGTGAAAGTGCAAGCGGGGGAGGTAACGCCATATTAGGTATCCTGAGACTTCGCTAGTGTTTGTGGTGCTCGCTCCGGCGCATATGCAGTTCGGCCAGAAGGCGCTGTCACGTCGGAGGCACGAGCGGTAATGTGTGGATCTGTTCGGGAGGGCACTGGATCGATATGCGTCAATAAATTTAAGACACGATGTCTTTGCATGACCGCCTGCCGTGCTGCTAAGCCAATATCATGGCCCTCTACCACGGATAAATATGCGCTGACCTCAATGTGCGCATCAACCAAAATCATGTCACCCATTTTGCGTGTCTTGATGTCGTGTGCACCCAGAACACCCGGCGTTTGCAATAGTGTGGCCGTAATTGCGGCGACTTCCTGCTCGTCGGCAGAATGATCCATCAAGTCGTGAAAGGCACTCGAACCAAAGGTCCAGCCCATTTTGCCAACCATCAAGCCAACGAATAGGGCTGCAATCGGATCCAAAATGGGGTAGCCAGCGAGATTGCCGACAATTCCGATTGCGACAACAAGGGAGGAGGCTGCATCAGAGCGTGCATGCCAAGCATTTGCGACCAACATGCTCGATTTGACGCGCTTAGCGATTTTCAGCATGTAACGAAATAAAAGCTCTTTGGAGACGAGCGCCAGTCCAACAATCCAAAGCGCAGCGCCATGAACGACCGGGATATCTTCCGGATTCTTGAGCTTCTCAAAGGCGGCCCAAAGCATGCCGAGCGCGACCATGATTAATAAGACACCTATCACCATGGATGCAGCAGTCTCAAAGCGCTGGTGACCATAGGGATGATCTTCGTCAGCGTCTTTTTTGCTGTGATGGCTGGCAAAGAGCACAACAAAATCGCTCACTAAATCAGACAAAGAATGCACACCATCTGCGATCAAGGCCTGAGACTTGGCAAAGATACCCACTGCAATTTGAGTAATGGACAGTACGACATTGACCAGCACACTGACCCAGGTGCTTTTGCTTGCGGCGGCGGCACGTTGTTCAACGGTAAACGTTGTATCCTCACTGTCGTCTTGAAGGTCAGATAGTTTCATACACGTTCCCTTGCTGAGCCTAAAGTCATTGGTAAAAACGCTTAAATCGCTGGGGGCTAAAGGGCGCGATATTAATTTCTGGCTCAGTACCTGAAGCCAGTTGTGCAACTAAGCGGCCAGTGCGCGCAGAACCAACCAATCCGACGTGGCCATGTCCGTAAGCGTGAATAATATCCCGACACCCTGAGGCAAGACCTATGCAGGGAAGTCCATCAGGGGTACTAGGGCGACGTCCCATCCAGATTTTGATGCGGTCGGTAGACAGGTCCTGAGGGAGTTTCGGGTAAATCGCCACCAGGTGTTTGCGTAAAATTTCAGCGCGTCGCCAATCCGGTATATCGTCTTTTTCGGCAATTTCAACCTGACCCGCTACGCGTAGCCCCTGATCCATCCCTGTCACGATGACTTTACGGTCTGCAAACATCGTGGGAATACGGGGGCCTGCTTCAGGCGAGCTGACAACAGCGTGGTAGCCGCGCTCAGACTCAATGGAAATGCGATCACCCGCTAAGCGAGCCAGTTCTTTAGAGCGAGCTCCGATGGCGATCACAGCTTTGTCGCAGAGGACCTCACCTTGATCGGTGAGTACGGCCTTGAGGTGGCCATGTTCGATCCGAAATCCTGTTGCCCGGGCACGGCAGAGCTGCGCGCCTCGCAGTTGAGCATGGGCAATGAGCGCGGCAGTGTAGGCCCCAGGATTGCGGCAACTCCCAGTCTCCGGGACAAGTACACCAAAGGTGTAGCGTCGATCGAGATCAGGTTCGAGTGCTGCGAGTGCGCAGGCATCAAGTTCTTGCCACGCAATACCTTCTGAGCGGCGAATGTCCCAAGCTTTTGAATCTTGTAAAAAGTGAGAACGAGAAAGATAGGCATGTAAAAGCCCCGTGCGCACAATCAGATGACCCACACCAGCTTGCTCAGCCATTTCTTGATGTAAATCAGGCGCACCGGCGAGCAAACTGCGCAGGGCAACGGCTGTGCGCGCTATTTTTGTGTAATTGGACGCTGCATTCAGATAGCGCGCCAACCATGGGAGCGCGCGCGGGAAGTACTGCCAACGGATCGCGAGGGGGCCAAGCGGATCGGCCAGCCATTTTGGTACGTTTTTCCATGCGCCCGGTGTGGCCGCCGGTAAAACGGAGTGGGAAGAAAGCCAGCCTGCGTTGCCAAAGCTCGCTGCCTGTTCGTCTCCCGGACGCTCTGGCTCGATCAAGGTGACGCGCAAGCCTGTATTGAGGCATTGGTAGGCACTGGTTGCCCCGATAATGCCCGCCCCAATAATGACAACGTGATCTGTGTGCGGCATGGTGGTTGTAATGAGTAGAAGAAAGTTTATAGCCAAAAGTTATTATGGATTTACGGGCAATCCATCGTAGCATTTAGGACTGTTCGCGTCTGCAGTCACTCCGGTATGATCTATTTTTTAATTGATGCCCTTTTTGTGCTTAATAGGGCTTTTGACCCGGGAATTGACTCAAATGAAAGCTGTTTTTATTGATGCAAGTGCCACGTTGGGTGACGTCGCTGAGCGTTTACACCGTGCTGACGATATCGCGTTAGTCGTCAATCGTCAGGTGGACATCACGCCTGAGCAAATCCCGGCCGTGATGGGTGAGGCAGAAATATTGATTGTGGATCACACCGCCGTGCCCACAGCCATTGCCAAGCAGTGCAAGGGACTCAAGCACGTGGTGTTCCTCGGCACCGGTGCGCGCTCCTATATGAATCCTGAAGAGTTGGCAGAGATCGGCATCGAAGTCCACATCATTAAAGGCTATGGCGATACAGCAGTGGCCGAGTGCGCCTTTGCGTTAATGTGGGCCTCAGCCAAAGGTTTTGCCCGCATGGACCGTGAGATGCGCGTCGGAAATTGGCTGCGCACCGAAGCTGTCCAGCTGAAAGGAAAAACACTCGGTTTGATCGGTTTTGGCGGTATTGCGGCCGAAATGGCACGTTTGGCACTTGGCGCCGGCATGCAGGTCATTGCATGGAATCGTTCGCCGAAGTCTTATCCAGGCGTTCAATTTGTCTCGCTAGACGAACTATTTGCGCAAAGTCAGGTGATTTCTTTGCATTTGTTGCTCAATGACGAAACCAAAGGCTTTATTTCTCGCGAACGTATTGCACAGATGAAAGATGGCGTGATGCTGGTCAATACAGCCCGAGGTGCAGTGGTTGACGAGCAAGCGCTGGTGGACGCGCTTCTTTCAGGCAAGATCGCCCATGCTGGCTTAGATGTCTTTGAAATCGAGCCACTTCCCAAAGACCACCCTTTTACAAAAATTGAAAACGTCACACTTTCGGCTCATTCAGCATTCCGTACACCAGAAGCAAGTGACAACCTCATCGAAGCATCTTTAAACCACTGCCGCCGAATTTCGGGGCAGGGCACATTGCGTTAAGGAGATCTTTATGCGTCAAGTCTTTACACAATTATCAGTTGCACTGATCGCAGCAAGTGCCTGTTCAGCAGTTTTTGCTCAGACGGACACCAAGTGGCCTACGCGATCAATCACCATTGTGGGTGGTTTTCCAAATGGTTCTGGCATCGACATTTACGCACGCAAACTAGGCGAGGCGATCACGGCTTCTTGGAATGTGCCGGTGGTGGTGGATGCTAAAACAGGTGCGGGGGGCAATATCGCTTCGGATTTAGTTGCGCGCGCTCAGCCAGATGGTTACACCTACCTGTTTGGCACAGCAGGGACGCATGCGATCAATCCAGCGCTCTACAAGAAACTCAGTTTCGACGTAGAAAATGACTTTACGCGTATCGCAATTTTGGGTGATGTACCCAATGTGCTCTTGATCAATCCTAGCAAGTTGCCTGAAGTCAAGACCTGTGCAGACTTGCTTAAGCTGATGCGTGATAAGCCCGGCACGTTAAATTACGCCTCGACCGGAAACGGCGCTTCAACGCATTTAGCGGGTGCTCAGTTTGCAAGCGCTGCCAAGGTAGACATGGTCCATGTGCCCTACCGCGGTCAGGGACCGGCAATGACGGCTCTTCTCGGTGGAGACGTGGAGATGTTCTTTAACCAGAGCGCACCCGCCATTGCCTCGGTCAAAGGCGGCCGGACCATTGCCTTGGCCGTGACTAGCCCAACACGGTTGGCGGCGCTGCCTGATGTGCCGACTGTTGCCGAAGCCTGCAATTTGCCAGGTTTTGTGAGCACGACTTGGTACGGTCTTTTTGGTCCAGCCAAGCTTCCGGCTGAGATTTCAAACAAAATGAGTGCTGAAGTAGTGAAAATCGTGTCGACGCCTGCTTTCAAAACATGGCTCACCGACACGCAGGGCATTACGCCAGCTGCCGATCCTAGTCCAGCTGCGTTTGCACGCATTCACAAAGAGGACATAAAAAAATGGGCCGAAATTGTGAAAATATCTGGTGCTCAAGTGGATTAAGTGTCAGTTTTTTTGCATCGACGGAGTCGGTAAAAGTGCTTTAAAATCCAAATATGCTTTCATCACAAACCGCTTTTTGTAAATTGTGGCTCTTCAGACGCTTTCTAATAGTCTTTGGGGCCATTTCTGTTTCAGGTTGCATGGTCGGTCCAGACTTCAAGACCCCCGAAACCAAACTCCAATCATCGTTTAGCGAGCCGAAAAAAACTGAATTTACCGAGATCATTCCAATTTCTATCGAGAAAACGCCCAATCCCGTCAGTTGGTGGGCGGATTTCAAGGACCCAGTTCTCAATGATTTATTGGCGCGAGCATCGAGGGATAATCTGACCCTTCAGCGCGCGGCGATTCGTATTTATCAGGCGCGTTCTCAACTCGGTGTGTCCGAGGCCAACCTGTTGCCGACTGCTGCATTACAAGGGGGTGTCGTTCGTAATGACCAGCCTAATGCGTTGACACAGTTTCTCAACACCTCCTCAATTTCTACTACACAAAACTTAGTGGTTCAGGCCAACTGGGAAATTGATTTTTGGGGAAAATTCCGACGTGGAATTCAAAGCACTGTTTCTTCACTGTTTTCAACGACAGCGGAATACTATGCTGCGGATGTATCGCTCGCAGCCGATGTGGCCAATACTTATATAACGATTCGCAATTATCAGTCCTTGATTCGCGTCGCACGTGCCAACTTAGCACTTCAGGCTGAAAGCTTGCGCATCGCCACCTCACGCTTTAAAAATGGCGCCACCTCCTTGCTAGACCTGAGTCAGGCCGAATCTCAGTACGAACAAACTAAGTCTGACATTCCAACCTTGATTTCATCGCTTAAAAATGCTGAGTATGCGATGAGTATTTTGTTGGGTGAACCGCCAGATTTTTACGAAAAAAACTTTGGTCAGAGCAGCGCGAGTTTGCAGCCGCCTCAATCATTGCAAACAGGCATCCCCAAGGACTTGTTACGGCGTCGACCCGATGTGTTGCAAGCGGAGTATGCGGCGGCGGCTCAATCTGCGTTGATTGGTGTGAACGCAGCAGCCTTATATCCAAGCTTTTCTTTAAGCGGCTATTTCGGCTTTCAAAGCGTCTCCGTCAACAATGTCAGCCAATCCAGTTTATTTTCTTGGGATAATCGAACCACCTCTTTAGGCGGCAGCTTTATGTTCCCGTTATTTTATCGGGGCGCGATTATCGACCAGATTCGCGTTCAGGATGCTGTCTTCCAAAGCAGTGTGTTGGCGTATCAAAACCTTGTCTTGCAAGCCCAAAAAGAGGTTGAGCAGGCCATTACCGCCATTTCAACGACAAGCAGCTCTGCCGTGGACCTCAAAAAATCGGTCACTGCTGCACAGCGCGCGGCTTCTCTGGCGCTTGATCGTTACAAAGCAGGTCAAAATGACTACAACACTGTCATCGTGGCCCAGCAGCAGCTTTTGCTCGTTCAAAATAGTTTGGTGCAATCCCAAACCAATAATTTGCTCGGCTATGTAGCCGCCTTTAAAGCGCTGGGTGGAGGGTGGTCTGGGGAGTTTGTGGTGCCCGCCTTACCTGCTGGGATGGTCCAGCAAATGCAGGCAAGAACCAATTGGGGTGACGCCCTTACAAATTCTGCCGAGCCCAGATTAGTGAAGTCAAGCGAGACGATTCAATGAGCATGATGATGAACAATATGATGGCAAAACGTATGCTTGGAGCGTTGATCGCTTTCACTGCAGTGGTGCTTTTGAGCGCATGTGATAAAAAAACGACCGCTAAAGTCAGTCCAATTCCTGAGGTGACGGTTGCCAAGCCCGTTGCTCAGGATGTCCGAAGTTTCGAAGTGTTTGACGGCAACGTTGCCGCGTATCTCTCCGTTGACCTTGAGGCGCGTGTGCCAGGCTTTCTGACCAAGATCGCCTTTGATGATGGCGCCTATGTCAAAAAAGACCAGTTGTTGTTTGTAATTGAACAGGATCAATATGCGCAGCAGGTCAATTTGACACGTGCTGTGTTCCAAGAGGCCAAGATCGAAATTACGCGTCAGAGAGCTTTGTTAAAAGACAATGCAACCTCGCAGTCTGCCGTCGACAAGGCGATGTCCGTATACCTTCAGGCCGAAGCCAACCTCAAACTGGCCGAGATTAACTTTGGCTACACGGAAGTACGCGCCCCGTTTGATGGGCTGATGGGGCGACATCTCATCGACGTCGGCAACTATTTGGGCTCAAGTCCTCAGGGTGTCAAGCTAGCCACCATACAAAAAATCAATCCTGTATATGTTTACTTTTCAATCAACGAGCGCGATCTTCTGAAATATCAGAAACGTTTCGGTACTGAAAATGAACGCAAATCTCAAGTCAATAAACTCCCCGTTCATGTGCAGCTACAAGGTGAGGACGGCTATCCCCACACTGGCACCTTGGACTTTGCCGCCAATCTATTAAGTACCAGCACGGGTTCGTTGCAGTTACGTGCTGAATTACCCAACAAAAATTTCAGTTTGTTGCCCGGTCTATATGCAAAAGTACGAGTGGAGTATGGCGAGTCTCGTTTGGCGGTCTTGATTCCGAATACGAGTGTGCTGACGGATCAGCAGGGTGATTACGTTTTTGTTGTGGACGCGGCAAAAAAAGCGACACGGCGCAACATCAAGCGCGGTCAAAGGTTTGCGCCACTGGTCGAGGTCACGAGTGGTTTAGCGGCGACCGATACGATCATTATCAACGGTTTCATCAACGTAAGAGATGGTTTGGTTGTCAATCCACAACTCTCAACCGTTGCACCGTTGCCTGCACGTTAATAGAGTCAGGCAACAGGATTATTCATGCTCTCTAAATTCTTCATTGAACGCCCCGTTCTTGGAAACGTCATCGCGTTGATCACGATGTTGATCGGTGCGGTTTCCATTTTTGGTTTGCCCATTGCGCAATATCCACCCATGACACCACCTACGGTGCAGGTGACGACGTCATGGCCCGGGGCAAGCGCCAGTATCGTTCAGCAATTGGTGGCGAGTAACATCGAAAATCAAGTCAACGGTGTAGAGAATATGCTCTACATGCAGTCAGATTCGACCAACGATGGCCGCTACACGCTAACTGTGACGTTCGAAGTTGGTACTGACCCAAATATGGCGCAGGTGACGGTACAAAACCGTGTGGCGATTGCCTTGGCGTCTTTGCCCCAAGCGGTTCAAAAGCAGGGGGTGACGACCAAGGTTCAGTCCACGTCGATTTTGCAGTTCGTGACGCTGACCTCAAGCAACCCCGAACATGATGCCTTGTTTCTCAGTAACTTTGCCAATTTGCAATTACAAAACCGCTTAGCGCGTATTCCGGGCGTAGCGGCGGCGAACGTATTTGGTGTAGGCAATTACAGTATGCGGATCTGGTTGGATCCAGCGCAACTTAAAATGCGTAACTTGACGCCTGGCGATGTTTCGATGGCGATTAGTCGTCAAAACGTGATGTTGGCAGCCGGCCAGGTGGGCTCGCCTCCTGTCCCATCGGGGCAGGATTTTCAGCTCACACTCAATGTCACAAGCGCGCTTGAAACGCCCGAGCAGTTTGAACAAATTTTGCTCAAAACAAATGATCAAGGCGAACTGACGCGGCTCAAAGATGTGGCGCGCGTTGAAATGGGTAGCCAAAACTACAGTCAGTTTTTCCGCTTAGGTGATAAGCCTGCGGGCGGGATTGCAATCTATCAGCTTCCTGCCGCCAATGCGATTGATGTCGCCAAGGCCGTCAAAGCAGAGATGGAGAAGATTTCCAAAACTTTCCCTAAAGAAATTAAGTGGGAGATTCCTTTTGATACGACGATGTTCGTGACGGCCTCGATTAGTGAGGTGTATCACACGCTTTTCGAGGCGGGCATCTTAGTGCTGTTGGTCATCATGTTATTTTTGCAGGATTGGCGCGCAACGCTTGTGCCTGCGACCACTGTTCCTGTGACGATCATTGGTGCGTTTGCTTGCATGGCGGGGATGGGATTTTCGATCAATTTGTTGACCCTCTTCGCAATTGTTTTGTGTATCGGCATTGTGGTGGATGATGCGATCGTGGTGGTTGAAGGCGTGGCAAAGAAAGTCGAGCAAGGTCAAACACCGCGTCAAGGTGCGATTAATGCGATGACGGAGTTACTGGGTCCTATTATTGGGATTACCTTAGTGCTGATGGCGGTGTTTTTGCCTGCCTCGTTTATCGCCGGTATTACGGGACAGATGTATCGGCAGTTTGCGTTGGTGATTGCTGCGACGGCTCTCATTAGTGGCATTAATGCGGTGACGCTCAAACCCACGCAGGCGGCCCAATTTATTACCCCCAAGTTGCCCGGCGCTAAAAAGTTATGGTTTTTTGTTAAGTTTGATCAGGTGTTTGAAAAGATATCTGCCTGGTATGCCAGTCTAATGCGGCATCTGATGAACAACCGCAAAATAACGTCCTTATTTGGCTTGGTGCTAATTGTTGGCGCGATTATCGGCTTGATTCGTTTGCCAACAGGATTCATTCCAAATGAAGACCAGGGTTATCTTGTTGTCTCGGTTCAGTTGCCCGACGCGTCGGCATTAACGCGCACGCAGGCCGGTATGGCCAAGGTTGTCACAGCCGTCGAAAAAGTACCTGGTGTCAAGCAGGTAGTGTCGATCGGCGGGGTCAATGCGCTGAGCAATAACAGTTCACAGTCCAACACCGGCGTCATGTATGTCATTTTGAAGCCCTGGGCAGAGCGAGGTAAAGGCGAAGACCTCAAGTCCATTTACCAAGGTATGTCTCAGTCTCTCAAAACCATTCAAGAAGTCAATGCCAACGTGTTATTGCCTCCAGCAATTCCTGGTCTGGGTTTATCGGGCGGCTTTCAAATGCAGTTGCAACTGATCGACGGTAGCAACGACTTTAAAAAGCTTGAAAAAATTACGCAGGACTTTCTTGCCGAGGCGAGTAAGCGTCCGGAAATCATGGCGATTTTCACACCCTTTAGAAACAACGTCCCTCAGTTAAAGTTGACGTTTAATCCGTCAAGAGCAGAAACCTTAGGTGTGTCCTTGGGCGACGCCTACGATGTACTGCAAGCCTCTATCGGCTCGACCTACGTCAATCAGTTTTTTAAATATGGTCAGACATATCAGGTTTTTCTGCAAGCAGATGGCAATAGTCGGATGAGTCCGGATCAGATCTCGCGTCTGTACGTTAAAAATAAATCAGGCAACATGGTCCCGATGGGTTCGTTCATCGAGATTACAGAGACCACCGGACCGGCCATTGCTTCTCAGTACAACATCTATCCAACTGCGGCGATCCTTGGTGCGGCCGCCGATGGATTTAGCTCAGGTCAGGTGATCACCGCGCTAGAGGACTTGGCGCGCAGCACTTTGCCTGAGTCTGCAAGCTTTGAGTGGACAGCCATGTCTTATCAAGAAAAACTGGTTGGTAACACGGTTGTCTTGGTATTCGCTCTCTCTATCTTGCTGGTGTACTTGGTGCTGGCCGCGCAATATGAATCTTGGGCTGCACCGATCTCTGTCATTCTGGCTGTTCCGTTGGCCTTGGTTGGAACGGTGATCGCCCTCATGGCGACTGGGCTGGCAAACAATATTTATGTGCAGATTGGCTTGGTACTGATGATTGCGCTTGCCTCTAAAAACGCGATTTTGATCGTAGAGGTTGCGCTTGAAGAACAGAAAAAGGGCTTAAGCGCTGTTGAAGCGGCATTGAAAGCTTCACACGAGCGTTTCCGTCCGATCGTCATGACCTCAATCGCGTTTATTTTGGGCGTCGTCCCGCTGCTGACGGCTTCTGGTGCTGGGGCGGCTGCCCGAGTATCGATCGGCATTACCGTATTTAGCGGAATGATCGCTTCAACATGCTTGGCGGTGGCCTTAGTACCGGTCTTTTTTGTTGAGATTCAAACTTGGGTGGAAAAGCGGCAAGCCAAGCACGATGCAAAGGTCGCAGCACGCTTAGCTGCCCATGAGCGTGCAATGGCTGCTGAAAAAGCCCAGACGCAGGAAAATTCGACCAATAATCAATCTCCAACATAACGCACCTTGAGCGGAGTACACGGCAATATGAAGCAATCTAGCATCCAGAGCGGAGCCTCTGTTGGTTTAGTCGGTTTGGGTGTCATGGGGCGTGGCGTTGCGCTCAATATTATTAAGAGTGGTTTCAAGTTGCTGGGCCGCGATGTTAATCCTGAGTCTTTAATCTGGCTTACCTCAAACGGTGGTCATATCGCTCAGACCCCAATTTCTATGACAAATGAATGCGATGTCATCGTGAGTTTTGTCGTCAATGATATGCAAACGGAGGAGGTTCTGTTCGGGGAACACGGGCTTGCAGCCACGATGAAACCCGACTCCGTGTTTATCGCCTGCAGCACCATGCCGCCCAAGTATGTCAAAGACCTCTCGCAGAGGTTAGCCAAGCTAAAGATTCATCTTGTAGATGCGCCTGTCAGCGGCGGCAAGAATGGCGCGTTAAACGGGTCGTTGACGGTGATGATGGCAGGCGACCCTGCTATTTGTGAACGAGTGAAACCGGTATTGTCTAGCTTTGGTGGCAACATTTTTTCGCTCGGCAGCGAGGCAGGTAAAGGCAGTCAGATGAAAGTCATCAATCAGCTCCTTTGCGGCGTACATATCGCTGCAGCCGCTGAAGCATTAGCGATGGCAAAACGCAATGGTTTACCTCTTGAGACCTCGTTGGAAATTCTTAAAAGCGGTGCGGCGTCGAGTTGGATGTTGGCCGATCGCGGTCCTCGAATGGTGACGGAGTCTTTTGATGATGTCGCTTCTGCCGTCGATATTTTTGTCAAAGATCTTGGACTTGTCTTAGACAGTGCACGTCAGTCTACTTTTCCGGCCTCGATGGCGCACGCTGCGTTTTTGCAGTTTATCGAGGCGAGTAGTCATGGTCATGGCCGGCAAGATGATTCTGCCGTGATTCGCAACTACACCGACAAACCCTAAGTATTTTTATTCTATTGAGAGCAATTCAATGGCCCGCATACCTTACGCTGACTTAAGCAATCCCGAAGCTAAACCCTTGGTTGACCGAATTACCGCTGAGCGCGGAAGCGTCTTGCATCTTTATCAAATGCTGCTGCATAGTCCTCCCGTGGCGAGTGGCTGGCTCAACTACCTGACAGCTATTCGTCAGCAAAGTTCTTTGCCTGGTGCGTTGCGCGAGCTCGTGATTATGCGTATTGCGATTGTGAACGGCGCACCTTACGAAGCTGAGCAGCATGCGCCGATTGCCTTGCGCGAAGGCGTGACGCAAGCACAACTTGATGATTTGGTTGAGTGGCAGGCGTCCAAACAGTTTGATCCGACACAGCGTGCCGTGCTTGCCTATGCGGATGCAATGACCAAAGAGATTCACGTCTCTCCCGAGGTCTTTGCAGGCGTCAAGGCACTGCTGAGTGAGCGCCTGATTGTCGAGTTGACAGCCACGATTGGCGCTTACAACATGGTTTCACGCTTTTTGGAAGCCTTGCAAATTCATTCGCACGACGTCCGTTAACAAATGCCCCATAAGGGCATTTGTTAACGGGCTAAATTAAGACGTGTAGAGTGGGTAGCCGCCCGGCTCAGCATCCAAGAGCCTGAGCATGGCGTGCCACTCGAGCTCTCCATAGGGACGACGCACACCGGGTTGATACAGGTGTGCAGATTTCTCCAGAATTTCTTTAGGAGGAATCGACAAGGCGGCACCTGCCGCCATCGCATCGACTTGGGCGCGGCAAGACATTTCGAGTTGATACATTAAGTTGAATGCCTGTGGAACTGAGGCACCGCTCGTCAACAAGCCGTGATTACGCAAGATCATGGCGTTGTGCTGACCTAAATCCTGCACAAGACTCTCACGTTCGGCTAAATCAATCGCTGGACCAGCAAAGTCGTGATAACCGAGGTGGTTGTTAAAGCGACTTGATGTTTGCGTCATTGGCAACAAACCACATTCCATTGACGCAACGGCCATCCCAGCGCGTGTGTGCGTATGAATGACGCAGCCGATATCTGGCCGAGCCGTATGAATGCAACCATGGATGACATATCCGCTTTTGTTGATGCCGTAGTCCGTGTCGGGCTTGCGCACAATCTCACCTTCGACGGTGATGCGCACCAGACTCGAGGCAGTGATTTCCTTGTAAAGCAAACCATAGAGGTTGATCAGCAAGTCTTCTGTGCCAGGAATGCGAGCGGTGATATGGTTGTAAATCATGTCGGTCATGCCGTACTTGTCCATCAAACGATAGCAAGCCGCGAGCGTTACGCGCGTTTCCCACTCTTCGGGACTGACTTTGCCTTTCAGGGGCTCAAACTGTGTAGAAAATTTGCCGCTCACAATATTCTCCTGTTTATCTTCTTTTGAAATCTTACCTTAGCGCGAGGGTGACACGATGAGGTCAGCTGCATCCAGCGTTTGATTGTTGAAATAAAGTTCTATATTGCGGAACATATGACCCACGATATGTGGAACGTTGTCATACACGCCCCCCGCCGAATGAGGTGTGGCGACGACCTGGTCCATTTGGAGCAAGGGATGGTCGGCACGGGGAGGCTCACCTTCAAAGGTGTCAAGACCCGCGCTCGACAGTTGACCTGAGCGTAAAGCGTCCACCAAAGCCGTCTCGTCGATCAACTCACCTCTCGCGGTATTAATCAACATCGCACCACGTTTCATCTTGTTAAACGTCTGGGCATTGAAAAGGTGCTTGGTTTGTTCTGTGAGTGGGGCATGCAGACTCAAAATATCGCTTTGGGCGAGCAGGGTGTCAAAGTCTACGTAGCGCACGTTAAATTGCTGTTCGATTGCAGGGTCTAGACGCGTTCGGCTGTTGTAGAGGATGTTGACATCAAAGCCGCTGAGGCGTTTAGCGACAAATCTAGCAATGTTTCCAAAGCCAAACAGACCCACTGTTTTACCATCAAGTTTGGCGCAGACGGTACGCAGTTCGGAGGCAATCCATTTGCCTTCTTGAAGACTACGGTGCGCAAGAGGAAGTCGTCGCGAGGTCGCCAAGATGAGCATGAGCGTGTGTTCTGAGACCGGAATGGAGGTGGCACCTGCCGTAATCGCAACAGTGACCCCCGCATGTCGCGCTGCCTCAAGGTCGATTTTATCTACGCCAATTCCCCATTTCTGAATCAGCTTTAAGCGGGGTGCTTGCGCGATCATCTCAGCGGTCACAAACGTTCCCGCCGCCATGATCACATCGGCATTACGCACCATCGCAAGGTGCTCGGCGCTTTCATTTGTCTGGGCAAATGCGATGGTGAAGCCTGCAGGATTGAGTGTGCGAACGACTTCAATCGTCGGTGCCGCCATGGGTGTGAGAAAAGCAATGTGAGGCTGCATGTGAATCGAGATGAATCAAATAAGGGTGATTATTGAGTAACAACAGTGATTTCGCCGCGCTCAATTAAAAGTACTTTGATATCTTTTTTAACGATTTTTCCGTAACCGGATTTGGGCATCGATTCCCAAAAAACAAACTGTCTCGGCCAGCGATATTTCGCGCAGCGCCCCTCGAGATGAGCGAGTAATTCTGGTACCTCTACGGCGGGGAAGCCTTCGCGTCTCACAACGACCGCTACGCCAATTTCACCCCATTTTTCGTCAGGGACACCTAGGATGGCAATTTCTGCGACTCCTGGGTGGGTGAGCAGGACTTCCTCCGCCTCGCGTGGATAGACGTTCGAACCACCTGAAATATACATATCCGATTCGCGACCCGTGATGTAGAGCAGGCCGCGTTCGTCTATGCGACCAAGGTCGCCAGTATGAAACCAGCCGCCTCGCAACGCTTTGGTCGTGGCTTCAGCATTGCCATGGTAACCAGCAAATACGGCAGGGCCACGGCAACAGATTTCTCCAATTTCACCTGCCGCAACAGGCTCTAGATTGTCGTTTAGGATGGCGACTTCCATTCCAACGCGTGGGCGTCCGCAAGAGCCAATATTTGCATTGGGATCCGCATCATCTTCGCTGTGCATCTCACGGGTGAGAACAGTAATATTTCCCGTGACCTCGCCTAAGCCGAAATATTGAACAAGGACTTTGCCAAGCTTGTGTAGCGCGAGTTTTTGGTCGGCCCGATACATTGGCGCACCCGCATAGATTACATAACGTAGAGAACTGTGATCGTAAAGATCAACTGCGGGGTGTTCCACCAGCATTTTGATGATGGTCGGAACTGTAAACATATTCGTCACGCGATAGCGTTCGACCGCCTGCCAAAACGCGGCAGGATCAAGCTTTTCACTGGGCATTAAAACGGTGGTTGCGCCTCTCGCCACATTGAGCAGAGCGTGAATGCCCGCACCATGCGAAAGTGGAGCGACGGCGATGGAGCAGTCAAGCTCCGTTGTGCCAGGGATGAGATCTGCCAGATGATTATTGACGACAAACGCCATCTGTCCATGCGTGAGGATACCGGCCTTAGGTTTTCCCGTCGTTCCCGAGGTGTAAAAAAACCAAAGAGGATCGTCATAGGTGACAGTTTCCTCTGTGTCAGTCGCCCCGAGATGTTGGGCGATCAAGGCTTCGTAGGACAACTCTCCTGGTCTAGGCAGACCAATCACAATGACATGTTTCAAACTGTCAGTAGCAGCTTTTACTGCGTCAGTATGCGTATGGAAGCAATCTTCCACAATCATCACCACAGCACCGCTGGAGGCGCCGAGATAGGCAACCTCTGGCGGGGTCAGTCGAAAATTAGTGGGCACCCAGACGCAGCCGAGCTTGAAAGCGGTCCAACTGTTCTCAAAGGTTTGAAGATTATTTCTGGATTGCAACAGAATCCGATCACCTTTTTTAATGCCGAGCGCGCGCAGGGCGCTGACCATGGCATTGACACGGTCGTTGATCTGTTTCCAGTTCCACGTCTGTTCGCCCAGGATCAAGGCCGAGTGTTGCGGATATAAGCGGGCGGTATGCGTTAGCAACCGCCCCAAGTTCATCGACTGCGCAGCGTTCACGTAGACTCCAGCACGCTCAAATAGTTGGCGACTGCCGCGCCGCCCATATTAAAGACTGCACCCATATGGGCCCCGGGGATTTGCATATCCCCCGCGGTCCCTGAAAGTTGCATCGCAGCCATGACATGTTGGGAAACGCCTGTGGCGCCAATAGGGTGGCCGCGCGACTTGAGCCCGCCTGAAGGATTGACAGGAAGCTTGCCATTCTTTGTTGTGACACCTTCAAGAATCACGCGTGCACCCTGACCGTGAGGCGCAAGACCCATCGCCTCGTACTCCAGCATTTCGGCGATCGTGAAACAATCATGGGTTTCGACAAACTTCAAGTCGTTAAGTGTATTTCCGGCATCTGAAAGCCCTTTTTGCCAGGCTATTGCCGCACCCTCAAAGCGCGTCGCATCGCGTCTTGAAAGGGGTAAAAATTCGTTGACATGGGTCCGTGAGCGCCAACGGACTGCAGGAACCTTAGCGCCCGCCAAGGGTTCGTTCGATAACACAAGTGCCGCGGCACCGTCGGATACGAGCGAGCAGTCAGAACGTTTAAGCGGTCCTGCGACAAAAGGATTTTTCTCGGAAGGCGTCCGACAAAAATCAAAACCTAAATCACGACGCATGTGCGCATAGGGATTATGCATACCATTGGCGTGGTTTTTTGCGGAGATCGCTGCAAGCGCGTCAGACTGATCACCAAAGCGCTCAAAGTACTGTCCTGCGATTTGACCGAAGACACCCGCAAAGCCGCCCTCAGTATGACCTTCTTCTTTGACGTAAGATGCCTTTAGCAAAATGTCGCCAATCTCTTTGTTTGGCAGCGTGTTCATTTTTTCCATGCCTACGACGAGTGCACGCTTAATGCGACCGCTTGCAAGTGCATCGAGTGCTGCCCAGATCGCAGCCGAACCCGTTGCACAGGCATTTTCCATGCGAACGGAAGGTATATGCCGAAACTCTGGAATCGCAATGCTGATAAGGGCCGCGCTAAAGTCTTGTTGAACAAAGCCCGCATTAAAGTGGCCGACAAAAATACCATCGATGTCGCCAGGCTCGAGTCCTGCGCTCGCGATAGCCGGTAATGCGGCTTCACGAATGAGCTGGTCAAAGTCCATATTGTCTAGTTTGCCAAAGGGGGTGTGGCCCCAGCCAACGATATAAGGTTGCTTCATCTCTTTCTCCTCAGACTGAGCCGGTTTGGCTCTTGCGCAGTGTAGGAATACCCACGCCAGAGGCGTCAAAGCCACCATCAACGGCAATGCACTGACCGTTGATGAACGATGCGGCAGGACTGCATAGAAAGCCGACAGCCTCAGCGATTTCTTCAGTTGTGGCATATCGGTTCATGGGGATTGTGTCGTAATAGTCAGAGCGAATGGCGACGCTGTGAACAAGCTTGGCCATTTCTGTATCCACGGGCCCAGGGGCAACAACGTTGGCGCGTATACCGATCGTACCGAGCTCGATCGCTTGTTGTTTTGTGAGATGGATAATCGCAGCCTTACTCGTGCCGTAGGCGACCCGCAAGGTGCTGGCGCGCAAGCCTGAAATGGAGGCAATGTTGACAATCGAGCCGCTACCTTGAATTTTCATATAGGGAATACAGGCTTGCGAACATAAAAAGGCTCCATCTAGGTTGGTACCCATAACATAGCGGAACTCTTCGAAGGTGGTCTCTAAGAGTGGTTTGAAAACGGCCACGCCAGCATTATTCACGAGAGAGTCAATACGGCCGAATTTGGCTGCAACAAGATCAATTGCCGTTTGTACGTGGTCGGGTTTAGAGATGTCACAGGTGAGGGCGAGTACGCGAGTGGGCGCGTTGAGCTCTGCCTCTGTCGTTTTGAGCGTGGTCGCCTCAACATCTAGCAGCGCGACACGATAGTCATGGGCGAGAAACCATTTTGCAACTGCAAGGCCGATTCCGCGGGCCCCGCCCGTGACAACCGCAACAGGACTATTAGAGGGAATTGAGGACAAGGTGGGCTCCAAAATTAGAATAAACGTCTACAGGGTCAAAATTTACCAAAGGCTCAAAAATTCACTCTTTTTTGTTCATAAATTCGATCAAATCAGCAAAAGTTTGCTTGTAATCGATCATTTCTTGATCCATTTCTTTGGGACCACGTATATCTAAAACCATTCCATTCTTGAGGGCAAACTCAGCAAACTCCTTGCTGTTTGCGACCCTGAGCGAGGCGGCTACCAGTTTGTCCAGTGTCTCTTTAGGGATGCCTTTGGGGGCTACGACTCCGTAATCTGCTGGCAGCGTTACGTTGTAGCCCGCTTGCACTACAGACTCAGCATTTGGAAACTGCGCGTACTTTTCTTTAGAAAATGAGGCCAATACCCGAACAGTTCCTGCGTCGACGTGCGATCGAACGGTGGGCGCGTAGCCTGAGGTGGCCTCAACACGACCGCCGAGTAAGGCGACCAGTGCTTCACCTCCACCTCCAGTAAACGGAACCGTAGCAATCCTGACTTTAGCCACTTTGTTCAGCTCTTGGATCACAAGATCGGGCGCAGTTCGATATCCGGATACAGCAATGCGAATCTTGCCTGGATTTTTTCGAGCGGCATCGAGCAAGTCCTCAAGCGTTTTGTAAGGTGAGTCGGCTTTAACTGTGATGATGGCGGGGATATCCACGAGTGACACGATGGATTGATAATCGCTGGGGCTTTTCCACGCCAGTGCTTTGTTCACGAGTGGTTGATACGCTAGAGAGCTGTTAGAACTCAGGCCAATCGTGTAACCGTCAGGTTTTGCACGAATCACTTGCCCTACACCAATCGTTGCGGAGCCGCCAGGCTTGTTTTCCACGTTGACGGTTGCATTGAGCTCTTTGGCCAGTTGAGTAGAGAATTGCCTTGAAAGAGGATCCGTCGAACCACCTGGGTTGTAGGGGACGATAAACGTAATATCTCGACTGGGATATGTTTGCGCAAACGATGGCGCTGCAATCAACGCGGTGAGCACAAGAGTGATAGTACGTATAGAAAAATGAAGGTTTGACATTGTCTGCTCCGTTATTGATATGTTCAGCAATGGGTATTTTGTTGTCGCACCCGTCTCATGCTGACTGATTTTTGAGTTCTACCAGTATGCCTAAGATAAAGCGGATAAGCCAGCTTTAGGAAAGAGGGAGCGTGAAGACATTTTTGGATCCCGGACGTGCGAGCATCTTGGCATACCAAGCCTCAATGTGGGGCCTGGATTTTGACGGCAGATTGAGTCCAAACCAACGGTGAATTTCGCAAGCCATTGGAATGTCCGCCATAGTGAGTGTTTTTCCGGCAACATATTCGGTGGTGCTCAAGTGTGCCTCAAACCTGTCAAGCAAGATTTCTGTGCCTGTGATGGAGGCTTCTACTTTTTTCATATCGCGCTCAGGCTCTGGAATACGGATGAGTTGCCAAAACGCATCGCGTCCGGAGGGGCTAAAAGTGGTTTGTTGCCAATCCATCCACCGCTCAGCGTTAAAACGCGCTTGCAGATCGCTAGGATATAAGTTTCCTAGCGAGTGCTTGGCGCAGAGGTAGCGCACCACCACATTCGATTCCCACAGGCTAAAGTCGCCCTCAACCAGTGTGGGTACCACAGAGTTTGGGTTCATGGCGATGTATTCGGGCGTTTTGGTGATCCCAAAGGCACCGCCTGCATCGATACGCTTAAACTCTAGGCCGAGTTCTTGCGCGGTCCAGACAGCTTTGCGAACGTTGATAGAGGTAATGCGTCCCCAGATTGTTAACATTTTTTTATTCCCGCAAGTGATGGTGGCTGGTTATTGATGTGATAACTGAACAAAATCTATGAGTGTGTTGAAGTCTGGTATCGCAACAGAAATGCGGCCTGCTTGTTCATGCCACAAGACTTCAGGAAATCGTTGCTGAGTGAGCATGAGACGTTGCTTGACTGCCTTGAGGTCTAAGGTTTGCAGCGCAATCGCACCGAAAAAACTTTCTCTTGTTGTATGCGCTTGGATAAGTGATCCGTAACATTCCTGGTATTGGGCGTGCGTGACTAATACAAGCGAATATTTTTTAGCTTGGATACGCCACTCGCCGTGGGCGCCTCTTTTTAATGTGCCGCCCGAGGCATTCAAATATTTTTTAGCCTCAGCTGTTGGATCATGGGTCACAATTAAAAAAGCGGCGGTACGAACAGCTTTGTTGGCATGAGACTGCCATTCTTTGCGCCAGACGAGCTCGGGCGTCAGGTGCTGGCAAAAATAGACCCTGCCTGCTGGGAACGTACCCGCCTCAAACCGCGTGGTTCGAAAGCGCGCGTCATAGGTCCCACCATCGAGTTCTACCGGTCGCGAAAAGGCCAGCACGGGTTGGATGGCGAGCTTGGCTTGCATGAACGCTTGATAGGTCTGGTCTGCATTATTGGTTTGAAACACCAGTCCGTCGATCCCGATCGGGCTGTCCAAGACCTCTTGCCTCAGTACGTCACTATCCGTAGGTAACCCGACAATTTCGACATAATCATCCTCGAGCACGATCAAGTGATTGATTGAGCCTAAGGAGTGACGACCACGTGGCGTTAAATAGAAACCAAGCGACTCGAAAATCGCTTGAGCACGATCCAGCTCAAAGTGGACATTAATAACCGTGTGATCGAGGGATATGGGTAGGACGGTTTGCATGTGAGGAGCTTTGCTATCAGGTGATTAGAGTTTGAGCGTGGCAATCACGGGTGTATGGTCAGAGGGTTGTTCGAGCGCGCGCGGTCCTTTGTCAATCACGCAAGCCGTGCAGTACGGTACGAGCGAGCCAGAGAGCAGCACATGATCGATACGCATTCCCGCGTTGCGCTTAAAGCCATTCATTCTGTAGTCCCACCAACTAAAAGATTTTGGCGGTTGCTCAAACAGCCTGAATGCATCATGAAAATCCAGACTGAGAAGGGCGGTGAGTGCCGCACGCTCAGGAGGAGAAACTAAAATTTGTCCCACCCATTTGGCTGGATCATGTACATCTTCATCCGCCGGTGCGATGTTGTAATCGCCGAGGATGGTGATGAAATCGTGCGCGGCTTTTTCTTGAGCAAGCCATTGCTCAAGCGCTTTAAACCACGAGAGTTTGTAGACGTATTTTTCACTATCGACTGCTTGGCCGTTTGGGCAATACGCGCATATCACGCGAATAGAACGATCCCCAAACGGCAGCGTGACGGCAACGATACGTTGCTGGGGATCTTCAAAGCCGGGGATATTACGCACAATATGTTCGCCAGGCTGGCGGGAAATGACGGCTACGCCGTTGTAAGTTTTTTGCCCGGTCCAAGCGGCGTGATATCCAATCTCGGTAAAAGCTTCAAGGGGAAACTTGTCGTGATCAAGCTTAAGTTCCTGCAGGCAGAGTGCATCGACTGGATTGGCGGATAACCAGTCGAGCACTTGGGGCAGGCGAACTTTGAGAGAGTTGACGTTCCAGGTGGCGAGTTGCATGGCACAGTTTTAAATGGCGGAGGGCCGATGTGCAAGATTCTAAACTGCTATTTACCTATATAGACGCGCTGCACGCGTTTTACGTTACATAGAAGCTCATAGGCGATCGTATTTGCACCTAGTGCAACAGTATTGATGTCTATCTGACGCCCCCAAAGTTCGACGCGACTGCCAATTCCTGTCTCAGGAAGTGCTGTCAGGTCCACGTTGAGCATATCCATTGAGACTCGCCCGACCAGCCTCGATGGTTGGCCATCAATGGCGACTGGCGTGCCGGTCGGGGCGCTCCGGGGATATCCATCTGCATAGCCGATCGCAACGAGGCCCACCCGGGTTGGCTGTTCGGCGACAAACGTGCCACCGTAGCCTAGGGCCTCTCCTGGTTGGAGCGTTTTGACGGCAAAGACTTTACTTTCCAAGCACATAACGGGCAGGAGTGTATGTTCAGGATGAAGGGCTATATATGAGGCGGGAAGGGGGTTTGCGCCATATAAAAGGATGCCGGGTCGAGCCCAATCCCGTTTTGCATTTGGCCAAGCCAACACCCCAGAGGAGTTACATAAGCTGCGCTCGCTCGATAAATGTTGCGTTGCGAGGTCAAAGTCTTCAATTTGCTGAGCCGTTGCGGGCTGGTCAGGTTCGTCGGCGCGCGCAAAGTGAGACATCAGCGTAATTGAGGCAACGGCTGGACATGCGGTCAGCCGTGCGTGAGCGTCTAAGACGTCATTTAAAGCAAAACCTGCACGATGCATGCCTGAGTCAACTTTGAGCCAGACATGGACGCTTTTCGAAGGAAGCTTGCAGTCAAGAAACATGTCGATTTGAGAGCTTTGGTGCACGGCAACCCAAATACTATTGGCTTGTGATGCCTTGAGTTCTTCAACATCAAAGCACCCTTCAAGCACGAGAATAGGACGATCGATGCCCGCTTGCCTGAGCTCGAGTGCTTCAGAAAACAGTGCAACAGCAAAGCCATCCGCGATCTCTGAAAGGGCATGAGCGCATGGGACAGCGCCGTGTCCGTAAGCATTTGCTTTAACAACAGCTAATGCACGCCCTTGGTGAAGGTGACGCGCTGTCAGGTAATTTTGACGGAGCGCGTCTAGATCGATTAGTGCTTGAGAAGGTCGTGTCATTCTTTTATCGCTGTTTTAGACGAGTATGTGCGGCTCCTAGGCAGGTAGTGCGATAGCGCGCGCAGCAAAACTAGAGTGTGCTGCATGATAGCGATTCACCGCAAGACCTTCGGTGCTAATTTCTGGGCTCTTTCCCGTCATGATGTCGGCGATTAGCTTTCCCGATCCACAGGCCATGGTCCAGCCCAGGGTGCCGTGACCGGTGTTGATAAAGAGATTGCTGAAAGGACTCGCACCAATAATAGGTGTGCTGTCAGGTGTCATGGGGCGCAAGCCGGTCCAGAAAGTGGCTTTTTTAACGTCACCACCTGGAAACAGATCGGTCACGACTTTTTCGAGTGTGGCGCGACGCTTTGGATTGAGCCTAAGGTCAAAGCCGCTGAGTTCTGCCATGCCACCTACGCGAATGCGCTTGTCGAAGCGTGTCACGGCTACTTTGTAGCTTTCGTCGAGGACGGTGGACTGAGGCGCAAGGCTTTCGTCAACAAGAGGAACGGTGAGTGAATAGCCCTTGACCGGATAAACGGGGAGATCGATGTTTAAAGGGCCAAGCAAATCCCTGGAGTAGCTGCCGAGCGCCACCACATAGCGATCCGCGACCAGTGTTTCCTGACCGACTCTGACACCTTTGATGGCGTCGCCTTCACGGATCAGTTGATGAATGTCTTTACCGTAAAGGAACTTAACGCCGAGTGATTGCGCCATCGCAGCAAGACGCGTCGTAAAGAGATTGCAGTCTCCGGTTTCATCATTGGGTAGTCTTAAACCGCCCACCAAGAGATGTGTCGCGTTTTTCAAGCCGGGCTCCACAGCGGTCAGTTCGTCTTGGCGAAGTAATTCATAAGGGACGCCGCATTCTTTTAAAACCTCAATGTCACGACCCGCTGCATCGAACTGTTCTTGAGTACGAAATAATTGCAAGGTGCCTGACGTGCGCTGTTCGTATTGAATCCCTGTATCCGCACGCAGGGCGTCCAAGCAATGACGGCTGTACTCAGCGACACGCATCATGCGTTCTTTGTTGATGACGTAGCGCGCCGCAGTACATTGCCGCAACATGCTCGCCATCCACTTCAGTTGCCAAAGACTGCCATCGAGTCGGATCGCAAGAGGGGCATGCTTTTCAAACATCCATTTAAGTGCTTTGAGGGGCACGCCTGGAGCGGCCCAAGGCGAGGAGTACCCGGGCGAGACCTGGCCAGCATTTGCGAAGCTTGTTTCGTTGGCTGCACTCAGCTGTCGTTCGACCACCGTGACATCAGCACCTGCTTTGGCTAGGTAATAAGCCGTGGTTGTTCCGATGACTCCGGCGCCTAAAACGACTACTTTCATGGTCAAGACCTCGTTCTTCAGTGGATATTTGAAGTTTAGTGTCTTATTACTAGTGTTTTTTTTTGATTTTTTTATAAAAAAATTTATAAATCACTTTTTTTGTTGCTTTTCATACAATTTGACAGTGAAAATCGATTAATTGCGTTATTTGAATGTTTGCGGTGATTAAACGTTTGACTATGATGATTTTCGCAACTACACTCGAAAGGCAAGATTCTCAAGCGACGCGGTTTTTGTACCTAGGCTGTCGCCCTTAATGGTAAGCAGTGGTGTCTATCCCTTCCTTGATCATCTAGCACGATGGGCGTTTTTGCCCGATTTTTATATTTATCAAGGAAGTTCGAAATGGCAACTGGTGTCGTGAAGTGGTTTAACGCCGAAAAAGGTTATGGTTTTATTATGCCTGACGGCGGCGGCAAAGATTTGTTCGCTCACTATTCAGAGATTCGTTCGAGTGGTTACAAGACCCTCGAAGAAAATCAGAAAGTCAGCTTTGAAATTGGTCAGGGCGCTAAAGGCCCAAGCGCGACTAACATTCAAGTGCTGTAATTCTGTATCGACAGCGTCTGATTATTCAGACACCTGTTGATCAAGCCCTGTATCGCGAAAGTGATGCAGGGTTTTTTTCTTATTTATTTTTTATCCTCATCCATTGGTTAAAGCGAAAAAAATGACCTCCGCTTCTGTTCAGTTTCTCACAACACGTCGTTCACAAAAACTTGTACAAGCGCCGGGTCCAGATCCTGAGCAGTTACAACAATTGCTCGCAGCAGCTGTTTGTGCACCTGACCATTCTGCTTTGCGAGCGTGGCGTTTTGTTTTGATCGAGCAACCAAATATCGTCGCCCTAACTGACTTGGCTATTGGGGCCACGCGACGCTCTGGACGTGAGGTGACGGAACAGAAAGAGCAGAGCACGCGTAAGTGGTTGTCCTCAGTGCCCCTTTTGATCGGGCTTGCTTACAAAATTTCGCATGACAATGAAAAAGTACCCGAGATCGAGCAAACGCTTTCAATGGGTGCAGCGGTGATGAATATTCAGAATGCTGCGCACATGATGGGTTTTTCCTCCTACTGGAGCACAGGTTTAGGCACGTACACGGATGAGGTCCCAGAGGCACTCGGACTCGACACGCTTGACTATCGCTTTGTTGGATTTTTGGCTGTGGGTACACCGAGCGTAAAGTTGCCTCCCGCGCAGCGTCCTGATCCCGCGACCATGACGACGACTTGGCAGCCCTAAAGAGAGCGGCGTTAATTTGCTGCTTGAACGCGTTTAAGTCTTAGGGCGTTCATCACCACAAATACACTTGAGCCAGCCATTGCCCCTGCTGCGAACACGGGTGAAAGCAAAATGCCGAAGCCCGGGTAGAGTACGCCTGCTGCAACGGGGACAAGTGCAACGTTGTAGGCAAAGGCCCAGAACAAGTTCTGATGAATATTTTTAAGCGTGTTGCGAGAAAGTTTGACCGCCGTCGCCACCCCCATCAGATTGTCGGACATCAGCACGACTGAGGCGGCTTCGATCGCAACATCCGTGCCTGTACCAATCGCGATGCCGACATCGGCTGTGGCGAGTGCCGGTGCATCATTGATGCCATCTCCGACAAAAGCAACAACATGTTTTTGTTCCCGAAGTTTCAATAACTGAACGACTTTACCCTCGGGCAACACTTGGGCATGAATCTCGTCGATGCCAAGTTGCTCTGCGACGGCTTGCGCGGTGCCAGGATGATCTCCAGTGATCATCACGGTGCGAATGCCGAGTTTTTTTAGAGCACTGATGGCAAGTGCAGCGCTTGGCTTGATTGGGTCGGAAACCGCCATCACGGCGGTGAGTTGGCCATTAACAGCGAGGTAAATAGGTGTCTTGCCTTGAGCCGCCCATTGCCCGGCCAGTTTTTCTTGTGCTTCAGTGCTAACGCCATGTGACAACATAAAATGTTGTGCACCAGAAAGCAGTAATTTATTGGCAACGGTTGCGCTGACTCCCGCACCGCTTGTCGCCGTAAAGTTCAAAGCAGAGGGTAAGCTAAGTTTCTCAGCAGTCGCTGCGGCAACGATGGCTTGCGCAATAGGGTGCTCGGAGTGCAGTTGCATCGCAGCCGTCCAGCTCAGCACGGTCGCGCGATCATGATGTGGATCGAGCACTACCAGATCAGTGAGCGTGGGTTTGCCTTGCGTGAGCGTGCCTGTCTTGTCAAAAGCAATGACGGTGACATCTCGCAGTCGCTGCAAAGCATCACCCTGTCGGAACAGTACCCCCAGCTCTGCAGCACGACCCGTGCCCACCATAATGGAGGTCGGTGTGGCTAACCCCATAGCACATGGGCACGCAATGATGAGCACGGCGACAGCATTGACAAGCGCATAGCTCAAACTCGGTGAGGGACCCAATGACAGCCAAATTAAAAACGTCAATAGTGCGCACAGCAAAATGGCTGGTACAAACCTAGCCGTGACCCGGTCCACCAAGGCTTGGATAGGCAACTTCGCACCTTGGGCATTTTCGACCATGCGGATAATGCGGGCCAGTACGGTTTCTGTACCCGTATGCGTCGTGCGATACGAAAAGCTTGTCGTCGTGTTGAGCGTGCCTGCTGAGACGCGATCGCCTATGTGTTTCGTCACTGGAATCGGCTCGCCCGTAATCATTGATTCATTCAGATAAGGCTGTCCCTCGGTCACCACGCCATCGGTCGCCACCTTTTCTCCGGGACGGACCAAAATCAAGTCTCCGGGCTTGACCAAATCAATATTGACGTCGGTTGCAATGCCGTTTTCCAGAACACGCGCTTGTCGGGGCTGCAGACCCACCAGATGTTTGATAGCCGACCCCGTTTTTCCGCGTGCGCGCAGTTCAAGTACGCGTCCAAGCAAGATAAGCGTGACAATCACTGCTGCCGCTTCAAAGTAAACGTGTCGGGCACCTTCTGGTAACCATTCTGGAAGAAAAGTGGTCACCATGGAATAGAGCCAGGCACTGGAAGCCCCAAGCGCGACCAAAGAATTCATGTCGGGTCCAAGTCGCCAAAGTGCTGGAAAGCCTTTTATAAAAAAAGTCCTGCCCGGCCCCGCTAGAATCAGCGTAGTGAGAAAGGCTTGTAACCACCAGCTCTTTTGCATGCCGATGGAATCGTGGATCCACTGATGAATCGTTGGGAAAATATGTGCGCCCATTTCAAGGATAAAGACCGGAAGCGTCAGAATCAATGCAATTGTAAAAGAGCGATTCAGTCCGCTTGTCTCATGCGCTTGCTCAGCTGCGAGACTATCTTCGGTTGATTTTTCGCCATCGATATAGGAGGCTTCGTATCCGGCTTTTTCAGAAGCGATAACGAGGGCTGAAATTAATGACTGCGGATCATTGACTAATGGTGTAAAAGTAAGTGATGCACGATGTGTCGCTAAATTGACATTGGCTTGTGCCACGCCTTGGACGCCTTTCAGTGCTTTTTCAACTCGCAGGACACAGGAGGCGCAAGTCATCCCCTTGATCGCGAGCTCGATTGGATGGTCCGATGTCTTGCGCGGCGATTGCTTTACCATGGTCAGCGCGTCAAGCGACTTTGTCTCATTTCTAAACATTTAAGGAATCTCATCATGACCTCATTCCACGTTATAGATATGACATGTAATCACTGTGTGAAGTCCATTACAACCAGTTTACACAGAGTCGCGCCTGAAGCGAGCGTTTTGTGTGATGTGGCTGCGCACACCGTGACTGTATCAGGCCAGCATGACGACAAGTTAGTTGAGAAAGCGATCACAGAGGCTGGATATACACCTGTTCGTCAGTTTGAGACGAAATAAAGCTGTAACAGCGCTTGCTTTGTTAAATCTATAAATGGTTTTTTATTTAATGACGATATCAGGACTTGTTAGGTGTGACGAGTTCAAGTAACTGACGCAAGTCCTGTGTGACAACATCTACTTTTTCGGTGTCAGATGCTAGCAATCTGGCCCGACCGTTTTTATCAAAAATGAATACGCCTCGGCTATGCGTGACGTCGTAGATTTTAGCGTCATCACCTGGCTTGGGCTTTTCAATTTGGTAAGCCACGCGATAGCGACGTGCGAGATCAGCAACTTGTTTTTCGCTCCCTGTTAAACCGATCGCGTTTTTATTGAAAGCGTTTACGTAGGCTTGCAACATATCGGGTGTGTCACGATGCGGATCAACACTGACAAAAAGAATACGCACATCTTTAGCCTGATCCTCAAGTTTTTCTAGCACTTCAGTCAGTTGTGCCATCGTTGTAGGACAGACGTCTGGACAGCTCGCATAGCCAAAAAACATCAACACTGTTTTGTTTTTTAAGTCATTGTGAGTGATGACGGTATTTCCTTCGCCAAGCAGAGAAAACTTCAGATCGGGCAGATGACCTGATACGTCATATAGAGTCCATTTTTGTGTTGGATCATAGCAAGCTGTCAAAAAAACGAGACATAAACCCAACATGTAAAAGAAGGTTTTTTTCAAAATGTTGTAAAGGTACTTGTTCAGTGAACTCACCATGATGCAACGACCCATTAAGTTCGTAAGGGTGAGGATTCGTCAAGCATACCGCTATGTCTGAGTAAAGCATCCATCCTGGGTGGACGGCCTCTAAAGGCATTAAAAGACTCTGCAGCAGGCCGCGTGCCACCAACCGCGAGCACTTCGCGACGAAATTTCATCCCTGTTTCTGTGTCCAGTGTGCCGAGACTTGCAGCGGCTTGTTGTGCGGAGTGCGCACTCCGTGCTGCGGCTTCTTCAAACGCTTCAAAGGCATCAGCTGAAAGGACTTCAGCCCATTTATAACTGTAATAGCCCGCTCCATAGCCACCTGCGAACAGATGGGAAAAACTGTGTGGAAAGCGGTGCCAGCTAGGGGGGCGCACGACAGCAACCTCTTCGCGGACTTGATCGAGTTGGGTCAGTACCTCAGCAATCGAAAGCCCTTGACTTCGGTTGTGCATTTGAATATCAAACAGAGAAAACTCAATTTGTCTTACGGTCTGCATGCCACTCTGGAAATTGCGTGCAGCTTTCATACGATCATAAAGGTCTCTGGGTAAAGGCTCTTGCGTATCAATATGCGCGGTTAAGCGCTTTAACACCTGCCATTCCCAGCAAAAATTCTCCATAAATTGCGAGGGCAACTCAATGGCATCCCATTCCACCGCAGCAAAGGCAGAAACGCCCGGCTCATCGACTTCTGAAAGCAGTGCGTGTAAGGCATGGCCACTTTCGTGAAACAGCGTGATCACATCGTCATGCGTCAATAATGCGGGGAGATTACCTTGGGGACGTGCAAAATTGCAGGTCAGATAAATGACAGGTGTTTGCACGGTCGACAAATGTTTGCGACGACTGCGTTCACTGTCGACCCAAGCGCCACCTTGTTTGCCAGAGCGCGCATAAAGATCCAATATCAAATATCCAAGAATTTCGCCCGAGTGATTTTGTACCGTAGCTGCTCGCACATCCTCATGCCAGCCGTTCAGCGTGTAGGGCGTCAGTCGAACGCCAAACAATGTCTCAATCACTTCAAACAATCCACTCAGGACACGTGGCTCTGTAAAGTATTGTTTCACTTCATCTTCTGAATACGCGTAGCGCATTTCGCGTAAACGCTCTGAAGCATAGGGGATATCCCAAGGTTGCAAATCCGTGAGCCCAAGTTCAGTCTTTGCAAATTCTTTTAGCTCGGTTAAATCGCGCTCTGCAAAAGGTTTAGCGCGTTTGGCCAACTGTCGCAAAAAGTCCAAGACTTCTTCGGCGCTATCGGCCATTCTGGTTTGCAGGCGCAGGTCAGCAAAGTGTTGAAAGCCGAGTAATTGTGACTCTTCTGCGCGTAAGGACAGCGCTTCTTCGATGAGGGGAGAGTTGTCTAGGCTGATATCACCTTGGTCCGATGCACGCGTCGCATAGGCGTGGTAGAGGGTACGACGTAATTCGCGATCATGCGCATACTGAATCACTGGCAGATAGCAGGGCATTTTAAGATTGAGCGTCCAGCGCTCTGCCGAGGCGTCTTTCAGTGAGGCCAAGGTATCTTCGGGAATGCCGTCTAGGCGCTTGATGTCCTCTATGACCAGAGACCATCTGTCTGTCGCATCTAAAACATTTTCAGAAAATTTCTGAGAAACCTGTGACTGCCGATCCGAATTGGTGGCATAACGCACTCTGGCTTCGCCCTGCAGCTCGACGCCGCTGAGCTTAAAGTCACGTAACGCGAGCTCTATGACCCGACGCCTTGATGGAGACAGCTGTTCAAAGACAGGCGCTTGACGCAAACGTTGATATTGTTGATAAAGCCCTTCGTGCAAACCTACCCAGGTCGAAAACTCGCTGATGGGTCCCAGCATCTGGTTATAAACGTCGCGCAGCTCAGGGGTATTGACGACTGCATTGAGATGTCCTGCAATGGACCAGGCGCGCCACAGCGGCTCGGAGGCGTCGTCAAGTGGTGTGACGACGGTGTCCCATACTGGCGCCAAGTTTTGGTCGGCAGCAACAGTAATGGCAGCGCGTGCTTTTGCTAGGAGCTGCTCAATCGCATCACTGACGTGGCTAGGGGTGATCGACGCATAGTCGACCAAAGTATCCATTGGGACCAAAAGTGGGTTCATCTTTATTAGCCTAGTGTTGTTGAGTGCGATGATTGGGTGCGTTCAGCGGCCTCGATCGTATTGACCAGCAACATTGCAATGGTCATGGGGCCTACGCCACCCGGTACGGGTGTAATGGCGCCTGCGACTGTTTTGACGCTATCGAAGTCAACATCGCCGCAAAGCTTTCCATCCGCACCACGGTTAATGCCGACGTCGATCACAATCGCTCCCGCTTTCACCATACTGGAATCAATCATTTTAGGCTTGCCTGTGGCCACCACCAGAATATCCGCGTGCCGGGTGTGCCAACTGAGATCTTTCGTTTTGGAGTTACAGATGGTCACTGTGGCGCCGGCGCTTTGCAGGAGCATTGCCATGGGTTTGCCGACTATATTGCTCGCACCAATGACGACTGCGACCGCACCCCTGAGCGCAATGTGCTCAGCCTCTAGCATTTTCATGACGCCATAAGGTGTGCAGGGCCTAAACAATGGCTTGCCAATCATGAGCAATCCAGCATTGCTGATATGAAACCCATCCACGTCTTTTTGAGCCGCGATGGTTTCTATAACAAGATGCGCATTGATATGTGCGGGTAAGGGCAGTTGAACTAAGATGCCGTGTATCGAGGGATCCGCATTCAAGTCACGGATGCGCGAGAGCAATGCCTCTTGGGTCATATCGACACCATACTGCTCTAAAACGGAGTGCAAGCCTGCTTTTTCACACGCGGCGACTTTATTGCGCACATACACTTGAGAGGCTGAGTCACTCCCGACCAAAATGACAGCGAGTCCAGGTTTGATACCTGCCGCTGTAAGCGTCGCGACGCGTTGTGCAACATTTTCTCGAATCTCGGAAGCGAGCTTTACGCCGTCAATAACCCGAGCCGTCATACGGATATCTCAGGCTTGGAGAGCGCAACTTTCATTAAGTCAGCCACGGTGGTGACTTGAAGTTTTTCCATAATATTTGCACGATGCGCCTCAACAGTTTTGATACTGATACCTAGATCGTCTGCAATCTGTTTGTTCAGTCGTCCCGCAACAATACGTTCGAGAACTTGTTGTTCACGGGCTGTTAAGCGCGCCAGCATTGCCTCATGGGCTCTTTGCGCTTGTGCTTGAGACAGTCTTTCATTTGCTTGTTCAAACATTCGTGCAACGATTTCGCGAAGTTCTGTTTCGTTAAAGGGTTTTTCTAAAAAATCAATCGCACCTTTTTTAATGGTGGAGACAGCCATCGGAACATCGCCGTGACCAGTGATAAAAACGATCGGCATGGTGGATTTACGCACGATCAGTTGTTCTTGTAATTCCAGACCGCTCATCCCCGGCATCCGGACGTCCACAATCAACACACCCGGACGCTTTTCGTCGTACTCGGCTAAGAAACTTTCACCGCTCGGAAATGCGCGAACACGGTAGTTATTTGCCTCAAGCAGCCAGCGTAAAGAGTCCCTGACGGCTTCGTCATCATCGACGATGTAAACGGTGCTCGCGGTTTGGGGTGTATTCATGTGGTTAACTCCTCGGACTGAAGATGCTTTTGCGCCTCAAGGCTTGAAACGCAAGGCAGTGTAAAGCGAAAGGTTGTTCCGCCCTCTGGATTACTGACCGCCCAAAGACGGCCATGATGAGACTCAATAATAGTGCGACAAATATTAAGACCCATACCGAGTCCTTCGGACTTGGTGCTAAAAAATGGTTCGAAGAGACGTTCAGGATCGGAAAGTCCATGACCTCTGTCTGTGACAGAGACTTCAATTTGGTGGTCGTGAAGCGTGACGGCAACGAACAGAGTCTCTACTGCACTATGCTCCATAGACTCCAGGCCATTTTTTAATAAGTTTAATAACACTTGCTCGATTAGGATGGGATCTGCAAAGACATCTGGCAGATTTTCAGGGACGCTATGGCTGATTGCAACTTGGCGCTTCCGTGAGTGAATCTCTGCGAGGCTGATGGCGTTGTCGACGACTGTTTGAATCTGAATAGCTTGACGGCGCGGTTCACTTCGTTTCACAAAGTCTCGAATCCTACTAATGATTTTACCCGCGCGCTGTGCCTGAGCAGCCGCTTTTTCAAGGGCTGGTAAAAGTGTATCCATGTTGGCATTGCCGGATTTAACCATCGCTACCGCTCCCATGCTGTAGTTTGCAATGGCAGTCAGGGGTTGGTTCAATTCGTGTGCGAGCGACGATGCCATTTCACCCATTGTTGTCAGGCGGCTCGTGAGCTGAATTTTTTCTTGTTGAATTCTAGACGTTTCTTCGTGCTGACGACGTTCGGTAATGTCACGTGCGACTTGTAACCGTACGCGTCGTCCGTCGGTCCATGCCAGCATGCGATGCTGGACTTCGAACCACCTTTGAACAGAGGCGGAAAAAATTTCCACTGACTCGTCGGTGTAACGCCCCCGCCGACCGGCAAGCAGCTCGTCATGACCATTTGTCTGCGCACCAAACAGTCGTCGATATGTCCGATTTGCAAATAACAACTCCAATCCGTCATTCGTATCGGCCGTCACCGAGATGGCATCATCCAGGCCCTCTAGAACCGTCATAAAGCGCTCATGCGCAGCTGTAAGTGCCTCTCGAATTCGCTTGGGCTCAGTGATGTCCGTCATTGAGGTCATCCAGCCGATTTGATTACCTTGAGGATCAAGCAAAGGCGAGACATACATGCGGGCATTAAAGCGCGAGCCGTCACGTCGTTGCGCTTCGAGTTCTAAGCCGCTGCTTGGTGCTTTGCCATCTAGAACGCTCTCTAATGTTTGCATGTGTTTGTCATGCATTCCGGGTACCCAATAAGGAAAGGGTGGCTTGCGTCCAATGAGATCTGCTTCGTTCCAACCGATCATGCGGCAGAAAGCTGGGTTGACATAGGCGATACGACCTTCGAGGTCCAACACCCTCATACCCGTTGACATGGAGTTTTCCATGGCGCGTCTAAAGCCTGTTTCAGCGATGAGGGCGGCTTCTGCTTCGGAGCGGTATCGTGTGTATTGCCACAAAAGGAGAAGGGCGATCACGATCACAACAGAAAGCGCGATCACGACCCAAATTAAACGGTGTTGACGCATTTCTTGATCGATCGTGATGAACATCACGCTGCCATCTTGAATGCGCTGTAGCCAAAAGAACGCACCCATCACGCATGCATAGAGGATCAAAATCAGCATCGGCGTCAACCAATACCAACGACGCCTGCGAAGGCGTGCCTGATCCAAGAACGGCGTGGCGATCACTGATTTATGGGGAGCGGACATATTTGACGCAATTTGATGAATAATGCATTTTAGTCAGGTTATCCAATCAAAACCGCACTTATCATTTCACGATATGAAAATACTTACCGCTTTATGAAATTTTAGTTGCCGTGATTGTTAGTTGTACATAGAATTCGGAAAATACCCAAAAACCCGTTAGGCTCTAACACCAAAGAGCCTAAGAATGAGGAGATTCACATGGCACCACAAGCTGCCGGTTTCAATGCCGCGGATGACGTTGATTCGCTGGAAACACAAGAATGGCTAGATGCTTTGGCAGCAGTGTTGGATCGGGAGGGACCGGTCCGTGCGCATTATCTTTTAGAGCGTTTGACAGACTTAGCGCGTCGCTCCGGTGCGCACATTCCTTTTTCTCCTAATACGGCATACCTCAACACCATTCCGGTTGGCCTTGAGCCTACTCAGCCAGGTAATTTGGAACTCGAGGCACGGATTCGCAGCATCATTCGCTGGAATGCGATGGCCATGGTCGTCAAGGCCAACAAGCATAGCCCGCCTGACGGTGGAGATTTGGGTGGTCACATCGCCTCTTTTGCTTCGTTGGCAACAATGATTGGTTGCGGTCAAAATCATTTTTGGCATGCCGATACACCTGAGCGTGGTGGCGATTTGGTGTACTTCCAAGGTCACTCTTCACCGGGCGTTTATGGTCGTGCGTATCTCGAAGGTCGTCTGACAGAAGAGCAGCTAGATCATTTCCGTCAAGAGGTCGGTGGTAAAGGTTTGTCGTCTTATCCCCATCCTAAACTGATGCCTGAGTTCTGGCAGTTTCCGACGGTATCGATGGGCCTCGGCCCTTTGATGGCGATATATCAGGCGCGTTTTCTCAAGTATCTGCATGCGCGTGGTATCGCCGATACAAGTCAGCGTAAGGTCTGGGTGTTTTGCGGTGATGGCGAAATGGATGAGCCCGAGTCGCTGGGTGCTATTAGCTTAGCTTCGCGTGAAAAACTCGATAACTTGATTTTTGTGATCAATTGCAACTTGCAGCGTCTCGATGGACCTGTGCGCGGCAACGGAAAAATTATCCAAGAACTTGAGGGAGACTTCCGAGGAAGCGGATGGAATGTCATCAAGATGATCTGGGGCGGTTACTGGGATCCTCTGTTGGCAAGCGACAAGGAAGGTATCCTTCGCAAGATCATGGAAGAAACAGTCGATGGTGAGTATCAAGCCTACAAAGCCAATGACGGAAAGTTTGTGCGCGAACACTTTTTTGGTAAACATCCCAAGCTTTTAGAAATGGTGTCGCGTATGAGCGACGAGGATGTTTGGCGCTTGAATCGTGGCGGCCATGATCCCCATAAGGTTTACGCGGCGTTTTCCGCTGCAACCAAACACACGGGTCAGCCGACTGTGATCTTGGCCAAAACGATCAAAGGTTATGGCGTAGGACAAGGCGTGCAGGCAAAAAATCCCTCACACCAGCAAAAGAAACTCGACACGGATACCATCCGTGAGTTCCGTGATCGCTACAACATCCCTATCCCTGATAGCAAGATTGAAGAAGTGCCTTACTTCAAGCCTGCCGAAGACTCACCCGAAATGATGTATCTGCACGAGCGTCGCAAAGCGCTAGGCGGTTACTTGCCCAAGCGTCGAACACGTGCAGATGAGCAACTTAAAGCGCCAGCACTTGAAGTGTTGCGTCCCGTCTTGGATCCGACTGCCGAAGGTCGTGAAATCTCTACGACACAAGCTTTTGTACGCATTCTTAATCAAGTGCTGCGCGACAAAGACCTCGGACCTCGCGTTGTACCAATTTTGGCGGATGAGTCGCGTACTTTTGGTATGGAAGGCTTGTTCCGACAGATCGGTATTTACGCACCCGAAGGTCAAAAGTACACACCTGTCGATAAAGATCAGGTGATGTATTACCGCGAATCTTCGGACGGTCAGCTTCTCCAAGAGGGGATCAACGAGGCGGGTGCATTTAGTTCTTGGATTGCTGCGGCAACGTCTTACTCGACGAATAACCGCATCATGATCCCGTTCTACATTTACTACTCGATGTTTGGCTTTCAGCGCGTGGGCGATTTGGCCTGGGCCGCGGGTGACATGCAGGCGAGAGGCTTTTTGCTCGGCGGTACTGCAGGTCGCACGACGCTCAACGGAGAAGGTCTCCAGCACGAAGACGGTCACAGCCATATCTTCTCTTCGACGATTCCTAATTGCGTCTCTTACGATCCTACGTTTGCCCACGAGCTTGCTGTCATCATTCAGCATGGTTTAAAGCGCATGGTCGAAGATCAGGAAAACGTGTTCTTTTACCTAACGGTCATGAACGAGAACTACGCTCAGCCTGGCCTGAACAAGGGCGACGAGGATGGCATTATCCGCGGAATGTATCGCCTCAAGAAAGGGGGCAAAAACAAGCTTCGTGCACAGTTATTGGGTTCGGGCACGATTTTGCGTGAGGTGATGGCTGCCGCTGAATGGCTAGAGAAAGATTGGGGCGTTTCTGCCGATATCTGGAGCGTCACCAGTTTTACAGAACTGCGTCGCGATGGTTTGGATTGCGAGCGTCACAACATGCTGCATCCAACAGGCAAGCCAAAGACTCCTTTTGTATCAGGTTTGCTTGAAAAGACCGAAGGTCCGATCATTGCTTCGACCGACTATATGAAACTGTTCGCAGATCAGGTGCGTCCATTTATGCCACGCGGTCGCGATTACAAAGTGTTAGGCACTGATGGTTTCGGTCGCTCCGATTTCCGTGCCAAGTTGCGAGAGCATTTTGAGGTGGATCGTCACTTTGTCGTGCTGGCAACGCTACGTGCTTTGGCTGACGAGGGCACTGTTCCCGTAAGTCAAGTTGCAGCTGCCATCAAGAAATACGGCATTGATCCAAATAAAGCCAATCCCCAATACGCTTGATAGAGAGAGACCCGCGATGAGCAATGTTACAGCCGTTCAAGTCCCAGATATTGGGGATTTCGACACCGTTGAAGTGATCGAGATTCTTGTCAAAGTCGGCGATACAGTCAAAGCCGAACAAAGCCTGATTACTGTCGAATCAGACAAGGCTTCGATGGAAATTCCTACTTCGATCGGTGGTGTGGTTAAGTCGATTGAGGTTAAGGTTGGCGACAAGGTCAAGCAAGGTAGTGTGATGTTGCATGTTGAAGCCTCTGCAACTGCATCAGTGCCTGCTCCAGCCGCAATGTCTGAGGTGCCTGCGCCTGCTGTCACGCCCGCAACTGCACCTGCACCCGTACCCGTACCCGCTGCGCCTGCGGCTGTTTCAGCCCCCTTTGCTGTCGCGAGCACACCCATGACGATATCCTCGCAGACCTCGGCTCCTGCTGCTGGAAAGCTCGAGATGCCAGTGTCGACCGCGGGTATGGCACATGCCTCACCGTCTGTGCGCAAGTTCGCACGGGAGTTGGGCGTTGACCTAAGTTTGGTCACTGGCACCGGTCCCAAAAATCGTATCTTGCAAGACGATATCCAGAGTTTCGTTAAGCTTGCCTTGTCTGGTGGCGCCGGAGCCTCCGCGGGTTCGGCCGTTGGCGTTTCAATGGGTGGCTTGGATCTCTTGCCCTGGCCCAAAGTTGATTTCACAAAATTCGGTGCAGTCACGCCAAAACCATTGTCACGCATTAAAAAAATCTCCGGTGCCAACTTGCACCGTAATTGGGTCATGATTCCACACGTCACCAACAATGACGAAGCCAACATCACTGAACTCGAAGCTCTGCGTGTGACCCTCAATAAAGAAAATGAAAAGTCTGGCGTCAAGGTCACGATGCTCGCTTTCTTGATTAAGGCATGTGTGGCTGCGCTCAAGAAATTCCCCGAGTTCAATGCTTCTCTTGACGGCGATCAGCTGATTTTGAAGCAATATTTCCATATCGGTTTTGCGGCAGACACACCAAACGGCCTTGTCGTCCCCGTGATCAGAGATGCTGATAAAAAAGGCATACTGGAGCTCGCAAACGAAAGCACTGAGCTTGCCAAAAAAGCGCGTGACGGTAAATTGAGTCCTGCTGAAATGCAAGGCGGGTGCTTTTCAATTTCTTCACTCGGTGGCATTGGTGGTACGCATTTCACCCCCATTATTAATGCGCCAGAGCTTGCGATTTTGGGTGTGTCGCGTTCGTATATGAAACCAGTCTGGGATGGAAAGGCTTTTGTGCCTCAGCTGACCTTGCCGCTTTCGCTATCTTTCGATCACCGTGTCATTGATGGTGCGTCGGCGGCTCGTTTCAATGCCTACCTTGGCAGTCTCCTGGCGGATTTCCGTCGTATCGCGCTTTAAGGAGTTGCCATGAGCAATCAAATCGATGTGATCGTTCCCGATATTGGTGACTTTGATACGGTCGAAGTCATTGAGGTGTTGATCAAAGTCGGCGATGCTGTGCGGGCGGATCAAAGCTTGATCACCGTGGAGTCCGATAAGGCCTCCATGGAAATTCCTAGCGCACAAGCCGGTGTGATCAAAAGTATCTCTGTCAAAGTGGGTGACAAGGTCAAGCAAGGCTCCGTCATCATGAAAATGGAAGCGGGCGCCGCAACCGTTGCTGCGCCTTCGTCAGTGATGTCCGAGGCCGCTGCTGTGGTAACCGCTTCTGTACCCGTTGCGGCTCCCGCTACGGCTGTTGCAACGGTTGCTGTGACTTCGGCCACTCCTGCGACGCCAAGCGCTAGTCCTGCCGCCTTGCCCGCTGTCGCCAGCTTCGCCGGAAAAGTGGATAGTCAGTTTGACTTGCTCGTGCTGGGTGCCGGTCCTGGAGGGTACTCGGCTGCTTTCCGTGCGGCAGATCTTGGTTTGAATGTTGTACTGGTCGAGCGTTATGCAACGCTTGGCGGCGTGTGCCTCAATGTCGGCTGCATTCCGTCTAAAGCCTTGTTACATACTGCGGCCGTGCTCGAAGAAGCGCAGGCGCTTGCGGCACACGGCATTTCTTTTGCCAAACCAAAAATCGATCTCGATAAGCTCCGCGCCTTTAAAGATGGTGTGATTGGCAAGTTGACGAGTGGCTTAGCAGGCATGGCAAAAGCACGTAAAGTGACTGTTATTCAGGGGATAGGGGAGTTTGTTACCTCCAATCACCTGAGCGTAAAAACTGACAAGGGCGTTCAGACAATCGCCTTTGGTCAGGCGATCATTGCAGCGGGAAGCCAATCAGTGAAATTGCCTTTCATGCCCGTTGATGATCGTGTGGTGGATTCGACAGGCGCACTGCTTTTGCGCAGCATTCCAAAGAAAATGCTGGTTGTTGGTGGCGGCATCATCGGTCTTGAAATGGGCACGGTCTATTCTGCGCTGGGCTCACGTCTTGATGTGGTTGAAATGCAGGACGGTCTGATGCAGGGTGCGGATCGGGACTTGGTGAAGGTCTGGCAAAAATTCAATGCCCATCGCTTCGATAATCTCATGCTCAAGACCAAAACGGTCGGCGCTGAGGCTAAAAAGGATGGCATTTACGTGACCTTTGAAGGCGAGGGCGCCCCTAAAGAACCTCAGCGCTACGATTTGGTACTTCAGGCGGTTGGACGTACGCCGAATGGTAAAAAAATCAGTGCCGATCGCGCTGGGGTTGCCGTGACGGAGCGTGGCTTCATTGAGGTCGATCGTCAGATGCGCACCAATGTACCCAATATCTTTGCAATTGGCGATATTGTTGGTCAGCCAATGTTGGCACACAAGGCGGTGCATGAAGGTCATGTTGCGGCTGAGGCGGCTGCTGGTCAAAAGAGTTACTTTGATGCGCGCGTGATTCCTTCGGTGGCTTACACAGATCCTGAAATCGCTTGGGTGGGCTTGACGGAAGACCAAGCCAAGCAAGAAGGGATTGCTGTGACTAAGGGCGTGTTTCCTTGGGCTGCTTCTGGTCGTGCGATTGCAAATGGCCGTGATGAAGGCTTTACCAAGCTTTTATTTGATGCGACGACACACAAGATTTTGGGTGGCGGTATTGTGGGCACCCATGCAGGCGACCTGATCGGTGAAGTTTCGCTGGCCATCGAGATGGGCGCTGATGCAGTGGACATTGGTAAAACCATTCATCCGCATCCAACGCTAGGTGAATCGATTGGTCTGGCTGCCGAAGCCGCTGAGGGTCATTGCACGGACTTGCCACCCGTTCGTAAAAAGTAAATGGCGTAATAAAGTTTGTCATACATTGAGTGTTTAAAAAAGGCTGCCAGATTTTTTCGGCAGTCTTTTTTTACTGAACAGCCCAAAAGTTAAAGTGCCACGGTCGAAAACCAAGGTACGGCTGCAATCAAAACGAGTCCCGCGATGAGCGCCATAATATAAGGCCAGATTGCGCCCATCACTTCATCAGGTGAAGTGTTTCCAATGCGACAAGCTACAAAAAATCCAATCCCAATTGGAGGCATCATCAGTCCGATATTCATCGCAGTAACAACAACCATTGAATAATGAATATCATGAATGCCGAGCTTGCGTGCGATTGGAAACATGATGGGCGCCAAGATCAAAATAGCTGGTAGCCCCTCAAGTAAGCAACCCAAGATCAAAAAGATCAAGATCGTGACAATCATAAAGCTCACCACACCACCGGGTAGCGTCGTGAGAAATTGCGAAAGGCTTTGAACAACACCGCTTTGCGTAATCGCCCAAGCCATCGCAGAGGCAGTTCCTAAAATCAATAAAATTGCACCACTTAACGCTGCGGTTTCCACCAGCATCTCGTAGACTTTTTTCCAGCCTAGCCCACCGTAAAGCACTTGACCGATGATCATGGCATAAAGAACGGCAATGGTGGAGACTTCCGTTGCCGTTGCTACACCTCCACCGACAGCGCTGCGAATTAAAAAGGGCAAGACCAAAGCGGGTGCCGCGATCATTAACGCACGCCCAATGACGGGCATACTCGAACGGCTGACCTGATCCATGATTTCATGACGTGCCTTCCAACGTGCAAGGACCGCAAGCGCGAGGAGTAAGACCATCGCAATCACCACACCACTTTGAAATAAGCCTGCGATGGAGACGCCCGCGACCGAACCCAATACGATCAGAACGATACTGGGCGGCACTGTATCCGCCATGGCTGCTCCAGTCGCTAAGAGTGCAATCATTTCCTTTGGTTTATGACCACGACGCTTCATCTCAGGAAAAAGGGCGGGCGCGATGGTTGCCATGTCTGAAACTTTAGAACCGGAAATTCCAGACACAATAAAAAGGGAACCCAGTAAAACGTAAGACATGCCTGCTTTGATATGGCCTAAAAGAGACGCTAAAAAGCCGACAATCGCTTTCCCCATGCCTGTTGCGTCTAAGACACAGCCTAGCAAAACAAAAATGGGTACCGACACTAAGATCAGGCTCGACATGCCTTCGTCCATTCTGCCGATCACCACCATCAGAGGGACGTTTGTGGCAAAGGCTAAATAGCTCAAGGCACCGAGACCAAAACAGAAGGCAATTGGAACGCCTGCGACGAGACAAAGTGCCACTAGGACAATTAAAAAAATAACAATGTTTAGCATCCCTAGTGCAAACAAGAGCGAAGATCCTAACCAGCAGGCAGCTGCGATCGCACTGACGGTGATGATGGCTAATAACAAATTGCGCTTCGTAACGGTCTTGAGTGCATAGGCTGAAAGAATACTCAGCATCGCCAGAAATCCGAAAGCAAGTGCGGACACGCGATATGTATTAGGAATGTTCAGGGCAGGGGACTTAACAAACCACTCCTCTTGTGCGTAGATGATGGAGGGATGAATCATTGCAATCAAAAAGGCCGCAATCGAAACCAAGGCCGTGGCGTGGACGAAGCCTTGAATTTTTTCAGGCATCATCTCCAAAAATAAACTGAGGCGTAGGTGCTCATTGCGATACATCGCAATCGCCGTGCCTATCATGGCAAACCAAAGAAATGAGAGAGAAACAACTTCGTCGATCCAAATGATGGGGATCGCAAAGATGTAACGCGATACGACGCCGATGAGCAGCATGACGATGATGACAACAAGCAGTAAAGCACTTATAAACTCTAGCGGCTTTAAAAATTTCGAACTTTGCGTGTTGTTCAGAGAAGCACTTTGGGTCGTCATGAAAGCTCCGGCCATCAATCAAAACAATTTAAAAATTTCGGGCGCCTATTTAAGGCGCCCGATTGTGTAAAGCTAATACTTACATTTATGCAATTTTACCGGTGTAGCGCTCAAGCACAGACCACGCTTCATCGCCTAACTTACCTTTCCACTCAGAATAAAATCCACCCGTACGTAAACGATCACGGAAAGACTCTGGTGTGGTTGAATTGAAAACCATACCCTTGTCGGTGAGTCCTTTTTGCAAGGTCACGTTCATGGCGGCAATGTCTGCACGCTCTTTCATCGCGGCGGCATTAATATTTTTTGCAACAATCGTGCGTAAATTCTCTGGGAGACGCTCCCAGGCGCGACGGTTTGCCAAGAACCAGAAACCATCCCACATGTGGTTTGTCAGCGAACAGAATTTCTGTACTTCATTGAGTTTTGCTGTGTCGATCAGCGCCAAGGGGTTTTCTTGACCATCGACAATTTTTGTCTGCAACGCGCTGTAGACCTCGTTAAAGTTAATAGAGGCTGGTGCGGAATCAAACGCTTTAAACATCGATGTCCACAGAGGAGATACTGGTACGCGTATTTTGAAACCCTTCAGGTCGTTTGCTGTCTGAATAGGCTTTGTCGAAGATGTAATCTGACGGAATCCATTATCCCAAATGTTGTCCATCACCACTAGGTTCGCCTTAGTGATTTCTTTACGAACGTGTGCGCCTAAATCGCCATCAAGCGCTTTCCAGACATCTGCGTAATTACCAAAAGCAAAGCCAATACCCGTAATTGATGCTCCGGGCACAAGAGTTGCGAGGATCAAGCCGGAGAGGGTAAAAAATTCAACCCCTCCGCTGCGGACTTGGCTGAGCGTATCTGTGTCAGAGCCAAGTTGGCTGCTTGGGAAAATACGAATTTCAACGCGACCATTCGTCTCTTGTTGAATGGCCTCTACCATTTCTTTCGCCCGAATATTCATCGGATGGGTCAAAGGCAGGTTATTGGCGTATTTATACGAGAACTCCGCCTTGGATTGCGCCCAGGCACTGTTTAGAGGAGAAGCCAGGGTAATAGCGCCAGCACCCATACCAGTTAAAAGTTTGCGACGTGAAATAGACATTTTGTCTCCAATGGTTTTCTAATTACCAACTATCATAGCAATGAACTTAGGGTTCATCGTCCCTAAATGCGCCTCAGGACGCTAAAATGCGTGTTTTCCCCTACGTAGCCTTCTGGTCGCCAAAGTGTCACATATTCTGCATATTCCCGGCTCCTCCGTTCTGTCCAGTTTTCGCCAAGATCGCCTGCTCTCCAAGCTGCGTGCTTTAGGCCTGCCCATTGCGAGTGTGAGCGCCAGATACGAGCACTTTGTGTGGTGTAACGAAGCCCCTGATGCGCTTACCCGGACGAGACTCGAACAATTGTTGGACTATGGGGTGCCTTTTTCCGACCACGCCGATCCAGGTTCTCCCATCGTGTTACGCGTCATCCCTAGGCTTGGTACGATTTCCTCTTGGGCAAGCAAGGCAACAGATATTGCGCATAATTGCGGGTTGAACCACGTGCGACGCATTGAGCGTGGGATTGAGTACACGCTCACGCCTGAACGCGGTTGGCTCAAGACGAAAAGCTTAGATGCTGCGATGCTGGCGCAGGCGGCGAGTTGTTTACATGATCGGATGACGGAAACGGTCGTCGATGCCAACTTTGACCCAGAGGCATTATTTGTTTCCTTGCCTGGCAAGCCGATGCAAACCGTTGGCGTCATCGCCCAAGGTAAAGCTGCGTTGCTTGAGGCCAATACCAAATTAGGCTTGGCACTTTCCGAAGACGAAATCGACTATTTGACCCAAGCCTTTACAGATCTTGGTCGCGATCCGACTGATGTAGAGCTCATGATGTTTGCGCAAGCCAATAGCGAGCATTGCCGCCACAAGATTTTTAATGCGCAATGGGTTATTGACGGTCAGGCGGAGTCTAGGACTCTTTTTGGCATGATTCGCGAAACGCATGCTGCACAGCCACTCGGTACTGTGGTGGCATATTCGGATAATGCCGCCATCATGGAAGGCGGACAAGCCCAGCGTTTTCAAGCGTCTGTGGGCACAGAAGGCCAGGCTGCAATGTATGGGACTGAGCTCAAAACTGTCCACACGGTGATGAAGGTTGAGACGCACAATCACCCGACAGCGATTGCGCCTTTTGAAGGGGCTTCAACGGGTGCGGGCGGAGAAATTCGCGACGAGGGTGCAACGGGGCGCGGTTCCAAACCAAAAGCCGGACTCGCTGGCTTCACAGTATCCCATCTTCGCTTTGAAGATGCGCCTCGTAGCTGGGAGTCTGATCACCACGGTGCACCCGATCGGATTGCGACGCCTTTGTCCATCATGATCGATGGGCCATTGGGTGCGGCTGCGTTCAATAACGAATTTGGTCGTCCCAATTTGCTTGGCTATTTTCGTTCCTTTGAACAGACTGCAGGCCAAACCCGCTGGGGTTATCACAAGCCCATTATGATTGCCGGTGGTTTGGGTAGCATCGATAGTGGCCAAACTTTAAAAGATCGCATTGAGCCAGGCTCCTTGCTCATTCAGTTGGGTGGTCCGGGGTTGCGGATCGGAATGGGGGGCAGTGCTGCTTCAAGCATGGCCGTGGGCACCAATACGGCTGCCTTAGACTTTGATTCGGTTCAGCGAGGTAACCCAGAGATTGAGCGTCGTTGCCAAGAGGTGATTGATCGCTGCTGGCAGCAGGGCGAAAACAACCCAATCGTCGCGATTCATGATGTGGGCGCTGGCGGGTTATCAAATGCGTTTCCTGAGCTGGTTAATGATGCGGGACGGGGAGCGACCTTTGATCTGGCTCGCGTTCGCCTCGAAGAGTCTGGCATGTCGCCCGCCGAGATCTGGAGTAACGAGTCTCAAGAGCGTTATGTACTTTCCGTATTACCAAAAGATTTGCCAAGATTCCAAAAGATTGCTGAGCGCGAACGCTGTCCTTTTGCTGTGATTGGTGTGGCAACCGAAGAGCGTCAGTTGCGCGTAGTCCAAGGTGAGGGCCTACCTGGTTTGGACAAGCTAGCACCGCAGCAGGATATGCGTCCGGTTGATGTGCCGATTGATGTGATCTTGGGTAAACCGCCGCGCATGACGCGGGATGTTAAACGGGTTGCGCCACAAACTGCGCCACTTGATTTGACCTTGATTGCTTTGGATGATGCGGTCACGCGCGTGTTGCAGCATCCAACCGTTGCAAACAAAAGCTTTCTCATCACGATTGGTGACCGTACCGTGGGCGGTCTATCTAGCCGTGATCAGCTTGTCGGTCCTTGGCAGGTCGCCGTGGCAGACTGTGCCGTAACGCTGTCTGACCATGATGGCACCCGTGGCGAAGCTATGGCCATGGGAGAGCGCACGCCGCTTGCTGTGATCGATGCTGCAGCCTCAGGTCGGATGGCGGTAGGCGAAGCTTTAACTAACCTGGCGGCTGCCGATGTCGCTCGTATAGAGGACATCAAACTGTCCGCGAACTGGATGGCAGCGTGTGGAGCACCCGGTCAGGATGCCGCACTGTTTGATACGGTATCTGCCGTCAGCGCGTTGTGTCAAAGTGTTGGGCTTTCGATTCCTGTGGGCAAGGATTCCCTATCCATGCAAACGAGCTGGACGCATGAGGATGAAAAGCGCCAGGTAATTTCACCCGTGTCTTTGATTGTGACGGCTTTTGCCCCTGTACAGGATGTGCGTCAGACCTTAACCCCGCAGTTGCGTACCAATGTCGGACCGACCTCCTTGATTCTGATTGATTTGGGAAGCGGAAAAAAACGTATGGGTGGGTCGATTTTGACTCAAATTTGCAACCAAGTGGGTGAGCAAACGCCTGATGCCGATGATGCCGAGGCTTTAAGAACATTTTTTGTCACGATTCGAGCTTTGGCCGAGTCAGGCGTGTTGCTGGCTTATCACGATCGCTCGGACGGTGGTTTGTTGGCGACCGTTTGTGAAATGGCGTTTGCTGGACATTCGGGTGTTTCATTAAACCTCGATATGTTGACCATCGATGCTAATGCCGAAGACTGGGACGCCTACAACATTCGTGCAGCGCAGGTAGAAGTTCAGCGTAAAGAACTCACCATCAAAGCCTTGTTTAATGAAGAGTTGGGTGCGGTGCTTCAAGTACCAAGCTCAGAGCGTGATGCCGTCATGCAAGTCTTGCGCGCAGCAGGACTGTCGGCGCATTCACACGTTATTGGGTCCCTTAACCCAACAGACCAAATTGAAATTTATCGTGACGGCAAGAAAATCTGGGGCAAGCCACGCGCGGAGCTCGCCAAGCTTTGGAGCGATGTGAGTTATCGGATTGCTTCCTTACGTGACAACCCAGCATGTGCACAAGCAGAATTTGATGCGTGGTCTGACACGACCGACCCAGGCATGACGCCGATTGTTGATTTTGATCCTCAGGAAAATATTGCGGCACCTTTTATCAACAAGGGTGCGCGTCCACGTGTGGCAATTTTGCGAGAGCAGGGATGTAACAGTCAGGTAGAAATGGCGTGGGCGTTTGATCGCTCAGGCTTTGATGCCTGGGACGTGCATATGACGGATCTGCAAACGGGTTCTGCAGACCTATCAAGCTTTCAGGGTCTAGTGGCTGTAGGCGGTTTTAGCTACGGTGACGTTTTAGGCGCAGGCGAGGGTTGGGCTCGTAGCATTTTGTTTAACACCCAGTTGTCTGAGCAATTTGCCCAGTATTTCAGCCGCACAGACACTTTTGCGTTAGGCGTGTGTAACGGTTGTCAGATGATGGCGGCGCTTGCCCCGATGATTCCAGGCGCGCAAGACTGGCCAAGATTTACCCGCAACGTGTCTGAAAAGTACGAAGCGCGTTTTTCAATGGTTGAGGTGCTTGAGTCACCTTCGCTATTTTTTAAGGGTATGACAGGCGCACACATTCCTGTTGCTGTTGCTCATGGAGAGGGTTTTGCTAACTTTGCTCGCCAGGGAGACGCCTCCAAGGTGTTGAGTGCACTGAGATATGTCGATCATCGTGGTCAGGCAACGGAAACCTATCCTCTCAATCCAAATGGAAGCCCCGGCGGTTTAACAGCAGTCACGACTGCAGATGGACGGTTTACGGTCATGATGCCGCATCCGGAACGTGTGACGCGCAACGTCATGATGTCTTGGTATCCTGAGTCCTGGGGGCCTCAGGATACCAAAGGGGCTTACACGCCTTGGATGAGATTTTTCCAAAATGCGCGTGCATCCTTTGGCTAAACGCAGCATCAGTCTGCGTGGATATCTAAAATCATGCAGGTGGTTGTCGCAAACGCATGCAGCTTGCCATCGGGTCCGAGTATTTTTCCCTCGGCCGTGGCAATTTTTCGTCCTACTTGTATCACCGTTCCGACTGCGCGGACTCTGCCCACATTCGGGTTGATGGCGCGCGTCATTTTGACGCTCAAATCCAGCGTGGTGTAACCCTTTCCCGCCGGCAGCATTGAATGAATGGGGTTGCCGACAGCCCCATCCAAAATGCTTGCAAACCAGCCGCCATGGACAAAGCCCTGAACGTTGAGCACTGATTCCGTGGGGTTTCCTTGCAAAACGGCTCGACCCGCCTCAATTTCCATTAGCAAATAGTTCATCGTGACGGCCATTGGACCGCAGGGCAAGTCACCACTCCTTACTGCCTGCATAAATTCCATTCCAGTCATATTTGAAGTGTGTTTTGAGGATAAAAAACCCGAAAATCGGCCGTTTTTCATGCTTGCTAGCAGGGCATTTTCTTCATCTATCCAGCGTGCAAGTGTTTCCTGGGTGTTCATATTGAAATAAGTTCCAAATCAAAAAATTAAGGATTCCCTCTTTTAGCACCAGTTTGACTCCAAAACTAGGGGTTTCCCCATCGTATAATCACGCTTTGCGCCCGGAGCTTTTCATGCGTCTTATCCAAACTGCGCTTACCTTCGACGATGTCCTGCTGGTCCCTGCTTTTTCCCAGGTACTACCTCGCGACACTTCGCTGGTGACACGTCTCACACGAAATATTTCTCTCAATATCCCGCTCGTCTCGGCGGCGATGGATACTGTCACTGAGTACCGACTTGCGATCGCGATGGCCCAAGAAGGCGGCATCGGAATCATTCACAAAAATCTGACGGCTGATCAGCAGGCCCATGAGGTGGCGCTTGTCAAACGTCACGAATTCGGTATTGTGAGTGACCCAATCACGCTGAGGCCTGACATGAAAGTGCGTGATGCGATCGCTTTGCAGCGGCAGCATGGCATTTCCGGTTTGCCGGTCGTGCAGGGTGGCAAGCTTGTCGGCATCGTCACCAATAGAGACTTGCGTTTTGAGGATCGGCTCGACGCCCTGATTGCTACCGTCATGACGCCTCAAGATCGGTTGATCACGATGAAAGAGGGTACGACTCTTTCCGAGGCTCAAACCTTGATGCACAAGCATCGCCTTGAGCGTGTGCTGATCGTCAACGACGCCTTTGAGTTGCGTGGCCTGGCCACCGTCAAAGACATTGTTAAAAATACCGAGCATCCCGCAGCATGCAAGGACAGCCATGGCCAGTTGCGCGTGGGTGCCGCTGTGGGTGTGGGTGATGGCACAGAAGAGCGTGTTGAAAAACTGGCTGCGGCCGGGGTCGACGTGATCGTGGTCGACACAGCGCACGGTCATTCCGCAGGCGTGATCGAACGTGTGCGATGGGTGAAAACGCACTATCCAAAAATCGAAGTCATCGGTGGCAACATTGCGACCGCGGATGCCGCGCGTGCGTTACTCAACGCAGGTGCTGATGCGGTCAAGGTCGGGATCGGGCCAGGTTCAATTTGCACGACGCGTGTGGTAGCCGGTGTCGGCGTTCCCCAGATTACGGCGATCTCTGATGTCTCTAAGGCTTTAGAGGGTACGGGTGTTCCTTTGATCGCGGATGGTGGCGTTCGTTTCTCAGGCGACGTAGCCAAAGCCATCGCTGCTGGTGCGTCCACAGTCATGATGGGCGGTATGTTTGCGGGTACCGAAGAGGCGCCGGGTGAGGTGGTGTTGTTTCAGGGCCGTTCCTACAAGTCCTATCGCGGAATGGGCAGTTTGGGTGCGATGGCGGACGGTTCTGCTGATCGCTACTTTCAGGATCCTGCCAACAACGCGGACAAACTCGTGCCCGAGGGCATTGAGGGTCGTGTGCCTTACAAAGGTAGCGTGCTGGCGATTATTTTCCAGTTAGTCGGTGGCGTACGTGCCTCAATGGGCTACTGCGGTTGCGCCTCAATCGAAGAGATGCGGACCAAGCCTCAGTTCGTTCAGATTACTGCCGCCGGGATGCGTGAATCACACGTACACGACGTCCAAATCACAAAAGAAGCGCCTAACTACCGCGCCGAATAGTCTCACTTATAGATTGATAGGTTTACCACTCATGCATCAGCGTATTCTCATCCTTGATTATGGTTCACAAGTCACTCAGTTGATCGCACGTCGTGTGCGAGAGGCAGGGGTGTATTGCGAATTACACCCAGGCGATGTGGATGCGACGTTCTTGCAGAATCAGATCGCACAAGGTCTCAAGGGCATCATATTGTCTGGTAGTCATGCCTCTGTGTACGACGAAGATTCACTCAAGGTTCCTCACGCAGTATTCGAGGCGGGTGTGCCTGTCCTCGGCATATGCTATGGCATGCAGGCGATGGCGCAGCAGTTGGGGGGCGAGGTCAATTTTTCCGATCATCGTGAGTTCGGTTACGCCGAAGTTCGCGCGCGCGGCCATACGCGTTTGCTCAATGGCATTGAGGATTTTACGACCCCCGAAGGCCACGGTATGCTCAAGGTCTGGATGAGCCATGGAGACCAAGTGACACGTTTGCCTGAGGGCTTTAAGGTCATGGCATCTACTGCATCATGTCCGATCGCAGGCATGGCCGACGAAGCGCGCGGCTTTTACGCCGTGCAGTTCCATCCCGAGGTCACCCACACTGTTAAAGGACAGGATCTCCTCAATCGTTTTGTTCATGAGATATGCGGATGTTCGGGTGACTGGGCCATGCCCACTTACGTGGATGAGGCCGTTGCACGAATTAGAGAGCAGGTGGGTGAGGATGAGGTCATCTTGGGTCTGTCAGGTGGCGTCGATTCTTCCGTAGCTGCTGCGCTGATTCACAAAGCCATTGGCGACCGTTTGACCTGTGTGTTTGTTGACCACGGTTTATTGCGCCTCGATGAGGGCAAGCAGGTCATGGAGACGTTTGCTCAAAATATGGGCGTTCGTATCATTCATGTGGATGCGACCGAGCAATTTATGGGTAAGCTCGCCGGCGAGTCGGACCCCGAAGCAAAACGCAAAATTATTGGCCGTGAGTTTGTTGAGGTCTTTCAAACTGAGGCAGGTAAGCTCAAAAAAGCCAAATGGCTCGCGCAAGGCACAATTTATCCTGATGTTATCGAGTCGGCTGGGGCCAAAACCGGCAAAGCGGTCGCGATCAAATCGCACCACAACGTAGGTGGTTTGCCCGATACCTTGAATCTCAAGCTCCTTGAGCCATTGCGTGAGCTGTTCAAAGACGAGGTCCGCAAACTAGGTGTGGCCCTTGGCCTGCCGCACGGCATGGTTTACCGCCATCCTTTCCCAGGCCCCGGCTTGGGTGTGCGGATATTGGGGGCGGTGAATACAGAGTTTGCCGACCTCCTGCGCCGCGCGGATGCGATTTTTATCGAAGAACTTCGCAACATGATCGACCCAGAGACGCAAAAGTCCTGGTATGACCTGACCTCACAAGCCTTCGCTGTGTTCTTGCCCGTCAAATCAGTGGGTGTGATGGGTGATGGACGAACCTATGACTATGTCGTGGCGTTACGTGCGGTTCAGACCTCAGACTTTATGACTGCGGATTGGGCACCCTTACCATATCCCTTGCTCGCTAAAGTCTCTTCGCGAATTATCAACGAGGTGCGTGGGATTAATCGCGTGGTGTATGACGTGTCGAGCAAACCGCCTGCGACGATTGAGTGGGAATAAGTTTAAGTTGATATGAAAAGGCTAACACGGCTCAAACGACTCAAGCCTCTCAGGCTTGTCTTTGAAACATGTTTGCTCTTTAGTTTGTGGGGAAGCGCGCAAGCCCAACTGTCTCCGTTGAGCTTGACCGAATCGCACAGTAGCATTCCAAGCATGCCTACAGCAGAATGGCGTGCCATCAATCGTCTGAGTTATGGGCCAACAACTGAATTGTTGGCTGAAATTAAGTCCGTAGATCGTCCTATTGACTGGGCGCTTCAACAATTGGATGCAGCGCGTAAAGCTAGCCTTCAGCCTCCGCGCCTGCCGGACGATTTTGCTTCTATTAATGACAACCTACCAGCGATTTTTGCTGGAGCGCGTAAGGAACGAGAGCTACGCGCCACATTGCCAGCGGGCACTATGCTCAACGAGAGACTTGCCAACGAAAAAAGATTTGATTTTCAAGAACAAACCGATCCGTTGTATTTCAACCGCTCTCAGGTCAATAAAGCCGTAGCGTGGCGTCTGGCTAGTTGCGGCAGCGATGTCTTTGAGCAGCCTTTGCTGGCTCGAATGACAGAGTTTTGGTTTAACCATTTCAATATCTTTCAAAACAAGGGAACTGTCCGACCTTTTGCCGGTCATTACGCTATAAATGTTGCGCGTGCTCATGCGCTCGGCAAGTTCGACGATTTAGTTTTGGCTAGTGCCAAGCATCCAGCTATGCTTTACTACCTAGACCAGTGGCTTAGTGTGAGTCCGCAACCGGAAAGGGCAGGTCAAAGCGCCCGAGGGTTGAACGAGAACTACTCACGCGAACTATTAGAGCTTCATACCGTAGGTATACATGCTGGCTACACACAAGACGATGTGCGTGAATTAGCGCGCGTTTTGTCAGGTTGGACTGTTTCGTCCAACGCTCCCAGTGGCTTTCAGTTTGTCATGCGTCAGCACGAGTCTGGTAACAAGATAGTTATGGGGCAAAGCATACCCAGTTCGTTGCTAAACACGGGCGTAAAAGAGGGTGAGCAAGCAATCCGTTTTTTGGCAAATCATCCTGCAACTGCCCAACGTATTTCATTACGTTTAGCGCAATATTTCGTGGCAGATGAGCCACCTCAATCACTTGTCGACGAGATGACAAAAACGTTTTTGAATACAGGCGGCGACCTCTATCAAGTGATGGCAGTCATGTTAAAAAATAATGCATTTTGGGATCCTGATAACAAACTGTATCGAACACCTTATGATTTTGCTTGTGCCAGTTTGCGTACCCTTAATGCTGGCCAAGACCGCGGGAAGTGGTTGCAATCGTTTGGTTATATCAATGCTGCAGGTCAGGGTATTCAAAACTGGCAAACGCCTGATGGCTATCCCTTTAATGCCAAAACATGGTTAACACCGGAAGCACTCACGCGGCGCGTAGATTTTGCCTTGAGCATTGGTCGGAATGCACAAGAAAGAAAGGACTTATTTCCATATTTAAGCAATAACACTCTGCAAGCTGTTACAAAACGAGCACCGGCTCAAAGAATGGGTTTCCTATTAGCTAGTCCTGAATTGGTCTTTAAATAAACACAGGAAGCGAAATTATGCTGCGATCTCGTAGAGAATTTTTTCTTCAAACTGCTAGCATGGGCGCTTTCGCCCTAGCGGGACACAATGCACTTGCCAACGTACCTCCAAATTCTGGGCGCCTTGTCTTAGTCTTTTTGCGGGGGGCTTACGATGGGCTTTCTATGCTTGTACCTTATTCTGATTTAAGGTACGCAGAGATTCGTTCCAATATTCTCATTCCCAGGCCTGATGGCACTTCAGGCGCTGCGTTGAAGCTAGATGCAACGTTTGGACTGCATCCAGCGTGTGCAGCCTTGTTACCACTCTGGCAACAAGGAGTATTGGCTGCGATTCCTTGTGCAGGTTCCCCCGATAAAACGCGCTCTCATTTTGACGCGCAGTATCATTGGGAGACAGGTAAGCCTGGCTCTAGCTCACCCTCATCTGGTTGGTTCAATGTATTGTCAGGCTTGCTTCAATTGGGCACAGGCGTTCACGCCATAGGAGTCGGAGAGAGTGGTCCTCGCATATTGTCCGGGCCTCAACCTGTGCAATTGGTAGGCAGCGGAATGTTAGCAACACGCGCCGGAGCGCTTGCAGATCCTAAAACACGCGAAGCCATTCTTGAGCTATATGCCACTGACGAAAAATTGGTCAGTAGTATTCTTGAAGGTGCCAGTAACCGCGTCACAACAGCTGCGATGCTCAAACCCTCTATGGATGCAAATACTAAAGAACAACAACTTGCAAATAATGGTGCGGGGTCACCTCAAGGATTGGTATTAGACGCCAAACACCTTGGAGTATTGATGCACAAAAACAGGCAATTAAAAATTGGTTTTTTGTCATCGGGTGGTTGGGATACACATATCAATCAAGGTAATGTGACTGGAGTGCTGGCCAACAATCTCACCAATTTATCTAGCACGCTGATACAACTGAGGGAAGCATTCAACGAGCCTAATGATGTAATAGTAGTGGCGAGTGAATTCGGTCGGACTTGCGCTGAAAACGGCACAAAAGGGACCGACCATGGTCATGGTAATGTGATGTGGCTGCTAGGTAATGCGGTTCAAGGAGGGCGTTGGCATGGACGATGGGATGGTCTGGCAGTAGACAAGCTCAATGAGGGCCGAGATATCCCGGTTCATCACGATTTCAGAAGCGTGTTTTCTCAGACATTGAGACGTTGTCTTGGCGTGTCTCAAGACAGACTGGCAACGGTATTTCCCGGCTATCGATGGGATTCTGCATTGGACGGTCTTTTTAGAAAAGGATAAGGTTTTGAATTCAGTGTCCTGTAATGACCAACTGAAAAGAACGCCAGCGTCCGGTATCGTTGGTTTGTCCGTCTTTCACCTGAATCTGCCAACCTTGTTGCAACTGTCCCAGCGATGCGTTTTGTGCTGAACCTTGAAGGTTCTCGCCCATGTGACGGACGCTAGTAAATGTCCATCCTCGCGAAAAGTCGCCACAAGGCCCGACTTGACTGTCAGCGCAGGAGTGCGGTCTTGCAAGCTGGCTACGCGTACCCGAGGGGGAAATCAGCACCACATCAAGATCCGCGACATAGGCATGGTCTACCGTAAGGGTCACCTCTACAGACTCCACAATCTTGAGACCGCAATCCATAAACCGGGTCGTAGTGGTCAGCGCAGGCGCTGGGCTGTCGCCGATTACCTGATCTACCCGTTGAACACCACTGTCGCAACGCTTCTCAGCAGGAAGCCCAGCAAAGCTGCGCGCCGCAGAGACCGAATCGCCGGCATGTACACGTCCAAAACCCACTCGCGGATGAAATCCTTGCGCATTCATAGCAGAGGGTTCGGCCTTCTCTGGCAAGAGATCGGCCGGACGTGCTGATTTCGCAAGCAGCCAACGCACATCACGCCAGCTCAGCATAGGGTTGGCCTCTAGCATCAGCGCGACCACACCAGACACCATAGGCGCTGAGGCTGATGTGCCGCCCGGAAAAGGGCCATAGTCTGCATTTTCTGGCAGGGAACCAGCGGACAAACCGCGAGGACCAGAAATATCTGTGGTCCAGATGTCGGCCCCATTCGCGGAGCGGCTCGAAGGGGTATAGGAGGGCGCACTGATTAAGATGTTGGCACCTGGTTCGGCATACGACGATGGACGACCGCGGTGATCCACAGCCCCAACAGTCAAAACGCCCGGGTAGTTAGCATAACCATCACGGTTACTATCTTCATTAGGGCCGCCATTCCCTCCAGCAAAAACCACCACAGTGCCGCGGCCTCTACGGCCTTGACTCAGCGCATCTGCCACGGCCTCGCGCCATACAGGATCGCTTCTTAGATAAGTCCCTGACCGCCCGGTTCTAGAGTCAAGCGTACCCCAGCTATTATTGACAATATCGGCACCCTGGTCGATGGCCGAGCGCATAGCCAAACCAACTAAACCTGTTGCAACACCGTCGTATGCCAAGAATTTAGATCCCGGCGCGACACCCCGACCACCCAAGCTGTTGTTGGCGCTGGCTACTGCAATACCGACCACAGCCGTGCCATGCGAGTCATCCCACTGACCCCCACTGGCGTTATAAACTGCGTCAGGTGGTGCTGGCGGTGGCGATGGATCTTTGGTCGGCAGCATGCCGTCGATCGTGTATAAATTGGCCACCAAGTCAGGGTGACTCAATTGCACTGCGCCATCCACGAAGGCCATCAACACACCACGACCTGTTTCATTGACACCTTGCAAACCTACGTCCATACCAGGCACGCCACCGCTTTGCCCAGTGTTAAACAAGTGCCATTGACGCGCGAGTAAAGGGTCTGGACCTTGCTTGACGGGCGGCACGGCGGGTGCGGGTGTCAAAACTTGCATGTCGTCCGCGCTATCGCCACCGCACCCAACTAATAAACCCATCAGTAGCAAAGAAGCTATCGCTGTTTTCATGGGCTTATTCCGCGGTTTGAAAAACAAGCTCAATCGCATATTCGGTGGCTTGAGCTCCTGTCTGTTGGAACCAAAGTGTCATGGGACCCGAATTTAACTGTGCGGCCGTTAAATTTTCAAGCACGTTACGCTTGAGATCTGGCGGCCCCATGTGGCCATACACCAGCATTCGACTCACATCGAAACCCGCATCGAAAACCATGGACCGCTGCAAGGCAAAAAAAGCGATCGGGTCAGGAGAAACATAGTGAATCAGCCGCATAGACTTCAGGCGCTGGCCGACCGGAATATCCCAGCGGATGTAGTCAACATCTCCCTTGACTACTGAGCCATGTAGCACGGCAGTCTGGGCCTGCTGCAAGGACAGAACGCTGGGCTGCAAAGCGATGCTAGAAGCCTCATGCCACGTTGGACTGCTGGGCTCAAAAAGGTTAACTCGCTCCGATGGTGAAAAGTTACCCGCTAGGTCCACCTGTCGCAGCCAAAGTACTTGCACGGCATTACCCATCAGAGCAAGACTGTTTCCGGTCCCCGGTAACCAAGTGCGCTGGTCATCCACTGAGTATTCCCACTGACCCTTTTCCTCGACTCCGGAAACCTTCACCAAGCGTGTTTGGTCTTGTGACACCACAGCCGCTTGAACAGCGACTGGAGGCATGGTGTCCAACACGCAACTAACCATCACCACCTCTGAGGTGTTGCCCATGCTGTCGCGGGCACGAACCCAAATAGTTTTGGCACCGTCACCCTTAACGTCAAAGAAGTCAGCCTGACCCTGAGTCCATGTGATACCCATGTTGAGGGAGTACTCCCAGCCTTCTAAACTACTGACCTTCCAGGCGCCGATACGGGTCACACCATCGGTCACATTCAAGCCCGTGTCGCTGAAAGAGAGTACGGGTTTATCAAGAACTTTCGAGACTACCTGGGGAGCTGGTGGCGTCACGACAACATCTTGGTCATCGCCGCCGCCGCCACAAGCGGACAAAAACAGTGATACTGCAGCAACAAGCATGAGCCGACCAGCAAGATACTTAGGGTGCGAAAACATTTCTTGTTGCCCTTTAAATTAGAGTCGTTTTATGCTCGGGGCGAGCACATTCACTAAGGGAGATCAATAAAAAGGGCCACCACAAGGGTGGTGGCCCAATCAAAACAAAGCACTCAGTTGGCAAGCCAACCGAAGCTTTTACTATCAGGTACCGATCACGCCGCCGTCGTTCTTACGGATGACCACTGTGCCTGAACGTGGGCGACCACCTGTTGGGCCGTCAGGCCATTTTGAAAAGGCGGTAGGATTCGCAGCAACCCATGCACCTTGCTTAATAGGATCGGAACCGACCGCTTTGTAGGCAGCAGGAGCATTAGGATGGTTACTGATTTCACCTGGATGCTGGATATTGATGAACATGGTCCGACCATCGGGTGTCCAGCAAACGCCTGTGACTTCGCAGCCACCTGGGCCAACCAAGAAGCGGGTAATTTTCTTGGTGTCGATGTCGGCCACCAACATTTGGTTATTACCCTGATTAACGAAGTCACCTGTATTGGAGAAACTACCGTCAGTTTGGATCCAGAGACGACCTTCTGGGTCGACCTGAATACCATCGGGCGAGTTAAAGGTGTTCGTGGCATCGATGTTGCTTGAGCCTGTCTTGGCACCAGTCAAGGCGGGGTTGCCGGCAATCACGAAAATGTCCCATCTGAAAGCCAAAGCTGCGCCATCAGCGTCAGTTTCATTGAGGCGGATTACATGGCCCCAGTTGTTCACTGCGCGGGGATTCGCTTCGTTGATCGCTGGGCGAGCATCACCAGCCGTAGTCGAACCGTCGACCGCGTTGGAAGTTGCAGGAGTCGCGCTGCCACGACGGTTGTTGTTTGTACAGGCCAGGAACACTTCACCGGGTCTCGTGCGGTTAGCAGCTACCCACTCTGGACGGTCCATCATGGTGGCGCCGACGCGGTCAGCAGCCTGGCGGGCCTTGATCAATACCTCAGCCTGGTTGGCAAAGCCGTTAGCGGCAGTTAAGCCATTTTGGCCAAAAACCAAAGGAATCCAAACGCCCGTGCCTTCGTTATCGCCAACAACAGCACCAGCATCAAAACGGGCCACATACAAGATACCGGCATCTAGCAGGTTTGCACCGCTAGTCTTGTCAGCAGGATTGTAGGTACCGGTCGAGACGAATTTGTAGAGGTACTCATTGCGCTCGTCGCAGCCTAAGTACACCACGGCTTTGTTGGTCTTGGACAGCACACATTCTGCGTTCTCATGCTTAAAGCGACCGAGAGCGGTACGCTTTTTGGGTTTGCTAGTCGGTGCGTAAGGATCAATCTCTACGACCCAGCCAAAACGGTTGGGTTCATTTGGGTTTACGTTCAGGTCAAAGCGCGCATCGCCCTTGTGCCAGTTGTAACCAAAGCCGGCAGCGGACAAGCCGTAGCGTTTTTGCAGGTTATCAGGTTTCCAAGTTGTACTGTCTGTACCAAAGTAACCGTTAAAGTTCTCCTCGCAGGTAATAAAAGTGCCCCAAGGAGTCTGGCCAGCGCCACAGTTATTGAGAGTACCCAAAACCTCTGTACCCGTTGAGTCAGCTGCGGTCTTAAGCAGAGCATTGCCTGCAGCTGGACCAGTAATGGTCATGGGCGAATAACCGGTCAGGCGGCGGTTATAGGTGGAGTTCTTTACAAATTCCCACTTACCTGCAGCATTGCGCTGAACTTCGATGACCGAAACGCCATGGCCAGCGACCTGTTTTTTTGTATTGTCAGGAATTTCAGGCTTGTTGTAATTGGCTACGTTATGGAAATACTCAGAGTTGATGTACTCGTGGTTCATCGCCAAAATACCGCGGGTGTTGCCATCGGTGCCTGGGAATGGGAAGAAGTTAATGCCGTCGTGGTTGTCACCGGACTGAACTTCCTGCGCTTGCCAAGACTGACTTGCATCGCCCATGAATGCAGGGGCGGCGGAATTAATTGGGTCACCCCAACGGTAAATGACGTCGGCGGTGTAACCTTCAGGAACAACAATGGCATCACCCGTGCTGGTGGCTACGGCCTTAAAGCCGATGTTGCCAGGCGATGGGTCAGAACCACCACCGCAGGCTGTTAAGGCGCTACCGAAAATGCCAAGCAAACCCAAGGCTGCGCCGGATTTAAGCATGCTACGACGGCCGGGGTTACGAGCGATTTCACGCTCGATCAGATCATGCAAATGATCGTTGGCTGAATGGTTGGAAATACCATCATCATCACGAATATAACTAGACATATTTAAAACTCCAGTGGGTTAAGTTTTTTTATTCTAGAAACGAGATGTTAAGTTTTTATGACAATAAATGTAATTCTGGAAATAAATAAGGATTTAAATGTTTTAGATTCTCAAAAATGAAAAACACTTGCAACGTTTATGTCGAGCCCCACAATTTGTCATTTAATATAAGAGGTGCTTAGGCTTCTAACATTTTTTGATAAGGCAGCTGACATGATCATTCGCAAATCTCAGGAACGTGGCTACGCTGACCATGGCTGGCTTAAAAGCTTTCACTCCTTCTCTTTTGCCGGCTACCACGACCCTGCTCAGATGAATTGGGGGAACTTACGCGTCATCAACGAGGACCGTATCGCGCCTGGCAAAGGTTTTGGCAGCCACAGTCATCGCGACATGGAAATTATCAGTTACGTGCTGTCTGGGTCTCTTGCGCACAAGGACAACATCGGCAACGGCACCGCGATTCCGCCCGGCGATGTGCAACGCATGAGTGCGGGTAGTGGGGTAGTGCACAGTGAGTTCAATCACGAACAAAACGACGCCACACACTTTTTACAGATTTGGATCGAACCTAATCAGCTTGGGGTGCCCCCCGGTTACGAGCAAAAAACTTTTACTGACGCTGAAAAAAGAGGGACGCTCAGATTGATCACTTCACCCGGTGGTGAAAATGGGTCCGTCAGCATCCATGCGGACGCGCGACTTTACGCAGGTCTTTTTAATGGCGCTGAGTCCTTCACGCTATCTTTAAACCCGACGCGCAAAGCTTACGTGCACGTAGTGCGTGGCGTGCTCCTTGTCAATGGACATAAACTGTTCGCAGGTGACGCGGCTAAGTTATCTGAAAAGACTCAGTTGACCCTCAGCGAGGGCGAAGACGCTGAAGTATTGGTCTTCGATTTGGCTGCATAAAAAAAAGCAAACGGCCAACGTGCGCTTACGGTCAATTTTTCTATTGACACGCAATCGTTTGTTGGCCGTTTCTTACGGACGAACGTCTAAGCTATTTCTGATCTCTTTGACACCTTGAACCGTTTTAGTCATTTCAACGACGCGATCAGCTTCTGGACGCGACTGGACTGTGCCTGATAAAGTCACAGTCCCATTTACGGTTTCGACTCTGATTTGATTGACTTTAAACATTGCTTCATTCACCAAAGCTGTTCTGATTTGAGCAGAAACGTTTGCGTCATCGACTGAGGCGACCGGATACCCGGGTGTGCCTGGTGCTACGCAGCCTACCAGCGAAATCATCACCACTGTCATTGCTGAGGCAACAGCATATTTGTAATTTTTCATTTTCAATACTCCTTGAAATTCGATGCCTGAATTAGCATGCAATCACTTCAAATGTAAGAGCGACAAGATCGTCAGACTGTCTGCTAACACACATAGGTAAAATGTTTTTTTAAGCAACCTGGAGAAAGTGTGTGCAAGTCTTATTACAGAGAGTTTCACAAGCCAGTGTGACGGTAGAGGATGCCGTTGTTGGGCACATCGGCCGAGGACTCTTGGTACTCGTCTGCGCCGAGCACGGCGATACCGATTTGATCTCGTCAAAGTTATTAGAAAAAATACTGAAGCTCCGAATTTTTTCTGACGAGGCAGGCAAGATGAACCACTCTGTTCAAGATATCAATGGCGCGTTGCTGATCGTGTCGCAGTTCACCTTGGCAGCAGACACCTCTAAAGGCACGCGTCCAAGTTTTGGTCGCGCGGCTGCCCCCGAGCAAGCAAGGCGTCTTTACGACAGATTTGTTGAATTGGCACGTCAGAGTGGCGTCCCTGTTCAGGCCGGTATCTTTGCAGCTGACATGAAAGTCGCCTTGGTCAATGATGGCCCGGTGACTATTCCTTTATCGATGTCACCGACTGGTAATATTTGATTTGATTAAGGGAGTGACATCTTATGCAAAACCTCAAAAAAATACGTGCGGGTGTGCTCGAGATTGCGTATGTAGAATTAGGACCCGTGGACGGGCCACCGGTCTTTTTGATGCATGGATTTCCCTACGATATTCACGCGTTTGCTGAGGTGGCGCCCATTCTTGCTCAAGCCGGTTGTCGAGTGATCGTCCCTTATCTTCGTGGTTATGGATCAACAATATTTTTGAGTCCTTGGACACCACGCTCGGGTGAGCAAGCTGCGCTTGGCGCCGATCTAATTGCGTTGATGGATGCCTTGGTGATCCCTCAAGCATTGCTCGCCGGTTATGACTGGGGTGGACGCGCGGCCTGTGTCGTCGCAGCTCTGTGGCCTGAGCGTTGCACCGGACTTGTATCTTTCAATAGCTACAACATTCAAAATATCGCGCAGGCCTTAGTGCCGGATTCACCTGAAAATGAACATCGCCTTTGGTATCAATATTATTTTCATAGCGAGCGTGGCCGGGCAGGTCTTGAAAAAGATCGTCGCGCTGTGACGCACTTACTCTGGAAACAATGGTCTCCCACTTGGTCCTTTAACGCAGATACGTTTGAACAAAGTGCGCGTGCTTTTGATAATCCAGATTTCGTTGAAGTCGTGATTCACTCCTACCGCCACCGTTTTGGTTTTGTGAAAGGTGATCCCGCTTATGATGTGATTCAGAAGCGCTTAGCGACCCAGCCTGCCATCACTGTGCCGACTATTACCTTTGACGGCGCTGATGATGGCGTGCGTCTGCCGTCGATCATAGGGCCGCACGCGCAGCGTTTTACCGGCATGCGTTCTCACCGTGTCGTCCCCGGTGTTGGTCACAATATGCCTCAAGAGGTACCCACGGTATTTGCAAATGCGGTTCTTGAGCTTTTGCCGTCTAGAGCATCAACAATATGACGGCCGAAAAATAAAAATCTATAATAAAATAAGTTTCCGGATATTTAAATTATTGAGTAATTTGTAATGGCTGATCATAAAGCAATAGATCTTTTTGGTATTCCGGATGCGTTAATAGATCCGGTTGTGGTGTCAAAAAAAAGAACACCCCGTCAAAGTACGGCCAAAAAATCTGAAAATATTAAAAAATCGACCACGGGTAAGTCAACCATCTCATCACCTCCTGCAAACTTGCCCGGTCAGGGGTTTTTGCCTGGATTATCGCGACGAGGTCGCCCAAGGCTTGTCAAACCAATTTCAGCCGTTGAACGTACCGCTGAACATCGTCGAAAACGTATTGCGAACGGTGCGAAACGGGTTGAGATTATTTTAGAGAGCGACGTTTCAGCAGCTTTAGACCGACTGGCCGAGCACCATCAAGAGCCTAAAAGTGACGTGATCGCGTCACTGATTCGCAAGGCCGCTACTCGATTAAAAAAGTAGCGGCAACTGTATTGTTTAACAGTTAACGTGCGCCGGGACGGTTGGCAGGCCCACCTCGATTGACACCTTCTCTGCCTTCTTCTCTAGCACCTTCAACGCCGACTCCTGGTGCAACGCCTACGCCAGGCGCTCCAGCACCCACCCCAGGCCTGACGCCTACACCAGGCGCACCAACACCGGGCGCGCCAACACCGGGCCCGCCTACACCAGGCGCAACACCTACACCGGGCGCACCCACGCCAGGGCCAGGTAAGACGCCAACGCCAGGTGCGCCACGGTCTAAGGGCGTTGCCACACACCCGACGGGAAAGCCAGGAGATGTGCACACTATTCGAGCATTGGCAGATGTAGCGTAAACGCTCAATGCTGCAAGTGGTGCTAGGAGGGCGAGGGTGAGCGTGCGATTCATAAATAGACCTTTAAAGAGGGGAGCGCTTGGCAATCAAAAGCAGTCGACAACGTGATCGATCCGATACTTACTACGTTACTCCTATATCGCATCATGTGCGAGTTCAAACGGACCCCGTGCAAGACTTTGACAGGATTTATCGGCTAGCACTCGCATACCGTTGAGCGTATTTCCAGCCAATATCAGCGAGTGGACGTGCTTTGTTGCCTGTTTCTATCGCATCAGGAGCAGAGGAAGTCCCATCAGCCGCCCGCGTGGCAATGCCCTGCAAAATAGCCGCCATGCGAAAAAGGTTGTATGCAATATAAAAATCCCAGTGCTCCTCGCCCTTAAATCCTGTCGATTTTGTATAGCGTTTCACGTAGGCTGACTCACTTGGGATACCCAATTCAGCGAGATCCAGCCCGTCGATGCCTCGCCAAAGTGTGGCTGGAATATGCCAACTCATGCAATGGTAGGCAAAATCAGCCATTGGATGACCGAGGGTTGAAAGCTCCCAGTCCAGCAAGCCAATCGCGCGTGGCTCAGTTGGATGCAACACCAAGTTATCTAAGCGATAGTCGCCGTGCACGATGGAAGTTTGATCGCCATCAGGAATGTTTTGTGGCAGCCACTCAATCAGTGCGTGTAAGGACGGGATGTTTTCTGTATTTGACTCAAGATATTGTCGGCTCCAGCGGACAATCTGACGTTGAAAATAATTACCCGGCCTGCCAAATGTCTCCAATCCGACCGCGATAGGATCGACCTGATGGAGTGCTGCAATCACGCGGTTCATCTCGTCATAGACAGCGCCACGTTCTGCTTGACTCATCCCTGGGAGAGACTGATCCACAATCACGCGTCCCTTTAGAAACTCCATGATGTAAAAAGGTGTCCCCACCACCTCGTTGTCATCACTAAATGCATAAAGCTTTGGCACAGGGACATCGCTTGTCTGCAACGCTTGCATCACGCGATACTCACGGTCGACCGCATGCGCAGAAGCCATCAACACACCGGGCGGTTTTTTTCGCAAGACGAGTTGTTGCGATCCAGCGGTCAGTAGAAACGTAGGATTAGATTGCCCCCCCGTCAGTGGCTGACAGGAGAGTGCGCTGTGCTCGACAATGCCATGCGTACGCAACCAGTCACCTAAGACCTCAAGCTTAAATTGTCCGTACGTGCCGTCAGCACCTGCAGATTGTGCATGCACCTGACTCATAGCGAACTCACCAAGTGCCCCCAGTCAACGGGAAGGGCGGTGCCTGTCATGGCTTGACCCGCCTCTGAGGCCAATAACAGTAAAGGACCGTCCAAATCTTCCATCCGACAAAAACGCCGGAATGGCACGCGAGCCTCAAGTTTTTTACCCGCTTCACTTGCCAAAAATTCGTGATTCAGATCCGTCACCACATAGCCCGGCAAAATCGCGTTGACGCGGATGCCATAGCGAGCAAATTCCAACGCCAAGGCTTTAGTAAATTGGATCACGCCTGCTTTGGAGGTCGCGTAAGCGACAACTGCACCGGCAACACGCTCGCCCAAAATTGACGAAATATTGATGATGCTGCCTTTCTTTTTATGCTTGACCAAACGCCGTGCCCCTTCGGTATCAACCATCCAGCAGCCCTTAAGGTTGGTGTCGATCACGTCATCCCAATCTTTTTCAGTCTGATCCAGTGCGGGTTTTGCAACGGTTGTCCCTGCGTTGCTGACGATAATGTCTGCTACCAAGCCAAGCGCTTCGATTTGATCAAAACAAGCATTGACGCTTTCTGCATGCGTGACATCTAAGGAAACGGCAGAGGCTTGTGCACCGGTTGCCTTGATTTCCTCTACAAGTGACTGCAGCTTGTCAGCGCGGCGCGCAGCGACAACGACGTGCGCACCCGCCTGAGCAAGAACGTTGGCCATATGACGGCCGATCCCACTCGAAGCACCCGTGACAAGTGCTGTATGACCGGTCAAGCTAAACAAGGTGTGGCTTCCCTGAGTATTGCTCATGCCTGCACTCCAAGGCGTTTCTCCGCCGCGTCAAGGATTTTGCGCGCCATGCTCCAGCGATGCACCTCGCTTGGGCCGTCATAGATTCTGAATGCGCGCATGTCCAGAAAAATACGCATCACAATCGTTTCACCCGTCACGCCTTGACCACCGAGCATTTGCACGCAACGATCCACCACACGCCACTCCGCTTCGGAGCAAGTGACTTTTGCGCGACTCGACTCAAAGTTACATGTTTGCCCTTGATCCAAAAGCCAAGCGGTATGCGCAATGTGCAGTCTTGAAGTCTGAATATCCATATCGTTATCGGCTAGCATAAAGCCAACGCCTTCGTGCTTACCCAGCACACGACCAAACGCTTGGCGAGTGCGCGCATATTCAGTCGCGATATCATGCGCCCGACGCGCTTGACCCAGCCAGCGCATGCAATGCGTCAGTCGGGCGGGTGCTAACCGCACTTGTGCGTACTTAAAACCTCGACCGATTTCTCCAAGTACGTCAGTCGCAGGGATGCGAACGTTCGTAAACTCCATCACACAATGGCCACCCGTAAAGCAGCTATCCATTGCATCCATTTGGCGCGTGACACTAATGCCTTCACGGCTCATGTCAGACAAAAACATCGTCGCTGAACCGTCCTCCATCTTTGCCATAATGATGACGTAGCTGGCCCCTTGCGCCCCAGTAATAAACCACTTGGTGCCATTGATGACGTAATCGTCGCCGTCTTTGACCGCCGTCGTCAGCATCATCGAAGGATCAGCTCCAGCACCCGGGTGGGGCTCGGTCATGGCAAAGCACGAGCGCGTCAGTCCCTGCACTTGTGGGCGCAACCAACGTTCTTTTTGCGCTTCAGTGGCAACCATCTCCAGAAGGTGAATATTTCCCTCGTCAGGCGCATGAATATTCATGGCCGTTGGACCAAGCGTCGAATAGCCAGCCTCTTCGAATACCACGGCTTTATCAGTGTGACTTAAACCTAACCCACCCATCTCAATCGAGGCATGGGGCGTTAATAATCCTGCCTCTCTGGCTAAACCAACAAGTTGCGCACGCAAATCTTCAGTAGGGCCGTGCGAGGTTGCGCGCGGGTCTTTTTCAAGAGGAATAATCTTGTCGGCAATAAATTGCCGTGTACGCTCTTGAAGCGCGAGCTGTGTGGGAGTAAGGGAGAAATCCATGTGGCGAGTCCTGTTTGCTAAATAGAGCGAATCTTGCGCATCGTGACGATACGCACTTAATCTTTAATATTACCTAATCAACGACAATGCGTACGAACAATACCTCCAAGTTCTGCAATATTGGCTATCATCACAAAACAAAACTCTGACTTCAAAGATCATCACAACATGCGCAGCATTGCCCACCCTGGAACACCCGACACGCAACGGATCTTTGTTCAGCCTGTTCGTACCAGACCCTTGGAGGCATCTCTCTCAAGCGGTCAAACCTTGCTGAGGGCCGTCACTGAGATTGCTGAGGCAAATGACGCAAAAAGCGGAGCGTTTAGGCTAAATGGGGGTGAATTCACGTCATTTAGCTACGTAATGCCAGCACTTTCAAAATCTCCGGATCATGCGGTGTATTTCAGTGAAACCTTTTATGTTGAAGGCCGAGTCGCCCTGGAGACCGCCTCTGTGACATATGGTCAGCGCGATGGTCGTCCATGGTTGCACTGCCATGCAGTATGGGTCGAACCAAGCGGTCGTCGGCATGGTGGTCATCTTTTGCCCGATCAAGTCGTCGTGGCAGCGCCCATCCGCGTCACGGGTGTGGCACTCGATGGGGCGGCGTTTACCGTCTGCCCAGATGCTGAAACAAATTTTTCCTTATTTTCGCCTGCTGCAACACCCGAGCCCCAGCGATCGCAGTCAGAGGGGTCTCGCGCTTATGCGCTCAGACTGGCACCTAACGAGGATTTTTGTACTGCCTTAGAGACCTTCTGCCAAGCGCATCAGATCCAACAAGCCACTATTTTTGGTGGCGTCGGCAGCACCGTCGGCGCTGTATTTCAAGATGGTCGAGTCGTAGAACCTTTCGTTACGGAGTTACTGATCCGCTCTGGACACATTGTCTGCGGACAAAATGGTCAACCAAGCGCCGAAATTGATATTGCGATCGTTGATTACAAAGGTGGCCTCACAGAAGGCCGACTTGCAAAGGGCGGCAATCCAATCTTGGTCACCGCTGAGCTAGTGCTATGTCCAAATAATGAGCGTTAAGCCTTGAAGCAGCCATTCTTATCAATACAGATATCGTTTTAATATTCAGACCATAGAAAAAAACCAAAGCAACGGAGACCGATCTTGCATACTGCATTAACAAAAAAACTAGGCATCGAGCACCCCATTATTCAGGGTGGTATGCAATGGATCGGTCGCGCAGAGTTGGTCGCGGCTGTCTCAAACGCAGGAGCGTTGGGAACGTTGACCGCATTGACCCAGCCCACGCCTGAGGCATTACGTGACGAAATCGCGCGGTTGCGCACGATGACGGATCGTCCGTTTGCGGTGAATCTGACCTTTTTACCGACACTGAAACCAGTGCCCTATGAGGCGTATCGCGATGTCATCATTGATTGCGGCGTCAAAATTGTTGAAACAGCGGGTAACAATCCAGCAGCACATATGCCTGCCCTAAAAGAAGCGGGCATTACCGTCATCCACAAGTGCACCACCGCGCGTCATGCTCTCAAGGCCCAGCAAATCGGGGTAGACATGGTGAGCATTGATGGCTTTGAATGTGCCGGTCATACGGGCGAAGAAGACATCCCCGGTTTGATTCTTATTCCTGCTGCAGTCGCCAAACTGAGTATCCCGGTCATTGCTTCTGGAGGCTTTGGCGATGGCAAAGGCCTCGTCGCAGCCCTCGCGCTGGGTGCCGAGGGTATCAATATGGGCACGCGTTTTATGTGTACGCAAGAGTCTCCGGCGCACTTAAATATCAAGCAAGCCATCGTCGATAATGCTGAAACAGACACAGCGCTTATTTTGCGCAGTTTGCGTAACAGCAGTCGTGTTGCCCGGACGCAGCTTGCGCAAAGCATTATTGACATGGAAAAAGCGGGCGCAACGATTCAGGAAATCGGTCCAAAAATAGCGGGCGTAAAGGGACGTAAAGTGTACGAAGAGGGTGATATCGAAGGCGGCATTTGGACTGTCGGTATGGTCCAAGGGTTGATTCATGACATTCCCACTTGCGCAGTGTTGGTTCAACGCATCGTCGACGAGGCCGAAGCCATCATCGAACAAAGACTGATGAAACTGACGGGACGGAGCTCAGTTAACGCATGAAGACGCTAGATTTGGACAATCATCCTATTGTCAAAAAAGCGCAACGAGCGATTGCCTTGACGCGCACGCCTGGCTATCATTTTTGTGGCAACTTCTTCGATTTTGTTTACGATAAAGCAAGCCCTCAACACTCAGTCGTTCATATCGATCCAGAACCACAAAATACCGATCGTGATCAAAGTGTCCACCTAGTGTTGTTAGCAATTTTGGCCGATATGGGCCTAGCGACAGGGATCCGTTTTGGACTGGATAACCAAACCAGATTAGCCACTGTTTCTCTAAGCCTCCAGTTCACAGGAGCTAGGCCAACCGGTGGCGTTATGGCTATTACAAACACCCAAGGTCACTTGCAAGACGCCAAAGGTAGCCAAGGGGTGAGCCTGACGCATATCAAAGCTGACGATACGCTCATCGCTGTGGGCTTCGGCGCTTTTATGATCTTGCCTGTTCCTAACGGTGGGTCTTTGCCTGCTGTGCCGTGGGTAGAGAAAAAAGCGCCAGCGGATCCACCCCTGGATCTACAGAAGCTTACTGATGATGAAACATGGATCTTGTCGCGCGTTAAAACTAGCATTGAACACTGTCATCAAACAGGTGATGATTTTGCGATGCATTTTCTTAATTTTTTTCCCAACCAACAGGAACGTGGTGCCTATTGTGAGGTACTAAATGGCCCACATATTGCCAATCGTGTTGGTCATGTCCAAGGGGGCGTGATTCTTGCCCTTGGCATGGTGACAGCCAATGCCGCACTCGGCGATAACTGGATGCTTTCAGGCGTATCAGCGACCTATATCAGCCCCGGAGAGGGTGAGGCTATTCACGCGCAGTCTAAAATCATTCATCAGGGACGAATGACGGCTGTGGTGCAAACGTCCATCTACAACAAAACTGGCCGACAAGCGCTTGAGGTGCTCAGTACGCATGCGCGTCGTGCCAGCGCTACCTAGCTGTTGAATTTTCGCTGCCAGAGCTTGAGCCTACCGCGTTGCTTTCGTCTTCGGGGTTTTGTATCGGTGATAGCCCCACAGGTATTGCTCAGGCATTTTACGGATCATCTCCTCCATTTCTTGGTTGATCACTGTTGCAGCGGCCTCTGCATCGTCTGGTAATGGTTCTATTAGCTCTTTATGTTGCAGTGTGTAGCCTTTGCCTATTGCGTTGCGTTGCGCAGCAAGAATGAAAATAGTCGCACCAGAGAGTGCTTGTAACCTTTGTACCAAGGTCATGGTGTAGGCTGGTCGTCCAAAAAAAGGCGCCCAGACACCTTCACCATCGGGTGGGACCTGATCGGGCAAAATCCCGATTGTATTGCCTCGCCTAAGCGTTTTTACCAGCGCACGGACACCTGTTTGATTGGCTGGCGCCATCTTGAGCTGTCTTCTTGTGCGCATGTCTACGATCCAGTCCTGCATCCAAAGTTTTCTTGGCGGTCTGAACAAAACCGTTGAGGGAAAGTGGCTGCTGTAAACCGGGCCTAACAACTCAAAACATCCCGCATGAGGCGAGAGCAAAATCACTCCTTTACCCTTTGCTAAGGCAAGTTGAAATTGTTCCCAGTTATCACAGCTGAGTTTGCTGTCGATAAATGTTTCGTTGCGGCGCGTCCACCAGAACGGCATTTCAAATATCAACTGACCGTTGCTAAGCATTGCTGAGCGTAGCGTCTTGTGCGTTGCTTCAGGAAATGCTTGACGAAGATTAGCCCAGGCACGTTCTTTATAACGCCCAGGCAACATCCAAGCGAGCCAGCCCGCGCACAAGCCCAATATTTGCAGTACGGTGAGCGGCAAAATGCCGAGAGACTTAAAAAGAGCGGTTAGCAGCCGGGGAACAATAATTTTGAGCATTCAGTCAGGACACAAGTAGAGCGCGAATAAGCGTGTAGAGATAGAATAAGCGGGTTCACAGCCTTTCTGCAACCGCACACATACTTTATGAAAATCTCCGAACTCTCGACACCCGCTGCTTTGGTTGATATTGCACGTATGGAGCGCAATATTGCTCGCATGCAAACACGTATGAATAGCCTAGGTGTCAGTTTTCGACCGCACGTCAAAACTTCAAAGTGTGTGGATGTCACCCAAGCCCAGCTTCAGGCTGGCGCGCGAGGCATCACCGTCTCAACACTCAAAGAAGCCGAACAGTTTTATTCAGCCGGGATTTCCGATATTCTTTATGCAGTCGGTATTACAGCAAACAAATTCGCACAGGCGCTTGCCCTGATTCGAAAAGGCTGTGACCTCAAAATCTTGACCGATAGCGTTCAGTCCGCCGCTGCAATTTCTGCCTTTGGCTTGGCCAACGATATCTGTTTTAAAGTGATGATTGAAATTGATACGGATGATCATCGTTCGGGCATCAAGCCAGAAAGTCCACAGCTCCTCGACGTCGCACAAGCGCTGGCCGCAGGTGGCACTGCGTTGCAAGGTGTGATGACGCACGCGGGTTCGAGCTACGACCTCAACACGCCCGAAGCGCTCGAAAAAATGGCTGAGCAAGAGCGCTCAGGTTGTGTCAGAGCCTCTCAGCGTTTACGCGAGGCAGGTTTTGCCTGTCCTGTTGTCAGCGTTGGTTCCACACCCACAGCATTGTCCGCTCTTAAACTTGAGGGCGTGACAGAGGTCAGAGCCGGCGTTTACGTTTTCTTTGACTTAGTGATGAAAAACGTTGGCGTCTGTGAGACAGGTGATATTGCTCTCAGCGTATTGTCAACCGTGATTGGTCATCAAGAGGAAAAAGGCTGGGTCATTGTCGATGCCGGCTGGATGGCAATGAGTCGTGATCGCGGGACGGAAAAACAAACGACTGACTTTGGCTATGGACAGGTATGTAGCGCGGATGGCACACCGTTGTCAGGTTATATGATGACAGGTGCTAACCAAGAACATGGCATCATTTCTCGCAGGGGTGAGCCTGATCTTTCGATCGTGAGTCGCTTTCCTGTCGGCACACAATTACGCATTTTGCCTAATCATGCTTGCGCGACGGCTGCTCAATTTCCAGAATATCAGGTCTTAAGTTCGGATCAAAACATTCAGACTTGGCCACGCTTTTACGGCTGGTAAATCGCTAGGCTCAATCCATCCATTGTGATAGTTGCGGATTGAGCCAACGCGTGACAGTCTGCACACTACGCCTCTATTTTTCTTTGAGAGGCTGGTGTGAAAACAACAAGCAAACAATTCTTCCCAATTCTGTCCGTGCCTTTTGCTCGGAAGTGTTCCAGCATTGGACTTGCGCGTCAGTGCGGGCAGGGGATGACCGAATACATCATTATCGTAGCCCTCGTTGCCGTTGCAGCAATTGGGGTGTACCAGTATTTTGGTCAAGTCATGCGTTCTCAGACCGCAGCGGTGGCCAAAGAACTCGCAGGTGAGGATGGCACGGCTCAGACAACGGTCGCAAAAACTGCGGCGCAAGGCGCGAGTGCACAAACTAAAGCAAAGACTCTGAAGGGCTTCACTGGTAACGCCAGTGCGGTCAAAAAGTAATGTTTCGTGGCGCCCAACACGTCCACCACGGCGTGCCTTGCCCCACACGACAAAAAGGTCAAACGATGTTGCTTGGACTTGTGTTGTGTGGAGTAGGAGTATTAGCATGGGTATTGATGCTGGAACTTGGCCAGGCAGTACACGATCAATCTTCATTGCATCGAGCGACGGATGCGGCGGTATATAGCGCAGCACTTATACAAACGCGTGCATTAAATTTGCACGCATATCTTAATCGTGCTCAGCTGGCCCACCAGATTGGCATGGCGCATCTCATTGCCGTTGCAACGGCATCCCAATACAGAGCAAAGCTTGGTCAACAAGCTTCAAAGCGAAATCCACCCGCCAGTTTAATTGGTGCGTTTTTTGGTCCTCAACACTATGTCGCGTATACCTCCGCGTTGAGCGGTTCCATACAAGATACCCATTCACAACGCCTTTTGAGAGATGCGTATTCAAGGCATGATCACCATGTGCATCACGTTTTAGATCGCGTCAGACAGTTACTAATCAGACATACCGAACACCAACGCCAGCAAGCCATTGATCATATGCTCATTTCCAATGTTGGGAAGAGCGGATCAGCCCTAAAAGGTCACACGCTCAGCGAGCTTGGTTTGAGCGTGACATTCACCTTAGACGAAACAAAGGGATTTGTTGATCAATATTCAGGCAATGATCCAGTCTGGCGGGACTTTCTAAATAGACTTATCGGACATTATGAGTTTCTAACCGAAAGAAATCGAACGCAACGAAGTGTATGGCTGGTGAATCCGCGCTGCCCCTTCAAAAGGCACGAATTACGCCGGCGAGGTCGTTTGCAACTCGGCCGTGATGGTCAATGGTTTTCAGAGGATACGCTTTCCTATCATGCCTTGCGATACAACAAAATTATCGGTTGTTATCACCGTGAATATCCGATGGGTTGGGCTGTACTAGAAACGCACCACGAATCTTCAAATTTCAATCAGCAAGCTGTTTCGACACCAGACTTTTCACGCCAAGCATTTTGGCGCTGGTCACGCGCAGAAAATGGAGGTGCTTGGAATATTTTTAACGGTCGCCGAAATCGACTTGCACAAAGGTATGGCCAAAGTACATCGTTGAAATGGAGTACTAAAGGTTTGGGTCGTTATGTACAAATCTCAAGTGGCCGTGAACGCAAACCTGTACGTATCGCCATCAAGGTGACACAAAAGCTCAATTCAGGTGAAACGATTCAATCAAAAGCAGCTGCTCAAACGTATTTTTCACCTCCTAAAGTGCAACTTGGTCGTACATCAGCCCCCAGTTTGTTTGAACCCTATTGGCGCGCGACCTTGATCCCAAGTTTAAGTGATCAATGAAACCTTTTCAGATAGACCTGCAGCGGGGTCAGGCGATGCTTGAAGCAATTTTTATTCTCATGATATTGGTCACACTATTATTTTCGATTCAGTTTACAGGCCGTCTCCGAACTGATTCCCTTGAGCTGCTAGGGGAGAGCAGCTATCAGACCTTTTTAACGTCTGAACGACCCGCCGCGCGCCACTCGATTTCCATCGACCAGACCGCAACAAAAGGACTGTTAAAGATTTATTCCAAACAACTTTTATATGTCGATGATCCAGGGGTTATTCAGATTCGCAAAATACCGAATACTTTAAGTGAAGATCGCTTTGCAGCAAGTCGTCTGTATCGTGCTTTGCCCATCCAACGCACCAGCTATCTTTATATTAACGGCGGGGAGAGCCGTTCAGCCGGTGAAGTTCAGTCACGGATCGCGGACTCAACTGCGGCTTGGCGTGATGTCACCATGCCAACGCATCGTCTGTTACAGCCTTATGTGCCCTCTCTTGCAAAGATCGATGCACCATGGCGTCGCGGTGTGATCCACATGGATTGGTTAAGTCGATGGGCAGGTCAATCTCCAGGCATGACGAGATCAGGGGCGAGTCATTGAGGAAAACGTGCATGGTATTGATTTACTTGTTAGTCAATACATCTCAATGCTTTTCTCATACTGCTGATGCGGTGTTGGTTGGTGAGCGCTTGTTAGTGGGAGATCCGCACACACTCACAACGCTGAGAAAAATGAATATTGGAGGCCATGAAATCAAGCTGAGTCGCTGGCAACGAAAAGAAGACATCAATCAGGTCATACAAACGCTAACAACGCAACTCCCCGACGATACGCTTGCTTGGGCTGATGGAGAGCAGTTGCACATGCAATGGTTCACACCTGAACAGTCACATTTTTTAGTTGTTTACCCTGTCAGTCAAGATCTTTCTATATTTTTTCTATCTAGTATTTATTTGTCTGGCGATGATCAGAGACGTCATCACGCATCTTATGTTTTATTAAAGCAAATACTATCTGATCCCGCGCTCAGGACCAAACTGATAATGGATGTCAGGGATGATTCTACCGATTCAGAAGCATCAAGCATGATCTACGCATCATCACTATCTGTAAATAATTTGAATAATAAAGTGAGAGATGTATTAAATAAAAATAATTGGCTCATTGTTGATCTCTTGCAACATAAACGTCATTTTCAATATTCCATTTCATTCGAAGCTAGGCATCTTGGAGAATTTTTGCGTTTCGATCTTATTGACGATATCGGCCGATCATTTTTACACGTTCATTTATCCGGAGGTAAACAACCTTGATGGTCTCAATATCAAATGCAAAGTGGTGGTTGATGGCAGTTTCTATCGCCTTAGGTGGTGTATCTGCTTGGGCACTCGATCAGCATTTGCAAGAGAAGACTGAGGAAATCGAGTTACGGAGCAAACTCGATCAATTGACTTTGTTTGTGGCGTCAAGAGACCTGAATCGAGACGCGCTAATTGAGGAGGGTGATTATGTTGCTGAGCAGTTTCCTGTGAAGTGGGCTCCTGATGATGCAGTCACCATAGAGCATGTAGGCACTTTGGTCGGTAAACGCCTCTTGTCAGATCTTCGTGCTGGGCAGCCGCTGATGCACATCCATTTATATGACTCAGAGGCGCCTAGTATTTCCAATCGATTAGAGCCTGGTTTTAAAGCGGTGTCTGTCACAGTCGATCCAAGTAGCGCGGCAGCAGGTTTGATTCGTACAGGGGATCGAGTGGATCTGTTTGTATCCCTAGATCATCAGGGAAAACGCTTAACAGCCGCTTTATTACAGTCTGTTCAGGTGTTGGGTAAGGGGAGTTTATCTGAACTTAACAATCAAGCGGAACATGCAGTTTCATCTTCTGAGGCCAACATAACGATTGCGGTCTCACATGATGATGCCGTCAAAGTCGTTGCAGCACGAGAGGCGGGTTTAATTAGTGCGGTGTTGAGCTCAAGTCAGCGTTTGAATGAGGAAAAGATAGAACAGTTAGCAACGGGTGACTTGGCATCACTACTTGGCTTGCCCACTCAACCGATTTCACGTGTGGTGCCAATTATGTATGGGGATCGCTTAACTGCTGAGAGTGATGACGCCTATTCAGAAAAGTTTGTCGCAGGCGATAGATGAAAAAAATTAAGGTTTGGCTTGTATTACTCATGATGTTGACGCCAATTTTAGGTTTGAGTCAGTCTGTACTTAACCTCGAGGTTGGTTCATCGACTGTTGTAAAGGTCTCTAAAGTTGACCGTCTCGCTATCGGAAACAGTGAAGTGCTTCAAGCAACAGTGATTAATCAAAATGAAATCGTCGTGTTCGGTAAAAAATCTGGAATGACATCACTCGACGTATGGAGGACCGAGGGACAGCGTATGTCTTATCGTGTCAGGGTAACGCCAGAGGGGTTTTCACGCGTACAAGAAGAAATTAAAAATCTCCTTAAAACGGTACCCATGGCAAGAAGCTCTGTCGTAGGGGATAAATTGATCGTTGAGGGTGAAAACTTATCGGATGCAGATCAAGCAAAGATTGCACGACTGGCTCAGCGTTATCCGGAGTTGTTGGATTTTACGAGTCAAGTAGGATGGGACAAAATGGTTCTTTTAGACGTTCAGGTCATTGAGATTCCTTCTGTGCGTCTACAAGAGTTAGGTATCCGCTGGGACAGCGGCCTACCTTTACCTCTAAGCGGCGCAGGCGGTTTAGCTGGAGTTAATGGTTTGCTGTCTGCGCGTATAAGCGCACTGGCTCAAGCAGGTGAAGCGACTATTCTTGCACAGCCACAATTGCTTGCACGTAGCGGCGCCACAGCGAGCTTCGAGGCGGGGGGAGAGGTCCCCTATACCAACACTGACAAAGACGGCAAGAGTTCGACGTCGTTCAAGAAGTACGGTGTTTCTCTCAACATTACGCCTCAAGTGGATCGTAATCATGCGGTTCGTTCGAAAATCGATATTGAAGTGAGCTCGGTTGACCAGACACTGGCTTCTTCGGCAGGTCCCGCACTTAAGATCAGACGAACCTCGACGGAATTTAATGTTCGCTCTGGTCAAACCTTAGTGTTAGGAGGATTTATCTCTCGCGAGCGGTCTCGTGACAGGGATGGCCTGCCTGGACTCTCCGAAATGCCTCTTTTAGGGGGGCTGTTTGGTGTCAATCGTGACTATTACAGAGAGACAGAACTTGCGATTTTTGTGACGCCTATTGTGGTGAATGCGGATCATCCGGGTATGACTCGGCGGGTAGAAAACGCTGCGGTGATATTAGAACAAGCGTTCGGTTCAAAGAAACAGCTTAATTCGTCTGTTCAGTCCGATGATCCTGCCTCAAGTTGGAACCCGCGTGATACGCATTACTCACAGTGGGAGAGCGCGCCATCAATAAAAAATGAATTCCCCGCGATTGATCAATGGAGCGATACAGAATGATAGATTTACTCATTATTTACGAAGATGGACGTAGAGAGCGAATGCAACATACCGTGCCGTTTACTGTTGGACGTGGGATTGAGTGTGAGGCGCGTGTGTCCCATTGGCGTGTCGCCAAGCGGCATTTGCGTATCACTAAGAGCCTGGACGGGTATCAAGCCGAGGATTTGGGATCTTTGTATGGAACGCGTGTCAATGGCAATAAGTTTTCGATACACTCACCTGTCATGGAAAGTGATGAGTTCATTGTAGGACCTTGCATGATCAGACTGTTTCCAGTGTGTCCTGCGAAAGGGTCCTCGATTGATATAGAGCCTCATGATTTGAAACGCTTAGAAGCTAGTTCTGAGAAACCGGCGTCCAAGCTTTCGACTGCCGCGTATCGCGATATTCGACGAGAATTGCATGCAGGTTTGATCAAGGCTTTTGATTTACGACGTCACGATATCGCCGCATTATCTGAGCAAGCGCTCAGGGATCAGGCAATGGTATGCGTTTCAGCTTTGCTCCATGAGCATGCCAGTCACTTGAGTGAAACTCAGCGCCAAGAGTTGCTTGATCTTGTCGTGGATGAAGCGATTGGTTTAGGTGTACTTGAGTCCTTATTAGTCGACCCGAGCATCACTGAAATTATGGTGAATCGGTTCGATGAAATTTTTATCGAACGTCATGGCCGAATCGAACCTAGCCTTTCTCAGTTCAGCGGCGAACAAGCTGTGCGCGGTGTGATTGAGCGAATTGTCTTTCCTTTAGGGCGAAGGCTCGATGATGCCTCTCCAATGGTCGATGCTCGGCTGCGAGATGGCTCAAGAATTAATGCAGTCATTCCTCCGATAGCCATTCGTGGCGCGAGTATGACGATACGTAAGTTTACGAAAAAGGGAATTGATTTAGAGGCCTTAGTCGTCAACGGTACACTATGTACTGAGCTTGCAAATTTTTTAGATCTTTGCATGATTCAGCGACAAAATATTTTGGTTTCGGGAGGAACAGGTTCCGGAAAAACGACCTTGCTTAACGTTTTAGCCAATTGCGTTCCATCTGATCAGCGAATTGTGACGATCGAGGATTCGGCAGAGCTGCAAATTAATCATCCTCATGTCATGTCACTAGAGGCAAGACCTGAAAATGCAGAGGGGCGGGGGGCTGTGACGCTTCGTGGTTTAGTCAGGAATGCGCTCCGTATGCGCCCCGATCGAATTATTGTGGGAGAGGTGCGAGGGCCAGAAGCGCTCGATATGCTATCTGCAATGAATACGGGTCACGAAGGTTCTCTGACAACGCTACATGCCAATACACCGCGTGATGCATTATCGCGCCTTGAGACGATGATTCTCTCTGCAAATGCAGGGCTACCGCTTCATGCGATTCGAGATCAAATTTCTTCTGCGATTAATCTCGTCATTCATCAAGCTCGGTTACCAGATGGGCGACGTATTATTTCTGAGGTGACAGAGATTGTTGGCATTGAGTCAGGGTGCATTCAGATGCAATCTCTTGCACGTTTTGATCGTCAACGTGGTCTGACAGTACCTTGCGGATTCATGCCTCAGTGTTTTGAGGTCTGGGGTCAAGCGGTTCAACCGACATTAAAGCATTGGTTCTCACAGGCGTGATTTACTTAGGTTTATTGTTTGCCTGCTTGTCTATTGCCGTTGCATGCTGGTTGATTCAACATTTGGCAAATTTTGCTTGGGTGCGATATCGTAGCTCTGTGACTGAGCATACACAAACAAGCTTGTCAGAGCTTTTTGTTTTTATTGACACGACACACCTATGGCCTGCGCTCTGGTGTCTCGCTGTGACGGTTGGACTATCTGTATGGTTGCTGAGTCAAAGTTTGTTGCTCGCGGTTGTCATGGCTGCTTTGATGCTCGTATTGCCTCGTCTCTTGTTAACCGCGGCATTACGCCGAAGATTGAGCCTTTTTGATCAGCAATGGCCCGATGCCTTGATTGCAATCGCGAGTGCCTTGCGTTCGGGTGCAAGTCTTGGCTTGGCATTAAAAAATTTTTCTCAAGATGCGCCCACGCCGATGTCACAGGAACTGAGCTTAGTGATGAGGGAGCATCGAATGGGATTACCTTTGAATCTGGCTTTAGCTGATCTCAGAAAACGCATGCCGACAGAAACCGTTGAATTGGTGACCGTTTTGTTAGCTGTTGGAAACTCTTCTGGTGGATCAATGGCAGATTTATTGGAGCGTTTATCCAATAATTTACGGGCACGCCAGCATGTCACTGGAAAAATGAGTATGTTGACTGCCCAAGGGAAAATGCAGGCGTGGGTGATGGGGGCACTGCCCTTGGTCTTGTTATTTGCGCTCAGTCTCATTGACCCCGCTTCCGTTGAGTTGATGTTTTTTAGTCAAACAGGGCAACTCTTGCTTGCGTTAGTCCTCATGCTTGAGTGCCTGGGTGTCATTTGGCTACGCCGAATTTTAGCGATTAAGGTCTAGCAAGATGTTTTATTTGGCCGTCGGATGTTCAATATTTGCAGTCATTGCTGTGTGTTTGAGCGTTTGCATGCTTGGTATCCGCTTGTATGAAAACTCAAAGCCGTATGTAAGTCAGTTACTGGGACCTGATTCAGGATTGTCCAACACCCCAGCGCCTTCCTCGCATGTTAAGCAATCCTATCAATATCTGTGGTGGTTGACGAGTTTGCTTGGTCGCCCATTGATCCCTTTTGTTACCTGGGGGCAGCGCAGGAGACTCTCTTTGCACATACAGCGCGCAGGTTTGATGAGGTGGGAATACATTCACATATATTGTTTGCAATGCATATCCGCTTTTTTGACTGTGGTGTTCTGTGTTTGGTGGTTATACGATGCATTGCTTGCGCTTAATATCTTTGCATATCTATGCTTGTTTGCCTGCGCGTCATGCGGATGGTGGTGCCCAATTTTTTGGTTAAAACGCATGCATCAACTTCGATTGCGTCGGATCAGTGATCAACTTCCATTTTTTCTTGATATGGTAGGTCTAGGTTTGGATGCAGGACTGAATCTTCAGGCCTCTATTCAATTGGCTCTTGAGCATATCGGTGAGGGGGCATTACATCAAGAATGGTCAATCATGCTCGCGGATATGCGCGCAGGTCAGTCTCGTACGCAGTCCTTAAGAAACTTAAGTCAACGATTGAATCTATCCAGCATGCGTCAGTTAATTTCATCGCTCATACAAGGCGAGTCGATGGGTTTCAGCATGGGCCGCATTATTCAGGTTTATGCAGATCAGCAACGTGCACACCGTTTGATGAAAGCTGAAAAGCAGGCATTGCAAGCACCAGTCAAAATGCTTTTTCCAATGGCGTTATGTATATTCCCTTGTACTTTTATTATTTTGGGATTTCCTGTTGTCGTTCAATTATTAGGTTTGTCATGAACATAATTAAAGCCCAACGCTGGTGGCAACGTGCAGGCGGATTATTGATTCGTCCGAAACTCAGCATTGATGAGGTGCTTTGGTTACAGCCTTGTTGGTCGGTTCATACTTTTTGTATGCAGTATCCGATTGCAGTATTTTTTTTGGATAAAAGGCGCACCGTCATTCATGTCCAACCGTACTTACCACCGAACCGCATCGCATTCTGCCTGGGTGCAGGCTCAGTCTGCGAAATGCTACCCATCAGAGAGGATCATTGTGCGATGGTTTCAGAGTCGCTCATGCGATCATTGTCTTTAAATACGGCGACATAACTCGTGTAAAAACTGCAATACAACACTGAAGTTGCCGCCACATTCACGGGCACCTGGATCGTCGCTGCAGTGTTGGCGGATAAACCCATTAGAGCAAGCAAGCTAATTAAGGTGTCAATGCCTAAAAAAACAGCAAGCCAAGTGAGGCCGTAAACTAAGAACGCCCATTTATTACGCCAACAGGCAATCCAGCTAAAAAAGAGTGCTTGCGTCATGCGAATGCCATGCCAACCCACAAGCGCTGGCGCAAACCAAAAGATTGCAGCCATGACGACGTAAAAAATGCCAAAAATGAGCATCGGTGTTTTAACCGCATCCATCAACGGCATGAGGTCGTTTGTTTGCTCTACATTTTTAAGCGCTGCAGTGACCTCGCCTGAAAAAGGCAAGAAAACTGCCAGCCCAAGCAACAGGCAAAACGCAACGTACAAGCCGCCCATTCCCAGCAGACGACGAAAAACGAGTGGTTGTCGCAAGGGCTCTATCCATGTTCCAAGCAAAATACGCTGTCCCGCACTTGCATGCCGTCCCGCGGAAAGTGATAGCAAAGTTGCTGTCGGCATAAGTACGATAAAGAAAAGCGGACCAATAGGCGGAGTGATTGTAGCGATCATCAGTAACAAGCTGACAAACATCGCCCAAGAAAAAAAGGCGAGTGGCTGACTACGAAACAGCGACCAACCGTCTCGTACCCAAATCCAACCGGACAGCGCAGGTAAGGGGACTGCTTGCATCAGAATTCCTCGGGAAGCGCCGCGGTGGCGCTGGTTGTTCTTTGAGTGAGTATGCGCTCAAAATGAGCGGGGTCATGGGGCTTGAGTGTTTGAGCGGGACGGGGTAAGTAAAAATCATACAGTCTTGAGATCCAAAAGCGAAGCGCTGCCCCCCGCAACATTGCAGGCCAAATACGTTTTTCTGAATGACTAAATGGGCGTATTTGGGCATATGCGTTGAGCCATGCTGTCAGGAGCTCAGGGTGAAAACTACCCGTTGAATGATCGATACACCAGTCGTTGACGCTAACCGCTACATCAAAGAGCCAGGTGTCAACGCCTGCGAAATAAAAGTCAATGAATCCCCCCATGATGGGTTGATCGGGCGTGCCAGCAAATAAGACGTTATCTCTAAAGAGGTCGCAATGAGAGGGGCCGCGCGGCAGAGACTTAAAATCCTCTGTATGCGCCAGCGCTCGCTGCTCAGCGAGGGTCTCTCGCAATAGTTGTGTAAGCGTCTGATTTAAAAAAGGCAAAACCGATGGCGCTGTGTTTTCCCACCAGGCTAAGCCACGCAAATTAGGTTGCCCAATCGAAAAATCTAATCCAGCTAAATGGGCACGCGCCAGAGTCTGACCTGCAATGGCGCAATGTTGGAGTCCTGGTTTTGGTTCGTAGCTGCCTGGTAGTTTTGAAACAATCGCTGCAGGTTTAGCATGCAAAAAGGAAAGTCTCTTGCCGTCTACCCGCGTTTGGGGCTCAGGCACAGGTATCGATTTTTGAGCTAGGTGATGCATAAGCTCTATGTAAAACGGAAGCTGTTCGGCCTTGAGAACCTCAAATACAGTCAGTACATACTCCCCTCGAGTGGTAGTAAGGAAAAAGTTGCTGTTTTCAATTCCCGCTGCAATACCTTTCAAGGCGATGAAGTCGCCCAGACAATAATCAGCCAGCAGCGTACGGGCGTCCAATTCGCTAACTTGAGTAAACACTGCCATAGATATGAGGTGACGCTATTTGTAAGATATTTTGATTTTAGCAAGGATGACTTGCGCGAGATCGATCATTCGACAATTTGCTTATCCTTCATCCATATAAAATAGCGGAAGTCCGGTTTGGACGCTTTAGAGTCACTTAAAGATATGCCCACGCCAGAACAGTCCTGGAAATTATGCGTTGCCCCGATGATCGATGTCACCGATCGACACTGTCGATTTTTTCATCGCTTGCTTGCACCCCATGCGCGTCTATATACAGAGATGATTACCACTGGTGCACTGACACATGGCGATATCCACAGACACTTGGACTTTAATGATCAAGAGCACCCCGTGGCGCTTCAACTCGGAGGAAGCGAGCATGCTGCCTTGAGTCAAGCTGCCCGATTGGGTGCACAATGGGGATATGACGAAATCAATCTTAATTGTGGCTGCCCCTCGGAGCGAGTACAAAAGGGTGCCTTTGGAGCCTGTTTAATGGCCGAGCCCCAGTTAGTGGCTGATTGTGTCAAGGCGATGCAAGATGCGGTGAGCATCCCAGTGACGGTTAAGCACCGCTTAGGCTTGGATTACAGCGATGATTATGGTTTTGTCAGAGATTTTGTTGGTGCTATTTACGATACGGGTTGTCGCGTCTTTGTCGTGCATGCGCGTAATGCGGTTCTAAAAGGTCTAACACCCAGAGACAATCGCGATATTCCCCCTTTGCGTTACGCAGATGCTGCCAAACTTAAACAAGATTTTCCAGATGCCACCATTGTGTTGAATGGCGGCTTATCTGGCGTACAAGATTGCTCTCAAGCTTTGCTGACTTTTGATGGCGTGATGCTTGGGCGCGCACCTTGGCACAATCCAGGCGTCCTGAGTGAGTTGTCTGTAGCGTTTTGGCCAAGCGAGCCGGTGATTCAAGAGTCCGCACTCATCGACAAGTTAGTCGCCTATGCAGCGAGTCAAATTGAGCGTGATACGCCTTTGCGTATTGTCGTGCGACCTTTGCTTGGGTTATTTAATGGCAGGCCGCGCTCACGGTTATGGCGTCGGATGCTTTCTGATTCAAAGCTTCTAAATGCAAATGACCCAACGCTTATTTTGCGTGCGTGGTCAGAAATTGGCGGCTATGCCCCGCTAGATACATCGACTGCTCAAGAAACTTAGAGGGCGAATATTCAAGTTTTTGGGCGTTGATTTTCTTCTTCTGGCCAGTCGCGTATATAGGCCTTGAGCATTGAATTTTCGAATTTTTGCGCAGCAACGATGGCTTGAGCCATATCGTAAAAAGAAATGACGCCCATCAAAACCGTGCCATCCATGACGGGTATGTAGCGAGAGTGATTTTCAAGCATGATACGCTGCACCTCGTTTGCTTCCGTATCTGGAGAAACGCTGACAGGCTTTGCATCCATAATGCTGCGAATGGTGGTGGAGCCTACCGCACCATGATTACCGTTGACATGGCGGATGATCTCTCTGAAGGTCAACATACCGGCTAGAGCGCCTCGGTCCATAATGACCAAAGAGCCAATATCATGTTGGCTCATTGTCTCAAGTGCCTGAACGACTGAAGACTCGGGCGATGCGGTAAAAAGTGTATTGCCTTTGACCCGCAAAATTTCACTGACCTTTAGCATGATGCGTCTCCTGTGTGCTGCTTTAATCGGATTGTACGTTCAGCTTGTCTAGCTTGTCATTCTGCAACAGCACATTGCTCAAGTTCGTGTCCTTATTGTCTTGGATATAAGCGGACAACGCCAGCTTGAGTTCAGGATGATCATCAAGGCGCAGCGTGCGACGATTAATAAAACACCGCATGAACAAAGGTGTCAAACTTGTTGTGTGAGGGTCGCACACAAAGACCCAGTGGTCACGTTGACGGATTTGAGTCGCTGCGATGAGTCCTAAATCTTGTAAGGTGGCAAGCGTAGAAACGACTTGATCTTCTGTAAGCTGTAGCGCTTCGGAGATTTGTCTGGCGCGTAAGCCTGGTGGCCTCTGGGAGCGGGATTGGTCGAGTAAATTTAGGGTGTCAAGGGCGTTTTGTAATGGGTCGCCGGGTTGTGAGGCACCACGGATACGCACATGTCGCAAATAAGGTAGATTGGCCGCAACAATTGCACCGAATAAGACACTGAGCCAAGAGAGATACACCCAAATCAAGAAAACGGGGAGGGCCGCAAAGGCGCCATAAATCATGGTGTAAGTCGAGAGCTGAGAAACATAAAAGGCAAAACCTGTTTTCATCACCTCTAGTAATACAGCCACTAAGAGCCCGCCTATCAAGGCATCTCTTGGCGCGACGCGGACATTGGGCACGATGATAAAGAGGGCTGCAAAGCCCGCAGCGCTGACAAAAAAAGGCGACACTTTTAGCGTCATCTCTAAAAGATCAGGGATTTGAGTCATCACTCCGAAGGATTCGCGTGCCACAAACGCCGTCGCCCAAAGACTAGCACCTGTCATAAGCGGCCCGAGCGTCAAAAGAGCCCAATAAACCAGCAGACGTTGACCGATTGCCCTTGGTTTAGAGACACGCCAGATTTCGTTCAGCGCTTTATCAACCGATAAAATGAGCAACAATACTGTGATGACTAAAAAGCTGCCGCCAATCGCAGTCAGCCGACTCGCCTGACTGGCAAAGTCGTTGAGGTAAGTCATAACATTTTCAGAAATGACAGGGGGCATCAAACTGCTAGACAAAAAAGTCTGCAGTGCATCGCTGAATGCATGAAACTGGGGAAAAGCTGTAAAAAGTGCGAGCGCGACGGCAAGCAAAGGAACAATAGCCAATACTGTTGTGAATGTCAGACTACCTGCTAGATCAAAGGCATCGACTTGACTGAGCCTTTGCGCACTTGACAGCATGATTTCACGCCAAGCCGTGAGCTTTGCAGGCTTGCCGTGAGCGAAAGGTTGTTGAATATTCACCGAATCAAGCTCCGCGTTCGATGGGTACGTAGGTAGGGGTACTGTGTTGTTTCATCTTACCCGAGTCATAATAGCAGTATGAAGACATCGAACAGTCCCATGGCAACGCCTACTCAACCCACCCTCAATGCTGCATTGCAACAAGTAGCGATGATATCCCTGATTGCGCTGTTTATATTGTGCATACTCTGGGAAACATGGCTTGCTCCATTGCGTGCAGGGGGTACTTTATTATTTTTAAAGGCACTACCGCTCGCCTTTGCGTTTCGTGGTGTTTCAAAAGGTAGTTTATATACGATTCAATGGGCATCAATGCTGGTGCTGTTGTATTTAATGGAAGGTGTCGTCAGAGTGATGTCTGATCCGCCAGGCCCCTCAATTTTGATGGCTTGGATTGAGATTGTTCTTTCCTCAGTTTTTTTCTTTGCCGCCTTGTTTTATGTTAAGCCTGCCAAGCGTTTTGCCAAAGAACTGAAGGCATTCGCCGAGGCCCAGACTCAAGCCTCTTCTCAGGAAAAACAACAGCCATGACATCTTCAGTCAATCTCGACTTGGATCGTTTCGACTCACTTCAAACGAACAACAGTTTTGCTGCACTTGGTTTGGATTTTTTCACCCGTTTGCCGACCACACCTCTTAAAAACCCCAGGCTGGTTCACGTGAATCAGGACGTAGCAGCGCTGTTGGGTATTTCCCCTCAGGCGCAGCGGACGCAGGGTTTTCTGGACGTCGTGAGTGGCACCGCACCGTTGTCGGGAGGCGATACGCTTGCTGCGGTATATAGCGGCCACCAGTTTGGAGTGTGGGCGGGACAGCTCGGGGACGGTCGTGCGCATTTGCTGGGAGAAATAGTTGGTCCTTCCGGGAATTGGGAGCTTCAGCTCAAAGGGGCTGGCATGACGCCTTACTCACGCATGGGGGATGGACGCGCTGTGTTGCGTTCTTCCGTGCGCGAATATTTAGCGAGTCAAGCGATGCATGGTTTGGGTGTCGCGACCACGCGAGCCTTATCGTTAGTATCGGCCGACGATCCCGTGATGCGTGAGACAGTTGAAACCGCAGCTGTTGTGGCCAGAGTCGCCCCAAGTTTTGTGCGTTTTGGATCGTTTGAACACTGGGCCTCTCGCAAGCGGCCTGATTTAGTGCGTAAGCTTGCGGACTACACGATTGAACGTTTTTATCCTGAGTGTTTGGCCGTTTCAACAGGCGTTTCTGTTTCGGCCCACTTAAGATACGTCAAGCTGCTTGAGTCCGTGGTGAAAAGAACCGCTCAGCTGATGGCGAGCTGGCAAGTCGTGGGTTTTTGTCATGGCGTCATGAATACTGACAATATGTCGATCCTAGGTCTCACGCTTGATTATGGGCCGTATGGTTTTATGGATGGTTTTGACGCGCGCCATATTTGTAATCATACCGATACAAACGGTCGTTATGCATGGCATGCGCAGCCCGCAGTGGCCCACTGGAATCTTTATCAGTTGGCCAATAGCTTGTTTTCAATTGTGCCGGATGCAGAGGCCTTGAGGGGTGCCCTGGATCAGTTTGAGCCAACTTTCCTGCTTGCTATGCAAACACGTATGAGCCAAAAACTTGGTTTATCGACGTGGCAAACTGGCGATGAGGCGCTTATTGATGATCTTTGGAGCCTGATGCAAGCGAGTCATGCGGACTTTTCCTTGACGTTTAGGCAATTGGCTTACGCGCCAGGTTTGACCAAAGCCGAGGCTGGACAGGTGGCGCATGATTTAGGCGGTACAGTTGGCGACGGATCTGGAGCGTTAAAGCCGTTTAGTGATCTTTTCATAGATAGAGAAGCTGCTCAAGCATGGTTAGTTCGATATCGAGACAGAGTGGCTTTGGAGACCGTAACATGGCAAGAACGGGTCGCGTTGATGCTTGCCGTCAACCCACTGTATGTCTTGCGCAATTATTTAGCGCAGCAAGTGATAGAGGAGACGCAGCGGGGAGATTTTTCAGAGCTCAACAATATGATGGCTCTGCTGGCGTCTCCGTTCGCAGCCCAAAAGGGAATGGAGCGTTACGCTTCAATGCCACCGCATTGGGCAAGCAAAATTGAGGTCAGTTGTTCTTCCTAATGTAATAATGGTGTTTTGTCGCTTGTGTCTCTTTGAGCACGCCCAACTTTGACGGTTCTTTGCCCATGTCTGGTAATACTCTCGGTACCTTGTTTTGCGTCACTAATTTTGGTGAATCCCATGGACCCGCCATTGGCTGTGTGGTGGATGGTTGCCCCCCTGGATTATCCCTGTGTGAGCAGGACATCCAAGTTGAGCTTGATCGACGTCGGCCCGGGACCTCTCGTCACGTGACACAGCGCCAAGAGGCCGATCAGGTCGAAATTTTGTCCGGTATCTTTGAGGGCAAGACAACGGGCACTCCGATTGCTTTGCTGATTCGAAACGTGGATGCGCGCAGCAAGGATTACAGTGCGATCTCTGACACGTTCCGCCCGGGTCATGCGGATTATGCGTATTTTAAAAAATACGGTTTCCGTGATCCTCGCGGAGGAGGGCGTTCCTCGGCTCGGCTGACCGCACCAACAGTGGCGGCGGGGGCAATCGCTAAAAAATGGCTGTCCGAACATTACGGCATCACAGTGAGAGGCTATATGAGCCAACTCGGTCCAATACAGATGACTTTCAAAGCTTGGGAGCACGTACCCAACAACCCTTTTTTTTCGGCTGATCCTGACATCGTGGCTCAACTCGAAGCCTATATGGATCAATTACGTAGAGACGGCGACTCTGCCGGAGCGCGTATCGAAGTGGTTGCCGAAGGGATGCCTGCTGGCTGGGGCGAACCCCTTTATGATCGGCTAGATGCGGATATTGCGCATGCCATGATGGGTCTCAATGCGGTCAAAGGCGTCGAAATTGGTGCCGGATTTCACAGCATTGTGCAGCGTGGTTCTGAGCACGGCGACGAGATTACCCCTGAGGGATTTTTAACCAATAATGCCGGTGGCATCTTGGGTGGCATTTCTACAGGACAGCCAATTACTGTCAGTTTGGCAATTAAACCAACCTCCAGTATTCGGATTGAGCGCCGTTCGGTCGACCGAGCAGGCAATCCTGTTTCCGTCAAAACCTTGGGTCGTCATGATCCGTGTGTCGGCATTCGTGCCACGCCTATTGCGGAGTCATTATTGGCGCTCATTTTGGCTGATCATGCCCTACGCCATCGTGCTCAGTGTGGCGACGTGCCTCATAAGGGCTAGTGGCATGCCTGCTATGGCATAATCAAAAGCTAAACCTATCCAATGAGAGTGGCAGAGACAGCGTCATGAAAAAAACCTTATACGACAAGCTTTGGGATGCCCATGTGGTTCACGAAGAATCAGATGGCACCGCTATCCTTTATATCGATCGCCACCTTTTGCATGAGGTGACTAGTCCTCAGGCCTTCGAGGGCCTCGATTTGGCCGGCCGCAAGCTTTGGCGTCTCAATTCCAATTTGGCTGTGGCAGACCATAACGTACCGACGACTGATCGAGCTCAAGGTATTACCGATCCTATTTCAAAGCTTCAGGTCGATACCCTCGACGCCAACTGCGAAAAGCATCAGGTGATTGAGTTCCGTATGAACGATTTGCGTCAAGGCATCGTGCATGTGATCGGCCCTGAGCAGGGCGCTACCTTGCCCGGCATGACAGTTGTTTGTGGTGACTCGCACACCAGCACCCATGGTGCAATGGGTGCGTTGGCTTTCGGTATCGGAACTTCCGAGGTCGAGCATGTCATGGCAACGCAGACCCTGCAGGCCAAGAAAAATAAAAATATGCTTGTGCGTGTAGAGGGTGCTTTGCCAGCAGGTTGTACGGCCAAAGATATTATTTTGCACATCATCGGTGTGATTGGCACCGCGGGTGGTACCGCGCACGCAATCGAGTTTGCGGGCAGTGCCATTCGAGATTTGTCGATCGAAGGTCGCATGACCCTGTGCAATATGTCGATCGAGGCGGGTGCCCGTTCTGGCATGGTGGCTGTTGATCAAAAGACCATTGATTATTTTGTGGGTCGTCCCTTCGCACCGAGCGGCGCGCTTTGGGATCAAGCGGTTGCCTACTGGAAAACTTTGCATTCAGACGAGGGTGCACATTTTGACCGTGTTGTAGAAATTGATGCGCGTCAGATCGTGCCTCAGGTTACTTGGGGCACGTCCCCCGAGATGGTCTTGCCTGTGACAGGTCGCGTACCAGATCCTGAGCGCGAAAAGGATGAAGCCCGTCGCAGCGGCATGGAGCGTGCCCTCGAATACATGGGTCTCAAGCCAAATACCGCTATCCAAGATATCAAAATTGATCGCGTATTCATTGGTTCTTGTACGAATTCACGGATTGAGGACTTGCGTGCCGCTGCGGTAGTGGCGCGCGGTAAACATGTGGCTAGCAACGTCCGTCAGGCAATGGTGGTAGCAGGTTCTGGGCTCGTTAAAGCCCAAGCTGAACGCGAAGGTCTCGACAAAATCTTTATCGAGGCAGGTTTTGAATGGCGAGAGCCAGGCTGTTCGATGTGTTTGGCGATGAACGCCGATCGACTCGAACCTCAGGAACGTTGTGCCTCGACCTCCAATCGCAACTTCGAAGGTCGTCAAGGCCAAGGTGGTAGAACCCATCTCGTGAGCCCAGCCATGGCAGCTGCTGCTGCAATTGCTGGTCATTTTGTCGACGTACGTAACTTCCGGTAAACAGACATGGACGCATTTACAACACACCAAGGGCTGGTCGCTCCACTCGATCGCGAAAACGTCGACACGGACCTCATCATCCCCAAGCAGTTCCTCAAGTCTATCAAGCGCTCTGGCTTTGGTCCGAACTTGTTTGATGAGATACGTTATTTGGATCATGGCGAGCCTGGCATGGACAATTCCAAGCGCCCGCTCAATCCCGAATTCATTCTAAATCAATCCCGCTACCAACAGGCTTCGATTTTGTTGGGACGCAAAAACTTTGGTTGTGGCTCCAGCCGCGAGCATGCGCCTTGGGCGCTTGCGCAATACGGCTTTAAGGCCGTGATTGCCCCTTCGTTTGCAGACATCTTTTTTAACAATAGTTACAAGACAGGCTTTTTGCCAATCGTTCTGACAGAGCTTGAAGTTTCGCGCCTGTTTGACGAGGTGCGTGGTTTTGTGGGCTACAAGTTGACTATTGATCTTGAAAGGCAACTGGTGATTGCACCCGATGGTCGTGAGATGCATTTCGACATCACTACACATCGTAAATACTGTCTGGTTAACGGATTAGATGAGATTGGTTTGACATTGCGTCACGCTGACAAAATCCGCAATTTTGAAAATGAGCGTCTTGCACGTCATCCCTGGTTGGATGTCGTGCCAATCGGTGCGCGTTAAATCACTGTATATCGGGCCGGTTCGCCGGCCCATTATTATTTAGATGAGTCAATTATGACAAAGAAAATTGCAGTCCTACCCGGTGATGGCATCGGCGCTGAAATCATTGAGCAAGCTGTTCGAGTGTTGGGTGTAGTGGCTCCAGAGTTAGAACTCAATCATGCACCTGTTGGAGGCACTGCCTTTGATCTGCATGGCCATCCCTTGCCACCCGCAACACTTAAGCTCGCCCAAGAATCAAATGCGATTTTGTTTGGTGCAGTGGGTGATTGGAAATACGACAAATTGCCTCGTGAACACCGTCCTGAGCAAGCCATTTTGGGTCTGCGTAAAGCGCTCGGCTTGTTTGCAAACTTGCGTCCCGCTATTTTGTATCCAGAGTTGGCTAATGCCTCATCGCTCAAGCCAGAAATCGTATCCGGATTGGATATTTTGATTTTGCGTGAGTTGACAGGGGATATCTATTTTGGTACACCACGCGGTATTCGTACTGCGACGGATGGTCCCTTCGCAGGGTCCCGTGAAGGTTTTGACACCATGCGCTATGCCGAGCCTGAGATTCGACGCATTGCACACATCGGTTTCCAAGCTGCACAAAAGCGTAAAGGTAAGTTGTGCAGCGTCGATAAAGCCAACGTTTTGGAGACCTCACAGCTCTGGCGTGACATTGTCATTGATGTTGCGAACGACTATCCCGATGTCGCGTTGACACACATGTATGTAGATAATGCAGCCATGCAGTTAGTGCGCGCGCCTCGTGAGTTTGACGTGATCGTCACCGGCAACTTGTTCGGTGATATTCTGTCTGACGAAGCTGCGATGCTGACAGGCTCGATCGGCATGTTGCCCTCGGCTTCATTAAATGCTTCTGGCCAGGGTTTGTATGAGCCTAGTCACGGCTCCGCGCCCGATATCGCAGGTCAGGGTGTTGCCAATCCGCTCGCGACGATTTTGTCTGCAGCCATGATGCTGCGTTATTCGCTCGATAGCGCTGCCATTGCTGATCGTATTGAGCAAGCTGTGCAAAAAGTGTTGCAGCAAGGGCTTCGTACAGCGGATATTTACGAGCCTGGCACGACCAAGGTTGGTACTGCTGCCATGGGTGATGCTGTGCTCAAAGCCTTGACTTAATGCGTATCCGGCTCAGTCGCCTGTATGCGGTGGGCTAAAATGTATGACATATATCTCTTAATTGTGGTTTGGTTGAAATGAAAAAATCGGTAGGTTTAGTGGGTTGGCGCGGTATGGTTGGATCCGTTCTCATGCAGCGTATGCGTGTCGAGGGCGATTTTGATCTGATTGATCCCGTTTTTTTCTCTACCAGTAATGCTGGTGGGCGTGCGCCTGAGTGGGCCGGTTCTACCGCTCTTCAAAATGCGTTCGACATTGAAGCCCTCAAAAAACTCCCGATAATTGTGACCGCTCAGGGCGGCGATTACACCAGCGTCGTATATCCAAAGCTGCGTGCAGCAGGATGGACGGGCATCTGGATTGATGCGGCCAGCACCTTGCGCATGAAAAGTGATGCCATTATTGTCCTGGATCCCGTTAACCGTGAGGTGATTGATGCGGGTTTGCAGCGCGGTGTGCGGGATTACATTGGCGGCAATTGCACTGTGAGTTGCATGATGATGGGTCTGGCCGGTCTCTTCAAGCATGACTTGATTGACTGGATGACGAGCATGACCTATCAGGCAGCCTCAGGTGGTGGTGCACAACACATGCGTGAGCTGCTGACCCAGTTTGGTATCCTGAATGCGGCCGTCAAGTCTGAGCTCGCCGATCCTGCTTCTGCCATTTTGGAAATTGACCGTAAAGTGTTGGCGACTCAGCAGTCCGGACAACTGCCGACAGAGCATTTTGGCATTCCACTTGCTGGCAATTTAATTCCCTGGATCGACAAAGACCTCGGTAACGGGATGTCCCGCGAGGAATGGAAAGGCGAAGCAGAAACCAACAAAATTTTGAGTCGCGGTGAAGGTTTCGGCTCTGCACCGATTCCGATCGATGGCCTGTGTGTGAGGATTGGGGCCATGCGTTGCCACAGTCAAGCGCTCACCATCAAGCTAAAACGCGATGTGCCGATGGATGAAATCGCAGAGATCATCGCTCAAGGCACTGCGTGGGCCAAATTTGTCCCTAATACCAAAGAAGATACGCTGAATGCTTTGTCACCCGTTTCCGTGACTGGCACACTCGACATTCCCGTTGGCCGTATGAGAAAGCTTTCAATGGGGCCTGAATACCTTAGCGCTTTTACGATTGGTGATCAGTTGCTTTGGGGTGCAGCAGAGCCGCTGCGCCGCATGTTGCGCATTACGCTTGGTGAGCTCTAATTTTAGGAATATCCTTTATGGCATTGCAATTGAATATTTCTAGTTCTGTGTTTCTGAAAGTCGTCTCACCTTTGGTGTTCGGCATCGGGATAACATTGACTGGAATGGGTATCTCCCTCGCAGCCCAACCTGGACATGGTCGCGTGATATCAGTTGCCGGTTCACCTCTTCAGGTATCCATTCCATTGAGTGGCCTGACTGCAGACGATCTCAAGGTATTGAACGCCTCTGTTGCCGAGAAAGGAGCCTGGGCACAAGCTGGCTTGTCTTTGCCAGCCTCAATTGACTCTTTATCTGTCAATGTTGAGCCAGGCGCAAATTCGAGCTCGCGAAATCTTGTGATGCGGTCAACACAAGTCGTGAATCGTCCTGTGATTGATGTACTCATTCGCCTGACGACAGCTTCTGGTATCACGTCAATTCAATCGAGTTATTTAGTGTTGACCAGTGAAGCTTCACCTCAAACAGCTAGTTCGGTACGCGTGGCGCGCGGAGACACGTTGTATGAGATTGCTTTGGCAAAAGCCGTCAGCGGAGCAGACATATATCAAGTGATGTGGGCGATTTATAAGGCCAATACCCAAGCATTCATTTCTAACAATATGAATCTACTGCGTGCGGGTGTGACGCTTAATATCCCTGATGCTGCTGCGATGCGTGCAGTCGATCGCAATTACGCGCGTGCCATGTTTGCCAAGCATGACCAAGCTTTTAGAGCGCGTCGAGGCGCAGGTCAGGCCGGCATTGTTGTGCCTATTGTCGTCAGTGAGACACCTCTGGCAAGTTCTGTGTCTGTGAGTCCATCTCAGCCTTCTGCTTCAGCTAATTCGACGGTAGAAGCTCTTAGTGGAGATCAGGTCAGACTCGCTTCGTCAAATCCCTCTGACCAACTTGCAGATCTAAGAGTGGCTAATGCCAATGAATTGCGAGAAATGCAGGCACAAGTTGAGTCATTACAGAAAAATGTAGAAGAATTAAAAGAAGCCCTTCAAAAAAGTCAGTCTGCCTCTGGCACTGTTCGCACAACTGGATCAAAGGGAGCAACGGGAGCGTCTGGGTCTACTGGATCGACTGGAGCTACAGGATCGACTAGTTCAGTAGGATCTGTCGAACCTTCAGGCCCAGCAACTACTCCAGGTACTTCTGTTACTCCGGGTTCATCACTTGCCTTGGGTGCTTCCAGTCAATCTGACTCTGCTGCCTCTTCAACGATTAGTGCATTAAAGGATACTGGTGTTGCTGCCGCTGCCGAGGTTAAAACTGGCATAGCAAAAGTTAAACAATTAGCCTCTGATCACGTGCTGGGATTTGTTTTGGGCCTCTCAGCTTTACTCGCTCTGATCATTGCCTTTTTACTAAAGAGTGCGGGTACTAAGGCCAATGCGGATGAGCGAGATCCAGAGGCTGCTCCATCCCCTGCAATGGCATCGGATTTTGATCAAAAGCTCCAGTCGATTGACTTAAATTTGTCAAATGATGATAAGCCAACACCCTCTGTTGGATCCACTAAAACAGGTGTCTGATTCGCTTTCTTCGCCAGTGCCGGAGTCATTAGCTGATGACTCTGCGCTAGCGATAGGCAATAATGTTAGGTTGAACCGCATTGCGCTTGGCATTGCTTATGATGGGCGACCTTGGCAGGGCTGGCAAAAGCAAACGCACGGACAGACTGTCCAAGACGTATTAGAGCGCGCACTCAAAACTTTCGTGGGTTCACAGATCAGTACAGTCTGTGCCGGTAGAACCGACGCAGGCGTTCATGGGTTAAATCAAGTGGTACATCTAGATACGGACGTTCTTCGAACGCCAGAATCTTGGGTGCGCGGCACCAATGCGCATTTGCCTGATTCAATTGCTGTGCAATGGGCTCAGGTTGTCCCTTCAGAGTTTCATGCACGCTTTTCAGCGACCGCACGAGCATACACTTACGTTATCCTTAACACGCGCGTGCGTCATCCAATGTGGCAAGGTCGGGCAGGGTGGGTATTTCAACCACTCAACGTCGATGCGATGCGACAAGCCTCTTTCTGCTTGCTTGGTGAGCATGACTTTAGTAGTTTTAGATCTTCTCAATGCCAGGCCAAGTCTCCTGTTCGAACGATCCACAACATTGAAATCGTGCAACAAGGTCCCCGCATTGTGGTGCAACTCAAAGCGAATGCGTTTTTGCATCATATGGTGCGTAATATTTTGGGTGCACTTGTGCAAGTCGGACAAGGGCGGGAGGCTGACGATTATGTTGCAAAGGTTCTTCAGGCTAAGGATCGTACCCAAGGCGCACCCACTTTCTCCCCTGAGGGCTTGTATTTGACGAATGTCACTTATCCAGGATATTCGTTACCCGTGGTAACAATGGATGGGGTAGGTTTAGATTTTCTTGGTACTTGTCCTGATATGTCTCAAGACCAATTTTGAAAAAGGTATAACGATGCGTACAAGAATCAAAATTTGCGGTATCACGCGTCCTGCTGATCTAGCATGTGCGGTCAATGCAGGCGCAGATGCCGTTGGTTTTGTTTTTCATCCCTCGAGCAAGCGTTTCGTTTCGGCCGAGCGTGCTGCCGAACTCGTTGACAATCTTCCTGCTTTTGTGAGTTCAGTGGCGCTTTTTGTCAATCCAGAGACTTTGTTTGTGCAAGAGGTGATTGAAATCATGCATCCTACGGTTTTGCAATTTCACGGTGAGGAAACACCTGAGTTTTGCGCGTCTTTTGATATGCCTTATATCAAGGCCTTTCGAGTCGGTGCGCCAGGCTTGGACAGTGCGCAGAGCCTCACGCAGTTTTGTCAGCAGTTTGCGTCAGCGCGTGGTTGGTTATTTGATAGTTATACGCCGGCATATGGTGGCAGCGGCCACACCTTTGATCATGCAATGCTATCCGATCTGCTTGCACTCGATTCGGCGCAACGCGCACCTATTATTTTGTCCGGCGGCCTCATTGCGCAAACCCTTTCTGCGCCTATTCGCCAGCTGCGCCCTTGGGCGGTTGATGTAAGTAGTGGCGTTGAAGAAAGTCCAGGCATTAAGTCACCGTCACTGATCGCTGCATTTGTGTCGGCAGTTAAAAAGGCGGATGAATGAGCGCTTTTGACATCCGCCTCATAAAACCGATATAATCTTTTTCTTTGCAGGCGGTTAGCTCAGCTGGTTAGAGCGCCACGTTGACATCGTGGAGGTCGCTGGTTCGATTCCAGTACCGCCTACCAGAAGCCTCATATTGTTAGCATGGTCGCATTTTCAAAAATACTCACGACACGATTGAAGTCTGCATCGCGCCTCGCAGCACGCCTCTTAGTGCGCCTGTTTTAATTTCCACCAAGCAGTCTGCCATACCCTGGAACCAGTTGTTCAACCCCTGCAATTTTTAAGCAATGCCACATCATGGCAGCCACGCTTGATATGACTGGTTTACGAAGATCTCTTTCAAGCGCATCCAATACTTCAATGGTAGGCATACCCACGCCACTTAAAAAGATGACTTCTGCCTCAGACGTGTTGGCTGCGCGCGCTAAGGCATAGGCGCGCTCTGGCGTTTCCTCGTAAATATTTCGAACATTTTCAAGGCGTTTGACGTTCACCACATTTAAACCATAGCTTTCAAGTGCACCTTTGCCCGCGAGTGTTTGGGCTTCTGCATAGGGGGTGGCTAAAGCCACTTTTGTGACACCTAGGTGTTCCATCGCGACGATGACGCTTTTAAAGGCTGAGGTAAAGCGAACCTTGTATTGCTGCTCGAGTCTTGCGGTAAGTGCCGCCTCACCATCGCGGCCCAACATGTAACTTGAGGCGGTATGCGCCAAGGCAATGACTTGCGGACGGATAAGGGCCAACATCTCGGTAGGCTCGTCAATATGATCAAGCTGTGAGCGTGAGCGTTGATCCTGTCCGTCATGCGCACCAGGGGTCCCACGTGCAATCATTCGACCAAAATGAACAGACACTCCAGCGGGTTTCAATGAGAATAATTCAGGCTCGACGTTTGGATTTCCAGGAGGTAATAAAAATCCTAACCGAGCGCGCCATCCGTCCATATCTGTTTCCTGTTTCAAATGAATGCGATGTGATGTTCTTTCAGTTTATTTATTTCGCCACGCCACGAGCAATTTCCGCCCACTTCGTCATTTCAGATTTGATGTGACCGTTAACTTCAGAAGGGGTCCCTTTTTTGACCTGAACAGACATATTGGCAAATTTGTTTTCAACATCTTTGCTTTGTAATGCAATGTCGATACTTTGACTCAGTTTTTCTACGATGGCTTTAGGCGTACCTGCGGGTGCCACAAAAAAGAATGAAACCTCAGTAAACATGCCTGGGATGCCGGCCTCTTTGACCGTAGGTACGTCTGGCAATGCTGCCAGACGCTTGTCTCCCGTAACGGCGATGACGCGAATTTTGTCACCCTTTGCCAAGCCGACAGCGGAAGCTGCGGGCGTGAACCAGACTTGGATGCGCCCAGCGAGGACGTCAACCTGTGCGTCCGAGGTGCTTTTGTATGGGATCATGACCATATCGAGATTGTTCGAGGCCTTGAGCTTGGTTCCGAGATAGTCCGAGACGCTACCTGAAGGGCCGTTGTAATTCAGTTTGCCGGGCGAGGCTCGGGCGAGCTTGACCACATCACTCAAGGACTTGGCAGGAAGGCTAGGAGGCACGGCAACCACGTAAGGCAGGCTGGCAGCAAAGGCAATGGACTCAAAGTCCTTTGACAGGTCTGTTTTAACAGCAGGGTTGGTCACCTGATTAATAATGCTGCTCGTACTTGTCAGAAAAATGGTGTAACCATCAGGCTTGGCTTGGGCAACGTAATCGGTCGCAATATTGCCTGTCGCACCTGCTTTATTTTCGACGAGAACAGTTGTTTTCATAATTTGGGTGAGTTGCTGCGCGACTTCCCGCGCGATCAAGTCGTTTCCACTTCCGGGACCGTAGGGCACGACGATGGTGATCGGACGGGAGGGGAAGGTTTGCGCATGGGACAGGAGCGGCAATAAAACGGACAGGCACGCGAGCGTGCGTGCAGCAATGCTGGCGAAGATTTTCATGGGTTTGTCTCTTGTTGTGATTGGAGTCGTTGTGAACTAACAATACCAGAACTGACGCCCATTGCGATAGGTCGTCCAGTGAGGACATTTTGACCAGGAGCCAAGTGTCTGAAATGGTAAACTTAAGGCTTATCGCTTTGTTACAGGATTAGTGCTGATGCTCTCAATTACGCTCCCCGACGGGTCGCAGCGTCAATACCCAGGACCGGTGACGGTTGCTGAAGTTGCTCAATCGATCGGTGCGGGTTTGGCACGTGCCGCCCTCGGTGGCCGCATCACGCAGGATGGTTCAAGCCGTTTGGTCGACACGACCCATCGCTTAGAGAGCGATACCTACCTTGCGATCATTACAGCAAAAGACGCGGAAGGGCTGGATCTGATTCGTCATTCCACGGCACATTTGTTGGCCTATGCGGTCAAATCGCTTTTTCCTGATGCGCAGGTCACGATTGGTCCTGTGATTGATAACGGCTTTTTCTACGACTTTTCCTACAAGCGCCCCTTTACCCCAGAGGACTTGGTTGCGATCGAAAAGAAAATGACGGAGCTCGCGAAAAAAGACGAGGTCGTGACGCGTGAGGAATGGTTGCGCGACGATGCCGTTACTTTTTTTAAAGGGATTGGCGAGGCATACAAGGCCGAGATCATCGGTGCGATCCCTGGCAACGAAGCGATCAGTCTTTATCGAGAAGGCGACTTTATCGACTTGTGCCGTGGCCCACACGTGCCAAGCACTGGCAAATTAAAAGTATTCAAGCTCATGAAAGTCGCGGGCGCCTATTGGCGTGGCGATAGCAACAATGAAATGTTGCAGCGGATTTACGGTACGGCTTGGGCGACCAAAGAAGACCAGGATGCGTATCTGCATATGCTCGAGGAAGCAGAGCGTCGAGACCATCGCAAGATCGGTCGCGACCTCGATTTGTTCCATTTCCAAGAAGAAGGCCCTGGCCTCATTTTCTGGCACCCCAAAGGCTGGGCAATTTGGCAGCAAGTCGAACAATATATGCGTGCTGTTTATCGCGATAACGGCTACCAAGAGGTCAAAGCACCTCAGATTCTCGATATCTCCCTTTGGAAAAAAACCGGCCACTGGGATAACTATCGTGAAAATATGTTCACGACGGAGTCGGAAAATCGTTTGTACGGCCTCAAGCCCATGAATTGTCCTGGCCACGTTCAGATTTTTAATTCAGGCTTGCATTCTTACCGTGACCTGCCACTTCGTTACGGTGAATTTGGTCAATGTCATCGGAATGAACCTTCTGGTTCCCTGCACGGCATGATGCGTGTTCGGGGCTTTACCCAGGATGACGGTCATATTTTCTGTACAGAAGATCAGCTGCAAGATGAATGCGCCGCCTTTACCTCTTTGCTCCAACAGGTCTATGCCGATTTTGGCTTTACCGAAGTCCTTTACAAGGTTGCAACGCGTCCTGAAAAGCGGATCGGTAGCGACGAGGTATGGGACAAAGCCGAAACAGCGCTGATGGAAAGCCTCAAGCGCACTGGATGCGTGTACGAAGTTTCGCCAGGTGAGGGTGCGTTTTACGGCCCAAAGATCGAATACACCCTCAAGGATGCCATTGGTCGACATTGGCAGTGCGGCACGATTCAGGTGGATTTCTCAATGCCTCAGCGTCTCGGTGCTGAGTTTGTAGACGCAACGGATCATCGCCGGGCGCCCGTGATGCTGCACCGTGCGATTCTTGGTTCATTCGAGCGTTTTATTGGTATGTTGATTGAAAACCATGCTGGTGCGATGCCTGCATGGCTGGCTCCTGTACAGGCTGTCGTGTGTTCTATTTCGGAGCACGCGGCTGATTATGCGGCAGAAATCACACAAAGCCTGAAAAAACAAGGCTTTAGAGTAGAATCAGATTGTCGTAGTGAAAAAATTACCTATAAAATCCGTGAGCACAGCTTGCAAAAGCTTCCTTATATCTTGGTGGTCGGTGAAAAAGAGCGCCAAGCAGGGACTGTTGCAGTGCGTGGGCGTGGTGGCGTTGAGCTTGGTTTGATGCCGATAGCCCAATTCATCACGTTACTTAACGAAGACGTGGCTTTACGCCGCAATTCCGGTTCGACTGCGTCGCAGTCGGCCTAACTACTAGGAGTCGTCAACATCGCAACAGAAAAACCACACCGCATCAATGGTGAAATTCGTGTTCCCGAGGTGCGTTTATTAGGTATTGAGGGCGAACAGCTCGGTATAGTTAAAACTTTCGATGCCATCCGCATGGCCGAGGAAAGTGAGATTGATTTGGTTGAGATCGCGCCAAACGCTGATCCACCAGTTTGCCGTTTAATGGATTACGGTAAGTTTAAATATCAAGAACAAAAACGCTTGGCAGAAGCACGCTCCAAACAAAAAATTATTCAAGTCAAAGAGGTTAAATTTCGCCCGGCGACTGACGAGGGCGATTATCAGGTTAAGTTACGCAACCTGAAGCGCTTTCTCGAAGAAGGTGATAAAGCCAAAGTAACACTTCGCTTCCGTGGTCGCGAAATGGCGCACCAGGAGTTGGGTATGCGCGTGCTTGAGCGCGTCCGTGACGACTTGACTGACATGGCTGTTGTAGAAGCGATGCCCAAGCTTGAAGGTCGCCAAATGGTGATGGTTCTCTCGCCTCGTAAAAAATCAGCCACCAAAGAAGCTACAGCGTAATCCATGCATGTATTGTTTGTTTTGGATCCACTGCCGACTTTAAATGCCTACAAGGATAGCTCTGTTGCGATGATGCGGGCGCTTGTTGCCCGCGGTCACGACTTGAGCTTTGCCTTGCAAGGTGATGTGTTCATTGATGGTGGTCAGGTTTTTGCACGTGCGACCCCTATGGGGCTTGTTACTGGTGCAGATCTCCATCAACCTGCTTGGTGGAAAGAGCTTGGCTCCGCAGTTGATACGCCCTTACAGGCATTTTCTGCAGTCATTATGCGTAAGGATCCTCCATTTGATATGGAGTATGTTTACATCACACACATGTTTGATTACGCTCAAGCGCAAGGTGCTCGAGTATTTAATAGCGGCTCCGCAATACGCAATCACCCTGAAAAGCTCGCTATCACTGAGTTTGCCCAGTTTACGACGCCTACGCTTGTGACGCGTGACATGGAAAGGATCAAGGCTTTTCACGCCGAGCATCACGATGTGATCGTCAAGCCTCTTGATGGCATGGGTGGCACCGGTATTTTTAAACTTGCAGCAAACGAGCCCAATCTGAATGCGATTCTTGAGTCTCTGACGCATGATGGTCAGCGTTCAATCATGGCTCAGCGTTATATTCCTGAAATCAGTCAGGGAGATAAACGTATTTTACTAATTGGTGGCGAACCTGTTCCTTATTGTCTTGCACGCATTCCTTTAGCGGGTGAAACACGGGGTAATTTAGCTGCAGGTGGTCGGGGCGTCGCACAGCCTCTTTCAGCGCGTGATTGGGAAATCGCCCGTGAAATCGCACCTCAGCTCAACAAAAGAGGTTTGTTACTTGTTGGGTTGGATGTGATTGGCAACTATGTCACTGAAATCAATGTCACAAGTCCAACCTGCTTTGTTGAAATTACAGAGCAAACTGGCTTTGACGTCGGCGCTCGTTTCGTCCAAGCGCTAGAACTTGCGGTGCTCGAGGCTGTTTAAACCATGACCGTTATTTTTGTCGTGGCACATGTGCCGCTTGCTTCTGCATTAGATGCCTGTGCTAGGCATGTTCTAGGAAGTGATCCCAATCTATATCTGTTTGATATACAGCCTAAAGAGTGTGCTTCGGATTCTGCCCCTCGATTGGCTGCCGAGATCATCGCTGCCGGTCAGACTGAGGGTGTGCTGATATTGACAGATTTGCCAGGTGCAACGCCTTCAAATATTGCCGTGACAGCGGCGGGTCTTGCCAAAGAACAAGGCGTTTCATGCTGCGTCCTAGGTGGTGTTAATGCTTCGATGTTGCTCAAAGCAATCAATTATCGCAGTGCAGCACTAGATGTTGTGGTGGAGAAAGCACTCGCAGGTGCCACGCAAGCAGTGTTCCGTTTAGAATGACGCTATCTGCGACAGTTAACCCCTATTTTATTTTTTTCGTTATGCCTGATCTCGATATCGTCGTGTCCAATAAACTTGGTCTGCATGCGCGTGCTGCAGCCAAATTAACTCAGCTTGCCGGTCAATTTACGAGTGAAATTTTCATCTCCAAAGGTGCTCAACGCGTCAACGCCAAGAGCATCATGGGCGTCATGATGCTTGCCGCAGGCTTGCGCTCGACAGTCAAAATCGAAGCGAATGGTAGCGATGCTGACCTTGCGTTAAATGCGATCAACACATTATTCGATGATAAATTCGGCGAAGGCGAATAAGCCTTCTGGCGATATTCGCCCGGGGCCCATGGTTTGCTTGTACGGGCAGGGCGCAGCACGCGGATATGCGATTGGTCGCGCGCTCGTCATGGGTGCTGCGGCGCTCGAGGTGGCACATTACAGAGTTCCTCCCTCAAGTGTTCAAGCAGAGCAAACGCGCTTAAGTCAGGCTCTCGAAACAACACGTCAAGAAATGCTCGAGTTGGCTGCAACCCTACCCGACGATGCACCACGTGAATTAGCTGCCTTGCTAAATGTGCATGGCATGCTTTTATCTGATCCTTTGCTTGCGCAAGAAGCCTTAAATCTGATTCACGACAAACATTACAACGCCGAATGGGCGCTCACCACGCAAGGTCAGATTCTCGGTGAACAGTTTGCAGCGATGGAAGACGAATATCTGCGTGAGCGTGGAGCGGATGTGCGCCATGTCATCGAACGTGTTCTGCATGTGTTGTCAGGCTCGCGGACTTTAACTGCGATTGATCTGGCTGGAGGTTCTGAAGAAGCCTTAATTGTGATCGCACACGATATTTCACCTGCCGACATGATTCGTTTGCGTGGCGGACGCTTTGCCGGTTTCGCTACAGATCTTGGTGGGGCAACATCACATACGGCAATAGTTGCTCGCAGCTTGTCTGTCCCTGCAGTTGTGGCACTCGGACATGCGCGCAGTGTTCTCCGTGATGGTGACCAGGTGATTATTGATGGCATTCAAGGTGTCTTGATTGTCAATCCTTCACCACTTGCTCTAGAACAGTACAAAAAAATGCAAGAGCGGTACTTGGATGATCGGATGTCGCTTGTTGCCCTTAAGGGTGTTCCAGCTGAAACCTTGGATGGTCTTTCGATTTCTCTGCAGGCAAATATAGAATTGCCTGATGAAGTCGAGTTGGCTTTAGCGAACGGTGCCGATGGGATCGGATTGTTTCGCAGTGAATTTTTATTTATTGGTCGCAGCGAATTGCCGACTGAAGAAGAGCAGTATTTAGCTTATGCGTCAGTTGTGAACGCAATGCAAAATCGGCCTGTTACGATTCGCACGCTTGATGTGGGTGCCGATAAAGCGCTTGATGGAGAAGCAACCGTTGCAACCAATCCTGCGTTGGGGTTGAGAGCCATTCGCTATTGCTTGGCGCATCCGGAGTTGTTTGCAACACAGCTGAGAGCCATCTTGAGAGCTTCTGTGCACGGAACTGTTCGTATTTTGATTCCAATGATTGCGCACATGCACGAAGTGATTGCTGCTAAAGCCGCAATCGAATCTGCAAAGCGTGAACTAGACGCACGTGGTCAGGCTTATGCCGATGACATTCAAATCGGTTGCATGGTAGAAATTCCTGCAACAGCGATTGCAATTGATCCCTTTGCAGACGCATTAGATTTTCTATCGATTGGCACGAACGATTTGATCCAATATACGCTTGCGATTGACCGTGCAGATAATGAAGTGTCCGCACTCTACGATCCATTACACCCCGCGGTACTCAAGCTCATTGCCAATACAATCAATGCGGGTATCCGCGCAGGTATTTCCGTTGCCGTCTGCGGTGAAATGGCAGGTGATCCAAAACTGACTCGCTTGCTACTTGGTTTGGGTTTGACAAATTTCTCAATGCATCCGCAACAGCTCCTCGATGTTAAACGTGAGATCCGTCGCGGGCACTCCAATGCACTTCGCCAACAGGTGGCCACCGCCTTAAATCGCCACAGCACTATTGATCCTGCAGTACTTCAGTAGTATTTGCGTATGAATGAAAACCGCCGATTGTGTGGATGCACATTCGGCGATTTTTTATGAATATACGCTCAAGCAATTGCTGTTTTGCGTCCTGAGATCTTTAAAACGTATTAACGGTGGTAGGCGGACTCTCCATGCGAAGTAATATCAAGACCTTCGCGCTCCATGTCTTCACTAACGCGCAGACCGCATAACATATCAGCAATCTTGAATGAAACGTATGCGACGATACCAGACCATATGATGGTAATGACGATGCCTTCAAGCTGCACTAAAAGCTGGCCACCGATAAGACTGATCGAGTCCAGGCCTAGACCACCGAGTGCTTTGGCATTAAATACACCGACTAATAGTCCCCCGACGATACCGCCTATGCCGTGAATACCAAATACGTCAAGTGAATCGTCAACACCTAACATACGCTTTAAACCGTTGACGCCCCACACGCAGATGATGCCAGCTGAAATGCCAATCACTAAGGCTCCGACTGGACCCACCAAACCGGCCGCTGGTGTCACACCGACCAAGCCCGCTATAGCGCCTGACGCAGCACCTAACATTGAGGGACGACCTTTGATTGCCCACTCAGTAAAGATCCACGCCATAATGGCACCCACAGTTGCAATCAAAGTGTTAAACAACGCGAGCGCAGCAACTTCATTTGCTGCAAGTGAAGAGCCGGCATTAAAACCAAACCAACCTACCCACAATAATGAAGCGCCGATCATTGTCATGGGCAAGTTGTGTGGCTGCATGGCTTCCTTGCCGTAACCTAATCGCTTGCCGACAACAAAGGCACCAACCAAAGCTGCGATACCCGCATTGATGTGAACGACTGTTCCGCCTGCGAAGTCCAGCGCGCCTTTTTCAGCGAGAAGGCCCTTAGACGTTTCTGTTGTGAACCAGATCATGTGCGCCACAGGAATGTATGCAAACGTGAACCACAACACTGTAAAAACCAGTACAGCTGAGAAACGAGCGCGTTCAGCGAAAGCACCCACGATCAGAGCGCAGGTGATGCCTGCAAAGGTCGCTTGGAAGGCTGCATACAGGAACTCTGGGATTGAACCCGTCATGGAGTATTTGCCGTCTTCAGGGTTAAACATTCCACTGAAGAAAGAGCGAGAGAAGCCACCTACAAAGGCATTACCTTCAGTAAATGTGAGAGAGTAACCGTAGGCAAACCACAGTAATACTGCGACTGCGAACGTGCACATGACCTGCATCAGTACAGAAAGGACATTTTTCGAACGAACCAAGCCGCCGTAAAACAAAGCTAAGCCCGGAACAACCATCAGAAGAACGAGCAGGGTTGAAACACCTACCCATGCGATGTCAGCTTTATCCATTTTTTTAATGCTCCATTGATTCAGTAAAATTAGAGTGCGGCTTCGCCGGTTTCGCCGGTACGGATTCGGATCACTTGCTCGAGGGGAGCGACAAATATTTTTCCGTCACCGATCTTGCCGGTTCGTGCAGCGAGTTCAATCACCTCGATTGCTTGATCAACCAGATGATCTGCTACGGCAGCTTCGACGCGCAGTTTGGGTAAAAAATCGACAGCATATTCAGCACCTCGATAGAGTTCTGTATGCCCCTTTTGACGACCAAAACCTTTGACCTCTGTGACGGTGAGTCCTTGGACGCCAAGTGTTGAGAGGGCCACTCGGACCTCGTCAAGCTTAAAAGGCTTGATAATGGCAATAATGAGTTTCATAGGTGTTTCCTCGAAAAAGGGTGGATGTCAGGTTTTAAGCAAAAAACGTGCCAGCTTTTCCTTCTGTGAAAATAGCCAGCATTGCTGCCGTCATGATGGTTTTGAGTGATGATCAGCCTTCGAGATGTCACACTTCTGCGCGAACTAAGAACGATAATGGTGCAAATATCATTGCTTCGCACCAAAGTGGTGCCCCTTGTTTCCGCAACTTCCACTAAACTTACCAAATCTTATTAGGAGCACATCGTTATGAAGCCAAATGCGTGGTTTGAAGAGTTTCAAAAAAATATTTCGGAACTTATTGCAAAGAGTCCAGCCGCTGATATTGAACGCAACGTCAAAGCCTTTATGGGTCAGGCGTTTAACCGGATGGATCTTGTGACGCGAGAAGACTTCGATGTCCAATCGGATTTGTTAAGCCGCGCACAAGTTCGCATCGAAACACTCGAACAGCACTTACAAGCGCTTGAGGTCCGAGTGGCCGCTTTGGAAAGTTCTGAATAAGTCAGTTTGCTCTGCTAGAGAGTTTTTTCATTTTCAGCGGGTCTAAGGTGTCAGCGTTTCGAGTACTGTCCTACGTACTTTCCGTGATGGATTGATTGAGCCTAAGTCCATTTCGTTTTTTTAAGACTTGATGCATCATTGACAGTTTGGGGCAACTTATGTCTCTTGCTGTTTTATTGAGTCGTTCGCTTGTTGGTTTGGATGCGCCCACAGTGCGTGTCGAAATTCACCTAACACCTGGGCTTCCAAGTTTTAGTATTGTTGGTCTCGCTGATGCCGAGGTCCGTGAAAGTCGTGAGCGGGTTCGTGCCGCTATTCTTTCGAGCGGTTTTGAATTCCCGCTTGGTCGCTTAACCGTCAATCTTTCTCCAGCGGATATTCCCAAAGAGTCTGGACGCTTTGATTTGCCCATTGCGTTAGGCGTGTTATTAGTGTCTGGACAAGCTGCTGGGCGCAGCGTGTCTGTGATGTCTAATTTAGTGCTGGCGGGTGAGCTTTCATTGACGGGCGCACTTGTGTCAACCAGAGGCGCACTTGCAATCGCCTTGGCTGTGGCGCGAACACATTGTCAGGCCACGTTGCTATTGCCCAATCAGGACGCAGCGGAAGCCTCACGCGTGCCAGGCATCACCGTGTTGGGGGCCACATGTCTGGCTGATGTGGTCGCGCATCTTGATGGAAGTGTTCCATTACCGCCACTATTGCCTTCGTTCACTGAGGCAAGTCTTGTTTCTCATCCTTGTCTTTCAGATTTGCGTGGACAGTTTCTAGCCAGAAGAGCGTTAGAGATCGCTGCTGCGGGGGGACATAGCATGCTGTTGTCCGGTACGCCTGGAGTAGGTAAAAGTATGCTGGCGAAACGTTTGCCAGGTATCTTGCCAGACTTAACAGAGGCAGAGTCGCTAGAGGTTGCCTCCATTGCTGCTTTCGCGGGGGTTTCACACCCCTTGAGTGTTGTGCGACCATTTCGAACGCCTCACCACTCAGCTTCTTTAGCTGCAATGATTGGTGGCGGCCTTAAACCTCGGCCGGGTGAAGTATCTCTCGCACACAGAGGCGTTTTGTTGATGGACGAATTACCTGAGTTTGAACGTCGCGTGCGAGAAGCCTTGAGAGAACCGCTTGAAAACCATGAAATTGCGCTCGCGCGTGCCAATATAAAGGTCGTTTATCCCGCAGATTTTCAGCTTGTGGCTACGATGAATCCATGTCCTTGCGGCTGGAATGGTCACCCCAAGCGAGCATGCAAGTGTCGACCAGAACAAATATTGACATATCAATCCCGTGTCTCTGGTCCTTTAGTTGACCGAATTGACTTACAGATTCATGTGTCTCAAGAAAAGGAAAAGTGGCTTGACTTACCAAAGGGAGAGGCCTCTCCTCAGGTACGCGAGAGGGTTTGTCAGGCTTGGGTCCGACAGCAGAACAGGCAAGGCAGTCTGAATGCGCGTTTAAATGATGGTGCTTTAGACTTACATTGCGCAATGACACAGAGTGCTAAAACTTTGCTGGAACGATTGATTGACCGATACTATTTATCTGCACGTTCGATTCAGAGAGTGCGCCGCGTGGCTCGCACAGTTGCGGATCTCGAGGCGTGTAGGGCGATCGATGCAAAGCATGTCGCAGAAGCCTTCCAATATAGATTTAAAGCGTCATAACGCCTTTTATAGTCTGATCATGTCAGAATTCTGCAAAAAATGAAAATATGTCATATAATCAAAGGCTTTCCTGCAAATACTATGGGGAAAGAGATAAAGTGCAGTGCGAAAAGTACGCTGGGGTTAACAAGAACTGAAAGTAAGGTTTGGCCTTTATGGTTAGATCTGCTCTTTAGGGCACCTGCAGGGTACAAGTAACAGGAATTGATATGCCCAAGATGAAGACCAAGAAAAGTGCTGCAAAGCGCTTTCAGGTCCGCGGCAGCGGATCGATCAAGCGAGGCCAGGCTTTTAAACGCCACATCCTCACCAAGAAAACCACTAAGAACAAGCGCCAGTTGCGCGGTTCAGCAGCGGTCGACAAAACAAACGTGGCTTCAGTTAAAGCCATGATGCCTTTCGCTTGATAGGAGATAAAAAATGCCTCGCGTAAAACGTGGTGTAACGGCTAGAGCCCGTCACAAAAAAGTTATTACAGCAGCTAAAGGTTACCGTGGTCGCCGCGGTAATGTATTTCGTATCGCCAAACAGGCGGTCATGCGCGCAGGTCAATATGCCTACCGTGATCGTCGTAACAAAAAGCGTACATTTCGCGCACTGTGGATCACGCGTATCAACGCGGCAGTCCGCGAGCATGGCGTGACATACAGCGTTTTTGTTGCGGGTCTGAAGAAAGCGGCTATCGAACTCGATCGCAAGGTCTTGGCAGATATGGCTGTTCGTGACAAGGCTGGTTTTGCTGCCGTTGTCAATCAGGTCAAATCTGTGTTGGCTGCCTAAGCGCTGACTAGATGTATCTGTAAACGGGGCCTCTTTGGCTCCGTTTGCATTTTAAGCTTTGTTTCTCTAAGGTTTTCCAGCGATGACTCAGATAGTCAATGACCTGATTGAGCAGGCCCAACAGCAGTTTGAACAAGCAACAGATGCCGCCGCTCTCGAAAACGCTAAGGCGCGCTTTTTGGGTAAGCAAGGTAGTCTGACTGAGATGATGAAAGGTTTGGCAAAGCTAAATGCCGAAGCCAAGCGCGAAGAGGGTGCGCGCATCAATCAGATCAAGCAACAGATTGAAGCCTTGCTCAATGCACGCAGAGCGGCTTTGGCGCAGGCGCAACTCGATGCGAGACTCGCTGCTGAGACGATTGATGTGAGCCTTCCTGGTCGCGGAATGGCTGCGGGCGGCTTGCATCCTGTGATTCGCACGTGGCAGCGGGTTGAGGAGATTTTCAAGTCTATTGGTTTCGATGTGGCCGATGGTCCTGAAATCGAAAATGACTGGACTAACTTTACTGCGCTCAATAATCCAGAGAATCATCCTGCCCGTTCGATGCAGGACACTTTTTATGTCGATATGAAAGATGACAAAGATTTGCCTTTGTTGTTGCGCACGCACACTAGCCCGATGCAAGTGCGTTATGCGCGGATGAATAAACCACCAATCAAGGTGATTGCACCCGGTCGGACATATCGTGTAGACAGCGATGCGACACACTCGCCCATGTTTCATCAAGTAGAGGGTCTGTGGATTGACGAGAACATCTCATTCGCAGACTTAAAAGGTGTGTACACCAACTTTTTACGTTGTTTCTTTGAAACCGAAGATCTTGAGTTGCGTTTTCGGCCTTCATTTTTTCCGTTCACTGAGCCTTCGGCCGAGATCGATATGATGTTTACCTCTGGCCCCAATAAGGGTCGTTGGTTAGAGATTTCTGGGTCGGGTCAGGTTCATCCGGATGTGATTCGTAATTTTGGTCTGGATCCCGAACGTTATATTGGTTTTGCTTTTGGCTCAGGCCTTGAGAGACTGACCATGTTGCGTTACGGGGTCAACGATCTCAGACAGTTCTTTGAGGGTGACCTGCGTTTTCTTCGCCAGTTCAACGATTAATTTAGTACAGACCCGAGACGGTTCAATATGCAATTTCCAGAATCCTGGCTCCGCGCCCTCGTTAATCCTGAGATCTCCACAGAGGAGCTCTCACACCGCTTGACGATGGCAGGACTTGAGGTCGAAGAAACCAACCCTGTCGCACCAGCGTTTTCTGGTGTGGTGGTGGCAAAGATTGTGAGTGCTGAGCAGCATCCCAATGCTGACAAGTTGCGCGTGTGTATGGTGGACACAGGTGCAAACGCGCCCATTCAAATCGTATGTGGTGCCCCTAACGCAGCGGCAGGCCTCAAAGTGCCCCTTGCCACTGTTGGTGCAACACTTCCGGGTGGAATGAATATTGGTATCGCCAAGATGCGTGGCGTGGAGTCCTCTGGGATGCTTTGCTCTGCGCGTGAGTTAGGCTTATCGCAGGATCATGGTGGCTTACTTGTGTTGCCAGAGAGCGCGACTGTGGGCCAGAGTATTCGCGAAGCACTTGCTTTGGACGATACGCTCTTTACTCTCAAGCTCACTCCCAATCGTGCAGATTGCCTCTCAATTTTAGGTGTTGCACGTGAAGTGGCAGCGTTGACGGGCGCTGAGCTGTGTATACCCGCCATGACACCGGTTCAGGTGACTTTGGATGAAATGCTGCCTGTTGAGGTACTGGCCCCTGACCTGTGCGGACGTTTCGGCGGACGAATTGTACGTGGCGTCAATGCCCGTGCATCGACACCCGCATGGATGGTTGAACGTCTTGAGCGTGCCGGACAGCGTTCGGTCACCGCGCTCGTGGATATTTCCAACTACGTCATGCTCGAGTTGGGTCGTCCCACTCACGTTTTTGATTTGGATAAGTTGCCTGAACCAAAAATGGAAATTCGTTGGGGACGTAAGGGCGAGACGCTGACGCTTCTCAACGAGCAGACGATTGAACTCGATGAATCCTATGGCGTGATCGCCAGTGGTGGTGCGCCAGAAAGTTTGGCGGGTATTATGGGTGGACTCGGTGTAGCCGTGTCACTCGATACACAAAATATTTACCTTGAGGCAGCATTTTGGTATCCGGATGCAATTGCAGGGCGCGCTCGTAAACTCAAGCTCAATTCCGAAGCAAGTCATCGTTTTGAGCGTGGAGTTGACTTTAATAATATCCCAGAACATATTGATTTTATTACTAATTTAATTATTGATATTTGTGGTGGCCAGGCTGGGCCAATTGATGATCAGCATATTAATTTGCCTGAGCGGCTACCCGTCAACATGCGCTTGGAGCGTTGTTGCCGCATCCTGGGTGTGACGGTGTCCCAAGCCGATGTCGAGCAAACTTTTACTCGACTGGGATTTTCATACACAGTAGCAGATCAGGTGTTTGTTGTTGAGCCACCTTCCTACCGCTTTGATATTCAGATCGAAGAAGATCTGATTGAAGAAATCGCAAGGATTGTTGGCTTTGAAAATATTCCCGCTATTCCCCCGATTGCAGCGGCACGGATGCGCATGGCCCCCGAGGCAACGCGCTCTGGTCATATTATCCGACATCAAGTCGCTGGCTTAGGTTACCAAGAGGTGATCAACTTTTCCTTTGTAGAGTCGGCATGGGAAGAGGGCATGTGTGGGCAGAAAGATCCTATTCGTTTGCTTAATCCTATCGCAAGCCAATTAGCGGTAATGCGTTCCTCGCTGTTGCCAGGCCTGATCGCCAATATTCGATATAACGCCAATCGTAAGCAGTCGCGTGTACGGGTGTTTGAGCTCGGTCGTGTCTATACAAAAGATCTCTTGGTTAAAGATGGTCCCTTGACAGTAGCGGGTATTCATCAGCCTCAGTTCGTTGCATTAGCTGCCTGGGGCGCCATCCGTGAGGATCAATGGGGTGAGTCGACGCGTGCTGTTGATTATTTTGACGTTAAACACGATCTCGAAATTTTGTTTGGTGCCAAAGCGTCATCACTTCGCTTTAACGTCAAACAGCACCCCATTCTTCATCCTGGACGCAGTGCAGCAATTGAGCTCTATGGTGAGCACATTGGTTGGATCGGAGAGCTTCATCCTCGCTGGGTACAGGAGCAGGAGTTATCTACGCCACCCGTTTTGCTTGAGGTTCGCCTAGATGCACTGACCGCTGTTTCGATGCCTGAGGTCAGAGAGCTTTCGCGTCAACCCTTGGTGCAACGAGACTTGGCTATTTGGGTTTCTACCGATACGCCTGTACAGGTCTTATTGGATACCATAGCATTAACGATAGCCGGTGATCCAAATCTGAATGTTATTCAGCATGTAGGTCTGTTCGATGTGTGGAAAGATCCCGCCAAGACAGAGTTGAAAGAAAAGAGTTTAGCTTTTAGAGTGTCGTTGCAAGACAATGAAGTGACCCTTGATGATGCGCGCGTAGATGCTTGTATGAGCACAATTCGCGCGGCACTTGAAATGGATCATCAGGCTCGACCACGTTAGTCTTGGTTAATGACCCAATATTTGATAGTTGAAAAAAATGACTGAACCAAGAACACTCACCAAGGCTGAGCTTGCTGAAATGTTGTTTGATCGCGTTGGATTAAACAAGCGAGAAGCAAAAGATATCGTGGACACTTTTTTTGAAGAGATTCGCGATGCGTTGGCGCGCGGAGAGCCGGTCAAGCTTTCTGGGTTTGGTAATTTTCAAGTGCGTCATAAACCACCTCGTCCGGGTCGTAACCCTAAGACCGGTGAAACAATTCCTATCGCAGCAAGACGCGTAGTGACTTTCCATGCAAGCCAGAAGCTTAAAGGTGCGGTTGAGCATCCAGGCGAGCCTGTTTCTGCCAGTTAGCGATACACTGGTGCCACTGTATTTAGCGATTCGACTGGTTTATGATTATTACTGATAAGTCCGTTGTGCTACCCCCCATTCCCGCAAAGCGATATTTCACGATCGGTGAAGTGAGCGATTTATGCGGTGTCAAGCCGCACGTATTGCGCTATTGGGAGCAAGAGTTTACGCAACTCAAGCCGGTTAAACGTCGTGGCAACCGCCGCTATTATCAGCACCATGAGGTGCTGTTAATTCGTAAAATCCGCGAGTTGTTGTACGAACAAGGCTTCACCATCAGTGGTGCCCGCAATCGTTTGAGTGAGGGTCGTGAGACGCCTCAAGATCCTGATGCAGCGGTGCGATTGACTGCAATGGAGCTCAACACTTTGCGCACTGAACTCATGAGTATCAAAGACCTGCTCTCAAGCGTTGCACCGACTCTGTTATAATTTTTTTCTTTCGGGGCGTAGCGCAGCCTGGTAGCGCACTTGCATGGGGTGCAAGGGGTCGAAGGTTCGAATCCTTCCGTTCCGACCAGTTATAAAAAAGGACTAACTCTCAATCAGAGTTAGTCCTTTGTTATTTAAGCGAGAGATATGCTTAACAGGGATAGGCATCCTTAAGCGCGAAAATCATAATAATAGAAATCTCATCAGTCGGCTTAAAGTTGTTTTTTGCGATGAATTTTGCAAGCACAGTATTTGTGAGATCACCGGTCATTTGCAGGTCACCTGGAGGACAAAAAATCATGGGTATTTTTTGTGTCTTGTTGTACACGTTTGCAAACGTGACCCCTTGTCCCATACCGGCTGTGTAGGTATTGAGCATCTCTTTTTTAATAGGATCCCGTTGCCACTCACGATATTGGGTGAGCGTCAGTCCCGATGCAGAGGCAACTCCTACAAAGCACGACAGTCCAAGCAAGGCTAGGAAAAAGGTGTTTTGTCAA
>Ga0247837_1000238_pt1 | contig 112837 bp, 95 predicted proteins | sample LaCtaG_2_FD_187115 | JGI IMG/M metagenome (GOLD analysis project Ga0247837, IMG submission 187115) | Freshwater microbial communities from meromictic Lake La Cruz, Castile-La Mancha, Spain - LaCruzMarch2015_14.5m | ecosystem: Environmental > Aquatic > Freshwater > Lake | place: Spain... | reverse complement strand
CACAAGTCGTTCCCGCGCAGGCGGGAATCCAGTGCACCAGTCGTTCCCGCGCAGGCGGGAATCCAGTGGAGTGCGAGTGATGACTGGGTTCCCGCCTGCGCGGGAATGACGATCGAATGATGCTCGCATCGCTTGCAGCAATGCTGGGTTCCCGCCTGCGCGGGAATGACGAACTAATGGGAAGCTCATCCGCAGCCCCAAGTGGGCGAACTGGGATAGCCCAGGGCAACGCCCTGGGTTCGATGTCCAAGATCCTCCCAAGCCCTGAAAGGGCGGGACCATGTTTGTGCCGCCCCTTCAGGGCTTGATGAGATGACGACGCGATCCCAGGGCAACGCCCTCATCTTTACCCACATTTCGCAGCACGTAAGACTCGAAATCCCAATGGATTTGCGTGACCCCCAACGCGTTTTCTCCCCCTCTCCCCGCTTCGGGGAGAGGGGGCCGGGGGGGTGAGGGGTAGAGCCCTGACGTGGTGCACTCCGGTTCAGTTATTTGTTAACGCTTCTAAAACGCAACTAGACATTGAATTCACGATGAAAACACAGTGCAAAACCCCTCACCCCCCCTCTCCCCGAGTACGGGGCGAGGGGAGCAAGAGCAAAAGATGTGGGTAAAGACGAGCCGCGTCGACCCTGGGCTAAGACGTTGCTGCGCCAATCGGGGCGAAAGATGGCATTCGCAGGTGTCTTCAAATTGAATGAGACTTGATTTTTTGCCCCGATTCATGGTATTGACTGATTTGATTCGCAACCGAGAGCTGCTGTATGGCTTACTCGGTGCAGACTCAGAAAGCGATGCGATGCATGAATCCACCTTCAAAAAATCACTTGTTTCCCATTTTTGCGATCGCATTATGTCTGGCCGCCAATGGCTGCAGTATGGGCAAAAGCGTGTCGGGCGTTGCACTTTACCAGCAAGGTCGATACGCCGAAGCGCTGCAAGTTTTTGAACAGGCAAAGCAGACCGACCCAACCAACGCAGACACGTATTATAACCTTGCGTCAACCTATCATCGCTTAGGCAATAACGCCAAAGACAAGAAGATGCTGGAGAACGCAGAAGCGATCTACAATCAATGCTTGGACCTTTCTCCGGATCATGTCGAGTGTCATCGAGCACTGGCGGTGTTGCTGGTGGATACAGGTCGATCTGACAAAGCATTTGCACTGGTCAAAAACTGGGCTCAACGCAGTCCGCGTTTGTCCGACCCGAGGGTAGAGCTAGCAAGACTCCATCAAGAATTCAACCAAACCAAAATCGCTGCTCAGTATCTCGACGAAGCCCTAGCCATGGATCCCAACAATGCCAGGGCTTGGGCGGCTCGCGGTCGGATGCGAGAGACTTCCGGTGAGTTGATGCAAGCCGTTCAGAATTATCAGCAAAGCTTGGCCATCAATTCCGTTCAACCCGAACTCTACCAACGTATCGGTGCGCTCAATGTCCGAATGGCGCAGAATGCGGTGTCGTCTACCGGCACAACCATTGCCGGAGCCGTAGGTGCACCAGGAGCTCCGAGCTTACCAACGACGTCTCCCGAGCAGCGTCGCTATTAGGATCGGCAGACCAAAAACTACCACGTAGCACAGGCTGCCAGCCTGTACTAGTCTAAAAACACAGGCTAGCAGCCTCATCTTTACCCACATTTCGTAGCACGCCAGACTCGAAATCCCAATGGATTTGCGCGAACCCATCACGTTTTCTCCCCCTCGCCACGAGACCAGGGCGAGAGGAGCAAGATCAAAAGATGTGGGTAAAAATGAGGGGGTAAACCCAGGGGCATTCAACGCATGCCATCTGGCTTTATGCCAGTGGTAATTGACCTTCGCCCTAGCATGAAGGTAACGATCCCCAGTGGTAAACCGGTGCAACGCCTCATCTTTACCCACATTTCAGGGCATCGAAAACCAAGATCCGTTGTTTTTCGTGCTCGTGCTCAGTCCGAAGGACGGTGCTCCTGCAAGAAAGAAGTGGGTAAAGCACAGGCTAGCAGCCTGTGCTACGGGTGTCGTCTACTTTCTGAGCTGCTCTAGGGCTTTGTCGAAAATATCGCCGTAGACCAATTCTCCACCTTGGTGACCGACTAGGCCAACAAGGCAGGCCAGCACGATTGCGCCAATACGCCATCCATGATTCAATCGATCGGATTTCAAGCGACTCGCGAATAAGCCGATTGCGACGGTCAACATTCCGAGGAATGCGGTTGCCGTTCCAAGCCATCGATGAAGAAAGAAATTTTGCTCGTCATGGGTTGCGTTGGCCGCTAGGCCTTTGGACCATTCAGGATAACCTTGTGTGTCGGCAAAGGACCAGCCCATGATGACAGTTACAACGCTAGTCAAGGCTGCTATGACGAGACATTGAAAAGCGGTCGTCCTACATTTTGGGCCCAGAAAATAAGAAAGAAACGCACAAAGCCCACCTAAAAAATAGAGGGCAATCGGGAAGTGAACCATCGCCGGATGAAAGTAACCGATCGCTCGATAAATCTTGGTCGACATCGAGAGGGGCCGATCCTGCGCGGTGCGATCGGGTTCCTCTTTCCGCAATCCTATTGCCTCGCCTTCCGGCCAGTCGGCCCCTTCATCGATCCATAACTTAATCGTGGCAAGTTGCGAACTGTCGAGAGGTCCGTCCGGTGGCATGACCAAACTGTCCTGCAATGCATCTTTGGAGGGCTGGATCAGGTAGTCCGTCCACAAAGAGCTGGCAGCAGCGTCGCCCGGCTCAATGAAACCGAATACCGCGTCTCGATCCGAGATCAAAAATCCACTCTTGGCTTTGTCCCCTTCATGGCAGCTCAAACATTTGTCTTGCAACAACGGAGCAATGTCCCGACGGAAATCGACGATTCGATTCACCTTGGTCTCGTCAACGGGTCGGTCATCCGATTGGCCGAAGCCATGCAATGCGAACACGAGACCGACCAGGACGGCAATCCAAGTCTGCATTATATGTACCATAGTGAAGTGGCCTGTTGGCAGGCGTGTCGATGAAGCTGGTAAATTGATATTGTTCGCATAAATGTTAGTTAGTTGGCTAGCCTTTGCTGAGCAAACAACCACTCGTACAGCTCTGGATTGGAATAGGTTGCAGTCCAACTATCGTGCCCAACGCCAAGATATTCCGTATATTTCGCTGGCGAGCCCACCGCTTTTAACGCGTCCATCATTTCGCGGGATCGAATGACTCTGACGGCTGTGTCCGCGTCGCCGTGAAAGCACCAGACCGGAAGCTTGCTAAAGGAACCTACCGTGGTCGGGTCTCCCCCTCCGCAGATTGGAACGGCAGCCGCAAAGAAACCTGGGTAACGAGCGATGGCATCCCACGTCCCATAGCCACCCATGGATAACCCCGTAATGTAGACTCGCATTGGATCAACACCGGCAGTTTCAATCATTTCATCGAGCAGCTCCTTGACGGCTTGCAACGACTGACTTGCATCCTTTGGTAGCTCGCTTGAATCTTTCGACCAGTCTACCTCGGACCATTTTTGCGCTTTGGGGCACTGAGGGACAACCACATAACAGGGAAACTGCTCGCGGCGTTTCTCATCGGCGAAATCCTTGGCTGCATGCATGAGTTGTGCTTGATTGTCATCCCCACGTTCGCCAGCTCCATGCAAAAACAGTACGAGCGGATACTTTTTGCCCGGTTTGTACCCCACTGGCTTGAGCAAACGATATTGGAGAGGCACTTTGGCAGCCCCGACAAACTCGCGGGGTTCGTAAATTTTGACCAGGGCCGCAGCCAATTCTTCACGAGCCGTTTTTTGGCTTTCTTGTGCTAGTGCGTCGGGTGTTCGCAAAGCAATACCTGTTGCAAGAGGAAGCATCATAAGTCCGAAATAAAATGCCCGGATGAATCGATTCACGGGGGACCTACCTGGATGGGTGTGGATGGTGGGTGGGGGGGATTGGAGGGAACGATCGAATTCGGTGTCCAGATTATTCTGGTGTCCAGATTATACTCTGGGACTCAAAGTAGTAGGCACATTCCATGTGCCGTCCACCCAGAATCCTCGCAAAAGCTTGACTGCGAACGGCACGGCGGAGCGTGCCTGCACCTTTGGTCGGCTGTGTCTCAAACGGTCAAAAAACCGGCCGCACGAGTGTGGATTATCCCCAACGGGGTAGTTTGTGTCGACTGAAAGTCTATCTTTTCAAAAAATGCGCGCTGATGTACGGTCCCCCTGCCCTCTTTCAGGCTTGGGTTGAGTAGGATAACACTAGTCGGAGCGTTTCACCTGAGACGAACCCGAAACACGGTACCTTATCTCTCCATTTCACTACTCATTGCTAGACCCAATCCCGGAGACGCCATGCCAATTTGTTTTCGTCGTACGAGGTCCCTCTTTGCTTCTGCCGTTGCGATGTTTTTCTTTGTCTCCTTGTATGCAAACGACCTGTTCGCCCAAGATCCGCCGGTCGGCAAGTCTGAGAATTTGCTCGTCAAGACTTGGGTCGCACTGGGAACGATGTATGCAATCACGTTCTTGATCATGAGCATCATCCTAGTAGCACTCGTCGTTCGATCCATTCTTGCCGTGCAAAAGAACAATTTTGTGCCGGATGATTTGATTCAAGGTGTCGATGCTAGCCTGGGCGAAAAAAACGCCCAAGCAGCCGTTGAACTTGTGCGAGCCGACGAGAGTTTCTTGGGACTAGTCCTTTCGGCAGGTTTGGGCAAGCTCCAAAAAGGGAAAGAGGCAGCCCTCGAGGCAATGCAAATCGTTGGTGAATCCGAAACCATGCGGACCGAGCACATGTTGAGCTATTTGGCACTCATCGGAAATATTGCACCGATGGTCGGATTGCTAGGAACTGTGCAAGGGATGGTGACTTCGTTCGGCAAAATCGCGAACAGTGAAGCCACTCCCAAGCCTAGCGAATTGGCTGGCGGTATCGAGCAAGCTCTCTATACGACCCTATTCGGTTTGTTCCTGGCAATCCCTGCCATCACCATCTACAACATTCTTCGCAACCGCGTACAGCGACACATTCTCTCCGCAGGTACAACGAGCGAAGAGATGCTTGACAAATTCCAAGCGTTCGTCAAAGGCTAGGGCACAATGCAAATCAGAAAAAAGTTCGATACCAAAGTCGCCGAAATGGATATGACGGCGATGATCGATATGGTTTTTCAACTGATCATCTTCTTCATGGTGTTGATCAACTTTGCGCAAGACGATCAAAACGACAAAATCAAACTACCTGCAAGCGAGCTGGCCAAGCCTGCGGATGCTCCATTAACTTTTCCGATCACTCTGAATCTGGACTCGACGTCGACGATCTACATCGGGGCAAGCATTGCAACCGTGGATTCGATCGCACCGCTTCTTAGAACCGAAATTTCGCTTTTGACGTCCAGGAATCAAACACCCAAGGATGCGAACATTGTCATTCGAGCACACCGAAATGCGGCTGGCGGGATGGTCCAGGATTTGATCAAAAAATGTCAGGAACTCGGCTTCGAGAAATTTGTCCTACGGGTGCGCGAAGAGACTATTTGATTCGTTTGCCTGATTTCGAATTGCATTTCCACTCCATCCATTGAAATCATTATGAAATTCTCGACCAAACGCGGTTCGGAAAAAGCCGAGCTGCAACTGACATCCATGATCGATGTGATCTTCCTGCTGCTGATCTTCTTCGTGATGACGTTCAAGATAGCGGCACAAGAGGGTGACTTTAATGTAAAGATGCCGATCGGTGGCGGACCTGGTTCCGCCGATACGACAGAACTCCCCATCAAACTGCGTCTGCGTGCAAATGCGGACGGCGAGTTGGTAGACATCGTCGTGAACGACTCTTTGACCTTCGGCAACGACTGGACCAAGTTGCGAGGTTATATCCTCAATGTGACCGGTGGTAACGCACCACCCACTCCCGAAGAAGGCCCCGAAGTTGAAATCGACTTGGATTACAACCTGCGTTACGAACACGTGATCGGAGCTGTGACTGCGGTAACCGGCCAGCGATTAGGGGACGAAGTGAAACGTCTGGTCGAACGCATCAAGTTTGCGCCCCCGCGCAAGCCTCAATAAGGCTCGATAAGGCTCGCACGACCAACAAGTGGCGTAAGCTTCTAGCCTCATGCTTACCCACATCTTTTGATCTTGCTCCCCTCGCCCTGTACTCGGGGAGAGGGGCAGGGGGTGAGGGGTTTTGCACTGTGTTTTAATTGGAATTTTGATCGTGAATTTAATGTCTAGCCTCGTTTCAGAAGCGTAAACAAATAATTGAACCGGAGGCTACCAAGTCAGGGCTCTACCCCTCACCCCCCGACCCCCTCTCCCCGAAGCGGGGCGAGAAAACGCACGGAGATCACGCAAATCCATTGGGATTTCGAGTCCCGCGTGTTCTGAAATGTGGGTAAAGATGAGGCTTCTACCTTGCGATCCGTCACGAATGGCAAGCTGGAAGCTTGCCCCACTTTTGAGCCCTGGCAACGCGAGTCAGCACCTAATTTCCGATTGCTTCTTGCAGTTCGTAGCTTGCAACCGGTGGGCATGAGCACACCAGATTGCGGTCCCCATACACATTATCGACTCGTCCTACCGGCGGCCAATACTTGACTCGATAGTCCAATTCCGGATCGGGACATACCGCTTCCTTGCGAGAATAAACTCGAATCACAGAATCTTCAATCACCGCATCCAACGTGTGGGGCGCATTGTGCAACGGATTGTTGTCGGCTGGCCATTCGCCATTCAGAACCTTTTCGTATTCCGCGTAAATGAGATTCATGGCTCGACAAAAACGCTCAATCTCTTGTAGCGATTCACTTTCGGTCGGCTCAATCATCAATGTGCCTCCAACAGGGAACGACATCGTCGGCGCATGAAAACCATAGTCGATCAATCGTTTTGCTATATCGTCGACAGTCACATGTCCGTCGCTATTCATCGGGCGTGTATCGATGATGCACTCGTGCGCGATCAGTCCTCGATTCCCTGTGTAGAGAATCGAATATTTATCCTTCAATCGATGCGCGATGTAGTTTGCATTCAAGATCGCGACTTGGGTTGCGCGACGAAGGCCAGCAGAGCCCATCATCCGAATATACATCCACGAAATGGGAAGAATGCTCCCGCTGCCAAACGGAGCTGAACTAACGACGGGGCCTCGTCGCGACGCATTCTGTCCATCGCGGGGCAGGAACGGTGCGAGATGACTACGAACACCCACAGGTCCAACTCCAGGGCCGCCACCGCCGTGTGGAATACAAAACGTTTTATGCAGATTCAAATGGGAGACATCTCCACCAAACTTGCCCGGTTTGGCCACACCCACTAACGCGTTCAAGTTCGCGCCATCAATATAGACTTGACCACCGGCGTCATGGACTTTGGAACATACAGCGGTGACAACCTCCTCGAAAACACCGTGGGTCGATGGATAAGTGATCATGATCGCAGCAACGCGTTGTGGATTGGCCGCGATCTTGGAATCCAGATCCACCAAGTCGACGTTGCCCGCTTCATCGCACTTGACGACGACCACTTGCATATTGGCCATTTGAGCGCTGGCAGGATTCGTGCCGTGGGCACTGCTTGGGATCAAGCAAACATTGCGATTCGTGTCTCCTCGCGATTCGTGGTATTGCTTGATGGCGAGCAAACCTGCGTATTCACCTTGGGAGCCTGCGTTGGGTTGCAACGAGATCGCATCGTAACCCGTGACTGCGCATAACATGGCTTCGAGTTGATCGATCATTTCGCGGTATCCCTGCCATTGATCGGCGGGAGCGAAAGGATGGATGCTATTGAACTCAGGCCAGGTGACGGGTGTCATTTCGGTGGCCGCATTCAGCTTCATCGTACATGAACCGAGCGGAATCATCGCTCGATCCAAAGCGATGTCCATTTCCGAAAGCCGGCGCAAGTAACGCATCATTTCGGTTTCACTGCGGTACTGATGAAAGACCCCTTGGGTTAGAACCGTGTCATCGCGGAAGCAATTTGCCGACAACGTCGAATGATCGATCGAATCGATCGTTGTTCCGCCAAAAAGCTGAATGATTTGAAGCAAGTCGGCCTCAGTGGTGGTTTCGTCAAGGGAAACTCCTACTTGGAAATCATGGATGCGTCGTAAGTTGAAGCCTGCGTCCACCGCCGACTTCAAAATGCGGTCGGTTTGCGATCCCGTGTTGATGGCAACGGTATCGAAGACAAGCTCGCTTTCAAGTTCACAGTTCAATTTTCTTAGCGAGCGGACCAATCGCATCGTCATCCCATGGACTCGCGACGCGATCGCACGCAAGCCTTCGGGGCCATGGTAGCAGGCATAGAGCGTGGCCATGATAGCCAACAACGCCTGGGCCGTGCAAATGTTGGAAGTGGCCTTCTCGCGTCGAATGTGTTGCTCGCGAGTTTGCAACGCCAGTCGAAAAGCAGGCTTGCCGTGCGAATCGATCGATTGACCAACCAGCCGACCGGGCAAAGTGCGTTTGAATGCATCTTTGGTAGCCAGGAATGCAGCGTGCGGTCCACCAAATCCAAAGGGGACACCGAATCGCTGCGTGTTGCCAACGACCACATCCGCGCCGAGTTCGCCAGGTGACTTGAGGATCGTGAGCGCTAACAAGTCGCTCGCCATCACCACCATGGCACTGTGCTGGTGCGCATCCGCGATATGTTCTTGAAAGTCGCCGATCGATCCATCGGTCGCTGGGTACTGCACTAAAGTGCCGAAGACACTGGTCCAATCCGAAACATCCAAGCGTTGATCAAAGAGAACTACCTCGATTCCCAGTGGCTCGGCGCGCGTTTGAACCAGCTCGATCGTTTGAGGATGACAGAGGGTCGACACCAAAAATCGATTGGCAACCGACTTGCATGAGCGTTGGCACAGTGTCATGGCTTCCGCTGCCGCAGTCCCTTCATCGAGTAGCGATGCCCCCGAGATGTCCATGCCGGTCAACTCGCAAACCATCGTTTGGAAGTAGAACAGAACTTCTAAGCGGCCTTGGGAGATTTCTGGCTGATAGGGTGTGTAGGCCGTGTACCAAGCAGGGTTTTCAAGAACGTTGCGGTGAATCACTTTGGGTGTATGCGTACCATAGTAGCCTTGGCCAATGAAGCTCTTCAGAACCCGATTCTTGCTTGCGATCTGCTTGAGTTCCGCAAGAGCTTCTTCTTCGGAAATACCTGCGAGCAAATCCATGGGAGTATTGTCGGCGATATTGGGTGGAACAACCGCACCGGTTAGTTCATCCAGCGACGCGTATCCAAGCTCCGCGAGCATAGCGTGGATCTCCTCGTCTCGGGGGCCGATATGACGGGAGACAAATGGCGAAAGGGCCGATTTTGATCGATTCATGCGAAGAACCTAGAGGGTGAGTGGACAAACGAACGATGGAAATTGGGAGCAGGAACGGCAATCGCCACTCCTATTCTCAACTTTGTTTGCCCCTCTGTCCTTCTTACCTGAGAGATCTCGGCGTAGAGCCTTTCCCCTTCGGTGGATTCCGTCACAGTTTTTACTGCTGAATCGCTCTCCAGAGACGAATGTTGTGCTGGCGGTTCTTGTTGCCTGAGCGGTTCAGGGCCTCTTTGCGCCTTCGGCGTTTTGGAAATCCATCGAAACGGAAAGCCAAAATCTCTCCCACCAAACACCTTCGTTGGGGTAGTATAGCCCAGAGGGTAGGGAAATCAAGCAACGGACTAAACGGAAGTTCTAGTGCTTTGTGACAACAAAGAATTAGTGTTGGGTGATGTTGGCAGGTAATTTTAAACCTGCCAGTCGCCTTAGGTGCCGCCGACTTCCAATTCTTTCAATTATTGCCCAAGAAAGGTCGGATCTTTTTTTCATGAAACCGACCTGAAGCATTTGGATGAGACTCGACTTGACTATCGGGACAGTTTCCGACGCAAAGTCCGAACAAATGGTAGTCCCAGACCAACCAAAGCAAGCGATGCAGGCAAAGGCACAGGAGATGGCCCAAAAGGAACTGGCCCACTCAAAATATCAACATTGGCGTTTTCCTTGGGGCCGTTTGCTACTCTAAACTCGCCCAATGTAGGGGCATAATCAGATACAATGTACATTAAATAAGATTGACGGTTCTCGTTATCGTTAACGCTGCGGGGCTGTATACCGAAATCCGTAAGTGAAAAGGAGTTCAAAAACGTCTCCCTCAAACTGCGATCCCCTCCAAACGTGGTAGATATAGGAGAGCCAATAAACGCCTGATCCGCAACGACCCCAGCTCCAGTAACTAGCAAAGGGTCGACAGCGAATCGGAAGCTATTAACTGCCGGATCTGCTGGAGCTAGAATTTGGTACAGATACACGAAGCTTCCTGGCGTTACCGTCGGCGATCCCGTCAACCCCGTCACTTGGGCGGCCCCGCCGGTGGTATTTTCCCATACCGTATACTGCACGCTTCGACCATCGTCGCTAGTGGAAACAGTATTTGTAAAATCGATCAAAAACCCATCGTGATTTGCAAGAGCGCTCAAAAACGCCGCGTTTACAGAACTACCGCAAGCCGTAACACACAAACCCAAAAAAATGCACAGAAGTCTCCTCCTACCACCCCAATTATCTTGGACGTTAAAATCGACCTACCGTTAAGGTCTAATCCGTGGATCGTAAAAGAAAAGTGTTGCTTGTCAACCCGTTGTCTACCAGCCCGAGTCGACATTTTGGTCCTGGAGGTCCATTGTGAAACGCTGTAATGGACAAGCTAAGTGAGGCTGAGACTCCGTAACTGGCGTTATAGAGTACCTGGTGACCATTAGGGCGGCGGAAAGATCAGCAACGAGAAATCGAATGGCACATGAAAATTATGACGCTCGCGTAAAAATAACGCCCGACTACCCTAGAATTAAGCTGCAACAAAGCACTGTGGCTTTGTCCAGATTAAAAATGGGGGTTGAAGAGTAGAGCAATTGTCCTCAATTGCTTGCAAAACGATTGAGGACAATCGTTCTACAATTTTTCGCCAACCCCAAAATCTAAGTTGGACAAAGCACTAGTGCGATGCACTAATCAAACGAAAAAAGACAGCCCATGAAGGCTGTCTTTCCGGATTCGAACGATAGAACGCGAAGTGTAAACTCGCGTATGTCTCAACTTGCGGATACTGCTGTTTCCGCTGTTTCGAAGGCTGGTTTCGTAGCCTTTTTGGTAACGCGGTCATTCTTGCCAACAAATTCAAGGATAGCACGAGTACCGTTGTCGCCAAGTCTTGGCTTTGCCAATTTCATGATTCGCGTGTATCCGCCCGGTCGGTCCGAAAACCTAGGGGCAATCGTGCGAAACAGAATTTCGACAGCTTGCTTGTCACGGATCATCGAGTAGACACGTCGCCGCGCTGTGATACCGGGTGAGCGAGCGTCCACCCACTTACGCCAGCTATCGCTCTTCCGCCAAGCTTTCCACTCTTCGGAACCTCGGACCGCCTTTGTACCAAATTCCGCAGAACTTGCTTCGGCTACCAATCCCTTGCGAGCAATCGTGATGCACTTCTCAACGAGCGGACGAATTTCTTTCGCCTTTTCAAGGGTCGTGATTATTCGCCCCGGAACCTTGGGAGCATTTGCATCCAATTCAGTCGTTTCTCGTTCGGTGAGAAAAATGGCGGATACCATGTTGGCAAACAAAGCCTTGCGGTGTGACGAGGACCGACCCAGTACACGACCTTTTCTACGGTGTCTCATGACGAATATCCAAAACGCTAAAGCAAACTAAAATATTGTGTAAGAGAGACGGCTCTCGCAAGCGATCCCATTAACGCATCGACGGAACACGCATCCCAAGATGCAGTCCCATATTGCCAAGTTTCTCGCGAACCTCGGTCAGAGTGGTTTCGCCGAAGTTTCGCACTTCGAGCAACTGATCTTCGGTGCGTTGAACAAGATCGCGAACCAATCGGATCCCCTCGGCCTCAAGACAATTGTTGGCTCTGACCGAGAGCTTGAGTTCGGCCACGGTGGTGTTTAACTTGGCTTCTAATTGAGCTTCGGCACTACCGGGTCCGCCTCGAGCCACTGCATGTACTTGCTTGCCCAGTTCGTTGGACTGCACGAATGGGTTAAGGTGCTTACGAAGAATCTTCGCTCCCTCAACCAGGGCCATTTCTGGATGAACGGAACCGTCCGTCCAAAGTTCGATAATCAATCGATCGTAGTTCGTCTTCTGACCGACTCGAGTTTCCTCGACGAAGTATCGAACGCGAACGACAGGGCTATAGACGGCATCGACAGGAATAATGCCAATTTCGTGATCGCCGGAACTATGCTCTGTTGCAGGGACGTAGCTTCTTCCGTTCTCAACGACCATTTCCATCATGAATGGAGTGTCGGCCGTAAGGGTCGCGAGAACATGACTGGTATTGATGATTTCGACATCCGAATCCGTTTGGACATCAGCGCCTGTAATCGGGCCAGCTTTATCGCGAGCGACCGTCAAGACTCGCGTATTTTCACTATGATTTTTGACCACCAAGCTTTTGACGTTCAGAACGATCTCGGTAACGTCTTCAAGCACCCCGGGAATCGACGAAAACTCGTGCTGAGCTCCTCGGATCTTGATTTGCGTAACCGCACTGCCTTCCAAACTGGACAGCAACACGCGTCGCAAACTGTTACCGATTGTGGCGCCAAATCCACGCTCAAATGGCTCAGCGGTAAACTTTCCATAGGTCGAGCTCAGAGTCGAGCGATCGACACTCACTTGACTCGGAAGTTCTAATCCACGCCAACGGATATGCATTGCCTAGGGTCTCCAGAAAAACAACAAAAATGGATCGTGATGAATGGTAACTTGCAATCGTGCACTAAACGCGTCGACGCTTGCGGGGACGGCAACCATTGTGAGGAATTGGGGTGATGTCCTCAATCAACTTGACAGTGATTCCAGCAGCCTGCAGAGCAGTGATCGCCGATTCACGTCCTGAACCTGGTCCTTTCACCCACACTTCGATTTCCTTGACACCAAACTTGGCAGCCTTTTCGGCCGCTTGCTGGGCAGCTAACTGGCCAGCGTAGGGAGTACTCTTGCGAGAACCCTTGAAGCCGCTCGTTCCTGCACTCGCCCAGCACAATGTATCACCTTTGGTATCGGTGATTGTGACGGTCGTATTGTTAAATGTCGCTTTGACGTGGGCGATTGCGGTGGTGACGTTGCGTCGCGTTTTGCGTCGCTTGTTTGCTACGGAAGCGCTGGTATTGGTTGCTGTCTTGGCCACAGGTCGGACCGTTCCTTCGAATCAAAATTGCTGGTGAAGCTAAAATATTAGTTACGATTTTTTGCTGGCTAGCCCGTCTTCCTGCACATGCAGTAATTCGACTTTGAGTCAGCGTCTCGACTGCGAAAACTATCGCAAGTCCTTTACGCCCTTCTTGCCTGCAACTGTCTTTCGAGGTCCCTTACGGGTCCGGGCGTTGGTACGTGTTCGCTGTCCACGGACTGGCAAGCTCTGCTTGTGACGAACACCTCGATAGCATTTAATTTCACGCAAGCGATGGATGCTCTGGCCGATTTGTCGACGGAGCGGTCCCTCTACGGTGTAGTCGCGTTCAAGAGTGGTCGAAAGACGGCTCAATTCGTCTTCGTCCAGATCCCTCGCTTGCTTCGTTGGATTGATTTTGGTCTTCACGCATGCCTCACGCGCAACGACCGGCCCAACGCCATAGAGATACTGAAGCGAATAGATGACTTGCTTGTCATTCGGAATATCGACACCAAGAAGACGCGGCATGCTTGCCTACTCCTAACCTTTTTCTGCCTTGACTTTATGCAAAGTTGCTCGCAGCCGAATTCGCCCGTGAAAGAGCGACAAACCACGACATCCCATTTGGGAAGCCCCACAGTGTAGCGAAGGCTTGCTGTATCCTGCAAGGCTTAATTATCGCGTTTGGCACGCTTTTTCCCCCCGCCAAGCTTAATTCGAGCCCACATCCGTGAATTTGTAGCGATTCGTTGCGTCATACCGGGCGCGACGCTCAGTGCCACTCATTGGAATTAACGTCGCACAGGAGACTACTCGTTCCCAGGCTCTGCTGCCAATAGCCAGTTCGCGATCCGACACTGTTATGATGGATTGGATTAGGATCGGGATTGGTACCTCTTAGCGACAAATGACAAATGATAATTCAACCGCATTTGGGAAAGTGGTGGCACAGAGACGATGCGTCCGACCGAATCGTATGCGATCTGTGCCCGCGTCAATGCACTCTGAAGGAAGGGGATCGCGGTTTCTGCTTTGTTCGAAAAATCGAAGGAAACCAGATGGTTCTCGATACGTACGGACGCAGCACGGGTTTTTGTATCGACCCGATCGAAAAGAAGCCACTCAACCATTTCCATCCGGGCACCAGCGTACTGTCGTTCGGCACAGCAGGTTGCAATCTAGGCTGCCAGTTTTGCCAAAACTGGGATATCTCGAAATCGAGAGAGGTTGCCAAGTTGAGCTCCATTGCGGAGCCTGAACTGATTGCACACGCGGCCAACGAACTCGGATGCAAGAGTGTGGCATTTACCTACAACGATCCGGTCGTCTGGGCGGAGTACGCCATCGATACCGCCAAGGCTTGCCGCGCGCTCGGGATTAAGAGTGTTGCGGTAACGGCAGGCTATATGTCTCCGGAAGCGCGTCGTGAATTCTATGTTCACATGGACGCAGCCAATGTGGATCTCAAAGCCTTTACAGAGGATTTCTATCGCAAGATCACGTATTCTCGCCTGGAACCCGTTCTCGATACGCTTCGTTACCTGAAACACGAAACGGATGTTTGGTTCGAAATCACCAATCTCATCATTCCCAATGGCAACGACTCGCCGGAAGAGCTCACTCGGATGTGCGACTGGATCCTCAAGGAGCTTGGCCCAGACGTCCCAGTCCATTTCTCCGCGTTCCATCCAGATTTTCGGATGATGGATCGGCCGCCAACACCGCATGAGACCTTGCTCAAGGCGCATGAGATAGCCAAACGATCCGGTCTTCGGTACCCCTTTGTTGGCAACGTGCATGATCTTGCGCACAGTTCGACGTACTGTTGGTCCTGTTCCGCCCTTTTGATCGAGAGAGATTGGTATCAGCTTGGGAAATATGAGATCCTTGGTAATTTGTGCGGTCTGTGCGGTGCCGAACAAGCCGGTAGATTCGATCATTCGCCTGGTGACTGGGGACGCAAGCGACAACCTGTAAACTTAGATTCTTTTAGGCAATCCATTCAACCTGCCGTTTTTCATCAGGTATCATTGCCAATAATGCAACTGCCAGCCCAGCGACCGCCCGTTTCATCCAGCGAGGAAGCCATGACAAGTCCAATTCTTACTGCTCCGGTAAAGCTTGCTATGCTCAAATTCGATGAGCTTAGCGATGAGCAGAATCGGTCCATTCACCGCGCGACTCAACTAGCAGTCATAGCGGCAACCTGCGGACACAACGTTTCGAAGGACTGGCTCGATGTGTTGGGTCCTCTCGCAGAACAATATGTCATGGGAATGTTCACGACGCTCAGTCGCGGCAAACAACTTAGGGGTTGTTGTGGTTTCCTTGGTCGTCCAACAGCGCTGAAAGATGCCATTCTCCATACGGCCCTTCGCACAGCTCGCGAGGACAACAGAATGGCTACCATTTCAACTGCCGAAATCAAATATTTGTCGCTGGATGTATCGTTGCTCGCTTCCCCGATCCCGCTAACGGTTGCTGCCGATGAGCGATTGGATCACGTCATCGTTGGTAAGCACGGACTCAAGATCACGCTGGGCGCACAGAGCGGATTGCTTTTGCCGAGCGTAGCCGTTGAGCAAAACTGGACTGCCGAGGAGTTTCTCAAGGGAGTCTGTCGCAAAGCAGGGCTGCCGGAGTCTGCGTGGACGAACGACGAAGCAATTCTCGAAACGTTCGAGGGACATTTCATCGAAGGAGAAATCGAACCATCGAATTTGCCGGCGGAACTTCCCATGAGAATGCCTCCGGGAGATATCGAAAGCCTCAAACGACTCAAGCAAGTTGCGACTTCCAACTTGATCGCTTTCGCACGAGGAGCAACCCCCAGCTATTATGCCCTGGATTCCATGGAGGGGAATGTCAACGGCATCGTGTTAACACTTATTGACACGTCCAACCAAAGACCGCTGGCTCATTGGATCAAAACGTCGTTGCGCCCCGGAATGGCTCTGCAATCGAGCTTATTCGAGCTTTGCCAAGCGGCATCCGAGGTTCTCACCAAGGCAAGATTTCAACAAGCAACCGATATCGAGCTTGCGATCACCGTCTTGTACGATCCTATCCACCACGGGACGCTCCAGGTTGACGATTGGGATGGCAACCAATTGCATCACGAATTAAAGACGTGCTCACTGGATGGGATAAGCGCTACGAATCGGGCTATCGTGACGTCATGCGGTGACTTCGCCGCCGTTGCTTTCGATGCGGAAAAGTCAATCGAATCGTTGCTAAACGAGGCATCTGGTTCCGTCAGGCTGCGTCGAAATCCAATAGGCGTGTATTCGATGACATGCATATCCACCGCAAGTTCGCTGTTGGCGAGCAATTCTTCGTTTCCCATGAGCGAGGACGACGTTCGACCCCCTGCCGTCGCGGAAGGATTTTATCCAGTTAAAGTGGAATCCCGCCGCGCGCTTGTTGCAGAACTCAAAGGGAACACTCCAGCAGACATCAAGCCAAAGCCTGCGCTTGCACTTATGACGCCGCACGCAGGACTTCGATACAGCGGACAGGTTGCCATGAACGCGTGGAGCAGTGTTGAATTACCATCGACCTTGTTGATCATCGGCCCAAAGCACACTACGTTTGGGCGAGACTGGTCGGTTTCGCCTTCGCAAGCCTGGGAATTGCCCGGTGGAGATAGGTGGGAAACGGACAAAGAACTTGCCCAAAAAATAGTGGACACAGTGGAAGGGATGGAGTTCGACTTGGCCGCCCACGCACGGGAACACGGAGTCGAAATCCAACTACCCATTCTCGAGTCGCTAACTCCCGCAGATGCGAGGCCTAAGCTGGTGGCGATCGCGATCAAGAACGCATCGATCGAGGAAATTATGCAAGCCGCTGAGCAGCTTGCCAATGTACTTCGCGAGTTGCCGGACCGCCCTTTGTTGGTGATATCCAGCGACATGAACCACTACGAACCGGAAGCAGAGAATCGAAGGCGCGATCGATTGGCGCTCGACGCAATGTTGACTGGCGACCCGACGCATTTAATTGAAACATGCCGCGAGAATTCTATCAGCATGTGCGGACTGGTTCCGGCCGCGATCGTAATGCAGACCTTGATCAACCTTGGCGAAACATTCAAGGTTGAGGAAATCTGTTACGACAACAGTGCTTCGCGCGGCAACCCAAATCGAGTGGTCGGGTATGCAGGCGTCGTTTTCCGTGCAACCTAGAATTGCCACTAGTTCTTTTCGTTTTCAGACCGTTTAATCAAATGGAGTTGGAGGTAGTTTGCTCGCTCGATGTTTCGGTCCGTGACACTTAATTTTCGACCGCATAGCTTTTGAAGGTGAGCGGGTTGCGTATGGATAAACAATTTATTGACGGTGGGAATTTTGACATCCTCGATCAAACCAAGATTCACTCCCATGCGGACTTTGCTGAGGTAGTGCATAGTCTCTTCGCTGCTAATTTTCTTGGCTGTGCATAAGATACCCAACGCCCGACTCACGTTGTCATGCAAATCCTGTCGGCTCTCGCTCACCAAAAAATCTCGAGCCCTGCGTTCGTATTCGATTAACCTCGGGACCACTTCTTGAACTTTCGCAACCAACCCCAATTCGCTCCTACCCAAGGTCGTTTGATTGCTGATTTGATAGAAGTCACCCATGAACTGAGAGCCTTCGCCAAACAAGCCACGCACGGCAACGTTGATCTTGTTCAAAGCACGAAAAACCTTGTCTATCTGCTTGGTCGTGACCAAAGCGGGCAAATGTAGCATCACACTTACTCGCAATCCAGTTCCGACATTGGTGGGACAAGCTGTCAGATAGCCAAGTCGCTTGGTGAAAGCATAGGTCAATTTGCTCTCCAATTGATCGTCGAGTTGATCCATTCGTTTCCAGGCTGATTCCAGATCCAGCCCGCTCTGCATCACTTGCAATCGCAAATGGTCCTCTTCATTGACCATGATGCTGAAGCGTTCTTTCGGGTCCAATATGACTGCCCGAGCGCCTTGGCTTTCGTTGAGTTCGTGACTAATGAGTTGGCGCTCCATCAAGAATTGTCGATCCAAGTCGCCTAACTTCGCGACGTCGACGTATTCTGTGTCGGCCGATAGCGGCAACGAGTCTAATGCCCGGTGCACTGCGGTCGCAACGGCTGTGCGGTCCTTGGGGGTGCATTTGCGGATGAATGGAAACTCTGCCAAATTGCGAGCAAGACGAATGCGACTACTCATGACAATGTCCGATTCCGGACCGTGTCCTCGCATCCATTCGCTGCTTTGATTTGCTAAGTCCTCAAGTTTCACGGTGGATTGTTTCGTTTGCTAATTGGGTCGGTGTAGGGTTGAAGTTTGTCATTGCCGAGTGCAGGCTGATGGCCAGCGGCAAATCAAACGATAGGCGGCTCAGCTTGAAAAGTATCGTCCTCTTCGTCTTCATCATCCAAATCTTCTTCTAAGGCGTCGTCGGTCCAGGAGGATTCGTCGTCCGATTCGATGTTGGAAATTTTGTCTCGCAAGCGGCTGGCGGTCTCGTAGTCTTCCTTTGTGATCGCCTCTTTCATTTCGCTTTTGAGTTGCATCAGACGGTGCTGACGTTCGGGAGAACCGCTTTGATTGGTCGGAACTTTGCCGGTATGAGCCAGGGCACCATGAATATTGACCAGCAGCGGCTCTAGCTCGTCCTCGAAGGCCACGTAGTCGTAGGCGCATCCCAATCGGCCCCCTTTTCGGAAGTCGGCGAAAGAAATGCCACAAATTGGACAGGTTTTTTTGTCTGAAATCGCCAGATCTTCGGCTACTTTTTCCATTTTCAATTGTTTTGCCAGCAAACTCGCGAGCGCGGATGCAGGCGTCGCGGTTCCATCGGTGGACAGAAAGGTACGAGCATGCTCTTCGCACAAATGCATGACGGTGGGCCCGCTGGGTTCGGTCAACTCAGTGATGTGAAATGTGGCTGGCTTTTCGCAGTGTTGGCACTTCATCGTGGAATTCTCTCACGTGATGGTTCGCGGTAAACTATTTCACTGGTAGTATAGGCATGTTGAGCCGATCCGGCGATGCGGCTAGGCTGATGATTCTAACGCAATTGAAAGTTAACTCCTTAGAATGAGTGCACTTCCTCATTTTGAAAAATACCAAGAGCTGGCGGCAGCATTTGACCTTGTGCCAGTTTACCGCCGACTATTGAGCGATCATTTGACGCCGGTTTCTGCCTTTCGACTTCTCGATGACGGCCATAGTCCGGCTTGTCTCTTCGAAAGTGTGGTCGGAGGTGAAAAGATCGGTCGTTACAGTTTTATCGCCATCGGCCCCCGTTCACGGGTCCTGGCGTTTCGAAATGAAGTTCAGTGGCACAACGACGGCTGCGTAACAATGCAAACCGTGGAGGACCCGCTGAATTTCTTGCGCGACAAACTCGGCAAATTGTCGGTTGCAAGCTATCCGGAACTACCCCCATTTGTAGGTGGAGCCATCGGCTACGCGGGTTACGACGTTGTCCGATACGTGGAAAGGCTTCCGAATGCTCCAAACGACGATCGGCAGTTGCCGGACCTGGATTTCGGATTTTACAATTTATTGGTTGTTTTCGACAACGTCAACAAGACAGTTATGGTTTTGAACTTGGTGGCAGGAGAGAAAGATGTCCCTAGCGAAACAACGTATCGCAAAGCGGTCGAACGCCTCGACTCCGTGACCGAACGCCTTAGTCGCCCCCTCAATCCACTCCCTGCAGCCGACATTACGCTCGGGATTCCGCCGACACTGCAACCAAAATCGAACTTCACCCGCGAAGGATTTGAATCGGCGGTTGAAAAATGCCGCGAATACATCCAAGCTGGCGACGTGTTTCAAGTCGTACTGAGTCAACGATTTGAAATTGATTGCGATTGCGAACCCCTTGAAATCTACCGATCACTGCGTGTGATCAACCCAAGTCCTTTCATGTTTCTCGTTCGAACTTCGCATTGTACGCTCGTCGGCAGCAGCCCTGAGGTCATGTCGCGTGTGGTCGATCGCGTGGCCACCGTTCGGCCGTTGGCCGGCACTCGCCCTCGCGGCAAGAACGCGGAGGAAGACGAAAGGCTTTCGAAAGAGTTACTAGCGGATCCGAAGGAACGCGCCGAGCATGTGATGCTGGTCGATTTGGGACGCAACGACATCGGAAGAGTCGCAAAATTCGGGTCGGTAAAACTCAGCGATTTGATGGTGGTCGAACACTACTCGCACGTGATGCATATTTCGTCCAGCGTGACGGGTGTATTGCGAGACGAAATGGACGCGATGGATGCTTTTAAGGCTTGTATGCCGGCAGGGACCGTCAGCGGCGCCCCGAAAGTGCGAGCCATGGAAATCATCGACGAATTGGAACCAACGCGTCGTGGGCCCTATGCGGGCGCGGTCGGTTACTTTGACTATCGAGGCAACATGGATACTTGCATTACGTTGAGGACCATGGTCGTCTGCAACGGCAAAGTCTATATCCAAGCGGGTGCAGGTTTGGTTGCCGACAGCGACCCTGCGAGCGAGTATCAAGAGACCGTCAACAAAGCCAAGGCATTGCTGAGCTCAGTCGAAGCGACCATGACGAGACTAAAACCCAAAACCATCCCCGATGTGCGTTGAAGTGGCGGGGTACGCAAACAAGCGGCGACCTAGCTCTCATCCATATCGTATCCATACTACCTCCATACTACCGCAGTTGTTCAACCGAGACGGACGCGTATATGACACATGAACCAAAGCGGAATCAGCCTGCTTTTCGTGCAGCCCTCGAAGAACTGGGGCTCGGGGCTTTGAACATCGTCGATGTTGGGGCTCGGTGGGGTGCTTGCGAATCCTGGTTTCGACTTTCTCCCCTAGGTCGTCTTTTTGGGTTTGAGCCAGACTCTGAGGAATGTAGCCGGCTCAATTGTCACGCGAATCATGCATGCGATCAGTTCTTTCCGTATGCGTTGGGCAAAGTCGATGGCGATGGGTTGCTGCATGTTACTCGTCAACCTGCGTGCTCATCGCTGTTTCCGCCGTCCGAATTTATGCGGGAGCGATTTCCAACATTGAGATCCGATATGGAACAAGTTGGTGAGTGCCTTGTTCCTATCACGCGTTTGGATACGTGGGCTAAGACAGCGGGAGTGAATCGTATCGACTTAATCAAGATCGACACTCAAGGGGGCGAACTAGACGTATTGCTCGGGGCTGGAGAGTTGCTAAACGAATGTCTCGCTATCGAAGCCGAAGTTATGTTTTCCCCACTTTATGTTGGCCAGCCCTTGTTTTCCGATATTGATACCTTTTTGAGACAGCATGGCTTCACGTTGTGGCGGCTAAGTAACTTGGCTCACTACGCTGAGTCACCGTCCGAAATCTTATCGAACACTTCCATGGTCCACTTCGACTATTCAACTGTCAATCATCCAATCGGCTCTGGCCGTCTAGTCTGGGCAAACGCGATTTACTTCAAGGATCGATCGGCCGTTTCGGATCGTCGATCGATTTTGGCTCTCGCCGCATTGATGGAAGCGGCAGGCGAATTGGACGGCAGTCAAGCTTGTTTGAAGACGTTGCCCCAACATTTCGCCCCTGAGTTCTCTCGCCCAACCGATGTTGAAGGGATGATCCAAAAGTTCGAACTAGCATCTGGCGACGCCAGAAGAGTACGAATAACCGTTGGCTGCGATGCTTCCGATACGATTCCCAAAACCTCGAACGCTGGAACGCGTTGTGTTGTGGACAACACGTCGCTTCAAATCATGCACAACGGGATTCGAATCGTAGAAGGCTGTTACCATGGTCGATGGATGACTGCAATTATTGAAGCATTGGGAGGGCATCATGAACCTCAAGAAGAACGAGCTTTTCATGAAGTACTTAAGCACATCGGCCCGGGATCCTGCATGATCGAACTGGGTAGTTTTTGGGCATACTATTCGATGTGGTTTGGGCTGTCGATTCCAAGATCGCGAACGCTGATGGTCGAGCCCGATCCGGGCAATCTAGAAGTCGGCAGGCGCAACTTTGCAATCAATGGGATACGAGGAGAGTTTCTCCAGGGAAGTATCGGTCGATGCAATTCTGCCGCCAAGCCTTTCTTGTGTGAAAGCGACAATCAACTTCACGATGCACCACAGTTTTCCGTGGACGAGCTGATTGGCCAAAAATCTATGCCACGAGTAGATTTATTGTTGGCTGATGTTCAAGGTGCGGAACTTGACATGTTACATGGAGCTGCAGCGAGTATTGAACAGGGCTTGCTCCGATTCGTCTTTGTTTCCACACATCACCACGTCATCTCCAACGATCCACTAATGCATCAAAAATGTCTCGATTTTATTCGTGCACACAATGGTTATGTGTTAGCAGAACATAACGTGGCCGAGTCATTTAGCGGAGATGGATTGATTGTTGCGTCGTTCGACAAAGGCGATCGAGACTTGCCTTTGATTCATTTAAGTCGAAACTGTCCGAGCAACAGCCTTTTTCGCGAGACGGAATATGATTTGGCCGATGCCTATCGAGCGATTTCAGAGTCCGGCAAGGAACTTAAGGAACTTGCGATTCAGAATCCGCAAATTGCAAACGAACTGAATCGCATCCGCAGCAAAAATTCCTTGTTCTCCAAGGCCTGGCCATCCTTTTTTTGAAACGGACGGGCTCAAAGTTCCGCTCGAAAACTTGACACCAATGACATCAATGACATCCATGATTCGCGCCGCAAACGCTTAGTGACATCCGCGTCGTTGGTGATCCAACGCTATGAAACCACGCGACTTGTTGCGAAACCAAGTCGAATTCGTAGTCGAAATCTCCTGTTTTGTCTGGTACCGTAAGTTCGAAGGTGAACTCGACCGACTTGCCAGGCATCAGTCCCTTTGCTTCCTCGGTTGGCAAAGGGGTCGTAAAGAACCCCGACTTCATTGAAGATGAGCCTTTTTCGTGGAGATGGGCGCCAAGCCAAACAGAGCCTAACCCATGGCTAGGAGGTAGCCAGCGGACTTTCCCTGTGTTTGTTACCTTTGCGGTGATGGAACGCGTATCACCCAAACGCACCTTCGGACCGCCGCTTTCTTTGATCTTGATCGATGCTTGTAGTCCTTCGGTTGATCGGCTATCCGCAATTCCTTCCGCCCCTTTCGATAGAAAGAATAGACGTCTCGAATTTTGCATGTAATGTTGCGACGTATTTAGATATTGCGAACTGCTTTTGCCTCCAGCCAGGAACTCATTGAATTCGTTCATGCTCACGTGAAACGGTGAAGTGCAGAAGACAGCCAGCCGAATGTCGCTGAATCCAACTTGCTTGGCCATCGCCCAAATGTCTTCGATGACCACATCATTTTCAACAACTTGATGATGACGCATTTCGTATTGTGCACCAGGAGACCAAGAGTGCTTTGGACCTGGTTCAGCAAACGCGGCAACACCGCCCTGCCTAAGAACGCGGGACATTTCTCCGAGCACTTCGACTGGATTGGGAATGTGATGGAATGCATCGATGCAAATGATTCGGTCTACAGATTCATTGGGTAAATCAAAGGTTCGACCGTTGAAATGCAGAAATTTGGGCGGGACATGCGGGCTGGGAACTGGGATTCGTTTGAATCGATCGGCAGCGATCTTCAATCCGGACATGGACACGTCGGAAACGATCATTTTCGCTCCGATACTGGTAAGCGCATGCGAAGCCCAACCAGGACCTGCACCGAAGTCTAATATGTCCATCCCACCAACTGGCTTGATGCCAAGCAGTAATTGCGAAAAGACACCCAATAGTTCGGGCGTTTCGGACATGCAGATGTAGGGCTTAGCAAGCAAACCGGACGTATCCTCGACGTTGCGATAGTAGTCTTCGGCAGTTTCGCAAAGCTCCTCCACCGTGTAGAGTTCCATCAGTGTGCGGACATCGATGGGGGCCTTGGATTCCAGCAATGCAGCTCTTTTGGGCAGGATTTCGTCCAGCATGGTCTGAACTTGATCCGTCGCATTCGACTTTCCGGTTAGAGAAGTATCCGCGCTCTTTTTTCCACTCGTCAACCAACTCAATGCGCTCATGATTCCAACCTCAAGTCACAGGAAAAAGATTCGTCGACTTCAAATTAGTATTCGGCGCTTAAGCGTGTCAAGAGAGACTATGCAGCGCGGTTAGATAAGTTGCGGTATCGAAATTGGTCCGATAAGCAGAGAATAGACTCAGCCAATTGTCTTGAGGAGTCATTCCAAGAAACCAATAGCTGGTGCATGGGAGGCACAGGGCTTGGACATCCAGCTCGCTCCCACGATTCCATGGCAGATACGAGTGAATTTTGCTCACTCAAATCAAAGTACTCACAATATTGCCTTCCAACCTCACGGTGGATGGCCGTATTGCTTGCAAAAATTGTTTTTCCATTTCGCAATGCTTCGATAATGGGCAATCCAAAGCCTTCGACGATCGATGGATAGATTGCGGCCCGGCAATTTTCGTAACAAAATTGAACTTCCGCATCGCTTGCATCGTTGACCATCAGCAACTGCGTACCGAAACGCGGATGCGTTTGAATGCGTTGGATCGTCTCGTCGCTCATCCACCCCATAGCTCCTACCAGCAAGAGTTTTCGGGAAGGTGATCGATTCCAAAAGAGATCAAAGGAGTCGAGCAGAAATTGGTGGTTCTTGCGAGGCTCAAAGGTTGAAACCATGAGGTACGGCTTTTCTTTGTGTTCAAACAATGCCGCAATCGATTCGCGAACTTCACCTTCGGAATTCTCGATGGTGACCCCTAAGCGAAAGCTCTTGCATTCCGGTGGCCTTTGATCGTCTGTTGCCAAGTGAGCAAGCTTCGATCGCAATTGGCATTCGACCGTCCGTGAAATGGCGACCGCCATGTCCGCGTGTTCGTTGATCGCTCGCAGGTACTTGGTAAAACATTCTTTGGCACCGGGTCCAAAAAACTGCGGGTGAGTAATGCAAATCAAGTCGTAGACGACAACCGAAACTTTGACACCTTGTGCCTTTGCGCGGGCGACAGCATCCCAAATATGCATCATCACCCAATATCCGTCTGGCATGACTAGGATATCGTCGGGTCCAAATTGGACACGTTGATCTTTCCCATCGTTGGCTGGCGTCTTAAATTTGAAAATCGCCTTTCGAAGTTTCCTTACATGCTTGAAAATGCCTTGATGCCCCGGTTCCGGTAAAAACCATCGCTTCAAAATTTTCAGCGGTACAACCGAACAAACCGCGCGTGCGGAAACCTTGTACCAATTCGGGCAGCTCTTTAAAACATCGTCAAGCTTTGGCTGGGGTTCGCTCGTGTGCACCTCCGTGTGCACCTCCGAATCATTAAGATAAACAAACTCGTTGTTCACCAGAACTACGGCAGCAAAGTCAATCCCAAGCTCTCCGGCAATATTCGGCAGTTCCGTGTGAAGACTGCGAACGACTCGCTGGATACCGGTGCGGTAGTTTGAGAAATGCGTATGTGAGAGATCGAGGAGGATACGAGTCCGTGCGGGTTTCGGTATTGTTCTTGACTTCACGATTTGGCCAACTCCAACACATGCAAATTACGATGAGGATTGGCAATCGAGTTCATTTGGCTATCCGAATCGTACGGAAGTCCCAAGATTTCCAACAAATTTACGGCGTACCTCTCGAAGCTGTGCTTCCGGACGTACTCGGCTCGACTGGGTTTCAATCGATCAAGATATGTTTTGGATTGATAGATGCCTAAGATTGCATCGAGCAACTCCAAAGAATTAAGCTCGTCACTGATTCGGACGACGCTATCGGGAGATTCCAGTGCGTGAGCCAAGTCGTCGTTTGCAACAGTCGAGAGACCCGAGCCAATGCAGTCTAGCATGGCTCCTGACAATCCGCCGAAGAAATGATTGCGAAGTTGCACGGCCATGTCGGCGGCAATCACGTATCGGCCATAATCCTGTTCGCTAACCCACTCGCCACAAAAGTGTATATTTTCAGCAACGTTTAAGGCTGCAGCATGCGAACGCAGTGCTGGCTCGAGGCTCCCCGCGCTGCCTACAAAAAAGAAGTGAGGATTCATTCCACTTTTTTTCAATCGAGACATAGAATCGATACATTGAAAAGGTCCTTTCGTCGGACCAACAATACCGAGACTAATGATGACGAAATCGTCAGCTCCGATCCCCAAGGCAGCACGAGCAGCCAGTTTGCCGCTCGGTGTTAAATCGTTGACGTCAAAGTCCCGATAACAGCAAAATGTCAAGTATTCTGGCTTGATCCCATGTTCTTTGAAGCACTGCGCTTGTATGCCTCGCGAGTGCACAATCAAGGGCGTGGCGGATTCGATGAGTTCACAGAAGAACATACTCGGCAAATCGCCGGGATGGCTCATCCAATGTCGGACTTCGCTTGCTTTGACTTTTCGACCTAAGTGTTTACTGGCCATCTCGGCGAGATAGTCTTCGCCTTTCCACCAATTGTAAAGCTCCGCCAGACGGTTGTCATGTATCAAACATGGACCTCCATGGACACGTTGCAGGTTGATGATCGGAATATGAAAATGAGAGTTGCCGACGACGCTTAAAACATTGTCATACTGTCCAGAAGTGTATGGGATTTCGCTTATGGGGAAGAAATTCTTGACTTCCGGAGTTGGTGCGGGGCTCTCTGCATTGGAGTAGATATCAACATCGGAGATCTTTCCTAACGCTTGAACGGTTCGCCGTGTGTAATCCGCCACACCTGATGCCTCGGGTGGATAGGGGGACAGAATTGCGATCCGTGGTCGATTTAAGAGATTGTGCCTCGATACGTTTCGAACGCGCCCAGACACCTCCCGCAATCCACGAGAGATGGGTTTCCAGAAGCGTTCGCAGACCCGTTTTGCCGTGAATTGTTGCGCGATAGGCGATTGCGCCGCGATCATTTTCTCTCGCATCAACGGCTGACTGGAGATTCCCGCGAGCAACTGTGAAAGTCGATTCGAATCATGAATGCCGAAGAATGCATCCTCAAAGTCAACCAACTCGCGATGTGCCTCGTTGTCCGAGACCAAACTTGGACAGTGGCATGCGATCGCTTCGATAACGGGTATTGAGAATCCCTCGATCTCGGAACAACATACCGCTGCCACGGCACCAGCGTAAATGCTCGTTAGTTCGGCATCCGAGACTCCGTGCAGGAAGTGAAGCTTTCGCGACAAGCCACCCTGCGATTTATAGTGATCGATCAACTTGGCGATGTGGCTTTCTCCGTAGGACCCAACGATCACAATATGCGTATTATTGTGTTCGGTCGGCAGTTTTGCATGTGCATCAAGCAACACTTCGACGTTCTTTCTCCGGTCTGCCCCTGCAACACAGACCACGTACCGATTCGGAAAATTGGAGCGCAAAACCGTTCGGAGCATTGCGTCCGTGCCCTGCAACGTCGATTCAAAATCTGGACGCAACGCAACGCCCGTAGTCGCAATCCGATCATCTGAGATGGAACATATGTTCTTGAGACGTCGAGCCGAGTATTGGCTAATCGGGAAAAAACAATCGTACGAAGGCAACCAGGCTAACTGGAGTTTGTAGTCTTGGGCGTTTTTCGCGTCTGCCAGATAGCGTTCAGGCATATCGTAAGGAATGAAATCGTAGATCACGGACGCACTGAAAATGCTTGACCGACCAATGAGTCTTGCAGCACGCGTGGGATCGTGCGTCATGGGAGACATCTGAAGAAACGCAGCTGGCTCAGACGGCATGCGAGGCGCAAAGACCGACTCGATCGAGTCAAAGATCGATACGAACGACGAGTCTAACCGACCAATTTCGGGCGATACGAGCCCGATCAAATTGGTACCTTTTGGCAAATACTCTTTTGCGGCTGCGAGAAGTGTTGATGCATGGATTCCTACCCCTCGAAATGCAAATCGAGCGTCTTGTAAACATCGAATGTCGGCGTATACGTTCATCGGTTTTCTCGCTATGCGGCGGAGGTAAAGGGAAACGCGCTCGCCTTCGAGATTTTTCCTACAAATTCCTCGATGGATACGACTCGGGCACCATCGACGATGGTTGCGAGCGAATTGATCTTCAGGAATTCCGTGAGGCTTTTTGCAGTCAGCGGATCCAGTTGAGTTCCTTCGGATACAAAAACGATGCAGTTCTTGCCCGGAGGGGTGAGCAGCGTGAGACTCTGACAGGTGCGAATCTCATGTCCAACTATAGTGACTTGGGATTCTAACCTATGAGACTCTACATTCAGTCTCAGCGTACCGATATCGTCGTTTGTTTCGAATGCGACCAGGAGTCCCGTCGGACCAACTAGGTGTGATAGCGTTAGCAAATGATAACCTTGCTGTGCACCGAAGTGCAGCACGAAATCACCGACACCCACGGAGCGTTCAAGTGCAATCGTCGTGTTCTCTTGGTAGTTTCTCATCACAAGTCGCGGCAACTGAACTACATCGGACGCGTTCGCATACATGGTTCCGACATGGGGATGACCGACTAACACCATGCCATTTCCAATTGCAATCGCTTGAAACGACGTGCGAGGATCGGCAACTTGGCGTTGGCTGGCTTTTAAGAATGCAAGCATGAGATTGCTCGATTCCATACTTAAGACTCCTACTCCATCTGATAAACTGATTTTAGCCGTCCCACCGTCCGTGCTCCGAATGCTATTTTCCGAGCACGCAATTCCATGCTTAACCATCGTTTTGAGCACAAATTTCTCCGCTTGAAGTTTGGCTCGTTTCCAGCGAGCATCGAATGGCGCTAACAGTTTTCGTTGGTAACTTTTGATGAATCTCTTTACTTGCATGTCACGCTCTCTTTTCTACGCCGCAACGCGGCCGGTTGTTTTCTGTGCGGCAGTTCCGTATACGATTTCAAGATTAGGAAGCGGAAAAATTAGGTTTCCGCCAGCTGCAAGGTATCCTTGTTCTCGTTTCAAGATATTCTCACGAAAATGCCACGGCAAAACGATCATGTAGTCAGGATTCCCGGCTTTGATATCCGACTCGGATGCGATGGGAATATAGTTGAATGGCGTGAAAGCTCCGAATTTTTCTTCGTTCACTTCTGCAATGCCACGTAGTTGTTTGGTGGTAACATCGCAAAATTGAAGGACCACGTTTCCTTTGGTGGACGCACCGTAACCACAAACATCGTTGCCCGAAGCATTCAGTTGAAGCAATAGGCTTTTCAGCTCGTCTCGAAGTCGGAATACTCTTTCGCGGAATCGATCGTAAACAGCCCAATCGTTGTACCCATCTGCTTGCTCCTGCTCCAACAGTTCTTGGACAACACGTTCATTCGCCACATGTTTCGAACTCGATTTTGCGACCGTCACGCAGAAGCTGCCCCCGTTGACGTCGTTCAGCTCGACATCCAGTATTTTGAAGCCGATTTGATCTGTCATCCATTGGATTTGCTTGAGAGCATAGTAGCTGACATGCTCATGGCAAACGGTGTCATAAGCATTTCGTTCTATCATGAGCGGCAAGTAGCTCTGCTCGAATACCCAGATACCTTCGTCGTCCAGACAATCGTATACTTGCTGCATAAAGCTGGTGGGGTCATCCAGATCATAAAACATGGCGATCGAAGAAACGATTTTGGCTTTTTCTTGACCGAAGTGCTTCGTGAACGCGTCCGCATTGAAAAAATCCGGAATAAGTTGGACGTAGCTCGGATAATACTCTTGGAACTTGAGGCCACTCGGGTCCATACCAATCAGCCGGAAACCGTTGTCTCCGTAGGCGCGTAGAGTCGTTGAATCGTTGCTACCGATATCCAGTACAATGTCACCAGGCTGGAGCTCAACGCGAGACCGAGCCTCTCTGACTCGCCCTTGCAGATGCTTTACCATCGACGCGTTTAAGCCAGATCGGTACCCGTAGTTCTCTCCGTACATTTGGTCAGCCGGGAAAGAATGATTGAGCTGCACCAAACCGCAGCCATCAGCGCATTTGACCAGTTGCAGCGGGCCGATTGGAACCGCTTGGAATTTTGTCTTCGGGAAAACTCCCGTCAATGCTTGATCGCCTAGGTGCAATATTTCGACTAGGTTTCCGCATCCACAAATTCTGCAATTGTCAATCTTTTCGTGCATCTCGCCACTCCTTTGGCTTGTTGAACTCGATCGGGCTGATCCCTTCAGACCGTGCGAAGTGGGTAAGGTAGCCATGGTAAGAAGTTCGGGTCAATGGCGATTGGGCAGTTTGCTCACATTAAGTCTCAGATCAACATTAAGTCTCAGATCAGCCGATAGGTAACCAGCGACTGCGTCCCATTCGAAATCCGGGGTTGGTTTCCAGGTTTCCAGGTTTCCACGCTATTGCAATCGAAGTACTCAATCCGTTATCACTCTTGCGCAAGCGTCTTGCCTTCCGTTAAGTTTGGCAAGTTACGGCGACGATTTTCTTGGAAGGATCGATTCGATGACCAAAAATGCTCTGATCACAGGTGTAACCGGACAGGATGGATACTATTTGGCGAGATTACTCTCGTCCCGCGGATATCGTGTGTTTGGACAGTCGCGAAACCTGACCCAGGCGAGATCCTATCTAGGCGAGCTTCCCATAACGCTGATATCTTTCGACCTTCTGTCCGCAGACGCATGGGCCGAAAGCATCGCAGATTATCGGTTTGACGAGATCTATCACCTGGCGGGAGTTAGCTTTGTACCTACCAGCTGGGCGAACCCTGCCGAAACGATTGCCGCCAATCTCGAAGTAACCGCTCATATTTTGGAAGCGATTCGCCTTTCTTCGGTCCCTCCAAGGCTCGTTTATGCTTGTTCAAGTGAGATCTTCGGCCAGCCAACCATTTCACCTCAAAACGAAGAAACGTCTTTTAGGCCTCTTAATCCATATGGAATCACCAAAGCCGCATCCTTTGGAATGATCGAGAGCTATAGGAAACGCTATGGTTTGTTCGCATGCAGCGGGATTCTTTTTAATCACGAATCACCGAGGCGGGCTCCAAGCTTCGTCACTCGAAAAATCACGAAGTCGGCTGCAGCCATCTCGCTAGGAATTCAGGATCGTTTAGTACTGGGAAATTTGGATGTTTCACGCGACTGGGGCTTCGCCGCTGACTATGTCGATTGCATGCATAGAATGCTCCAAGCTGAGGCAGCGGAAGACTTCGTCATCGGCTCCGGATGCCTTACAAGTTTGGAGTTCGTCGTTGAATCGGCATTCAAACGAGTTGGGTTACACTGGCAGGACTGGGTATCGCTTGATCCCAGCTTTGCTCGTCCAAATGACTCTCGTTCGCTTGTTGCAGATGCTTCAAAAGCCAAGGGAAAACTGGGATGGCGGTCCTCTACAACCGTCGAAAAGCTCATCGAGATGATGGTTGACCATGACCTTCAGCTGCTCCAAGTCGGCGCACGCAGCGCGGCGTAGCGACAATCGAATGGCTCCAAGCGACCATGGATTGGGTGCATGACTATTGAGCTTGACGTAGCGTCCGCAAATCGAGAAATACAGTTTTATCGCATCGCACGCAAAGACTTAGTGAGATTCAATCGGTGCTCGATTCGAAATCGAATTTCTATAAACCTTTTTAACCATTAGCGGCTCAAAACGAATGGGATTGACATGATCAGTTACGCTCAGAACCGTGAGGACGTACTGCTGAATCGATTCTTTCATGGAGATGAGCCGCAGGTCTACGTCGACGTTGGTGCAGGGCACCCCATATTCCATTCCGTTACCAAACATTTTTACGATATGGGTTGGAGCGGTCTGAATGTTGAACCTCGACGTTCGCTATTCGAGCAGCTCTGCGTATCTAGGCCAAGAGACGCCAACAAAAACTGTGCTGTCACGGATACTTCAGGCGAAATGGTATTTTTCGAAATTCAAGTCGCAGCGGACAAGAGCGAAGACAACGGCGGACTTTCAACGCTCGATAGGCATCTGGCCGACAACTATAAAAGTCTAGGTTACATTGTCCAAGAGCACGTGTTGCAAGTCCGTTCGCTCTCTCAACTCCTAGCCGAAGCGGACATCCGCAACATCGGTTTTCTCAAAATTGACGTCGAAGGTTTTGAGATGAACGTGATTCAATCCGTCGACTGGCTCAGGTGGCGACCGCGGGTTGTTGTTACCGAGAGTACAAAACCAACGACCAGCGCCGTTTGCGATGCGCAGGCAAGGTTGTTCCTTAGGCAACAGAACTATTTGGATGTTTTTTTCGACGGCCTCAATCGATACTACGTTCGCCAAGAGGACGCCGATCGTGCCGATCGACTTCGCGTTCCAGCAAACGTTTTGGATGGGTTCGTGACTCACGAAGCAGTTCAGTTATACGACGAGAACCAACGATTACGAGACCTGGTTGCACAAACGAACGGCCCGTCCTTCGATGAAATGAAACGACTTCTCACACAAAACCAAAAGCTTACTGAGTATTGTGCCGCGATTAGCAAGCAACTGTCGATCCATCGAACGACGTCGCAACGAAGAACCATGCGTGGCCGGTGGCAGCAGGCGTCTCAAAAAGTTCAGAAGTATTTCAATAGCAAACTCGATTGAAATCGAAATGCGGCTCAAGGCAAGTGTAGGGCAAAGCTCAGAATTCCCAAATCGGAGCGATTTTCGAGCATTCGAGCTACCTTGGTATTGACTCGCGGACTGCGGAGAAGTTATCGATTCTTCTGGCTTGGGAGAGCCCGAATGACCCATTTTCATTACTGAACGGAATCAAGAACCATGAAGAAACTATTTTGGATACCGCTTGCAGCTACTGCCGCACTCGTCTCGGGCTGTGGATCGAATCCGCCAACAGCAACAAATGACTCACCTGCGACCAACGGATCAACCGCAAGCCATAGTTTGCCAGCTCAACCGCGAACTGGGACTACTTCCCAACTTCCGACCGAACCGAAAGAGGTGGTTCGATTGTTTCTAGACAGCATGCGACAGGGGAACGGAACGCAACTTGCCGCTCTCTTGTCAACCGCAGCCCGCGAGGAGATCACTCGCAAAAAGCTTGAAATCGATCCTCTCGGGTCGCCTTTGGCTACGTTTCAAATCGGCGAAGCGGGAACGCATCCAGAGCAACCCGATTCTATGCTTGTTTCCACGGTATGGTCCGAGCCAGCGCAAAACGGCCAGCCAGAAGCCAATCTGGATGTTGTTTGGGCGCTGCGAAAGGAAGCCACAGGCTGGCGGATCTGCGAAATGGCTGTCGATCCGATGAACGGTGAAGACGTTCAAATCGTCAACTTTGAGCATCTTGAACCTGAGCAGCCTGCACCGCAAGAACAGCGAGTCGCATCCTTGCCGAACGCTCCTGCCAGTTTTCCCGCTGCTGCAAACGGACAACAATTTCAGCAACCGCCGCAACAGCAACCGCCAATGCAACAATTCCAGCCTCCGAATCAGCCACAATTCCCACAGCAATCAGGCGCTTTCCCACCCCCCGGTAATCCATCGGCGGGTTACCCTCCATCGAATCTACCCGCCGGCAATGCTCCAACGAATGGATTTCAACCAAATGCCTTGCCTGCGATCGTTCCATCCTCTGGGCAATTGCCACCTGCTCAACCAGGTAGCAGCTTTACGCTTCCACCTGCGAACGGAACGTTGCCACCAGCCAATTCTGGGAACTTCCCAACAAATCCGACTCCTTACGCACCTCCAAGGTGATTTTGGCGGTCTGGCGAACACCCAATCGCACACCCTTTGCCAGCGGAACGGATTGCCAGCGGAACGGGGCAAGCCGTCCGGTGAGTCCCCGATAAATGCAGCGAAACCGGAGTGCTAGAGCCAAGCGAAAAGGCCGGGTTGCTTCCAAATTTTGGAACACCTAGCCCCGCACTCCGTAAAATTCGATCTTTCTTGCAACTATTTGGGCATGTAAGTCCTCGGTATAGCCCTTCAAGGCTTGACCTATTTTGCTAGAATCCCCTATCTTTGGCACCCCGCCGAAATCGTTTTGGCGATCGACTACTTTTCCAACTATTTTTGATTTGAATTTGCTGACGGGAGCACCCTGCTATGGCTTCTATTGAGGAACGAGTCATCGACATCGTTGCCGAACAACTTGGTGTCGAAAAAGACAAGATCGGTAGAGAAACTCACTTCGTGAACGATCTTGGAGCCGACTCGTTGGATACCGTTGAATTGGTAATGGAACTCGAAGAAGAGTTCGACATTAGCATTCCAGAAGAAGCGGCTGAAAAAATCCAGCGTGTGGGTGAAGCGGTTGATTACATAGAAAAGCAACAAGCTTAATCGTTCTCTATCAAGGATCGTTTTCGGTCAAAGCATGAAACGTCGCGTCGTGGTGACGGGGCTAGGTTGCGTTACGCCCCTGTCTTGTCAAGTTGAACAGCTCTGGCAGTCTATCTTGGACGGCAAGAGCGGTATTCATCCTCTTACGGTAATCGACACAACGCATCATAAGGTGCGTTTCGGTGGAGATGTCTCCAATTTCAACCCAGGGAACACCGTAGACGCGAAAGAAGCGAAGCGATTGGATCGCTTTACGCTTTTCTCCATGTTTGCTGGTTTTCATGCCATTCATGACTCTGGGCTCGATTTCGAAAAAGAGGATCCGTACCGGTGTGGAGCAATCCTGGGTTCCGGTATTGGAGGCCTGAACGAAATCGAGGAACAGATGTTCAAGATGTTCAGCAAGGGACCAGATCGAGTTAGTCCGTTCACAATTCCAAAGATGATGCTGAATGCGGCTGGTGGGAATTTAGCCATCCAATACGGATTAAAAGGCCCTAATTACGCGGTTGCAACAGCGTGTGCTAGTAGCAACAACGCGATGGGTGATGCGCTCAAGGCAATACAGTACGATGATGCGGAAGTGATGCTAACGGGAGGCACCGAAGCAGCCATAACTGCGATGGGAGTCGCCGGCTTTGCCAACATGAAAGCGCTCTCAACCCGCAATCATGAGCCTGAAAAAGCAAGCCGACCGTTCGACAGCGATCGGGACGGGTTCGTCTTAAGCGAGGGTTGTGGCGTTCTGGTCTTTGAAGAATACGAACATGCAAGAAAACGTGGAGCTCGAATCTATGGCGAAATCCTTGGATACGGTGGCTCTTGTGATGCTGGCCACATCACCGCCCCGGACGAACAAGGACGCGGTGCGGGTAGAGCGATGCTCAATGCATTGCGGGATGCGAAACTCGACCCCTCGGAAATCGATTACATCAATGCCCACGGCACCAGCACCCCTCTAGGTGACAAAGCAGAAACGGTTGCAGTCAAATCGGTTTTCGGTGAGTCGGCAAAGACGGTTTCGCTTTCAAGCACAAAGGGACACCTTGGTCATGCCCTGGGGGCGAGTGGCAGCATCGAAATGATATTGTCCATTCTCGCCTGCTATCGCGACGTTATTCCACCAACAATCAACTTGGAAACACCCGATCCGAATTGCGATTTGGATTACACCCCAAATCATGCTAAACCTGCGAAAATCAAAATCGCGATGAACAACAGTTTCGGCTTCGGCGGGCACAACGCGACCATCATTTGCGGCAAAGTCCTGTAAAGCCGTTTACGACTTGAGCTTGACTTGGGGGGCACGCTCTCCATTCGACTCAGCGGGCCGCTCGCGCCGTTCCGCCATCAAGCTACTGCGATGGGTGGCGCCCTTGATTGGCGATATGAAGCACTTCTGATAATTGCATATGCCCGTCGTACAGCGATCGTCCGATAATCGCGCCTGCCGTTTTTTGTCCGATCAAATCGCGCACATCTTGCAAAGTCGTCACCCCCCCGGAACATAGGACGGGGAATGGACACTTGGATTGAATCTCGGCTAACGATTGAAAGTTCGGGCCAGCCATCATTCCGTCCTTCGCGATATCGGTGTAGACAACCGCCGCACAATGGACTGTGTATTGAGCGATCTGGTCGACAAGTTCGATTGCTGGCGTCTGCGATGTCTCCAGCCAACCCGCTGTTGCGACCATTCCGTTCAGCGCGTCGAGTCCAAGCACAAGATGGCCAGGATAGCGTTCGCACATCAATCCAAACCAATCCGGCTTTTTGAGAGCTGCCGTTCCAACCACCAACCGCGAAAGACCTAAATGCAATAAGCGTTCGATGGTGGCTTCGTCTCGGACACCGCCGCCCAATTGGATTTTTTTGCCGAAGGACGCAGCAACAATTTCGCGGATTGAGTGTTCGTTGACGATGCTTCCTGACTTCGCACCGTCCAAATCGACGCAATGCAAGAACTCAGATCCAGCATCAAACCAACGTCTCGCAACTTCTGCCGGATTGGAGCTGAAAACGGTGTCACGGTTGTAGTCGCCTTGCTGAAGCCGCACGCATTTTCCACCCAGTAAATCAATCGCGGGCCAAATTTCCACTGTTTTCTCTCTAAAAATGTTGAAGCACCAAAAGCCGTATGGGTCCCCTACTTTGGTTTTGCGACCACTCGTGCTGTTGCGTTCGGCAGTTTTCCTTGTTCCACTTCACGCGCAGTCACGTGGCGACCGTGCTGTGGAGGCACTAGGCGATGCAAGATAACAGGAAGTGCGTTTGTATGAACCACTACCTCGCGTCCGTTGTGAATCTTTGTGAACTGCTTTGCACTCGCTCGCTCGGAAGTGGCAAACGACATTAGTGCAGTTATGGCGACCGCAATGAATTTAATGGCTGTATTGATTTTCATAATATCCTGTCCTTTGCTGTTAGATTTGTGCCTTCGCTACATCGAATGCAAGTATACCTCACAGAAAAAGAAAGCGGAGAGAAATTTGTCGATCCTCATCGCGTGGAATGAGTTTGGCGTTTATTCCGATTGAGGAGCAGCAGTCGCAATTCATTGACGATTTCATTCTCAATAGCGCTTGAGTTGTTGTCGCACCTGGATGAATCTGGATCGCTAGAGTCCATGCAACGAATCGTTCACTTGAGAAGTCCTATGCATTCTGGTTGGCTGGTTGAAACGGCAAGTTTGTGGGGCTATCACGGGGCGACGCTGGTTTGCCAGCGTCAAAGCTTGCCCGTCGAGGCCGTAAATGAGTACTGGATCCGAAGTCGAGTTCGATTTGATGGTTGGAATTCAATGCTTACTCGATATCGAACTCAAACGCTTTCGCTCAGTAGTGCTCGACGCATTCGGGGATGGAAGAAACTCAGGAGCCTGATCGAAGAGATTCTCCTGTCCGAACCTCTCGCTCGCGTCTGCGTGGCAGTTGCAGCGCAGCTCGAAGAACGGCAAGTAGACTACGACTCACGCGCCATTCTCCATAACGTGTTCACGACCCATTGCGAAGTTCGAAACCGGTGCCTCAAAATCATTCTTGCGGGAGTAGACAGTGGGAAAGCAGAAGCCGCCGAATTGAACCGTCTACGCCATTACCTTGAGCACTGGACGGATTTGCTCCTTGGGTACTTCGCGTATTCCAGTTTTGGTGCCAACTATGCCTTCTCAAGCTCGCGCATGGAAGAGTTCTCGGACGACTTCAGCCAGCCCAAGCTAGGTTCACAATCGCAAATAGTCTGGTCGCTGCAGCTCGCGAGCTGTCGCAATTGGCTCGACACACATTGCATTCAATCTCCGATCTCGCCCCGAATGAACCAGCGCATTTGTGAAGCAGCAATGGGTATGATCCACTCGCAAGCCTTTGATTCTCTTGGTTGCATGCGATCTCGGCTTATCCAAACCATCGAATACGGCATCCAGCATGCAGAGGAGACCCTTGCAAGCCTCGAATCGAATGGTTGGGAATCCATGTCAAAAGTTTTATCGGTTGGCTCGAATCCTAAACCCATTCGGTTTCCTTGTTGAGTGTTTCAAGGAGACTATTTTTTCGCAACGCTTTTGTGGCTGTAGCGATTCTGTCAGCCATGATGACCTGATGTGGATTGGATGGTTTCGCTCGCAAGAATAATCACTCGAAATCGGCAAGATCGATTTGACTGTTACAAGTTGTGACCAATATTTGCGTGTCCGAACTTTCGGACGATTCGATTCAAGTTTCCCAGACGAATTTATTCGATGCGAATCAGCCGTAGAGCGAGAAACACACTATGAAGGTATTAGTAGCCGACGATTCCTTTATCATGCGCAAGATCATCATCCGCTCGCTAAAGGCAGTCGGAGTCTCCGACATTGTCGAAGCAGCCGATGGACAAGAAGCCATTGATGCCTACAAAGCCTCGCCCGTGGATCTTATCCTCACGGATTGGAACATGCCAGAAAAGAGCGGACTGGAGGTGGTCACCGAAATCCGCGCTCACGGATCCCAAGTGCCGATCATTATGGTTACCACCGGATCGCAAAAGGGGCAGTGGATCACCGCCTTCCGAGCTGGTGTTGACGATTACCTGACCAAGCCATTCGAAGCAGATGATTTGCGAGCCAAGCTCAACAAGTTCGTTACGGTTTAGGCTAGAGTTATCAGCCGCCCACGTCATTTGCACGTCGGTCTTCGAGAGCTTCTTCCCACAGAGACTTAGCATCTTGCTGGAGCCTTGCACCGACTTGAGTAATGACGTTCATACACAAAAAATTCGCGCCTCGCGCCGCCAAAGCTGGCGAATAGCCGTGCGTGATACCGTACAAAAAAGCGCCCGCGAACATGTCCCCCGCGCCCGTCAAATCCTTGGGATGGCAAACGAACGCAGGTACTTGTGTCTCCTCGCCATGAAACCGAACAAATGCTCCGTGCGGTCCGTCCGTTACGATGCAGTTTGGAACGAGAGCCTTTAAAGCATCGAAGGCGGCTTCGCTGCTGCTTGCCTTTGTCACCGCGAGAGACTCAGGTGCATTGCAGAACAGTAGGTCACTTTGACTGAGCGCCTCGTGAAATGCATCCCCGAAGACTTCCGGCACAAACGCATCAGAGCAAGTCAATGCGATCTTGGTACCAGTTGCTTTCGCTGCTTGTATTGATTCTCGTATCGCATGCTGGCCCGTTGCCGGGTTTGCAAACACATATCCTTCAATAAATAACCAGGTCGAATTTGCAATGCGTTTCTGATCGACATGGCGAGCCGCAAGATGACTCGAAACGGCCAAGCAGGTCCGCATGGTTCGCTCCGCATCCGGCGTAATCAACGCCAAGCAAGTTCCCGTTGTTTCGCCATAAATAACCGGATTCCCTATGTTGATCTTGAGAGCGTTGAATTCTTCTGCGTAGTGCAAGCCGTACCGATCGTCGCCGACACAACCGATAAACGCGGCTCGACCGCCCAGTTGCGACAGACCGATAATGGAGTTTGCAACCGACCCACCGCTGACCAATCTCAATTCCTCGTTTCGCTGGGCAAATTGCGATAGCAGAGCGTGCTGTTCGTCCGCTTCCATGAGTCTCATCGTACCTCGTTCGAAGCCAAGAGACCCAAATTCCGATTCGTCTAACTCCAAGAAAATGTCGACGATCGCATTCCCTAACCCACAAACGTCATAGTCGCGCATCGCCGGAGAACTTCTTTCTTGATCTCGATGTTGGTATAAATAAACTTTCCCTTGATTTCGAAATTCTAATCCAGTTTGCCCAAGTCGGTAGCCCAACATGACATCAATCCCTGAATCTTGGCTTTTGGGTCATCGCATGTTCGACCTTTCTGGCAGGCGGGCGATCGTCACTGGAGGGGCTCGCGGACTTGGAACGGCCATGGCAACGGCCCTATCAAGTTGTGGTGCCGATGTCATTATCACCGCCCGCAATGCATCCGACGCGCAAGACGTGGCTGCCGCGATATCGGAAGCGACCAAACGGCGGGTCGCAGGTTTCGAACTGGAAATTCAATCCACGGAATCGATTCCAGCTTTTGTGGACCGCGCTGCGAATTGGCTTGGCGGAATCGATATTCTGGTGAACAATGCGGGCATCAATATTCGAGGCCCAATCGAATCGCTAACCTTACCTGACTTTCAAAAGGTGATCGATGTCAACGTCACGGGACTTTGGAACTTGACAAAGCACGTGGTGCCATGGATGAAGCGCCAAGCGTTTGGGCGGATCATCAACATGGCGAGCACACTCGGTACGGTTGGACTTGCGAATCGAACACCTTATGCAAGCAGCAAAGGTGCCGCGGTTCAATTGACACGAGCGCTAGCGATCGAACTTGCTAAAGACGGAATCACCGTAAATGCAATTTGCCCGGGACCATTCCTGACCCCAATGAATGAACCGATCGCAAACACCGAAGACGCCAAACGCAACATCATAGGAGCAACTGCCATGGAACGCTGGGGCCAACTCGAAGAAATCCAAGGCCCCGTCGTCTTCCTCGCGAGCACGGCAAGCAGCTACTGCACAGGAAGTTTGCTGACAGTCGACGGAGGTTGGACCGCACGTTAAATCTCGTACGATGGTCAACTCACTTAGCTCAATGTCAGTTGAGGATGCGGCTGTCACCCACCATAGCTGCCCTGGGCGGGGGAGGCAGAACGAGTTGGTTGGGGGATGGCTCGATGCGTGCCGCCAACGCTCTTATTTCTTGAAGCGTTTGTTGGAATTCCGGCAGTGCGCGGAGCGCAGCAAGTTGCGGATTGGTCTCCACCCGCTCGTAGCGAATGAGAACGCTATGGACGTCTGCGTCCGTGATGCGCCGCCCTGAAAACCAGTCTGGAGGAAGTGCCAAATACTGTTTCCATTGCTCATCGACTCGTGCTTGCAACAAACCGACAGCGTTGGCAAGGTTCAATGCGAGTGGATCAACCGACGTTGCATTTGAACTCGTTTGCCCACCGTTCAAACCCGTCGGATTTGGAGTCGGTGGTTCTGGACTGATTCCTGGTTGTTGAACGGAAGTAAACCGTATGAGTTCATTGACCAACGCTTGCGCCGATTGTGGAACTGTGCCAGTTCCGTTAGGCCCCATTTGATAAAAGGCCTGTGTGGCTGGCACGTCCAATTGCAATGATGAGCCGCTTAATGAGATGCCCGCAAACAATCCACGGCTGCGCGAATAGGTCAAAATTTCGGCTTGCATGCGTGCGTCGGTCGCGGCGCTTGCGTAGCGTCCCATGGGACCAGCAGCCGCCGAAGCGTCCGCCCCCAGTGTTAACTTTCCCTGTCGAATATTGTCCAAACTTTTAGGGGATCGAAACACCAAAACGAGATCCGTAGCTTGGACACCGATTTGCCAGCCGACGCTCCCTCCGCCCATCGTAATGAACTCGGGCGCCAACCAGCGTCCAGTTTGATCTCGCGCTAAAAGGACTCCTCGGCCGCCGCTGACACCGACGACAAATGCGCCTCGCATGTAATGGGGAATGATGGCAATTCCAGCAGCTTCCGCGAGCAAGCGTTCTGGGATGCGTTCCGTACCCCTCGCCAACTCTTGAAGAACAACGCCGGCTTCATTCACCACGCCAGATTCGGACGCGGTCGGACTAATCTGGGCCGGCACCTGTAGGCCTTGACCGTAGATCGCAATGCTAGGTGCAACCAAGACAAAACATGCAGTTAAAAAGCAGCAACAAAGTCGAAAGGGCATCATCATTAACAAGCTTTTCCAATAAGTTCTAGTAAGTTCTTAGCAAGACTCAAATTCCGAGTTTCTCCCGCGCGGATGTTAGAGACACGCCCGCCCCAAACGAAACCCCAATACCGTTTTTTTGCTCGGAAAATTGGAGCAATTTTGGTGAAGTGTGCCTGCACCTATTTTGAGTAATGGACTTGCGATGACTTCAAAACTTATCTACTCACTCCTTCATTTGGTTTATCCATCCGTATCCAACAAGTGAGGAAGATAAGCCGACGTCGATTCTAGATGAGCAAAAATGGACGATCGGAATTCCCAGGTCGCGAATTGCGATGCCTGAAATAGACGCTTTGATGAAGTTTAACCCGATAGGCAAGGAGGTCTTTGGGTGGCAAAGAAAAAGGCAAAGCCGAAGAGCGGTTGGCGATCGTCGTCGATTTTATGGATGATTATTACCGCCATCTCGGGCGGCGGCGTTACCGGCTACGTCAACCCAGAGCTGCCCATCCTTGGGCCAATCGTAAAGAACTTGGTTGCCGCTCGAGCGAGCAACGAATCTGCTGCGCTCACTGGCAATCCCGAAGAGCGCGGCGACTCCTATACGAATGGACGAGTTCTAACCTCCGCTCAAGCAGCACCAGCCTTTGCTGGGCCCGCATTGTCAGGCACCGCTCAACCCGCCTACGCTCAACCCACCTACTCTCAACCTACCTACTCTCAACCTACCTACTCTCAACCTACCTACGCTCAACCTACCTACGCTCAACCTACCTACGCTCAACCTACCTACGCTCAACCTACCTACGCTCAACCTACCTACGCTCAACGGCCAAACGACAAGTTGTTGTTAGCAACATTCAACATTCAAGTCTTCGGGGCGAGCAAGTTGGCAAAACGCGAAGCGATGGCCGTCATCGTGCAGGTTATTCGTCACTTCGATATTGTGGCTATTCAAGAAGTCCGAGCCAAGGAAGACAATATTCTGCCGAGTCTCGTGAATGCGATCAATGAGGACGGCAGTCGGTATGGCTACCTAATCGGGCCCCGTTTAGGCAGGTCCGTTAGTACCGAACAATACGCTTTCGTTTATGATACCAACCGAGTTGAGTATGATCCAAGTTGCGTAGGAACAGTCCAAGATCCCAGTGATTTATTGCATCGAGAACCCTTCGTAGCCCGCTTTCGCCCACGCACCGATATGCCGGAAAGAGCTTTTTCCTTTTGGCTTGTCAATATTCATACAGACCCCGATGAAGTCGCAACAGAGATTGCGGCACTTGCGGATGTCTTCCAATCCATGCGATCTGCGAGGCCTGACGAAGACGACGTGATTCTTCTGGGCGATTTGAACGCCAGCGAAACTCAACTCGGTAAGCTAGGGAAAATTCCCGGTATGCGATGGGTCGTGAGTGGAGCAATGACCAACACGCGACGGACCAAAGCGTATGACAACATTCTCTTTGACGGTCCATCGACGAGTGAATTCACAGGTCGATGGGGGGTATTTGATCTCGAAAAAGCGTTCCGCCTTACCATGGATCAGGCTTTGGAAGTTTCGGATCACTCACCGGTATGGGCCGAGTTTGACATCTGGGAATCACCCCAGCGGAACCAGTTTTCAGGTAGAAATCCTCAACTGACTCGCTAGTTTTTGGCGTCCGATTTTCTCCTATGGCTTTCCATTCAAACTCGACAATCAAAGTGGAACATGCTCTTGCCATCGATTGCAAAGATCGCAACGCGTTACGGCCGCAACGATTAAACCAAAGATCATCTCCATTTTTCCGGCTCATCTTCCAAAAACTTTCCAGATGATTCGCTTTTCATCAAGTCAGTGCCATATTTCGTTTCTGTTGATGTTGACTGAACGAATCCTGAAAATATGGCAAGATGATGCGATTTCCAAACCAGTTGTTACTAATTGCGGTTTTGTTGTCATTCTGTGGATGCCGTGTTTTCCGAAACATCGAGCAATGGAAGTGTGATAACATGGGGATGTGCCATTTTGGAATAACCCCCACGGCTCAGTCGATGGCACCCCCTGCCTCGATCCCATTTCAGAATCCTCCTGTAATTTACCAATCCGCGCCCATGGGAAACTCGGTTCAAGTCTTTCCCCAGAGTTCACCGATGGTTCCTCAAACGGTTGGCGTTCCCGCGAACAGTTCCAACTGCGCGCAGTGTCAAAAATAGGGGGCATAAGATCCAATGGTCGCACCCGATGAATAGGCGTTATGAAGCAAGTTATTGCAGTGATTCGACCGTATTTGGCAGAACGACTGCTTGAAAGCCTGAGGTTATCGCCGCTTGAAGCCTTGCAAGTGACCGAGGTCAAAGGATTTGGCCGCCAAAAAAGCTATCTCGACCAATACTCGTCTACGGAGTACTCTCTGGCTTTCTTGCCCAAGGTCGAAATAACCTTATATGTGGATGACTTGCGGGTCGAGGAAGTTCTCAAGACGATTGTGGACACGGCGCGGAGTGGCAGAATGGGTGACGGAAAAATCATGGTGCTCGATGTCGGTGAAGGATTTTGAATGATGACTTTGCATTCCCACCCCGATTCACTTAGACTCCTGAGACGCGATTTTCATCTATAGTTTGCAAGCGAACAGGTATTCATCGATGCGATTTAAGCAGCTGGACAAGATTACGGAACTGATTCCAGGCAAGAAAATCGTTGCCGTCCGAGAAGTTCATGCAGGGGAGGACTACTTCCGAGACCATTTTCCACTCTTTGCAGTCATGCCAGGTGTGCTGATGCTGGAATCCATATTTCAGGCATCTTGTTGGCTAATCCGCGCGACGGAAAACTTTGAAAACTCCCTGCTAACCCTTCGCGAGGCGAAGAACGTAAAATTTGTCGACTTTATGCAACCCGGGCAAACGTTGGTTATCACTGCTGAGATCGTGAAAATATTCAACGATAGCGTGTCGATCAAAGCGTCTGGAACCAAGGGTGATGGTGATACTGTGGCGGTTTCGGCGCGACTCACGATTGGCAAAGAAAACTTAAAAACAAAAGATGCCGCGTTGGAGTCGTTGGACGCATTTATGCGAGATTCGATGCGACAAGGCTTAAAGGGACTTCTCAAAGACGACTCGGACGCCCAGAGCGATGGGCGGGGATTCAAAGTCCAACTCAACTGACACATTACACGCCCTTCGTTCCTCAGGGCGTGCCACCCAATTTAACGGTAGATTTCAAACTGCAGCTCGCCGTACGCGGACTATCGCAAGCCAGCCAAACCCGTTTTCGAAGTCGTCGTCGTCGAGAACTGATCGAGAAGCTGTTGGTTGGTCTGCTTAAATCCGATCAGAGACTGCTCTTGAAGCAAATGTCCCTTGTTAGCCCGCAAAATGGCGAGCGCGAGAGCCTTGTTCTTTTGCCAATTTCCAAGGGTGAATTTCCGGATGTCGGTGTAGGGCTTATCGACCTTGGCAGCAATTTTCGGAACTAGATGAAATCCATCTCCAGCACGCACCAACGTGAAGTGCATCGTAATGTACAATCCAGCAATACCGACCGCGACTCCGACAGCAAAACTACTTACTCGATTCATCCGTGCTCCACTCCGTTTCGTTGTGATAGGCCTAACGCAAAATTACTGCTCTGCACCATCTGTGTCTAGATCAACGCACACACCTTCTTTTTCTTCGAACTGATTCTTGGCGAACAATACCAAATGGCAAAACCAGCAATCACTCATACCCCACAATCCGGTCCTTGGGACTGGAATCTTCCTGAAATATTTATTCGACGATGCCGTGAAAAAGGGGCTGCAACCAAGGTCTCCGACTCGTCGGGCATTAAGCTTAGCGGCAACGACTTGCTATTGAGAACGTTGGTGTTGAGACGAATCTTTGAGCGAGAGGTTTTAAAACCAGATGAGCGATATGTCGGAGTGCTTTTGCCGCCAACCGTACCTGGAGCGGTTGCCAATTTTGCGTTGGGATTGTCAGGTCGCGTTGCGGTTAACTTGAACTATACCGTAAGCGAAGCGATCATCAATCAATGCATCGAGCAGGCAGGGATAAAGAACATCTTAACTAGCCGGAAAGTGATGGAAAAACTGGGCATTAAACCAGCCGCCAACTTGATTCATCTTGAGGATATGAAGGAACATGCGACGATCGGTGACAAGCTCGCATGCGTGATGATGGCCAAGTTTTTGCCGATGATGTTTGTCTCGAGATCGCTTGGACTGAATCGGCTTAAGAGCGATGATCCTTTAACGGTGATCTTTACCTCGGGTTCGACGGGCGCTCCCAAGGGTGTCCCTCTCAGCCTGCTGAATGTTGCCTCGAATATTCAAGGTTTCGACCAATTCATCGGAGTGAAAGGGTCGGATAACTTTTTGGGTATCTTGCCATTTTTTCATTCGTTTGGTTTTACCGTGACGCTTTGGGGAGCCATGACTTTGCCCTCCTCCGCGTGCTATCATTTCAATCCGCTCGAACCACGTCAGATCGGCAAGCTGGTTGAGGCGAACAAGTCGACGGTCGTCTTGGCAACGCCAACATTTCTGCGAACGTACCTTCGTCGCATCGAGCCTGAGCAATTCAAGTCGGTCGAAGTGGTCGTGGTGGGCGCCGAGAAGATGCCTCTGAGTTTAGCGGACGCGTTTGAGCAAAAATTTGGAGTGCGACCGACGGAAGGCTATGGCACGACCGAATTGAGTCCTGTTGCCTCCGTCAATGTACCACCATCGCGAGCGAAAACAGCCGACAAAAATGCGGGCTGCCGCGATGGATCTGTCGGCAAACCGATTCCCGGTGTTTCCGCTCGGGTCGTTTCGTTGGACGACGGCAAGCAACTCGATACCAATGTTTCAGGGATGATTCAAGTAACCGGTCCCAACGTCATGTCGGGATACCTCAAACAGCCGGAGCTTTCAGCCAAAGTCATCAAAGATTCCTGGTACGAAACCGGAGATGTCGGATACATCGATGATGATGGCTTTTTGTTTATTACAGGACGCCAGAGTCGTTTCTCCAAAATCGGAGGCGAGATGGTGCCGCACATTCAAATCGAAGAAGCAATCATGTCCGTTTTGGGCGAAAGCGAGGACGATTTGTGTGTTGGTGTGACCAGCGTATCCGACGAAAAGAAAGGCGAGCGACTCATCGTTTTGCACAAAGCCATCCAAAAATCACCCAGTGAAATCCTCAAGGAATTGTCGGCAATGGGCTTGCCAAACCTGTTTTTGCCCTCGGAAGACAGCTTCATCTTGGTCGACGCAATTCCGATACTAGGAACAGGCAAATTGGACTTGCGAGGACTGCAGCAAATGGCAAACGATAAAACGAGTGGCACGCTCGGATGAACGAATGGCGTGTCGCCCAGAACTTGGATTTTTTGCCAGAACCACGTTTTTGAACGGGTGGCGTCGGGTTTATGTGGATTTGTGTTGTAGACAACTCGTTCGCTGTGATTGATAATGCCGAGAACGCTTGAACGAGCTTTAGGCGAATTTTCTTTCCGTTGTTCACTGCATTGCGGGCGTCAATTGATTACCGGAGACTCTGATTATGTACAAGGCTGTGGCGTTGCTGAGTTGTGTGGCTTGCTTGTTTTTCGTTCAAGGCTGCGGTAATTCCAGCACCCCGCCGACGACGGCCGCCAGTCCGGCATCTAGCCAACCATCTAGCCCACCATCTACCGGCAATTCTGGATCGGGTGAAGCTGCAGCGGTCTCAAGCGGACAAAGTGGCTCCTCGTCGGATGGATATGACAGTTCAAACTCAGGATCTCCTCCTCAATCCTCAAGCATGCTAGCCGGACCAGGCAATCCGGGTTCTTCCGGTAGTGGAATGGGCGGAATGGGCGGAATGCCAAGTGGCAGCGGAATGGGTGGAATGGGTGGAATGCCAAGTGGCAGCGGATACAACTCTGGGGGAGAGGGTTCAGGAAATGGCGATTATGGTTATGGATCGTCCGGACCTGGTGGTATGCCTGGACCTGGCGGCGAAGGTGGCTCAGACGCTTACGGATACGGAGTTGGTGGAATCGCAGGGGGAGGAATGGGAGCGGGAGGAATGGGAGCGGGAGGATACGGTGCCGGCGGAATCGCTCGTCGCGCAGCTCCCAAAAAATTGACTCTCAAAGAACGTGCTACGGCCGCATTTCAGGTGGGAAATACCAAGCGCGCTTACACGCTTCTAGAAGCCTCCGCTATTCAGGCGTCGGATGAGGATGCATCGGAAATATTGTCCCATTACCGTTGGGCACAACATCATGAGCGACCGCAGCTCGGCATTACGATCGCCGTTGGAGCAACGATCAAGAATCCGCTCAACGTCCCGGACTTGGCTCCCATAGGTTCGGGCGCTGCCAATCAAAACCAAGGAGGCTATGGTGGCATGGAAGGAATGGCGGGACCAGGCGGATCCGATGCCTCAGCCGGAAAGAAAAAAAGCTTTGCAGAAGTATCCGGATCCTTTGGTAAACAACTCGTACAAGCTGTCTCCGACAAACATGGAGAAGGGCTTTGGACGGATGCATTTCGCGAAGTCTCGCTTGGCCGCCCAAGGAATCCTGTCGGCGGTGATGCCGGAGGGTATGGCACAAGTGGCTATGGTCCAGGTGGCTATGGTGCGGGCAGTGAAGGAGATGGATACGGCGGAAATTCCGGTGGTCCAGGATTGAATCCAGGCGGAATGTCCCTCAAGTTTTTTCAAGGACCGGGAAAGCTCGGCGCTTTTTTAGGACCGGATGGGGGACAAAGCGGAAATTCGGAACAGCCTGGCATGGGACCAGGCGGTATGGGACCAGGCGGTATGGGAGCACCTGGTATGGGGCCAGCCGGTATGGGAGGACTTGATATGGGTCCAGGTGGAATGCCGGGCTTCGGCCCAGATTTTAAGCTTCCCGCCGGCTCAACTCCGATAGGTCCCGGCATGACCTACATCGGGGTAGACGAATCCAGCAAGTTGATTAAGAAGGCCGCCCAAGAAGGTTATGACTGCCTCATGATTTTTGAACTCGAAATCGGCTTCAACCGAATACTAAACAAAGCAAACAACGACACCCGTATCAAAGTTCTCGTGCCAAATGAAGTCGTCAAAGACACCGAGGGAGTCTTTTCTTCCAAGAAGCTCAACAATATTGCCGCATTAAAGGCAAAGAACGGTGGCCAGTCTGATGGCGTGGATGACGTTGTCGAATTGGTGGTCAAGAAAACAGTCGAGAAATTCGGTCTGCAAGAAATCCCCTCAACGCTAACTCTTGCTGAAGTTAAAAAGAGTATCGCTGCCTTGATCGACGACAAAGATCGACCGGTTATGGAACGACTTAGCGAAATCAATTTTTATTACGCCAAGGGTTACATTGACGAAAATGAGAAGGCATCCGCGTTTGAAAGAATAGACGAGAAGCTTGGTTCAACCTTGGCGACAGGCACCTCATCGGAAAAACTTGCTGCCATCGAGAAATTGCTGGAGCGAGATGCCAAGTAAAAACGGACTAATGCTTAATAAAGCCCTAGTTTTCGGGTATGCTTCGTTGTGCGACGTTCCGCGTTGCAGGAATCACGACGGTGGAGCGTCGTGCAACTTAGTAGCTCACGACTTCGGCAAAAGATAGTTTCGCCGATGACCTGCCGAATCCCGCCGAAAGCGACTGTTGTGCACCCACGTTCATCAATACTTCTTTTCTGCACGGTCGGTTTTGTCGCATGGGCGTCCGCTTCGCTCAAGGCGGACGATGCGGAATTGGACGCGTCCGACGATCGCGTTGTTTTCTTTGAAAACAAGGTCCGCCCGCTTCTGGTGAAACGCTGTCTTGATTGCCATTCGTCGGATGCCGAGATCAACGGGGGGCTTGCGCTTGACTCAAAAGCGGGTTGGCAACTTGGCGGAGATTCAGGACCGGCCATCAATCAGGACGATTGGCAAAAGAGCTTGCTTTGGATCGCTACCAACTATCGCAATCCGCATCTGCAAATGCCACCCGATGGCAAGTTGGCGGAGCCGGAAATAGAGATTATTCGTACTTGGCTCAGTCAAGGCGCGGTCGATCCGAGGGTAGCAACGACCGTTAAGAAGACAAACAGCGCTGCTTTGAGTGTCGAAGACTCGCAACAACACTGGGCGTATCGGAAAATTGAGAGCAACAGGGTAACGAACCCTACCAACCCGAGCGGCAATGTCATTGATGCTTTCTTGTCGCCTCGTCAGGCTTCTGCGGGTCTTGAGCCAGCCGACAAAGCCTCGATGTCCGTTCTTCGTCAACGATTGTGGCTTGATCTACACGGGCTAAGGCCCGACGCGGTCGCGATCCAAGCGAGTCCTGGTTTTAATCAGGAATGGGACGAACAGGCTTACGATCAATATGTGGAAAGCCTGCTTGCCTCACCTCGTTTTGGCGAACGATTCGCAAGGCACTGGATGGATGCAGTTCGGTTTGCGGAGTCGATTACGTTGCGTGGATTTGTGCTATCGGACGCGTGGCGTTACCGAAACTATTTGATTCGATCGTTTAACTCGGACAAATCCATCTCGCAGTTTTTTCGAGAGCAGATTGCGGGGGATCTGATGCCCTCGGACAACGTTGAGCAGCGAACCGAGCAACTGACTGCAACGTCGATGTTAGCCATCGGCGATACCAATCTCGAAGAGCAAGACAAGAGACAATTGGAAATGGATTATGTCGATGAGCAATTGGATATGATTGGCAGAGTCTTGCTCGGTCAGACGATCGGTTGTGCTCGATGCCATGACCACAAATTCGATCCCATTCCGACTCGCGACTACTATGCTCTTGCTGGTATCTTGAAGTCGTCCATCGCACTGGATCATTCTAATGTCTCGAATTGGGTACGCGTCCCGCTGCCTCTAGATAGCCAAACGGAAAACACGTTTGCGAGTATCGCTTCCGAAAAAGCGGATTTGAAGAAACAGCTCGAAACGATCAAGAAGCGACTGCAATCGAGTTCGAATTCAAGTTCGTCGCTTGTTGTGGCTACGGAAGATCTCGATGGAATTGTGGTGGACGATGATTCAGCCCAAAAAACCGGGGATTGGCAAGCTTCTTCGTCGGTGAAGGTTTATGTGGGGTCCGGCTATTTACACGATCAAAACACAGGCAAGGGAACGAAGTCCGTACGCTTCGAACCTAAGAATCTTAAGCCTGGTACTTACAGGGTGAGACTCTCGTATAGCCCGGGCGAAAATCGAACCAATGCCGCCATGGTTCGGATCTTCTCCGCCGATGGAGAAGATGTCGTTCGGATCGATCAAACCGTCAAGCCTAAGGATAATGGCTTATGGCAAACGCTCGGATCTTATCGGTTTGAACCGAATGGTCAGGCCACGGTCGTCATTAGCAATCAAGACTCGACCGGCCACGTCGTAGCGGATGCGGTTCAGTTCCTGCCAGATGCAGCAAACGAAAAAGAGACGCTCAATGAGTCAGCCTCCAAACCTGTCTCTGTGAGCAAGCAAGACCTTGAATCGCTTCGAAAGAAAGCAGCTCTATTGGAAGCCGAGCTTAAGAAATTGCAATCGAGGTTGGATAACAGGCCGATGGTCATCTCGGTAAGGCCGATGGACAAACCGATGGATCTTGCAATTCATGTTCGTGGAAGCGTTCATCAATTGGGGGCAGTCGTACCACGGGGCTACTTGAGTTGCGTCCCGAGCATGGAAACAACGGTACCGATTGGGCAGGATTCAAATGGACGCTTGGAATTAGCCAATTGGATCGCATCCGACGAGAACCCGCTATCCGCTCGCGTCTACGTAAACCGCGTTTGGTACTGGCTGATGGGAGATGGTATTGTTCGTTCCATCGATAACTTTGGTACGACGGGAGAGTTACCTAGCCATCCAGAGTTGTTGGATTTTCTGACTCTGCAATTCATTCAGCACGGTTGGTCGACGAAGTGGTTGGTGCGGGAAATCGTTCGGTCCGAGAGCTATCAGCGTTCAAGTCGATGTTCGTCCGACGCGTTGGAAAAGGATCCGGATAATCGGTTGTTTGCACGAGGTTGCGTTCGACGATTGGATGCGGAAGCGATCCGTGATTCACTATTGAGCATCAGCGGTGAACTGGATCTAGGCAGTCAAATAGATTCGGTCATCCCTGCGGAAATGAAAGAAGACTACAAGTTCTCTCACCGCGTCCGCTACCGATCGCTATATGGGCCTTTGTTTCGGAACTCTCCGCTTGAGCTATACACGGAATTCGATGGAGCGAATCCAAGCTTTCCTATCAGTAAACGCTCGCGGAGCACGATTGCCCCGCAGGCTCTAGCATTGCTCAATAGCGATTGGGTTGCGGAGCGAGCGTCGAAATTCGCAACTCGCGTTGCCAATTCAAACACAATGTCGAATGAACAGAAGATAGACTATTGCTTCTTGTCGACGGTGAGTCGGCCCGCAACCGAACTAGAAACGGCTTGGGCAAAGTCGTTGATCGAAGCGTCGACCACTCGGTCCGGATCGGCGGATACCGTTTGGTGCGATTTAGTTCGTGATCTGGTAGCGTCCATCGATTTTCGCTTTATTGAATAGGGCCGTGAACCAAATGATGCACCGACGTTTATTTCTCAACTCCACTGCCTGCGGCTTTGGGTCACTCGCAACCGCTTCGCTCTTGTCTCAATGGGCAACCGAACCTCGCGTTTTCGCCAACGAAATTGCGACATCGAGCGGACTCCATCATCCAGCCAAAGCGAAGCGGGTCATTTTTCTCTTCATGCAAGGTGGCGTTAGCCAAGTTGACTCGTTCGACCGCAAGCCATTGCTTGAGCAGCGGGATGGGGAAATGATGGAGTTTGACGATGCCCGTGAGTTTGCAAACAAAGGGACGGTTGGCTCAAAGCAACGCGTGATGAAATCGCCATGGGAATTTAAACAATACGGTCAGACGGGGCGTTGGGTGTCGGATTTGTTTCCCAAGATGGCTGAGCATGTCGACCGAATGGCCTTGATTCATAGTATGCACACCGAGGGCGTTGCGCATGGACCGGCGACGTTGTTTTTGCACAGTGGCTCACAGAACTTTATTCGGCCGTCGATGGGATCATGGATCCATTACGGGATCGGTTCCGAGAATGACAATCTTCCGGGGTTTGTCTCGATCGCTCCCTCGATTGGCAATGGAGGGCCTCGCAATTATGGCAGCGCTTTTTTGCCCGCTCGCCATCAAGGGACTCCGATAGGCAAAGCAGGAGAAAGTCAGCTACGCATCGATTATTTGAATGCGACCGGCGATTCGTCCAGTCGATCGAAGTTGGATCAGATTCAAAAACTCAATCGCCTTCAGCTTGATCGACGCGGAAACCAAGACAGCGAGCTAGATGCAGTCATCGAGTCGTACGAGATGGCTTGGCGAATGCAATCGACGGCGCCGGAGTTACTGGACTTCACCACCGAGTCCGAAGAAACCAATCGTCTCTACGGGCTCGATCAAAAGGAGACCGAATCGTATGGGCGCAAGTGTTTGCTCGCTCGAAGGCTCTGCGAATCAGGTGTTCGATTTGTCCAAGTGAATTACGGAGACAACTCTGCTAACCCCGCATGGGATCAGCATTCCAATCTCCCCAAGCACGCGGACCATGCTCGCGCGGTCGATCAGCCAATTGCGGGACTCATGACCGATTTGGCGCGGCGGGGCCTTCTGGAAGACACCCTGGTTTGGTGGGGTGGAGAGTTTGGGCGGGCTCCCTATGCCCAACAGAACGGAACCGGACGCGACCACAATCCGGGCGGCTTTACCGTATGGCTAGCCGGCGGCGGTATTCAACCAGGCATCGCCTATGGCCAAACCGACGAGTTCGGCCATCGAGCAATTCACGACAAAGTGCACATGCACGACTTGCACGCCACCGTCTTGCACTTGCTCGGAATCGATCATGAAAAACTAACGTTCAAGCACGCTGGCCGCGATTTCCGACTCACGGACGTGCATGGTCGAGTTGTGCACAGAATTATTTCATAGCAGAGCAAATCAACGAATCGAACCATTTCGAATGCAGAAGACCGAAGAGGATGGCTTGATGGGGCTCGTGCCCCCGACAAACTCAGAAATGGGTGTGGTCCACATAAGCCGTCCGATGTTGCATCCCAATATCTACCGAAAACGCATCCTCGAGGTTGAGGGGAACCCAGTCGCTGGCCAATGGGTCGCCGTCTACCATCAGCAATTGCCCCGCGAAACCAATCGGCGAGACGGCGACTCCCGTGACGGTGCCTCCCGTGACGGCGGCTCCCGTGACGGCGGCTCTAGGCAAGGTGGCTTCGTGGATAGACGGGAATCCGCGTACGGTCCTACTTCCAGCTCGAGCTCGAGCTCGAACTCTTACTCGAATTCTTCGCCGAGGGAACCGCGTGGCACTCCCCAGTTATTTGCATACGGCATCTACAATCCAAAATCGGAAGTTGCCGTAAGGCTCTACTCATGGTGGGGGCAATGGCCAGACGACGCTTTCTGGGAAAGCAAGATCCGAGATGCGGTATCGTTGCGGCGGGATATTCTCAAACTCGATAAAGTTACAGACGCGTATCGAGTTCTGCATGGTGAATCGGACGGCACACCGGGTCTCGTTGTCGATCGTTATGGCGACTGCTTGAGTGCGGAAGTGTTTAGCTTGGGGATGTACAAACGCTGCGAACCGATCTTGGCAATGCTCGCCAAGGAACTGGGGACCAAGCATACACTCATTCAAGAATGCCCCCAGTTTATTAGTCAAGAAGGCTGTTCGGTTGCGAATCGGGCGTCACCTGAGTTGCCATCGAGCGTGGTGATCAACGAAAACGGAGTGAAATATCGCGTTCACTTTGGGACAGGCCACAAGACTGGTTTCTTTTGCGATCAACGCGATAATCGACATCGACTGGCGCAACTATGCGAAGGAAAATCGGTTTTGGATCTGTGCTGTTACACGGGCGGCTTTTCGGTGCAAGCGGCCAAGGCTGGTAACGCTTCCGAAGTGACTGGCGTCGATTTGGATGCGGAACCGCTCGCTACGGCGAAGAAGAATGCCGACATCAATCAGACCCGCGTACGATTTGTTCAATCGGACGCATTTGCTTTTATGCGTGACATGTTGCGAATCGGCCGACAATACGATGTAGTTGTGTTGGATCCACCGAAACTGATACGCTCCCGATTGGAACTTGAGGAGGGGAGTCACAAACACTTCGACCTAAATCGGCTTGCTATTCAACTGGTCAAGCCAGGCGGAATATTACTGACGTGCTCCTGTGCGGGGTTATTGGACGATGAGTCCTTTCACGGTATCGTACGTTCTGCGGCCAAGGCAACGGGGTTTGACGATTCGGGTAGTCCTCTACCTCCCCGGACTCTACAAATCTTGCACTCGCACGGAGCTGCTCCGGATCACCCCGTTGTGGCTCATTGCCCTGAAACAGGCTACCTTAAGAGTATTTGGGCAAGAGTTTTATAAGGTCATGACATGAAGTTTGCGATTTGCAACGAGACGTTTGGAGACTGGCCGATCGAACAAGGCTTCGAAGCGGCCAGAAAGTTCAATTACACGGGCATCGAGGTAGCTCCGTTCACACTTGGAAACAGCGTTTACGAAATCACAACGCAGCAGCGACGCGATTATTTGGAATGCGCGAAAAAGCATGGACTGGAAATCGTAGGGTTGCACTGGCTGCTTGCCAAAACAAACGGCATGCATCTTACGGTCGGTGATGCTGGGGTCCAGAACCGGACACTCGATTACTTGATCGCGCTCGTTCAGTTATGCAGCGATCTCGATGGCAAAATTATGGTGTTGGGATCTCCCATGCAACGCAACTTTCCCGCGACCATGACTCATGCTACGGCGATGGATAATGCGGCCAAGTTGCTAAGCCAAGTTGTCCCCGCGCTTGAAAAGCACGATGTGAGGCTGGCGATCGAACCCCTTGGACCCCAAGAAGGAAATTTCCTCAATCACGCTTCTCAAGCGAGGGAATTGATCGAAAAAATAGGAAGCCCAAATGTTAAGTTGCATTTGGACGTAAAAGCCATGAGCAGCGAAGGCACTCCGATCGATTCGATCATTCGCGACCACGCAGACATCATGATCCACTTTCATGCAAACGACCCCAATCGATTGGGGCCCGGAATGGGCGACGTGGATCAGCGCCCGATTTTCGAAGCCTTGAAGCAGGTCGACTACGCGGGCTGGGTGAGCGTCGAGGTTTTTGACTACTCACCTGGAGTGGATCGCATTCTTGGAGAAAGCATGGCCAATATGTTGGCCGTGTGTGAATAAAAGTGGACACAAGGTCGTTGGAAAAGTTACGCTCTGGGTTCCCGCCTGCGCGGGAATGACGTGGAGAGTTACGCTAGCTTCTCTTGCAACGGGACTCGGTTCAAATAATCGCTTTCGCCTGTCGAGTTGCAGTATTATTTTGAAAATAGATGTAAACTAGGCACCCCATAAGGCGTGCAGGCAGTATTGTTCAACCGTCTGCCGCTCGCTCAAACGTAGTTCGTATGGAACATCGACCTTTAAAACTTTTTTGTTGGAGTGGTAATCATGAAATTGTGGACAAGAACTTGGAATCGCTTGGCACTTGCGGGCGCGTTTGGTTTCGTTGCGTTACTTGGTCCAGTTTCTCAAACTTCGGCAGCGGACACGTTGACGATCGGCTCGGTTGCGCCAGAACTCGACATCGAGCATTGGGTACAGAACGGGAATGGCCGGTTCAAGCCTGTCACGAAGTTTGAAAAAGACAAAGTTTACGTTGTGGAATTTTGGGCAACATGGTGCGGTCCATGCGTGGCGAGCATGCCACATTTAGCGGAATTGCAAAAAACGTATGCGAGCAAAGGGGTTCAGATCGTTAGCATCAGCAACGAAGATCTTGAAACCGTCGTAAAATTCTTGGATCGACCGGTGAGTGCGAAGAAGAAAAAGAGTGATGTCAAGGAAGAGGAAGACACGAAAGCCGACGAACAAACCTATCGAGACCTGACCAGTACGTACTGCTTAACCACCGACCCAGATAGCTCATGCCACAAAGCCTACATGGAAGCTGCGAATCAGAACGGAATTCCATGCGCTTTCATTGTTGGCAAAGACCAAAAGATAGAGTGGATTGGTCACCCGATGTCGATGGACGAAACGCTGACTGCTGTAGTGGAAGGTACGTGGGATCGCGCCGCATTTGCCGAGAAGTTCAAAGAACAAGAAGTGATGCAAGCGTTGATGGCGGACCTCTCTCGCAGTATGCGCAGCGGAAAGACATCCAAAGCGCTTTCGACCATCAATGCTGCGATCGACGATGCAAAAGATCCTATGTTCAAGAAGCAGCTTAAGATGATGAAGGTGCAGATCGCCATGAGTGGCAAAGGGCTCGGCAAGGAACTCACCACGATCCTGGAAGAAGCGTATGGCGAGAATGCCGACAATCCAGCATTCATCAATAGCCTGGCTTGGGGGATTTACGAAAAAACCGAAGCGGGCGAACTCGATGACAAAGCGCTTGTGACTATGAGTCGCAAAGCTGCACAAAAAGCTGCCGATGCGGCGCCGGCGGAGACCAAGGGAGCGATCCTCGATACGATTGCCCATTTGCAGTTTCTCGAGGGTGACATTGAAACCGCCATAAAGACGCAAGCCAAAGCGATCGAATTGGCAGAAGGTGACATGAAGGCAGAATTGTCCGAGTTTCTCAAAACCTTGCAGGAAGCTGCCAAGAAAACGGACAAATAGGGTGGGGACATGATTCGAATGCCTCTGGGTTTATCCCAGAGGTTCGTTACCTTCACGCTAGGGCCCCCGGGATTTTTCGAGGCATGGCGCCGAACATCATTTATTTAGTGGATTTGCCGCAGTCAAAGGCTCTATCACAACCCGAAGCGTCAGAGCGTTAGCGAGGGGCAGACCATCCCTCGCTCACGCGTCGGGTTGGGATTAATGCGGATGAAATCAGTAGTCCCCGAAGCGGGGCGAGGGGGAGAAAAAACGCTGGGTTCACGCAAATTCATTGGGATTTCGATTCTGGCGTGCTGCGAAATTTGGGTAAAGATGAAGGGCTCTAGCCCCGGTGGTTGTTACAGATTTACAGTCACGGAATAACTGTAGCCCGGCGTTTTCTTGATTAGGGGATCCTCGATTATTCTCGCTCGCTCTGTCTCTTCGTTTATTCGACACCACAATGTTGCTGCTTTCGAATCGTTATCGATTTCATAACCAAATCGTCTGCCCTCGCACGTTTCAAACTCAACGCCACCTTGAGCAAACTGGTCTAGCTCGCGAAGGTCCGTTGGCAAGCGTTTTTTTTCCAGCGAAAAGCGTTTGAGCTCTACGGCGGCCATCGTCAACCGACGATGATCCTCCAGTTGCACGATAGCTTTTGCCATTTCACCAAACATGGATTGCTGATTGGACCACCAATACCCTGTTGCCGAATCTGTCGCGTGTCGTTTCCAAAGTCCCCTCAAACCCCGGTATCCATCCTTGACAAGACGACGAGATTGTTGGAGTTGATCGAACATCTGCTTCTTCATACTTGGGAGCGGTACGTAATCCACCAAGCCTCGCGGTGAATCTGATGAGAGTTGGCTACCGTCCACATCCAATGTTTTTTGCCACACTGCGTTCAAATCCAAAGGCCGAATCATTTCTTTCAATGACACAAGTTGTGCTTCGTCCCAAAGGTCGACTTCAAGCGACTTCGTAACCGAGTCATAGAGCATATGTCGATGGCCCATCGAGAGATGAGTCGATATCGAACCCAAATTCCAGTCGAAGGCGACAACGGAATCTAGCATGGTCTCCAGGCTCTGAATGGCCCGGGACGAGTCCCCTTCATGAACTGCGGATTCGAATTCCAAAGACAGGAGCTGGAGAACGGAACGCGATGCGTAAAGTCGATCCCAGTACTCATCGAATTGGATCGGAATCCAAACTGGCTTTTTGAGAGTCCCAACGGCTCGAATGCGTTCGATCAGAGGCTGTACTTCCCGTAGAAAATCCTTTAAGTGATCATAGTATTCCTGTGACCCCTCAGGAAACGGGGGATCGAGTGATTCTTTCTGAAAAAGTTGCATTCGATTTGAGATGAATTGGCTGTAAGCGAGTGTTAGAATCTCGCTCCACTCAACCGTCCCCTCGGTCGATGTCTGCGAATGATACCAAGCGGCCAGCGACTCTCGGTCGACTGGGCGTCCAGCTTGTCGGTCGCGACTACGCGCTTCGTTTAGCTCGCGAGCTGCCGCAATCTCGCGCCAAGCGAACGTCGATACGATCGCGACCAGCATCAAACCGAACAATCCCGCCAAGGTTGAGAAACGGAAATACCAGGCTGACTTGCGATTTGAAAATGAGTTGGATTGGTTATTCATTTTTTCCCTCACGGACGGATTTCAGCAAATCGACGGCTTGTTGTTCCCAGCGTCCTCGCCAAAGCGAGCCGGGCGGCGAGAAATTGGATCGCACATATTGCATGGTCTCTTGAAAAAGAGGGTCAGCAGGTTTTGGTGAACGTTTCCAGTCGGCTAAGACAATCGCACGTGCGGCATCGACGGCCGCCGCATCCTTGGCGTCCAGGATCGCAAGAAGATGCGCAACTTTGACGCCCAGCAAGCGATGCGACAGGAAACTCCTGCTCAACGAAAAAACTTGGTCGTTCTGCAATTCGTAGTCACGGAATCCGTCTTTTGAATTGGATGACCTTCCCTGGCGCGCCCAGTTGACTGCAACGGCTCTCCGTCGAGCCTCGTCCCGTCCACTTGTGTCGGCTAGGATACGCAACGCATGGAGGTAGCGATCGCGGCCCAGTATCTTTTCGGCATCGGGCTTCTGCAATTGACGCAACAATTCTACCTCGGCTGCATCTGCGTGCTCTTGATCGAACAATTCCACACTCCTCCTCATCGACTCAACACCCTTCATCGCGAGTTCGAAGATTTTGCGAAATCTGGCCTGCGTTTCCGGAGTTGGATCGCTATCCAAAAGAGTCCGTTCGAAAAGTAAGTCATCAAGCAACTGGCGGTATGTCCAGTAGTCAAGTTTAATACCTTGTTCGAGTTGGGTTGCGATCCGATTGTGAACACGCGCTTGCTCTTCACGCATTGAGGGGACTTTTTTCTCGCGATCATCCGCATTCGTGTTCGTGTTCGAAAAGGTCGAGCGAGCTGCCTGTGGTTTGATCTTGAGAGGATTGAGCGGTGCTCCCGACTGGATTGCGATCGATTCAAGTTCATTGCGAAGTTCTGCGGGCATACTGGGTTGCATTGCCAGACCATAGAAAAATGGAATCGCTGGAATCGTCAGGCATGCGAGTAAATAGGCACCATGCCTCGCGAGATAACCCACGATGCTCCCGCCGTTCATCCAACGCTTCATCATGGCCCACGTTGCCAACATGGGTATCACGCCCGAAAGTCCCAGCAACCAAATGGACGCATCGAGCTGCATGAACGCGAAGTACCAGTACATGCCCATCACCACCACAAACGCAGGCGCGACGATCGCGGCCACGATCGGGCTGCGAATCAGTTGCCCTACCCACTGCGAATAGGAATAGATAAAAACGGACACTGCCAAGAATGCAAAGCATGCCAGGGAAGCGACCAATCCCTTCCCAACAAGACCTTGCCCTGGATGGTTCGATCGTTGTAATGGTGCAATCGCAACCAAAGCAAACACCAATAACCCGCTTATCACGAGCATCGCAATGGGGACCGCGTGCCTTGTCCGCCACACAAGCCCCGGTGGGACTCCTCGGTCTGCCAGAAACCGTATGCGATTCTGCAACTGATCGCCTTGAAAACTAATCACTCCCATGTAGCTGGTCGCAAGAGCTGCCGCGCAGATCGCAATGATGAAGGAAACGCTGGGTTCAATTGATGGTTGCCTCCATTCTACGTAGCTTGCATAAAAACCCAGTGCGACCGCAGCGATCATGATTGCAAATATGCTGAGCAGTTCCACTCGATTTTGTTTCGAAAACTGGCGAACCAATGCCTGCCCCTGAGCAGACGGTGTTCGTGCGGTCCAGTCGACCGTTCTGACCGGACTCACCATTGTGCCGAGCAACGAATTCGCTGCGATGGGAGCCGGAGTCGCTTGCAAGTATCGTAGTCCCTCTCTCCAGCCAACTACGGCGACCACAATTGCCCCAACCGTCAAGCAACCTGCGTTTAACAAAGCCAGCTCGTTGGAGTTAGGCTCAAGTTTTGCATCGGTAAAAACTCGAACCGCAAAGGCCAGCGATTCCGAAATGAACCAAGGCAGCATCGCCAACGGAATAATCGCAAAGAGACTGGTAAAGGAAGACTTGAATCGCCATGCCAAACCCAATCCACTCAGCAACAGAAACAACGTGTTCAATGGCCAGTTGAACGCGTTGGGAGATCCTGCTAAATACTGCGAATCCATCGAGTTATTTCGCAAAGGCAGAAACATCGCGTACAGAACTAAACTCACTAGCCACACCACGACAAGACTCAGCAGTGCCGCCAACAGTTTCGATCGCACCACCTGCGCCTTGGGAATGGGCATCGATTGCAACCAGTGAATGGTTCGTTGATCCTTCTCCTGGCCAACGAGCAGTGCACCCGCGCCGACCGCGAATAGACTCGGCATTCCCAACAGTGCGACTTCACCAAGGCGATTCGAAATCTCACCGTTGATAAGTCCCAAGAATTGAAACACGAGGGCGAGCGACGCAAGGATCGCGATGAGCGGCACGAGCTGTCGCGACTCTTTGCGGAGTAAATGCAACATGATATTGGGCGATGTGCTGCTCATGATGCTTGTCGCTCCGTGCCTGTGTCACCTGTAGTTGTGTCACCGGTAGCTGTTTCACCGGTAGCTGTTTCACCTGTAGCTGTTCCACCCGTGGATTGCTTTCCCTTGGATTCAAGCTTGATTGGAATTCCACGCGTGCAAGCCACGAATAGCTCATCGAGTGTCGCAGGCCGAGCTTGAATTTGTTGCACGCCGGTCCTTCCTTCCCATAGTTTCAGGACTTGCTGTGCATCCCCGCGAACCACAAATCGTCTTTGCCGCCCCTCCGTTTCTTCGCTGAGCAACTCGGTTGGCCCGTCGATTTGCGGCAACGTGATCAGTGGATCCGATAGGCTGACGGTGATCTTGTGAACCGAGTCTCGCAACTCGCTGAGCGAATCCACGATTCGGAATTTGCCAGCGTGTAGAACTGCGATTTCGTCCGCCACACGTTCGACTTCGGCGATTTGATGGCTTGAGAGAAACACGGTTCTACCGGTCGCAGCTCGTTCGATCATGCTTTCTAAAAACTCGCGACGAACCAAGGGATCCAATCCCGAGGTTGGTTCGTCGAGGATCAGCAACTCGGGGTCGTGGGCCAACGCGAGCGCAAGTGCGACCTTGGCTCGCTGACCTTTGCTGAGATGTTTGATTTTGCGACTTTGAGGCAGCTCGTACCGTTCGATCGCTTCGCGGTATCTGTCCATAAAACCGTCCGGATAGAATGCCGAAGCGAACCAACCGATCTCACCGACCTGCATCCAATCGTAGAGAGCCGGAGCATCTGAGACGTAGCCCACGCGACGCCGGATCTCAAGTTCATCGCGAACGGGATCAAGCCCCAGTACGCTGCATGATCCAGCGGACGCCTTTTGGTAACCCATCAAGATACGAATGAGTGTTGTCTTGCCCGCTCCGTTTTCGCCCAGCAAAGCGAACACAGTCCCTTGCTTGACGTTGAGATCGACTCCTTGGAGCGCATCGCAACCGGGGAAATGCATTTCCAATCCCTTGGCCGAAATTACGTGGTTCATGATCCCACCTGTTCTGTGTTGTTGGAGTCTGGAGAAGCAACTGTAGCAACAGTACCGTCGAGTTGTTCGATTTGATGTAGCACAATCTTGCGAAGCTCTTTGGCAGTGAGTCCGCCGTGAAGGGCTTCGGTTAGGGCTGCTCTCAAGCGATCTTCGAGAATGCTGCGGCGAGCAACGCGACACGACTCGGTTGCATTTTCGCAAACGACCAGCCCTCGACCTCGCAGAGATTCGATCGCCCCATCCACTTGCAATTGCTGAAAGGCGCGAGCAATCGTATTTGGGTTGATGGTCAGCCGCTGACTTAGAATGCGAACGCTGGGGAGCAACTGCCCTGGCAGCAACGTCCCTTCGGCGATTGCGAATTTGACTTGGCGAACGATTTGCTCGTAAATCGCCACCCCGTTGTTGGGGTCAATCGAAAAAAACATGGTTACAAGACCTCGTCAAAACGTCTTCCGTATTGGTTAACTAGTTAGATAGTACAGTCTGTTTCGCGAGAGTCAAGGGCTAAGCACATCCGGAAATGTTTTTCAACCCAACGCGCCGTTGGGCGATAGCCCCGGTTTTCCAAGTGCTCGACATTCGTCGAGAACCGGGGCTATCGCCCTTTGGCTATCAGCATTCAATGGGCTAGCGGCCATGGCTACAACCCTCATCTTTACCCACATTTCGCAGCACGCCAGACTGGAAATCCTTATTGATTGGCGCGAACCCATGCGTTTTCTCCCCCTCGCCCCGCTTCGGCAACGCTGTGAAGCATTTTTTCCTTCGATTCGCTACCACTGGCTTTATGCCAGTGGGGCGATAATCGGTGGCTACTAGCCGCAGAGACGGGCCATGGCTCTCCACCGGTTTCATACCGGTGGAAGCAGCGTTTTTCGGATCCAAACGTTGCTTCCACCGAGTAAACTCGGTGGAGAGCCCGAGCCGAGTGCTTTTGCCTGTAGCTACCAATTGTTGCCTCCGTCGGGGCGAGCCCGAACGGAAGGCTTAAATTCAAATAGCGTTCCATTGCATTGACGAAATGCTTCACAGCGTTTCCAGGTAGGGGGGAACAACGACAAACCGCGATTTGCAGCGTGGGGATGAACTCGGGTTACGGCAAGCAGGAATCGTCAGTAAATCGCTTGGAAGCGGTGACGCAAACAGCGCATTTGGCGGAATGTGATCTCGAGTCACTGCCCCGAAAGCACCACATATCCCGCGCGTACCCCTTCGATCTCGCTTCTGTTTTTGAGCCGCCATACTCTCGTTCTCTTCTGTTCACGCCAGTTGCCAAGTCCTCACCATTATTCGGCATTCTATGGAGATCGATAGTCAGATCGTAGGGTTCGGTTCGATTTCGCAAAAGAACTGGAATTTTGCATGATGATGAGCCCTCGGCGGCCTCATTCCGACTTGAAAACCGAGAATCTCCACAAAATCGCAGTTGCATGGTGGATGCGAATCGGAATTGAATCCGGCCAGTTCAGTATATGACTACTATGCAGAGCCAAGTTCCTGGCATTGCCGACCTGTTACGAGTAGGCATCGTCCTGCAGACATGCAATGTCGTTAGAATGTCTTGATAACGAAGCAATTCATGAAAGGCATTGAAAGAAACGTGGAACCGGGACTGTATGACCATTTGCTGACCAAAACCATCGAAGCGGAGATTGCTCGACTGAGTGATCCGCGTCTGGTGTCGCTCGCGCCGGTGGACTCGGAGGAGTCACATTCGGTTCTGGCTCAGTACTTAGAACGGTTGATTGCTTCGAGCTTGGCTTTGCATCGCGGTTCGGATGCAGCGGAGAAGCAGCGGCAGTTGGTTGAACGGATCGTCGGAACGCTAACGGAGGTACTGAGCAACCAGGAGTCCGATGGCTTTAGTATCGCCACACCATTGCAGCGATTGCTGGCGATTCACCGAACTGTGGACGGAACTACGAAAGATCGCCCTGACAGTCCGCTTTCACGTTCTTCTCTCTTCACCGGGACGCGATTGGATGCGAGTCTTGGTAGCCAACTCCGAAAAGAGATCGCGACTTGCGAACGAGTCGACATTCTTTGCTCCTTCATCAAGTGGAGCGGATTGCGAGTCTTGCTGGATAATCTTCGTGGACTTGCCGAGCAAACAGATGGTGACGGACCAGTAATTCGTGTGATCACGACGAGCTATATGGGTGCGACTGATCCGAAGGCTGTGGAAGTGCTGCGGGAATTGCCCAGAACCCAAGTTCGCGTCAGTTATGACACCAAACGAACGCGGTTGCATGCGAAGGCCTATCTGTTTTATCGGAATACGGGCTTCAGTAGCGCCTATGTTGGTTCAGCGAATTTGTCGAACGCGGCGCTGTCTGAGGGCCTCGAATGGACAACCAAAATCAGCCAGTACGAACTGCCATATCTCTGGGATAAGGTCACAGGAACTTTCGAGACCTATTGGCAAGACGATGAGTTCCAAGCGTTCGATGAGCAAGCGGTTCCAAGATTGCGTCAGGCGATCCAAAGGGAACGCCACGTTGCAACGGATGCGGGCACCGCGATCAACTTCGATCTGCGTCCGTTTCCATTCCAAGAAGAGATTCTCGACATCATCGCTGCTGAACGCGAGATCCAGAACAAGCATCGCCACCTCGTGGTCGCTGCGACTGGCACCGGCAAGACGATGATCGCCGCGTTTGACTACGCCCGAGTCGCACAGCAACTTGGGCGAAAACCTAGGTTGCTGTTTATCGCGCACCGCAAAGAAATCCTCAACCAAGCATTGGCGTCGTTTCGTTACGTCGTCAGGGACCAGAACTTTGGGGATCTACTTGTTGATGGTAACGATCCTGAACAGCGCGATCATTTGTTCTGCTCGATCCAAAGCTACAACTCGCGTAGCCTGATAGATGAAGCGGCAAATCGATTCGAGTACATCGTAGTGGACGAGTTCCATCATGCGGCTGCGCCGAGCTACCAAATACTACTTAGGCACGTTCAACCAACTATACTGCTTGGTTTGACTGCAACACCCGAACGTTCCGATCAACTCGACGTGTTGAGTTGGTTTGGTGGACGAGCCAGCGCGGAGATCCGGCTGCCCGATGCGATCAATCGTCGTTTGCTTTGTCCGTTTCAGTATTTTGGCGTCGCTGATTCGGTCGATCTCACTGGTCTTGCTTGGCAGCGCGGTGGTTATCGCGTCGATGACTTGGATCGGCTTTACACCGGCAATGATATCCGGGCAACGCTCGTACTTGAAAAGCTCTGCGATACGGTCCTGAATCTTGCAGACGTTCGAGGATTGGCTTTTTGCGTCAGCGTTGCCCACGCCGAGTTCATGGCAAGGTTCTTCAACGACAACGGCGTTCCGTCGATTGCCCTGTCCGCTCAGTCGAATGACGAGGAGCGGAACTCAGCTCAGCAGCGACTGCGGGATCGCACTGTGAACTTCATTTTCGTTGTTGATCTCTACAACGAAGGTGTCGACATTCCCGAAGTTGATACCGTGCTGTTTCTGCGACCCACGGAAAGCCTTACTGTATTCCTTCAGCAGCTTGGTCGTGGTCTTCGGTTGCATCCTGATAAAGATTGCCTGACGGTACTCGACTTCATTGGCGCCCAGCGTAAAGAGTTTCGTTTCGCCAGCCGATTCCGTGCACTTAGTGGCAAGCCGACCGCGAAGCTCGATGATGAAATAGAAGCCGAGTTTCCGCACTTGCCCAGCGGTTGCGTGATCAAGCTCGAGCGAGTGGCTCAACAGCGAGTGCTCGATAACGTACGCGAATCGATTCGATTGGTACGCCCGCGAATGCTTGCCTCGTTGCGCGATCTGAAGCAGTACCTTGGGCGAACGCCGACGCTCGAAGACGCCATCGAATACTTTGACACAACTTTGGATGAATTACTGAAGCGCGGGTTGTGGTCGCGTTTGTTGGACGACGCGGGGATCGGCGAATCAATCGATGCGCCCGACGAGCAGCAGCTTGCCAAGGGCCTTTGTCGACTCAGCCACATCAATTGTCCGCAGCAGATCAGTGCTTTGACAGAGTACGTGCAGTCGCCCAGTCCAGGCGCAGCCGCCAAATCGCCGGAGCTCATCGAAATGCTTCAGACGACACTTTGGGGAACGCTGCATTCGGAGTTGTCGCTCGAAGTCGCCGAGCAAAGATTGCGAGCCAATCCGTCAGTGCTTAAAGATCTCCGCTCAGTCTTGGAGTGCCGATTGAAGCACTCGCCCCTTATCGCATCGCCAACTTCATCTGCCCACGATCCACTGGCAGTCCATGCTGCCTACACTCGCGATGAAATCCTGGTTGCCCTCGGTCACTGGAGTTTCAACAATCGACCGAGCCATCGCGAAGGCGTGTTGCAACTGAAAGACCGCAAGCTCGATGTCTTCTTTGTGACGCTGCAGAAGTCCGAGAACGAGTACTCGCCCACCACCATGTACGAGGATTACCTAATCTCACACGATTTGTTCCATTGGCAATCACAAAGCAATATCTCCGAGCAATCGCCGACGGGCCAACGGTACATTCGACACAGTAAGCTTGGCTGCACACCCTTGTTGTTTGTTCGTGAAACCAAGACTCTTTCCTCCGGTCTATCGGCCCCTTATCACTTCCTCGGTCCCTGCAGCTATGTCAATCACACCGGCAGCCGGCCGATAAGCATCACTTGGAAGCTACAGCATCAAGTTCCGACTCGCCTTTTACGAACGATGGCACGTCAGATTGCAGTGTAATAGTCTATCGAGCTCAAGCAGAGAACTTGAATTCACGGTGCCATGCGAGATGCTGTGGGTCGGGCCATAGCTTTGGATTCGATGGCAGCGCGATTCTTGAGCCTTGAAAATCACGTAACGACTCCTGGTCATGAGCTGCCTCTTCGAAAGAGTCCTGCGAGACAATGATGCGATAGTCGTCGTCTAAAGACCAAAGTCCTTGGTCGAACATCCAGTGTGCATTCTTACAAAGCGCGATGCCATTCTTCGGATCGTTGTTGCGAGACGCGGAGAATTGGTGGATGTGCGCTGCATCAATAATTGACGCACCACCAATGGTCGTAACGCGATATCCGGTAAGAGCGCATGTGTAGTTGTGTGCAGCCACGATATCCAATCGGAATCGAACGTCCCGACCACTCTGGTAGGATGCTTCCGTTTCGTAAACCGCTGTGTTCGCGTTGGAAACGTCGGAGATCGAGATGTTCACAATACTTGCTTAGGCGATTTGCTCGGATGACTCAAAGTAGGATTGGATGAGCACAGCTCGAGCCTTGGATCGGAATGCAGAGTCCTGCGTCAACAAGTAGAACTCTTCATTGATCTCCACGTATTGGGTTGACTTGGGATCAAGCGAGGGGATAAGGTCGCATCACATTTGCCATACGACAAACCTTGGCTGAGCCCCAGATTTCATCAATGGTAGCCTTTCGTGATCTGCGACAATCTCTTAGCGCTTCAATGGCTACGTCGAGTCCGATCTTATTGCGATACTTGAAGCAATCTGCAACCGTCTTGGCTGCCGAGTAAACAGAGATCGCCACGACCTCGATTTTTCGTTTTTCAATTCCAAATTCTCTCGATGCACCTGAGAAGCGAACAACTCGAATCGGTGGGTAGACCATTTGCAGAGAGATCATGGTTGCCGCCGATTAACAGCGAAGAAAGTTCGGGCTTCGGTTCGTCATCTCCAACCCCGAGCGTGGTACCCTCCAGATAGGCAGGGGCAGGAGGGAAGGCAGGGCAGAAGGGACACATTTCCATGGTCACAGCCGACAAAAAAATAGCAGGCACGCTCCACCGTGCCGTTCGCAGTCATGCTTTTGCCAGGATTCTGGGTGGACGGCACATGGAATGCGACTACACCTTTGACTCCTCTCATACAGAGTCTCGAAGAACATTCAGAAGCTCCAGGTCGTTAAGAACGATAACACCGTGTGTTTGGCAATACTCAACAACTGCATGGGCGAGGATATCTTTATCAAGTGAGCAGAGGTACTGCGACGAGGAAAGGATGGCAGTCTCAACAACTGAATCATCATTTATATCGCGAGTTACTTGCGGGGCGGACTGAGCATCGACTTCGACAACGATGGATGCCTGCTGGATTGAACGGACAAAAGCAGTGATCTTCTGGTCATCAAGTCGATGACGTTTCTGAAGTCGCGGATAGCTTAGGACTCGAACAAGTTCGGCAAGCATGAAATCCGAAGTGCAGAGTTGGTGCTCGGATTTGACTAATTGGGTCAAAAGGTCGGCAGCCAGTCCATTCGGGGACATAACCGCACGAGCTATTACGTTCGAATCAAGAACCACTCGGAACATCTACTTTTTGTTTGCTTTGATTGCCTCGTCCAACGCATCGGATAACTCAGTCTCCGTGGCCCCAGAATTTCGGATGTTTTCGTGTGCTTCAGCAAGCAGTCCGAGAAGATTATTTGCAGCTTGTTCCTTTTCGAGTGGTGACGGAACGACACCCGGCGAATAGGTCATAATAAAAAGCTTCTGGTCGGTCGCAATCGGAGCTCCAACCAGTTCCGATATCACTTCTCGTTGCATGGGAGTGATGGCGGAGACGTTTTTTGCGGCTGAGTGAGTCGTGGTGGTCATTGGGTGCTCGCAGCTTGGTAAATGGACTGCTGCATTCTAGCTTTTCTCGATCAGTAAGGCCAAACAATTTTTGTTTTTGGTCTTGGTCGTGAAAGTTCCGAAAAGTGCCCCCGATTATGCCCCTGGTCGGAGCCGCAAATTGTGGATAAACGGTGTTTTCGCGCAGACTGGCGAAATACGCGGGGCTATCGGCTGTCGTCGCGTTGCAAGACTTGCCGGTCCAGGGTGATGTCTGCCTGCTGTATTGGGCTCCGCAAAAAGCCCGGATTTACATTGCGTTGCTGGGGAAATGTCGAGCAATTGGAAAACCGGGGCTATCGCCCAACGGCTAATTGGGTTGAAAAATAGTTGCGGACGTGCTTATCAGTAGGTAAGACGCGTTGATTGACATAGCCGACAAAAGGTGCAGGCACGCTCCGCCGTGCCGTTCGCAGTCATGCTTTTGCCGAGCTTCCAGGTGGACGGCACATGGAATGTGCCTACACCTTTGACCCAGGATTCTAGGTGGACGGTACATGGAATGTGCCTACACCTTTGAATTTGGTCGCCGCGTCCCATGCTCATGCAGTAGTGGTGTGTCCCTCTCCTCTCACGAAAGCAGCCTACCGCATTTTCGGCAAACCATTACATTTTGGTCCTAACTGAATGAATACTTTTGAAACACCTACCATTAAGGGGTCTCACTATGAGCACTGTTAAATACCTTCGAAACGGACTCGAAACCAGTCGAATCATGATCTTGAAACTTATCGACGACATGCAGGATGCACCGCTGCAGATGCCAACATCCAATGGTGGCAATCCGCCGCTTTGGATACTCGGCCATTTGACATACGCAGAATCTAACATCATCGAACACATCATCCGAGGGAATGAAAATCCTCTCATCAAGTGGAAAGAAACTTTTGGAGCTCAGCGCGAACCCTCGTCGAATCTTGATGACTACCCGTCTTGGAGCGAGGTTCGAGCAAAGTTTGATGAAGTTCGTGCGAACACGCTCGCGTTCGTAGACAGCTTGTCGGAAGGTGATCTAGCAACCGTGACGAAGAATTCGCCTCCGGGTCGGGAATCCATGTTTGGCACGGTCGGCGCATGCTTGTCAACTGCCGCGATGCACACCATGATGCATTACGGACAAGTTGCCGACTCCCGGCGGATGCTTGGTCGCAAGCCCGTTAATGCCTAATCGTGAAACCAACGCGTGAAGGCGGCTGAATCCAGGCTACGGCTTAGTCCACAGTGCTAGAATGGAGGAACAACAACGATGAGCACATTTCAGATCGTTACATTTCGAGCTGTTGGCCCTAACGTCGTTCAGGTAGCAGCGTGTAGTCCGGGAAGTTGCCGTAGGGCCGATCGCCCGGCTTGCCACAGGTGACCGACTGCACCAAATAGGAGCCACCGACGAAGCAACCTTTCCACGACGCGCCCATGCCGCCGAAAACCTCATCGTTATCTCCGCGTGAGCGCATCTGGTTGATGCCTACTTTGAAGGAACGCAGTTCGGAGGCGATCTCGCGGGCTGTGGTCGGATCGTCGCAGGCGATCGATGAGACCAGGTTTCCGTTGGAGATGTTCATTTCGCTGATCAGTTCCTCGACCCGGTCGACGACCACGATCGAGTCGATCGGACCGAAAGGCTCGTTGTGATGAAGGCGGCAATTGCGAGGCACGTTCAGCAGCGAGATCGGCGCCAAGTAGGCCGAAATATCCTGTCCGGGGAGGAAGCGGTCTTCATTGAGCTCGCCCTCGAAGAGATTGATCGCTCCGGCACCGACCGCCTCCGAATACATCACTCGCAACTCCTCGACCTTACGCGGATTGATCAACGGTCCGAAGTCGAGATCGGGTAGCGGCGCATCGGGGCTGTCGACGAGCAACGGATTGCCAATCTTCAGCGACTTTAGGACCGGCAGGTAGACGTCCAGGAATCGTGGCAGGAGCGAACGCCGAACAACAAAGCGGACGTAAGCGGTGCACCGCTGCTTACCGTAGGCGTACCCCTTTTTGATTTGAGCGGCTAGGTCATTCCAATTGCTATAGTCCCAGATCCCATAACAATTGACCCCCTCCATCTCCAGCATGTATCGTTTATCTCGGTCGTAGAGGCTTGCGGCGATATCTCGACCGTTGGACTTGCCTCCCACAAAGGCCAATGCGTCGACGTCCTGGTTGCGGACCAATGCTTCGGACAGTGCGCCTCCGGAACCGGAGACCAGCGAGACTGGCAGGCCGCAGCGGCGAGCGAGTGCAAAGCCGATGGTCAGCGAAAAGAGCCCGCCGTCAGTAGGAGTTTTTGCGATCACAGCGTTGCCAGCGAGCGCCTGCACCAACACGGAGTGCATCAGGACGGAGTAGGGGTAATTCCACGACGCGATGTTGGAGATCAGGCCCAGTGGCGTGCGTCCGGCCAGCATCGGCTCGATCTGCTCCACGTACCACTCGACACCGGAGATGCAGCGATCCACATCGTCCTGAGCCAGCTTCAACGGCTTGCCGATTTCCCACATCAGCAAGCGCGAAATGAGCTCCCGATGGGCACACAACAGATTGAGGCAATCGCTCACCTTTCGGCGGCGTTCGTCAAGGTCAACCTGCGTCCAGGATTGGTGCTCATGGGCGGCGAACTTCACCGCGCGTTTCGCTGTCTCCAGATCGATCATCGGTATCCGCCCAAGCTCGCTACCATCGACCGCAGTGGCGTAACGTTTACCGTGGCCCGGGTTGCTCCACTGGCCCTCAATCAAGTTAAGCGGGTTACCATCGTTACCAAACGCTTCGGCCACAGCCGATCGCAGTTGACCTAGCAGTTGCCCCCACTGCACGCTGGGTGCGATCATGAGTGCCATGGGCTATAACCTTAATTACATTGACGATTAATACTGATACGACGAAATGCATGGTAGCGCCGTGTCAAGCTGGATAGCAGAGTGGCACGAGAGAGGGGCAAACCAACGATATTGGTCGGCTGTCGTCGCGTTTCAAGACTTGCTGGTCCAGGGTGATGTCTGCTTGCTGCAACGGGTTCCGCAAAACGCTCGGATTTACTTTGTGTTGCTGGGGAAGTGTCGTTCAGCAGGTTGTCGAGTACCACTTAGCTATCATTAGGTAAGACGCGTTGATTGTGCTAATTTTGGTGGGTCGGAGGAAAGGATCCGCTTTCACGCGGTTTACGCCAGAATTCCTTGCACCACTTTTCCATGCACATCTGTCAATCTATAGTCGCGACCGCTGTAGTGATACGTTAATTGGTTCACGACGGCGAACGCTCAGGTTCTGCCAACCACGGGCAGTATTGAAACCCGGCTTGGCAAACTGGAACTGAAGAACGGATACCCTACTACCGCCACTGTCGAGAAAGTATTCGACGACATCGACTATCAGCGCGCCTGTCAGGCTTACCTTTGGGCATTACCTTTGATGGCCATGGAGCAATGGCAGAGTGAACAGCACAATAAGTTTGGCGCGGGCAATTTGGATTATGTGGACTATCTGACCTTCACCGACAAACTCGGCCTCCTCACCGCCAATGCCACGACACCTTATCTCATGGCATTTCCTAACATGAAGGACACCGGCCCTCTGGTTGCGGATGTTCCCGCCGGTGCTGTAGCCGGCGGCATTCTTGATTTCTGGCAGCGTCCCCTCACCGATTGCGGCCAGACCGGACCGGATAAAGGTGCAGGTGGAAAATACCTTATCCTAGGTCCGAACGATCCCGACGTGAAACCAGAAGGTTACTTCGTGGTGCGACGCCCACTATTAATGTTTGGTTGGGAATGCGAGTACTTGATCCCAATCGGGATAAAGCCCTTGCAACTATGGCCGCATTGCGCATCTATCCTTATAGCCAGCGCGACAACCCACCAACCACTCCGCATGTGCAAGTCAATGGCCGCAAATGGAGCGGTGTTCAGCCGCGAGGACTAGCCTATTGGGAAAGCCTCTCCAAGGTCATCAATGAGGAATCCGTTCTTGAGCGTGACCGCATGATTCTCGGAATGTTACAGCCGTTGGGGATTGAGAAGGGCAAAGACTTCAACCCGGACGCGAGGCAGAAACGAATTCTCTTGGACGCAGCGCAAGCTGGCGAGGTGATGGCGCGAACCATCGGTTTCGCCAAGCGATTTGAAGGCGTGAAGGTCTGGCCGGGCAAGCAGTGGGATATTTCATTGTTCCTGAAAGAAACTTCGCAGGAAGCTCGGCACTACACGCAGTTTGACGAGCGAACGTCATGGTTCTACGAGGCGGTTGGCGTCTCTGTCGGTATGATGGGGCGCACTGTGGGTTTCGGACAATCTGCTCCACCACCGGATGAAGTTGGAAGTGTGAACTTCGAAAGTCAGCCGCGTTCAAGTACGCAGCAAAGTACTGGTACGGAAAAGCCAAAAAACGCCCACGCTGATACTGCTCAGAAAGGCTTCGCGTGGGGTCTGACTTGGGTCTGACTTGATCATCGGTTTTCCATCAGCGCAGCGGTGGTGTTGTATAAATCTGTTTTCCGCGAACGCGGATTTCAGCTTCGACCAAGTAAGGCGCGATCCCTTGCAGGTCCGGTTCGATGCCTAGACCAGGCGAGTCGGGGACATTCAGCATGCCATTTTCGTCCGGGACAATCTGGTTTTTGGTCATCGCCATCGCTAACAATTTAAGCTCAGTCGGAAACTCGCAAATGAGGTGAGATTCCAATCCTGCGTAGGATTGTAAGGAAGCCGAGAGCGCAAGATTGGAAGTAAAGGTGTGGTTGACGTAAGTGACCCCTTTGCGGGCAGCGTAGTCGGCAACATCTTTGGCGATCGTAATCCCACCAATTCGACCGGCGTCGATTTGGATATATTTAAGTCCGGCAAGGTCGATCATTTGTTTGGCCATATGGAAATTATGACAGCCCTCTCCACCAGCCAATCCAACTGGCGCACTGTCCATGGATAACGCGTGGTACTCCGACAATGCACCGGAAACAAAGGGCTCCTCGAGCCAAGTGGCTCGCACTTCTTTAAGACCTTTAAGTCGCGAACGAGCGGCATCGACATCGGTATTCCATACGGTGCCCGCATCCACCAAGAGGATGCCGTCTTTTCCTAGTCCTTGTCGGGCTGCATTGAGTTGATCCTGGTCGTCGTCAACGCTGGTCAATCCGAATTTACCCCAACCAAATTTTGCCGCCCGGAACCCCTGCCCAGCAATCGTTTGGGCTTTGAGGAACGTTTCATTTGCTGTATCGCCAAACAAGACCGATGCGTAAGGCATCTTGCCAAAACACTTTTCATAACCGAGCAATTTCCAAACCGGCTCACTCAATCGGCGTCCCAACAAATCCCACAAGGCGATATCAATTCCAGAAAGAGTGTGATCCGCTTGCAACAGATCCATACTGTTGGCCCGTACTGAGTTGCCGATTTTCCGAATGTCATCGACGCTATTGATGGGCTGACCTAGCACCGATGCCATGACGGGTTTGCACGCGCTGTGTGACATAGGGCAGACCAAACTAGCGATCGAAACGAGAGGAGCCGCCTCACACTCCCCCCAACCGACATGCTCACCAGCTGCGACGCGAACGAGCAAGGCATCTTGGCTTCCATCTCCGATGTCAAGCACCTCAGGCATTGAAAGGTAGTAAAAATCGATGGAGTCAATCTTCGTCATTTCTGAATTCATGGTTCAATGCCGTCGACAAAATGGTTTCGTTTCACCTGAAATTGGACAATCGCTTCTGGCGAAATAATGATTCGGGCGATCGCGTTTTCGCCATGCTGACCGCTGGCGAACCAGTTTTCCCTGAGTCGGACTAAGATAAGGCACCTAGGCGTTGAACCGCAAGTTAGAATACCATCCATAGCGCCTCGATTTTCACTGGTTTGTCTTTCCTGGGAATACCCTACCTCAATGCACGGTCTGACTAGGCTACTTATTTGGTTCTCGCTGGCGGCGACATACTCGATCTGCGCCGCAACCGAGGATGTTCCGCAATACGATAGCCAGATTGCCCCATTGATTAAGGCTCATTGCGTCAAGTGCCACGGCCCGGCAAAACAAGAAGGAACATTGAACCTAAGCACCGCTGCTCACCTAGTTCGCGGCAATGATCAAGGGGTCGTAATCGTACCCCATGATCTGGAAGCAAGCCGATTGTGGAAGCAAGTTCAAAGCGATGAGATGCCACCCGACTCGCCACTTTCGGTGGCTCAGAAGGCCTTGCTTCAACGTTGGATACAATCGGGTGCACCAGGTTTGTCTTCCGTTGCGACAGGTAAAGCTGCGGATCAACATTGGTCGTTCCGTCCGTTGGGTTCCCCAAAAGTCCCGACGGTCCTTCACTCAGAGGAAATAAGGAACGAGATCGACTTTTTCGTTCAAGCGGCTCTGGAAGCGAGTCATATTACTCCCAATTCGGAGGCGGATAAGCGAATGTTGATCCGGCGTGTCAGCCTTGATGTGACAGGCTTACCACCGTCGTTGGAGGAAATCGAAAGTTTTCTGTCCGATTCCAGCAGCTCTGCGTATTCGCGAATGGTGGATTACTTCCTGGCTTCGCCGCAGTTTGGAGTTCGTTGGGGAAAACACTGGCTCGATGCAGTTGGCTATGCGGATTCGAATGGCTATTTTAACGCGGACAGCAATCGCCCCCTCGCTTACCGTTATCGTGACTACGTGGTCCGAAGCATTAATCAGGACAAACCACTCGATCGCTTCCTAGTCGAACAAATCGCTGGTGACGACTTGGCCAAATTTGTTCCCGGCCAGACGGTAACCCCGGAGATCGTCGAACTCTTGGAGGCAACGCACTTTCTTCGCAACGGGCAAGATGGCTCTGGCGAAAGCGACGGAAATCCCGACGAAGTACGAGCGGACCGATATTATGCCCTCGAGTCCGTCATGCAAAACGCATCGTCCGCTCTGCTGGGGCTTACGATTCAGTGTGCCAAATGCCACGACCACAAATTCGAGCCCCTGTCCCAACTGGATTACTATCGCTGGCAAGCGGTTTTTTACCCAACGTTCAATATCGAACGATGGGTCAATCCAAAAGACCGAATCGTCGAAGCGCCGTTGCCCCACGAACAACATCTCTGGGAACAGCAGACACTTGATGCGCAACAGCACCTTGCAACGCTTCGCACCGAACTTGCAGAATGGGTTAAACTTCATCGCGTTCGAGGCAATGTGTTGTTTGAAGACAGTTTCGGTTCGGATTCTGCACGGGTTGCCGACCAATGGAGCGATACGGCTCCTGGCGATGATTCACCTAGCGGCATTGTACCGGTCAAACTAGATGCCCAAGCACCCCCCGCAGCGATGATCAAGGATGGGAAGTTGTTGATCATCGAAGGGGGAACTCAAGGGGACAGTTGGCTTTCCACGAAGTCCAAATTCGATTGGACGCCAGACCATGTAGGCGACGCTATCCAGGTCACCTTTGATCTTGTGGACAACAAGTTGCAGCCTGATGGTCAAGCTGCGTTCCGCATCGGGTACTTCATTGCACTGCATGATTTTGATGACAATAGTGACACTAAGGGTGGAAACCTATTGATCGATGGCAATCCAACCGAAGGCACTGCGCTGCATCTCGATTATCCGGGAAAGGATAGTCGCTCGCTCGGTACGCTTGGAACCACCGGCTATGTTCCAGGGCAAAACTACGGCGTTCGTGTCACCAACATTGACAAAGGCAAGTTTCGTATCGAGCAATTGGTCAATTCAATCCCAGATGAAAAACCGATCGAAGTCAAGAAAGCCGATCTACCTGATGGTGGCTTCGGCTTCGAGTATTGCTGTGGCCGAAGTTTTATCGTGGACAATGTTGTGGTCGAAAGTATGGCTGCATCACCAAAAGAAGATTCAGCCCTCGCCGAGTTAAGAAAACGGCACGAGGAGCTGGCCAAGGCAATCAAATTGCAAAAAGAGTTGGCTGAAAATCGCCCGGGGAAGATCGCATGGGGGGGCGATATGGCGACGGAACTCCCGGAGGTGCATTTGCTGACCCGGGGCAATTATTCAACACGGGGAGAGGTCGTCGAGCCCGGCGCATTGTCAGCCCTTGCTGAAGAGGCCAATCCATTTGCAGTCAGGGCAACTCACCACAGTGAGCGATCATCGGGTCGGAGGCTAGCTTGGGCTGAGTGGGTTACACAGCCAAGGTCGAGAGCAGCTGCGTTGATGGCACGCGTCCAAGTCAACCGACTATGGCAACAGTATTTTGGTAAAGGGATCGTAGCCACGCCTGACAATTTGGGTTTGAGTGGTGCCCCTCCGTCGCACCCCGAACTGCTGGATTGGCTTGCATCCGAATTGATTCTCAACGGATGGAGCATGAAATCCATCCACCGAATGGTTCTCCATTCGGCAGCGTACCGACGGTCGAGCCAACTCCAAGACGAATCTTACCAAGCAGACCCGAGCAATCGATTATTGTGGCGATTTACGTCACGACGCTTGGATGCGGAAGCGATTCGAGACCAGATGTTGGCAGTAAGCGGGGAACTCGACTCAGCATTGGGAGGCCCTTACATTCCGACATCACGTCTTGAAACCGGTGAAATCGTCGCGCCGGAAGAGGAGGCAATTTCGCAGCGTCGCACGCTGTACCTCAACCAAAAACGTACGCAAGTGGTCAGTTTCCTCAGCGTCTTTGATTCACCCTCCATTGTGTTCAATTCGGTTCGCCGCAACACGTCAACGATGCCGCTGCAGTCGCTGTCCCTTTTGAATTCGAATTTTGCAAGACGACGCGCGCGGGCTGCAGCAACAAGTCTACAGATGCAAACATCCGACGAACGCCATCGACTCAAGCTTGCTTTTCTGGTTTTTTACAGCCGTGACCCCAAGGATAATGAGCTGAATGAATCAAACCGGTTCCTGGATCAGCAGGCGAATCTGTACTTCGAACAACCCGATGCCAAAGACCGAGCATGGCAGGATCTTTGCCAGTCGCTTATGGCCAGCAGCGAGTTCATGTATGTTGAATAAAAACGGAGCTAGTAAGGAATGAAATTCCCGTTCGCAAATGCATCTCAGTTGACTCGGCGGGCGTTCCTAGGCCAATATGCAGGAAGCCTTGGTGGATTAGCGATGGCCCACCTTTTGCAATCAGGAAATCGTTTGGCGCAAGGCCAGGAAATTAGCCAGAAGCCAAGCACGGCCAAAGCTAAGTCCATTATCTGCCTATTTCAACATGGCGGGCCAAGCCAGATGGATCTGTTTGATCCCAAGCCCGAGCTGACAAGATGGCATGGAAAGCCTTATCCAGGCGGAAGCCTCGAAGTCCACTTTGATAAGCAAATGGGGAATGTACTTGGCAGCCCATTTGGTTTTCATCGGCACGGGCAATGTGGAATGGAATTGTGTGAGCTGTTGCCTTACACTGCAAAAGTTGTCGATGATATCACGCTAGTTCGATCGATGAATACAGAATCGGTAGACCATGAATCAGCGTTGCGGTTGATTCACACGGGTCGATTTCTGGCTGGAATGCCTGTCATGGGATCTTGGATTGTTTATGCATTGGGTACGGAGAACGCGAACTTACCAGCTTATGTTGTGTTAGGAGATTCTGGGGGGCTTCCGGTCGATGGCGAACGCAATTGGTCATCTGGTTGGTTACCAGCAGTATACCAGGGGACCATGTTCCGGTCTGGCAAGTCACCTGTCTTGCATTTAGAAACGCCAGCTGGAGTCGTTGAGCCAGCACGACGCAACCAACTCAAGTTCATCGAAGACTTGAATCGAAGATATTTGTCTCAACATCCCGAAAGTACCGAACTGGCAGCCCGCCTTGCCAACTTTGAGACGGCAGCCAGAATGCAAACAACGGTGCCCGAGATACTGGACTTATCGACGGAAACCGAATCGACTCGAGAGATGTATGGGTTGAATCGGCCCGAGACGAAAGAATATGGAACACGGTGCTTGCTGGCTCGGCGTTTGGTTGAACAAGGAGTTCGGTTCGTACAGATCTTTCTCAACGGCCAGCCTTGGGACACGCATAGCAAGAATGCGGAGAGTCTCAAAGGTCTTTGTGCGCGGACCGATCAACCGAGCGCGGCTTTGGTTCAGGATTTGAAGCAACGCGGCTTATTGGATTCGACGATTGTGTTGTGGACAGGCGAATTTGGGCGCTTGCCGGTATCGCAAGGGACCGACGGACGCGATCACAACAGGCACGCTTTTTCATTGTGGTTGGCCGGGGGTGGCTTTCGACCGGGTCACACGCACGGTGCGACCGATGAGTTCGGTTACAAGTCGGTCGAAAAGGTGGTAACGGTACACGACCTTCAAGCGACGCTGTTCGATGCGCTCGGCATCGATCATCGACAGTTAACGTATCCACACGATGGCCGCGAAACGAGTTTGACCGATGCGGAGGTCACCAAAGCACGGGTTGTTCGTGAGTTATTGGTTTAGGACACGATCGGCAAAATCGGACCGTTTTTCCGATGAGATGCACGGCAACGATCTCCGATGAGTCAAAAATTTAAGCACGAGCCGATCTCGCCATGATTCACTCCTTCACTTCTCAAACATGGGATTGGATGACTGGCTATACCATTGCGTTGTCCCAGCTATGATGCTAAAAAATCGGCAACGCTTGAATTGCATAAAAAAACTTCAGCGGGTACCGAAAAAAAATGTTTCAAAATGGTCTTTTCCCAGCAATTTACCACATCAAAGAGTCAACTATATCCATGGTGTCCAGCAGCTTTTTGCTCAAGTTAACCTCGCAGCTTTTGATGAGAGAGCCGACGAAATCGGCAGCCAAGCGACGTCACAAAAACAGAACGCTTGATTTTGGTATTGAAAAGTTGGCACGCCGTGAATTGATGGCTGCCGGAATCGCGACTGTTTTGCCAAACTACTCCGCGTCAAGCGAGGCCGCTTACGTTTCTTCGGCCTTCCCGGTCGCACCCCAGTACCAATCAGCGGCTCAAAAAGCGGAATTAGCTGCTAGTTCGTTTGCAGCCATGACGAGTTCAACCGTTGGCCAGAAAATGGTCGACTATCTGAATTCCCAAATTGGGCGGCGCGTCGGTGGAGGCGAGTGTGCTCATATTGCAAGCGAAGCGCTGCGGGTGTCGGGAGGGCGGTTCGTCAACTTGCCAAAAGACAATCCCGGAGCCGGTGACTATGTTTGGGGCAGTCTCGCGAAAGTCGTTTCCATCAAAAACGGGAAAGTCAATGATTCCAACCCATCCGTGAAAGTCAAACCGGGCGACATCATTCAGTACCGCGACGTCACATTCTCGACCGGTAGCAGAGCGACCCATCATACATCGGTGGTTGCAACGGTAGACAAGAATGGGAAACCAACCTCGGTGTTTGAACAAAACATTTCCAGTTCTAGTGTGAGAGGCAGTGAGCGATTCGTTCAGAAACGCAGTATTGATTTGTCTAAGCTCACTGGAGGTTCCCTTCGAATCTACCAGCCGAACGCCCGCACAACTCAAACTGGGCGCTTTGAGTTCTCGATTGTCGACAACACAACGTCCAGCCAGAAAGTAAAAGTGATGGTTGGGAAATCGGAGATAATGACAATATCATTGACATCAGCCAATACGGCCAACAGTTTTAATACCGGTTTTGTCTCTACCTCCGGCAAAACGAAACCTACGTTTTTGCTCAATGGAAAGTCGTACACGATTGAAAACGGTGCGGGTTACGAAATCTACCGAACCAGTGCTGGCTCCACAGCGATTCGTAAGATCTGATCTGTGATGGTGAAGTATTGGTTTCCTGCCCCTCGGTTTGAGATAATTGGCTTCGGCCAGCAAGAGCGGACCGTTTTTCCGATGAGGTGTACGGCAACGATTTCGGACGGGTCAAAAATTTCAGCACGAGCTAATCTCGCCATGATTCACTCCATCGCGTGACCGAACCAAGAAAGTTCAATATCACCCCAGAATAAAAATTCCCAATCCTGCTCGCAACCACCCACTCGAAAAATATGTGGTGTCCCCAGACGTCTCAAACGTCTTTCATATTGTAGAACGATTGTCCCAATCGTTTATCTGAAGTGAAGTTTGTACCTGCTTCAGAAACAGTTGAGGACAACTGTTCTACACTGAACACTCCGTGTCGCAGCAAAGTGTTCAAGTTCTTGAATCTTGGCCGCATATCAGCTTTGGGTTGTGGCATCCAACCGGGAGCTAACGCTCTGCGGCTGATGTATGCGTCGCGGTTATGTTTAGCTGTTGAAAACCATGCAAGCTTTGAGAACTTATGTTAGAGTGAGGATCAGATGTAACTGACTTGGTACCCCGCTCGTGTTTTTGAAAAGGTGTTTTGGTATGGCGAACCCAAATGTGTTAGGACCGGTATGTGCCTTGAAGATGAACGGGCAGAGTTCGTTTTGGCTTGAGGCGACGGATGTGGCAGAAGGGGACAAGGTCGTCGTGATTGCAGGCACCGCCCAATGGGACGGGACGATTGACTCCGTTTCCAATGACAAGAAAGTAGCCCGTGCGAGGGTTACGATGGACCCAAACTCCAATCCGACGGGCGCATTCTTGCAAAGAGAATTAGTGGAGTTGTCGATCACCATTACGAACAGCAGCGGTGGATCCGGGACGCTCATCAATGCAACAGGCATTTTTGACGTTTTTGACGCCGAACCTGATGCAAAACTATGCGCATCCGACTTAGCCAACTTAGGAACGACCGGTACCAACAATCCGACAGGAGGCGGCGGCGGACCCAAAGGCGATCCGGGCATTATAGGTTGAGCGGTTGCCGAAAACAAAACTATCGCGATGCCTCGCATCAAAGGCTGGCTTCTGTCGAATTCAATGCGGTTGTTAGCTCATCTAGATGAGTTTGAAGTTCGACGTTCGAGGGTGACAGTCGACAAGCTTCGGTTTGCATGTTGACTGCTTCCTTCAAATAGTCGCTCGATGCCGATTTGTCTTTTTCATCTCGCTTTAGCATAGATAATTCATGCAACGTTTTTGCCAAGCAATCTCGGTTGTCGCTTCGGTCAACTACTTTTACCAGGGATTCAAGAATGGTTCGAGATTTGGCGATCGCGTTTCTGGCTTCGTCGAACTTCCCTTGCAATCGAAGGATCTTTGCTTGAACCCTTAGCGAATCCCCTTGCGCGTACAGGTATCCAGCATGCAGACGTTTTTTAACAAGATCGTCCGAGATAGCAATGGCCTCAGCGACGCGTGTGGCCGCATCGTCGCTAGGACCTTCGACATTCACGAGTTGCTCGGCTGACCAATACAGGATACGAGCAATCGGTAGCGCAATGTCGTCATCGCCAGGCCGCTTGCCTTGCCATTCACGTCCCGAAGCAATCGCCTCAACATATGCCGCCTTTGCCTCGTCGAGGCGTCCCAGCTTGAACAACAACAGCATTTGCCGCGACCTTGCAATCAGAAGCACGATTGCATCCATAGGTATGGACGATCCTGTGTCCACTAGTTTTTGAAAGGTCGCTGCGCTACTGTTGGCTTTTTGCAAGGCAAGATCGAGTTCCAATCGATCACTGTGTAGACCGATCTCTTCGACTTCGATGACGGCAAGTGTGCGCATAAACGCAGGATTTTCAGGCTCCTTCGCTTGGAGTTCTTTAACCAGTTCGGTACCTGCCTTGAGTGCAACCTCCGCATCTTCTAGTCGCCCCTCGAGGCGTCGTAGAGTGGCAATATCGCGATAGGTTTCTGCCAAGTAGTCCTTGCGCTTGAGCGATAGCTGGTCCACAGGTGTTTGTAGTTGAATCCGCAGAGATTTCTCAATTTGCTCGTCGGCGCTTTTTAGGTCGCGAATGAGGCGCTTCAGATTGGCTGAAATCCGGGAGGTCTGAGCAAATTCAAAAGCTAAATCGCTATCGTTTTGATTCTGGTCGTAGAGCGTTTGAAAGCTCTTGTACGCTTGTTCCGTGAGCATCATTCTCAATGACAAAGCAGTCTGCGACGAAATCGACGAACCGGACAGTCGTTCCTCCGCCGTTGTCAGCATGTTTAGAGACGTTGTCCGGGCAACACCGAGATTCTCTTCAGCTCGGAGCTTTTCCTGGATGGCTTCCTGGCGGCTTGCTTCCGCCATGTCCCTCTCAATTTTAAGGTTGCCGTTTTGATTGCGAACGAGAGTATTGATCACCAACAAAGCCAAAAGCGATGTCAGGAGGACTGCTATCGATGAAATAGCCATCGTGCGATGGCGGCGCATGAATCGTACAGCTCGGTCGGTCCATGGTTCGCGAAATGCGGAAACCGTTTCGTCGCTCAGCCACAGCTCCAGGTCCTGCGCTAAGGAAGCAGCAGTGGGGTAGCGATCGCTTTGATTTTTTGCCAGAGCTTTTAGGCAGATGGCTTGCAAGGCTTCGGGAATCGTCGGATTGATTTCGCGAGGCGGCTTGATTTGTCCGGCGATCACTCGTTCCAATATCGTTTTGCCCGAAACATCGGCGAAGGGAGCTACACCGGTGAGGATGCTGTACATGGTCGCGCCCAGTCCGTATACGTCTGACGTTGGGCCAAGCGCGCTTAGGTTACCCGCTGCTTGTTCCGGGCTCATATACGCTGGAGTACCAACGACAGATCCAAACCGAGTCTGAGTTGAACTATCCCCCGACAAAGGTATAAACGTCTCTTCGTTGTCCGACCGATGCGTCTCTGACCTTGGACCGGTTTTAGCAAGTCCCCAGTCGACGACCAACGTTTCACCGTATTTGCCGAGCATGACATTACCGGGTTTCAAGTCTCGATGCAAAACTCCTCGACTGTGCGCGTATTCAATTGCATTGCACACGTCGATCAATCGTCGCAGCAATCGCCGAAGAGTCATCTTTTTGTCATCGGTCGAAAGCACGTTGTCTTTGCTATGAAGGTGTTCGATCGCTTCCTTCAGGCTATCGCCTCGAATAAACCGCATCACATAAAATGGATTTCCGTTTGCCGTTTTACCGAGGCTATAGACTGGAACAATGCCAGGATGCTCAAGCCCACCCGTTACTTCGGCTTCGAGCATAAATCGGCCTCGGCTTCCAGGGTCCTCCGCGAACCTGGGTTGAATTTCTTTGAGCGCAACCTCGCGATGGAGTTCGGTATCCTCTGCCACGGATACTTGCCCCAAGCCACCCTTCGCATGCGGTCTCAAAATATGATAGCGATCGGCTGGCGACCTGCTCGGCCCTGTTTGAGCGTTAGCCATTCCCAACGAATCGAGGTCTTCCGACAGGTCCCCAACCTTTGGCGATTCAAAGGCTCGAGTTACGGATTGATTGACGTCAATGTCCTGCACTTCCTCCAGCTGTTTCTGGATCTTGGCTAAGGAACTCAATGCGGCCAGGCTCTTCGATGGGTCATTTGCATGGACCGCAATATGCCGATCTGCCATACCGACCAAGAAATCATGCATGTCCAGTTGAAGTGCTTTTTGCTCCAACAAAAGGTCCTCGATCTTCTCGGATTTACGAAAGATCCAAGCCTGCATCGCGGATATGAGTTGCGGTTCGGTGATGAACCCCATCTGGAGGCCAAGAATGCCAACCAACAAATTGCGATCCGTTTCGAAGCTGCTCATTGCTTGCCTGCTCAGGGAATATCAACCGACTCACAAACGGTCCAGTTTACATCGCAGATCACGGGACGGGCTGCCATCGACTTCCATTTTGACTTGATTTACCGAGCGATCGCAGTTTGTTCAATAGACGTACTCGTGTCGCTTTTAGCTGCGAAACATAGACGAACTCCGAGTAGGGTTGATTGACTGGCAGCCACATTTGCCGCCTACCAGAACCTACATCGCGATTCAACCCCGCGCCGCCAGTCCACCCACTGGTGCTGGTGGACGCTTACTGCTAATATCGTTTGGACAAGACGTATGTTAGTCCCAAGTTGCAACAGGAATGTCAGTCTTGCCGCAAAAAAAATACTTTCAGCAGTTCCGCAAAACACAAACAACATGGGGCAAAGTCAAATGACGAACTTCCGATTCGTATTACCGTTAATTGCGATGGTGTGCTCCGTCCACGCGACGGTCGAGCCAGCACGTGTGCAGGCTCAAACCGCAAAGAAACCGAACATCCTCGTAATCTGGGGTGATGATATCGGCATCGAGAATATCAGCTACTACAACCGCGGCATGATGGGGTTCGAGACGCCAAACATCGACCGTATCGCTAACGAGGGCGTCTTCTTCACCGATTACTACGGCCAACAGAGTTGTACCGCTGGCCGCGCTTCCTTCATCAATGGTTCCGTTCCGGTCCGCACCGGCATGACAAAGGTCGGCATGCCCGGCGCTCCTGAAGGATGGCAGAAGACCGACGTCACGATGGCCACCGTCATGAAGAGTCTCGGCTACTCCACCGGCCAGTTCGGCAAGAATCACCAAGGGGACCGCGACGAACACCTTCCCACGATGCACGGCTTCGATGAGTTCCTCGGCAATCTCTATCACCTTAATGCTGAGGAAGAGCCTGAGAACGAAGACTATCCTGGTGACATGGAGTTACCAGGTGGAAGAACCTTTGAGCAGGTCTTTGGCCCGCGCGGCGTGCTCGATTGCAAGTCCGACGGTAAAGGCGGACAGACCATCAAGGACACCGGCCCGCTAACCAAGAAACGTATGGAGACGATTGATGAGGAAACCGTCGCCGCTGCCAAGGAGTTCATCACTCGCATGAACAAAAAGGGCAAACCTTTCTTCTGTTGGTGGAACGGTACCCGCATGCACTTTCGTACCCACGTCAAGGCGGAGAACCGCCACAAGGGCAACGACGAATACACCGACGGCATGATCGAGCACGACATCCAGGTCGGTCAACTCCTCAAGGTTCTCGATGACCTTGGCATCGCCGACAACACAATCGTCCAATATTCCACCGACAATGGCCCGCACTTCAACACCTGGCCCGATGCCGGTACGACTCCGTTCCGCAGCGAGAAGAACTCGAACTGGGAAGGTGCCTACCGCGTCCCCTGTTTCATCAAGTGGCCCGGCCACTTCCCTGTTGGCAAGGTCCGCAACGGCATCGTTTCCCATGAAGATTGGCTGCCTACGTTCGCAGCCGCCGGTGGCAACCCCGACATCGTGGAGCAGTTAAAGAAGGGGGTCGAGCTGAACGGCCGCACCTACAAAAACTTTATCGATGGTGCCAATCAACTCGACTATATCAGTGGCAAGACAAAGGAGTCGGCGCGTAAGAACTTCATGTACGTGAATGATGACGGACAGATCGTCGCGATGCGCTACGAAGACTGGAAAGCCGTCCTTCTCGAAAACCGCGGCCAAGCCTTCGAAGTCTGGCGCGAACCCTTCACCGAACTCCGCGTGCCGCTGCTCTTCCACCTCCGACGTGACCCGTTCGAAAAGGCCCAACACAACTCGAACACCTATAACGACTGGTTCCTCGATAGGGTCTTTATCATCGCACCCATGGAGAGGGTTGCCGCGCAGTTCCTCTTGACGATGAGGGCCTATCCGCCGAGCCAGACCCCTGGATCCTTTAATCTGGAGGGCATTCAGAAGAAGATGCAAGCCACCATGGGTGGTAGATAATCGTTGCGAATCGCAGAAACCATTTTGGCCGCCGTCCCAGTGGGCGGCGGCGCAGTCGTTCTGCACCGACGGACTCGCCGCTTGCCGGAATGTTCATCGACCCCCATGGGGTAGCAAGAGCGGACCGTTTTTCCGACGAGGTGTACGGCAACGATCTCCGCCGGGTCAAAAATTTCAGCACGAGCCAATCTCGCCATGATTCACTCCTTCGCATGACCGAACCAAGAAAGTTCAATACCACCCCAGCCTAAAAAATCTCCAATCCTGCTCGCAACCACCACCCAAAAATATGTGGTTTCCCCGAAGGACCTTTTATCTTCAGCACACGTTCTTAGAAGGAATCGTTTGGGACTCTTAGCACTTCCATCAGAAGTTTTCTTTCTTCCAACGGGAGTTTCAATAGACATTCACATCGCTCGGTTACCAAATAGTTGGACGCGGTGTCGAGCAATCTGAGGGGAACTACCAAACCTGGGATGTTCGCTCCGAGTCGTTGCCAGACTGCATTCCATGTTTTGATCATGTCCGCCCATTTTTGAAGCATCTCGCAACCCAGGAGTTCAACAAGAGCGGCTCCAAGTTCGCTCTCAACGCCAAGCTTAACCACTCGCTCAAGGAGTAGCCCAACCGGCACGTCCAGCGATGCCGAGTCCAAAGTTGTCAACGCAGCTAGAAAAAAGCTTAGGCTGGTCTTCGATACTTGCTTTTCGCCACGTAAGCTTGATAAGGTCCATAGGTGCCAGGATAAGGTCCATAGGTGCCAGGCACCCAAGGTCCGGCACCCAAGGTCCGGCACCCAAGGTCCGGCACCCAAGGTCCGGCACCCAAGGTCCAAGGTCATAGTTCTAACTATTGCAGTTAAAGGGACCTTTCCCCCAATTATCCCCACGACGAAAGATGTCGATGATGTTTTCGGGAAGGTTAATCAAAGCGTCATCGTTTACCCAAACGCGATTGGAATTGAAGTTTGTTCCTGCGGACGAAATGCTTGGTCCCCAATTGGACCGTACGACAAGTAGGCTCATTCGCCGATAATGTTCCATGAAGTGGTCGCGGGAATCGAATTTCTTTCTTTGTAAGAACTCGATGTCGTTATTACACACACGACGAACGATCGCATTTATGGCATACCCAGCATCATAAAACTCATGCACGGTGCTGTCGATTTTAACATAGACGGCATTTGAAACGTTGGGTAAGAGCTGCGATATGGCCTTCATAATGTGGTCCGTGAACTTACGCGACTCCTCCTGCGTATAGTTGACTACGTCTATACCATCTTCTTGGTTGTGGATGATCGGCTCGGGTACCTCTCGAATGCGTTTGACCTCAACGCCGACATTTCCGAACTGCTCGAACTCTACGAGGAAGTCAATTCCTTTGCCGTTGGGTGTAGCCAACTGATAGCGGAGTCCTGTTGCAAATTTTGCTATCCACGCAGCGAACTCAAGCTCGCAGAGAACATCTCTGCAATCTTCCACATCCTTTTGGGTTCTTAGCTCCTTTCTGATTGTGTCCCGGCATTGACTTACGAAGTCATGAAACCGATCACTCTGCGGGAGTCGGTGAATAATTCCACTAACATCTTGCCGATGAACTTTTGGTAGGAGCGAGAGCAGGAGGTTCGTTGTGTCTTCGTTCATTCTATACGCTACGTTGCCGGGTGTTACTACGTTGCCGGGTGTTACTTTGTCTTCATTGTGACACAAAAGTGGATGCCTAGGTTCTCCGAGGTTACTTTTTCGTTGACACATCTTCGGGAGCTGCGTTATCCCGAACGGGACGATTGCAACGTTGGAGACAAATGGAAAAACGTTGGTTAAGAACATGAATCGAGGGTCGCAAAGAATACTTCATTAGCCACAACGACGAGCGAAGGCAGTTCGACAAGCTGACGGGGATGCGGTTTACATTGTCAGACATTTGCCCTGATTGTTTTCCTGCTGTTTTGACGAAGGCGAGGGATTCATCCCGGCTCTCGGGGATCTTCGCAAAGGCCCACAACCTACTTTCCCAGGAATGGGACGAACCGAAGCCCATATCTTTTCCCCAGGGTTGTGATGTGCATACTCGCCTCTTCGGACAATAGCACGGAGACGGGGGCGGGCAGCTAGTGGTTTTAACCGTTGATGGCTAGCTATAATAATGGCCTGCCCTTAGTTCCCAGAACCTATCCTTCAGCGAATCCTCAATATGCCCCTCTTCCAAGAGCCCCCTGCTCAACAATGGTCACAGAGAATGGATGCGCTATTCGCTGCTGGAGTCGACAAGGAGATCTCCACGGACGAGCGCACTTTCAATAAACAGGGACATCGCCATCCATTGGGTTACCCGTTTTCTGTGATTCGAGATAAGGTACTTCGACGTGGCAGAACCAATTTTTCCGAAGGATATGAGCACGACGTCGAAGAGGAGAAACTGGCACCTCTAACCTCAGATGATAAGGTGCTCTTGTACTGCTCCCTTAATTTTCGCGGACATTATCATTCTTCGCTGGAGCATTTTAAGAACGTTAAGCAACAGCTCCTTGACGAATTTTTGGTCGATAAGCCAGTTGTAATTGACATAGGTTGTGGACCTGCCACTTCGGCACTTGCTCTTGCTGAACTTTTTCCCAATAAGCCGTTTGATTACATAGGGATTGACTCAGCAAAGGCAATGCGTCAACGTGGAGCTTCTCTTCTCTCTGACGCCAAGCAAGGTCACATCATGCACAACGCCTGCGAAATTTCATTCCTCACGAATTGGAATTCTATCCCAATCGCCAAAAACGCCACTGTGCTATTTAACTTTGCGTTCTTTTTTGCTAGCGAGACACTGGACGAAATCACCCTTCGATCCCTTGCCAAATGCGTGCGAAGGGTTGCTGTTGCCAGAAAGTCGCGAACGGTTTTTATCTCGTACACGAATGCCACCCACGCATTCTCCAATTGCAACTACGTTACCTTTTTAAATCTCACAGAACTCGTGCCTCTTGAAGGTCGTACCGATAAAATAGTTCATTACCTAAACCGCAGGGGTGACCCCTCATCGCGGAAGAAGCAGCCTTACTCGTTTGAATTTTATCCGGCCACTTTCTCATGAACCGCCAACTGCTCCTATTTCCAGATGTCGCTGAACTGCCCAAAGATCCCCAGAGGGATTTTACGGGCATTCCCGACCTTGTGTATTTCGAACAATTCCTAAACCCAATTGAGCAGGTAACCCTTCTCCGCGACATCGACGCACAACCTTGGCGCGATGATCTTAAGCGAAGGGTGCAGCACTATGGGTATCGTTACGATTACAAGGCTCGCCGCGTTGATCCTTCCATGTACCTTGGCAGCCTTCCACCGTTTCTCCAAAACGTCGGAACTCGACTTCTTACCGCTGGGTTAATGCCCAGGTTGCCCGATCAGGCAATTATCAATGAGTACGAACCCGGACAAGGCATCACTCCGCACGTTGACTGTGAGCCCTGCTTTGGCGGATTCATTGCCACGGTGAGTTTAAACTCTGTGTACACGATGGACTTCACCGACACGCAATCGGAAGAAGTGAAGTCAGTCAGACTCGCCCTTGGAAGCTGTCTTGTGTTTTCGGGAGAGGCCCGATATCGCTGGAAGCATGGTATCAAGGCCCGCCGCTTGGATGATGGCATCCATCGAGGCAGAAGGGTCTCGGTAACCTTTCGCACGGTTACGATCTAGTCACAACCATCACTGCACCGCTTTCTGAACCACAAAATTAGTGGACACTTCGCGGATGGAGAGGGAGTCGGTACGGAGACAGGTGCCAGGCAAGAATGGCACTCGTGATTGAGATATTTCCGACACCTAGTGTGGGAATTGCTGCCAGAGCCGCAGGCTTATCAATGCGAGCCATTGCATCACTGCCAGCGCCCCACCCGAGCTGTTTTCAGGCCACCAGCCAAATCGCTCGAAGCAGAGATTACAATGGATGTACAGAATTGATGTCGAAGTGTCCCTCTCAACTGGAGTTGTCTCGATGAAGAAGTCTCTGCTTGCACTTTCCATTGGCGTAATGGTGTTTGTATGTGGTGCCAATGCTGCGGAACGACCGGCACCTGTTTTTCTATGGCCTGAAGGTGCACCCGGCTCAGTGGAGCGGATGAAAGAGCCCGAAAAAGAAGATGTTGGGCCAGGCAAGTGCAATGTCTCCAATATTCATCATCCGTCGATCACTCCGTACCTCGTTCAAGCCAAGGATGCTGGCAATGCCAAGCCGAGGTCGGCCATTCTGATATGTCCAGGCGGTGGCCACAGAGTTCTCTGCTTGGGACACGAAGGTTATGATCTGGCCGAATGGTTTTCTGCGAACGGTATCGCTGCCTTTGTTCTTAAGAATAGACTCGCTCGGGAACCAGGCTCAACCTACACGGTCGACGATCATGCGATGGCAGATACGCGTCGAGCATTGCGAATGATTCGAAGCAAAGCAAAAGAGTGGAATGTCGATCCGGAGAAGTTAGGCGTCCTCGGGTTCTCGGCGGGTGGCGAACTTGCTGCCCTGGCCGCGATGCAATCCGATGAAGGCAAAACCGATGCATCCAACCCGGTCGATCGAATGAGTTGTCGCCCCAATTTTCAAGTGCTGATTTATCCAGGTAGCTCCAATCGCTTTACCGTTGAAAAAGGAATGCCTCCCGTTTTTATTGCCTTGGGGGCCAAAGATCGAGACGACATTTCTCTGGGAATGGCCAATTTGTATCTCAAGTATAAAGCCGCCGGCGTTCCTGCCGAGCTGCATGTCTATTCGAATGCAGGTCATGGTTTTGGATATCGACCCAACACCAAGGACGCTGCCGGCAACTGGCCTATCCGTTTGAAAGAGTGGATGGTCGATAGTGGAATTTGCGATCGAGAATAACGAATCGAGAAGTGCTAACTGAAAAACTCATTCGCGTCTACATAACGTACGGCGATGCCTCGCGCAAACGCGGCATCGCTGTCCATATCGCCAACCATGACCGATTGATCGAAATCGAGTTTGTATTTTCGCTTCAGATAAACGCCAAGACCGGGTAGAGGTTTGCGACAAAAGCATCCGACGGGAAAGGCTGGATGTGGACAATACGTCACTTCCGTAACCGGCAAACCCAAAAGCTCAACCGTGCGTTGAAAGGCTGCTTCCGCATCGGTCTGGCTGAGCTTGCCGGAAGCGATTCCGCTTTGATTTGACAAGAAGAAAAGCAGGAAGCCATCGTCAACCCATCGTTGTAACGTCTCTCGCCGATTCGGTAACAGCACCACATCCTCCGCCGAGCGAGGATAGATCTCGCCGCTTCGCGTTGTTCTCAAAGTCCCATCGACATCGAGCAACAGACCTTTTTGCTTGTGATCGTCAACCGTTCGTCGCACAAAGGGAATCGAGTCGATGGCCGAGAACCCTTCGTCTTCTTGAGGTCGTTCCAGGGTATCGAGCCAACGTTGCAGAGCGACTGGAGGGGGCAAGTTTGGATCTTGTTTGGCAAACTCTTTTAACTCGGACGGACCAAGCAGTCGTTCGTATCTCTCCAAGACACGGTGCACGACATTGATCCGCGCGTCGTCGATCGAGGTGTCCAAGAAACGACATCGTACGGGCAAACCAGCCGCGTGAGCCACACGGACAACGCTCGCCCGCGAGATGCGTGTCGGGTAAGTATTGTCGAGAACAACCCTGCTTTGACCTTGCTCAAGCATTTCTCGAAGGGGCCCGATCAGATCGTCTACCTTGCCACCCAACAAGTCACGGTTTAGTCGTACATATCCTCGATCGACATAGGATTGAACCAAATCGGATTTGCCTGCTCCTTGAATCCCCATGAGCAAAACCACTTCAGGTTCGTCGCCGGGTCCTTGATTAGGTTTGAGGGATGGAAGTCCCGTTGGCATCGTCGTTGGGCGGATCGTCGCGGCGGCATCTTCGTCTGCTTCAAAGGAGTATTTGATGCTGAGCGCCGTTTGGTCGCTGATATCCAACCGGATTTGCGTTGCATGAATCGACGACAACAAACTCGTCCGTTTGGTTGCTCCAACCAGCGGCACCACATTGGGAGCTGCATTCAGCAAGGCTGCTAATGCGATTTCGTGCGGCGTCGTTTGATGTCGTTTTGCGAGAGGTACTAGAACTCGATTCGACTCGAGCTTCTCTACTTTGGCATAGCCACCCAAGGGTCTGTGAGCAAGGAATGGAATTCCAAGCTCTTGCGTTAACAACAGCATTCCGTCGCTTGCCGATTTGCGAGCAAGAACGCTCAATTCACATTGGATCGAAGCAACTGGAAAGAGCCGCATGGCTTGTCGTACTTCAGCAGGCCCCACATTGCAAAGACCGACGTGCTCAACCTTTCCAGCCCTAACAAGCTCGGCAAGCGCAGCTAGTGTTTCTTCCAATGGGACACGCGAATCTCGGGCGTGCAATTGGAGTAAAAACAATCGTTCCGTCGCGAGTTCCGTTAAACTCTCGTCGACTGACTTTGCGATATGCTTGGGTGCACCATTGGGAATCCATTTTCCGTTTGGACGCACCAAGCCAACTTTGGTTGCAATTCGCACTTCTTCGCGTGGACCTTGCCAGGATTCGATGGCTAGTCGGGCGAGGCGTTCACCGTAGTGGAAATCTTTGTTGTCGAGACAATAGCTGTCGGCCGTGTCAAGCAGCCTAATACCGTGGTCAAGGGCCGTATGGATGAGCGAGATTGCTTCGTCGGCTGAGGGTCTGCCCTCGGTCGACAAACGCAGCAGGCCAAATCCAATCGGGACTTGAAGCCGTCCAAAAAGGCCAGCAATTCGCGGAAGTGGTGACATGAAGAATACGAATCAGAAACCGGAATCAAATTTCGGACATGGCAACGTCGGACTCAACGTCGGACTCAACCTCGGAGCTTGCGTAGTTGGCATGAGAAGACGTTGCGCCCAGTGCCATGATACCCATACTCGCCATATGCAACAGCCAGCACCCGTCATTCTCGACGACGGTGCGAAGCGTAACCGCTGCCACAAGCAACATTGCCGCAAAGTAAATGCGTTCGGCGATTCGCTGAACGAAGCAGTCGTCCGTGGCCTTGGCAACCCAAAGTCCGATCAATGCGATTGCCGGAACAATCCAGGGAAGACAAGGCGCAAACGATTCAAACCAATAAGGGTTGTACGGCATCGGTACGTTGCTTCCTTGCTTTTTTGTAGACTTCGTCACTCATACAGGGAATCCTTCCCCGCCTGTGATCAATCGATCATGACTTTTTTTCGAAAAAGATTCAAGATCGATTCCCTTCGCGAAATTATTTGAATCCCACAGGCTTGACCTGTGGATCGTTCACGTTTTCCGGCTAGAGTCGGCGTTTGCCCAACTTCCCCAACACCCCAAGACTTTCCACTAATGCGAAGGAGCGGAAATGGACACATCCTCGTTGCCGCTTTTGGGTGGGTGAAAGAAGATGGCAAGCGCGATTGCAGCCACCGTTGCAACAAAGCATGGCACAAGGAATAAACCGCGGAAATCCGTTTTACCATTCTGCGTGAATACTTCCTGAAACAACCAAGGGCAAATCGAGTTCGCAACCAACGCCCCGACACCCAAGATCATGACATTGAACAATCCTTGGGCGCTGTTGCGAACATTTTTTGGAAAATACGCATCCACAAAGATGTACACGGTCGCAAAGAAAAACGCATAGCAAATTCCGTGAAGCATCTGCACAACGATGATCACCACAGGAAATTGCGGGAGAAATGCGTAGACAGCAAATCTCGCGGCGTGCCCAAGAATGCCAACGATCATGGTCGTTCGCCATCCCAGATTTTTGAGCGTCATGCCGAGAATAAACATCGTGAGAATCTCGAACAATTGACCAACGCTCATGACAGGCATAATCCAATTGCCAGGGATACCTACACCACCGGACTCCTGTGGCGTACCAAGGAATTGGCCTGTCCAATTGAAATAGCAGTTATGCACAAACGAATCCAGGAACGTTACCAACCAAAGCACAAGCACGAATGGATGCTTCAGGAGTTTAACAGCCTCGAACCAAGCAAATGTTTCCTCTCCCTTTTCCGCTTTTTTTGCTGGGGTGTGGGGCAATACAAGACTAAATGCGGCTAGCAACAGGGAGGCAATCCCTGCGACCACAAACGTCCATTTCGTCGCACTTTGCAATGCTTCACCTTGCAAAGGGTTTGCCAGGGCAGATCCAATCCATGCAACAATCCCCTCGGGGTTGGCTGCCTGAACCGCTTCCCAATTAACAAAGATAAACGTAAATGGCCAAGCGGCCAAAATCCAGCCGATAGTCCCTCCCATACGTACAATCCCAAATTCGTTTTGGGCATCTTTCATGTTCGCAAATGCAATCGAATTGGTGATCGAAATGGTGGGGACGTAAAGTAAGCAGTGAACCAGCATCAAAACAAAAAATGAGGCGAAATCCGTAACGAAACCACATCCCAGAATCGCCAGTCCTCCCACCAAATGGCTAAACGCCAAAAACTTTTCGGCCGCAAAATTTCGATCTGCGAACTGATTGCTGAAGAACATCCCGACGATTGCCGCTACGGGAAACGCGTTTAGAATCATGGACTGCTGCCATGGGGCAAATCCAAGTCCTGGCAAATAACCGAAAATCAGAGGTAGCCACGCGCCCCAGATGAAAAACTGCAGAACCATCATTACGAACAGTTTCAGCCGCACTCCCATGAGTCTCTCCGCAAACGTATTAAATGAATGTTTAGTCGATTGGTGACCGTAGCGTAACCAATCCCCCGGAGAAAACAATCGACCATCATCGCTCTGTGCCTGGATTATTCGACCACAACGTCAGTTCTATCGCAAATTTCGGCAATTGCAGGCTCCCTCAGTACCATTCTCAAACCAAACGGATCAATCGCGGATTCCAGCGTGGAGCTTTGGAGAAAGAATTGTTGCAAATGCGATTCAGGTGGTAGAAACGCGGGTCGATATGCCTCATCAAGCACTGCGATGCGTTCGAATCGAGTCAGGTCCTGGGCGATTCTTTGCTGCTGTTGGGCCGATAATAGATAGGGCCAAAAGGTGGGAGACTGTGGCGACAAGGGGGGCAAATTCGACCAGCCATAAAAGCTATTGCGATTATGCCATGTGAACGCAATGGATTCTGCGCCGCTCGATTGTATCGCTCGTACCACTCCCCGATAGAGATGCGTTTCCTCCGCATTTAGCCGCAGCGACTTTGCACCGGTTAGCCCCAACGACTCACGTTGCGACCATCGCAACCAAGCCGGCATCAACGCCATCAAAACAACGGCAAAACTAGAAACGAACACGATGCTAGGACCAGTCCCGAACTTTGTTTCCTTTGCGGTCTGAAAGGCGATAGCGCCCATCACGATCCACAAGCCAATGGTCCCGACCGCCATTTGCGTTCCAGGTGTTGGAAAGGCGGCCAACGGGGCTAGCACCGCAACGCAGACTAAAGAAGGTACGGAACTCCTCACACTCGTATTCACCGAATTTTGGAAGTTCAACACTCTCCAAGCCAGCAAACATGCAACTCCCGCTAGCATGCCAGCCGCGCCGCGTGGAATGAGTCCATGTTCAAGTTGCGAGCCACAATCGAGCAGCAACCATCCGATACAACCAATCCCGAGACAGATGGTTACCATATCCAGCCCGCGATTCAATTCAGCCTGGCTTGGGCGTGGTATAGAAGGAAACTTATCGGCAAGCAGACAATACAGCAGTGGGAGGGCAATCAGCCAAGCCACCGTCGGCAGTGGCGCAACATGATAAAACTGCCGAATGAAGTCGCCATGCTGCCCAAACAAGCCGCGCCGCAGTCCGCCGAGCGAAACTCCTTGCGACAGGGCGATTGCGATGCTTGTCGATGCAACCACCGCTGCTCCTGCACCGAGAGACAGCAATGAAACAAGTGCCTCACGGTTTTTATCTGCGTCGACCGACATGGGATTGAGGCACTGCTTTCGTACCCAAAGCAACGACACGCAAGTAACAAATGGAACTAGCCACGCATTTGGATTGCCTAGGACACTTCCAAACAACACCCACGGTCCGATAAGCAATAGCAGCGTAAAAAGAGGTTCGACAAATCGACCGAGGATCGAATGTCGATCCAATTGAGTCCAGACGATGCCAGCGATTACGCCGCCGAATGCAAGGCCACCTACATTGAGTTTGATCATTGCTAGGCTGCCACACAATGCACCCGAGACCAACCAATAGGTTCCCAATTTCTTTGAGGAGGGCGATTGCGACAACCAACATAGTAAGAGTGACGTAATCAATGCGCACCACATCTGTGGATGCCCAGGCTCTAACGCCAGTCGATCCAAATGCACAAAGAGGACCAGTCCACCCGCGATTCCGAAACGGACATTGCGGGTGAGCCTCGCCAAGGTGCAGCCCCCCGCGATGGCGGTAAAGAGCCAAAAAAACAAAGTCTTCCAACGCTGCCCATCGCTTGTCAGTTCATGTGGAACGCACCATCGAAGAACGGATTCGAGCTGGTAGAAGGCTGGTCCATACTGAGTGAAGATATCGTCGTAAAGTTTGAAACCAAGAGCGTAATGTTGCAACGTCACCAGCACGTAGCCTTCGTCGTCATACGGCGCCCATGTGGTGAAGAGTTTGAAATAGCCGATCAATGCGCATAGTCCTATCGCCAAGACAGCAAGCGGCTGACTGTTAAACATCATGAGCCTTGTGCCACTTGCTGCTGAGTTTGGTCTGCCAAGCCACCCAGTGAATCACGTAGGTCCTCTAGTTGCTGCCAAACCTCCTCGGCCTGATCTCCATTCCTTTGCACCATGTGTTTACTTTGCACCACGCTATCGATGACAAAGGTTGGGCGATTCCGAACTTGATCATGAATCCTCACAACGTACTCGCCGAGGATGGCAATACCGAATGCGTTTAGCCCCCCGAAGAATGCCGCGACCGAAGTAACCGACGCCCAGCCGGGAATGGCCATCCCGGTAATCCATTTACTAGCAACTGCGTATCCAACACACGCCACGGATATTCCCATCGAAGCAAGCCCGATGGCATAAAACATCGACAATGGAACTCGCGAAAATCCAAAGATCGCGGTCTTGGCAAGTCGAAAGAGTTGCTTCAGTGTAACTCTCGGCTCATCATCGTGGCGCGAGCAGCGTTCGATCACAATTCCCGTTTGCCGGAAACCCACCCACGCTCTTAGGCCAGGAAAAAACCGATCGACTTCGCCCAACTTCAATACTTGCCGCACAACCCGAGCGTCCATCAAGCTAAACGCACCGGCGTCGAGCGGAATGGGCGTTTCCGACATGCGATTTAGGACTCGATAGAAACCATCAAAAAGCCACCTCTTCCACAGTGATTCTTTGCGTTTTCCTCGGATGGCATAGACCACATCATATCCGTCGCGCCATGCATCGATCATGTCGACCAGACGTCTTGGATCATCTTGCAAGTCGCTATCCATGACGATTGTTGCATCCCCTTTGGCCATCGTCAGGCCCGCATGGATCGCAGGTTGATGGCCGAAGTTTCGCGACAAATGAACAATCTTGATCGCATCGTTGGAACTCGACAACGCGTTCAAAAGCTCGCCGCTGCCATCCCGAGAACCATCGTTCACATAGATGATCTCCCAAGCAACCTTGGCCGCCGTCAGCCCAATTTGAACCTCGCGCGTTAGCCGGTCCAATATCGCAACCTCATTGAACACAGGCATTACGACTGAGACCAAGGGTTGCTTGGGTCTTGCTGACGTATCTCGATCCAGTATTTTTCTCGGCGAATGATTCATGAGGATGACTTTCCAACAACAGCGATTAACGAAAGTCCAGTCGGCAACGGACAGCGACGAAGAAAGGCCCGCTCCCAATTTGCAACCGTTGAGAGCAATCGATTGGTGATCGGCGAAACGCGAGGGAACTCAGCGGCTCGACTCTTGGGCAGCCAGCGTTGCCACAATCGGAGCACAATTGCGGGGGGCAAACTGAACGCGTTCCAGAAATTGAGCCATCGCATCGTCAAGCCAGCGCTGTGGACATGCTGTTTGAGCATCGCTGGCGTGTAGCGACGGAAATGCCCCAGCCGCCGATCCCACTCGCCGAACAGCGACGGCCAAGCGGGAACCGTCAACAGGATCGATCCATTCGGAGCCAATGTGTTCTGAGCGTGCTCCAACGCAAGCACCGGTTCAGCTAAGTGTTCCAAAACATCGAGCATAACGACCAACGATGCCGAACCGGGATCGATCGGCCACGCGCGACATAAATCATGTACATCCGCTCGTTCAATTCCTCGTCGATGGCAATACTCGATGGCTTCCGGCATCAAGTCGAGGCCGTGAACGCGATATCCAAGGCGTTGAAACTCAAGCAAGTTACGAGCACCACCCACTCCACCTTCGACGATGAGGCCAGGCGGTGCGGCGAACTTGCTAGCGACGTCCATGGCCAATCGCCGTTTGGCAACGTGCCACCAATAGCTTTCCTCAAGCTTTGCAAGTTCGTCCAAGTGAGCAGGATCCATTACACGATCGTCCTAGCAACATCCGCAGTTTGTTCGATACCAGTCGCCTTGATTTGTGAAGTTTCAAACCCAGAGACCGTTCCCAAATGGTTTATCGGCTAACGCGTTAGGGTAACTGCGACAAGTTTGACGAGTTGCGATGGAAAGCTAGCGGAGTAACGTCGAGATTGCCGGCTTTTCTGATCTTGCGATTTGGTGCGAATACTCGGCGTGAAAATGGAGTTGTCGATGCTAGAATAGCGATCCTATGTTAATCAACGAAAATCCGCCGCTTGGCATGATATCGCTACGCGGTGCTCATCAGAATAATCTACAAGGCATTGACCTGGACTTTCCGCTCGGGAAACTTACCGTCATTTGCGGCGTTAGCGGTAGCGGTAAGACGTCGTTGGCGTTGGACACGCTGTACGCGGAAGGGCAACGACGTTACATCGAAAGTTTTTCCGCATACACCCGCCAATTCCTGCAACGAATCGATAAGCCTCAATTCGACTCACTCACCAACCTGCCACCCTCGATCGCAATTACGCGAGAACAGCGTTCGCGAAACAATCGAAGCACCGTTGGGACTGCAAGCGAAATGCTAGAATACTTGCGGATCGTCTTCGCCAAGCACGCAGAGTTGAATTGTTATCAGTGCCATCGCAAAATTGAGCCGCACACGCCCAAAACGGTAACCGATTTTTTTAGCAATCTCGCGGAGAGTCGGGCGATGATCGGTTTCGAGATTTCTTGGAACACGAAAAAGGATTTGTCCGAGCAACTCTTTGACTTGCAAACCAATGGATTTGTGCGTTTGGTGACGCGCGGAACGACGATTCATCTCGCAGACGACGATCGACAACGCTTAGCAGAGCATTTCACCGAGGATGGATTCGCATTCGTCATTGTCGATCGGGTGAAGTTGGGTGGCAATGTCGCGCCACCCGATCGAGTCGCACAGTCGTTGGAAATCGCGTTCGAACACGCAGATAGTCATGGCAGGCACTGCGCGATCATCTTGAGCGAAGCTGCCGAAGCAAGTTCCATTTTTCAAAGCTCACCAGCAACCGTTGAATCAAGTGAGCAGCAAAGCATCGATGGAACAAACTATCGCGTTCATCGATTTTCCGCTGAACTTCGGTGTGAGCACTGCAAGATCGATTACCCAGCCAGCGAGCCAAGGCTCTTTAGCTTTAATAATCCGATTGGAGCATGCGAAACATGCGAGGGATTTGGTGAGACGATTTCCATCGACATGGCAAAGGTCGTACCAGACAAATCCCTGAGCGTGCGTGACGGGGCTATTGCCGTTTGGCGAACCCCTGCCTATTCGCATGAATTGGAGGAACTGCTGGCGATTGCGGCTCAATACTCGATTCCCGTGGATGTTCCTGTCTCGAAGATCAAAGACAAGCACTGGAAGCTGATCCTGGAGGGAGTGCCAGAAAAAAACTTCGGTGGACTCAATGGATTCTTTGCGTGGTTGGAACGCAAGAAATACAAAATGCATATTCGGGCCTTTCTGGCTCGATGGCGCACCTATTTAACGTGCTCAACTTGTGGTGGCCAACGACTTAATCGCGGGGCGCTCGCGTATCGTGTGGGAGGTAAAACATTTGCCGATCTTTGCGATTTGACGATCGACGAGTTAGGAGCCGTTGTTTCGAATTTAGCACCCAACAGGCCAAAGGGTTTTGCGCAAAAGGTTGAGAGCGAAAATCCAAAAACGAACGGATCGTTCGCGTTGCTGGCCGCCGAGGATAAGTCGCAGTACATGGCATCGGAACCAATGCGCCAGGTCGCTTCTAGGATCGAATACCTTAAATCGGTTGGCTTAGGGTATGTTTGTTTGTCGCGTCCGATGCACACTCTGAGCAGTGGCGAAGCGCAACGAGTGATGATGACGACTTTGCTTGGTTCAAGCCTGGTGGATATGCTTTATGTATTTGATGAACCAACCGTCGGTCTGCATCCGCAGGACACGGAGCGGATGGCAAACGCGATCTTGGGGCTGCGAGATCGCGGAAACACGGTGATCCTAGTGGAACATGAACCGTATCTGATGCGGATCGCAGACCTGGTCATCGAAATAGGTCCACAGGCTGGCGAACTTGGTGGGCAGGTCACATTTCATGGAACACCGTCAGAGCTTCTCAAGAGCAATTGTGAGACGGGTCGCTTTTTGAGTGGCGAACGAACAACGCGGAGACATTTTCGCAGCACAAGCGACCGATGGGTTGAGTTGTACGGCGCGAGTGGTCGCAATCTCCAGAGTGTCGATTTGCGGGTTCCGCTCGGATGCTTGACCGTGATGGCCGGGCCTAGTGGTGCCGGCAAGAGCACGTTGGTCTTAGATACTCTGTGCCCTGCAATCAACCATGCTTTCGGGGACAATTCAACCGAGGCGTTGCCATTCGTTGGGCTCAAAGGTACTGAGCAAATCCTCGGTTGTGTCGCGATCGATCAAAGCCCCATTCAGCGTTCGTCGCGAAGTTGTCCGGCCACGTATGCCAAGGCCATGGATGACATTCGAAAGGTCTTTGCGGAGACACCCGATGCAAAATCGAGACGATTCGGTGCCGGGCACTTCAGTTTCAACAGCGAAATCGGGCGATGTGCGACGTGCGAGGGGCTTGGATATACAACGGTGGACATGCAGTTCTTGGCAGACGTGCAATTGCCTTGCACGGATTGCGATGGCAAAAGATTTCGTTCGGAAGTACTTGAGGTTCGCTATCGCGACCTCAACATCGCCGAGGTCTTAGATATGAGTGTCGCGAAAGCCCAATTGTTCTTTCGCGGTTGTGGAAACGTTCAAAACAAGTTGAAGCCGTTGCTGGATCTTGGGCTAGGTTATCTGCCGTTGGGGCAAAGTCTGGGGTCAATCTCCGCTGGCGAATCGATGAGGCTCAAGCTTGCGAGCTATCTGGAATCGAGGACGGAATCGAACGCATTAGGTAGTTTGATCGTGATGGATGAACCGACGACGGGCTTGCACTTCAGCGATGTGGAGCGACTGATTGTTTGCATCGACATTCTTATCGATGGAGGGAATTCTGTATTGGTCATCGAGCACAATGAGCAAATGATTCAATGTGCGGATCATGTTATCGAGATTGGGCCAGGCCCGGGTGTCCATGGCGGACGCATTGTGAAGACCGTAGAGAACTACTTCATTCCAGCCAACAAGCCTTTGTTGTAACCTACCGATTCCGCGAGTCCGGGGATTGGGTCCTTGCTATCCTTTTCGTATTCAAAGCCAACCAAACCCTGGAACTTGATTTTGAGAAGAGCGGCAAGAATGGATTTCGAGTCGAGGATTCCCCGTCCGGCTTCGATCGGGGTGTTCTTGTCACCCATGGCAGAGATGTCTTTCATGTGCAAATCGTATAGACGCTCTTGACACTTGAGGATCGAATCCGCTGGGTCAACGCCAGCTCGTGCCGTGTGCCCGACATCGATACAAAGACCGATGCGCTTGTCAAATTTTTCGATGGCTCGCATGACGTCGAATGGGGACGGAAAAAAGCCTTTGTCTTCAGGGCCGTGGTTGTGAATCGCGAGTTTGATGTCGAACTCCTTAACCATTTTGTCGAGGATAGGAATCGAGTCGATACTGGGCGAGCAAACGATCGTTGGGACTCCGATGTCGCGAGCGTACTCAAATGCCTTTCGAATGTCCGCCTCCCCGGTCCTCATCGAAACATTTCCTACGCTGAGTGGAATCAGGCCAGCGTCGCGGAACATCTTCGCGCGTTCCTTGCGTTCCTCGGTCGTGTGGGAGAGGTCGATATGGTTTTTGACATTTTTGATCGAGACGTAGTTAAGCCCGACCTTTTTCACCCCTTTGATGGCCTCTTCAATGGGTAAATCTCGCAGAGAATACGTTGCTACGCCGACTTTCAATCCCAACCAAGGATCGGCGGCATCGGTTGTGGTCGATGGGGAGGAGGCGAACAAACGCGAGGGGATCGTAGGAATCATGGCCGCGATTGTGCCAACATGGATCAAGCGACGTCGTGAAATGGAGTGCATTGTTTGGATTCCTGGAAATGCATGGGAGGGATGACGTTCGTACGTTGAGTCAATTCTAGCCGCATCCATGCTCCAATCCCACCCAGGGCCAAGCGTTATTCGATGGAAAACGCTACGTGGACGGCATATAGAATGTGCCTAAGCACAACGGGTTGTGTCTTCGAGCGAAACAAACTGACAGCCGTTGGGCGATAGCCCCGGTTCTCGACGAATGTCGAGCAATTAGAAAACCGGGGCTAGCGCCCAACGGCTAATTGGGTTGAAAAACATAGGCGGATGTGCCTACTACTTTGACTTTTGTCGGCTGTATCCCGATGAACGTCGCGGAAACGTAGAGCCACGCCATGAAGTCAGGGCAGTCGATTGTTAAGGTGAGCGTACTTTCGCCGAGCGAAAGGGGACAAGCTGGGCTTGCCGTCTGCTAGCGATAACCCTTCGTGCTGAAACTCACAAAACTGGTCTCCACTTCTTGTTCAAAACTTGTTATAGACCAATGCGTTCGTTCGTTCGTGCGTGATTTGACGTAACGGACGGTAGCAGTCCATAGCAGTCCATTGCAATCCTTGAGATCCCACGAATGAGAAATCCTTTTTCAGCACAATCGAAAATAAATTCTATCAAGGCACTTTTGAATTCGGTCTCGGAACCGCTCAATCTAAATGTTTCGGTGCGACTCTGGAATGGCGAAGTGGTTCCACTCGGGCCCGAAGCAGATGGACGCTATACAATCGGGCTTTCTGGACCAGGCGTGATCGGCTCGTTGATGCGGATGCCGACCTTGGAAACCTTGGTTCGCCTCTATGCAACCGGGCATATCGAATTTGATGGAGGCGACCTGATCGAATTTTCGGAAGCGCTGAAAACTCGGCAGTCGAATCGCGAACGGTTAAAGCAGGTCAGCAAAACAATGCTTGCCAAGCGAACGCTTCCGTTCCTGTTTGCCAAAACCGATTCAGCGGAACTTAGCGAAGGATTTCGCGATGATATGGTCGGCCGAGATGAGTCGAAACGCAAAAATAGCGACTACATTCAGTTTCATTACGACGTCGGAAATGAGTTTTACAAGTTGTTTCTCGGCTCGGAGATGATGTACACCTGTGCCTACTTCCGCGATTGGTCTAATTCGCTTGATCAAGCTCAGCATGACAAGCTAGAAATGATTTGCCGTAAACTGCGGCTTGAACCAGGTGACCGGATGCTTGATATCGGTTGTGGATGGGGCGGACTGATCTGCTATGCGGCCCAGCACTTTGGCGTCAAAGCACATGGCATTACATTGTCTCAGCAACAATATGAATACACCAAGGAAAAGATCGAACGGCTCGGGCTCACCGACCAAGTAACCGTCGAGATATGTGACTACGCAGACCACCAAGGATCGTACGACAAGATCTCCAGCATTGGCATGTCCGAACACATCGGAGTCGCAAACTACCCTCGCTATTTTGGAAAAATCAATTCCATGCTTCGCGATCGTGGCGTCATGCTCAATCACGCCATCGCGCGAAGTGCGAAAACGTCCAAGCGTTTTTCGACTCGCATCCGGCCGGAACGCAAATTCTTGTTGAAGTATATCTTTCCAGGTTCGGAATTGATCCCAGTTGGCATGACCACGGACTTCATGGAGCAGAATGGGTTTGAAGTGCACGATGTGGAATCTTGGCGAGAGCACTATGCGCTGACGACTCGGTTCTGGTGCAAGAATTTATCGGCAAATCGAGAACGAGCGATCGAATTGGTGGGTCCCGAGCGGTATCGATTGTGGGTTGCCTATCTGGCCGGAGCATCGGGTGGTTTCACGGCTGGTTCGATCAAAATTTACCAAGTGGTCGCAAGCAAGAAGGGTGCCAAGGGAGTGTCCGGCATGCCCCCCACGCGAGCTCATCTCTATCGGGCTGCATAGCTAGGAATACAGTTGTATCGCCTTGACAATCGCGTCCATGTCGTTTGGAACCGCGATGGCTCGGTTTGCAAATGAGGCGCGCGAAACACCTCGACTGCCGAGTACGTCATTGAATTCGTCCTGGTCGGTTGTATGGTAAGCAATGGTGGCCGTTGGGTCTTTGAGTTGGTGACCTGTCAAGATACAGACGACGCGGTCGTCCATTCCGATGACCCCTTGCTGCCTTAGCAATTTAGCGCCCGCGACGCTGGCGGCGCTGGCTGGTTCGCAACCGATTCCGCCTGCGCCCACTTGGGCTTTCGCATCGAGAATCTCCTGGTCAGAAACCTTGCGAACAACTCCATCGCAGACGTCCAATGCTCGCAGACATTTCTTTAGATTCACGGGTCGATTGATCTCGATGGCGCTTGCAATGGTGTCAGCCTTTACGTTGCCTTTATCCAATTCATCGTAGTACCAGCAAGCGATCTCCATGCGTGGACGGCCGCGGAGCCATCGAAGATTGCGGTGGTTGTAAACTACGTCCAGCGTATCTGCTCCGGCTGCGTTGATGACCGCCAATCGAGGCACGCGATCGATCATGCCCAGTTCCTTGAGTTCCATGAAGGCTTTACCAAACGCGCTACTATTGCCCAAGTTTCCGCCGGGCACGACCACCCAGTCCGGCACTTGCCATTGCAGTGCTTCGAGAACTCGGTACATGACCGTCTTTTGGCCTTCGAGTCGAAACGGATTGATACTGTTGACGAGGTAAATGCCCAGTTCTTTCGAAACTTCCTTGACCCGCGCCATCGCGTCATCAAAGTCGCCCGAGATTTGAACGGTCAAAGCCCCGTATTCGAGCGCTTGAGATAGCTTACCGTAGGATATTTTGCCTGATCCAATAAAGATGACGGCTTTCATCAACTGCGTAACCGCGCAGTACATAGCCAAGGAAGCGCTCGTGTTGCCAGTCGAAGCACAGGCGGCCCGCTTGGCACCCACCATGTGAGCGTGCGTAAAGGCAGCGCACATGCCGTTGTCTTTGAATGAACCAGATGGATTCATCCCTTCGTATTGCAAATAGAGTTGGCCAGGACGAATTCCAACATATTTCGCAACCGAGTTGGCCTGTTGCAGCAGCGTTTGGCCTTCACCGACGGTAATAACGCGTTCTTGCGGTGCGAAGGGGAGCAGTTCGTGAAAACGCCAAACACCGCTAAATCGAAGTGGTTCGTGTCGGCGCGTCCACATTTGTTGAAAATCGCTCAATCGTTTTGGGACTTTGATGCGATCCCAATTGTAGGCAATATCCAGCAAATCACCGCATCTCCCGCAAGACACTAGCACTTGTTCAATACCGTAGGTTGCACCGCAGTCCACATTCAGACAACGCTGATAGGCAAGATCCGACTTGACGTCAGTTTCGGCGGGCGAGAGTAAGGTTGCCATATTAAATTGGGGCCGGAGTGGGTTGGTTGCGGTTTGCATCACAAGTCTTGGATGAATTCGACTTATTGATATTGCCAAGCGTCGTCAATTTCGGAATATTCGGCACGGTCCTTCAAGTCGGATATTCTGCCGGAATTATCCAGGCGGTATAGTTTACCCCGTGTTTTAAGAAATCGGAAACACCAAGCAGAAAAGTCTTATGGAAGTATTCACTCAATGACGGAAGTTAACCAAGGTATCGCCCAGACAACGCGGGTTCCGGCAAGTCGCTTTTTCGTTTTTGCTCTGTTAGCTGTCGCAGGAACGGCCGCCGATTTGCTATCTAAGCAGTGGGTGTTCGCTTGGCGCGGGCTTCCTCAGGAGTTGCCGGAACCATGGTGGTTGGTGGAACCGTACATCGGAATCGAAACCGCAGTGAATCAAGGAGCTTTGTTCGGACTCGGTCAAGGGAAAGGTTGGCTGTTCGCAATCTTGTCCATCGTTGCATCGATCGGGATCTGCATTTGGCTGTTTGTTTTTAAGGCATCCATGTCGAGATGGCTGACGGTTGCGATGGGGTTGGTGATGGGCGGAATTTTTGGAAACCTCTACGATCGATTGGCGATTCCAAACATGCCGGCCGAATTTCGGGGCGGCGTTCGAGACTGGATCCTGTTCAAGTACCAAGATTACGTTTGGCCGAACTTCAACATTGCGGACTCCCTGCTGGTCGTAGGCGCGATCATGTTGGCCATCCATTCGGTGTTTCTACAAGCCAAAGAACCATCGCAAGTGGAACGTTCTTAGAAGAAATAGAAAAAGGGGTCAGAGGAAGAGAAAAAGGGGGCAGGGTGCTGCGTCCCCTTATTGCCGGTCCTGCAGAGTAAAACGATTGTCGCTCAATCGTTTGGTACTGCGAGTCCGCCTAACGTAGCCAGCGCCCGAACGATCTGGGGCGAGTCTACCAATCAATGCCAGGCCGAAGCGATTGAGGACAATCTCTCTACTCTGTTTATTTCATTTCTTTTAGTGCTTCTTTTAAAGCTGCGGAAATGATCTTACTCATATCTTCACTCAATTCATCCGCAAAGTCATTGGGAATATCTCCATTTTCCCAGTTCTTCTCGAATTTCTTGTTGTAGTTTGTAAAGGCTCTTTCAAGGTGATACTTGACGATATCCTGAGCATCTTCTAAGTCTACTCTCACGGCGGCCTTAAATTTTACTTTAAGCTTCGGATCGGCTTGTCGTGATGCTTTTTTGGCCGCTAAGGCCTCTCGGGCCAACTTTAAAACCGCTAGATGTCTGGGCACAGTCAACACTCTTTCTTGAATAGCGTTTTTGCGATTAATCAGATTAAAGAAAAGATGTCAGGCATCTCTTAAAATGCGGACGAATTGTATCCATTCTTCACTCTAGAGCAAGCTGCGAAATCATCGGATTTAGATTTTTGGCTGCTCGACTGGACCGGCAGGCAGATACGCCGAGACGACAAGAAGGGTCGCATTCCGGCTGAGTTGGCTCCGGTCATGGAGCGAATTGGCTTGTCAGGTGAGTTATAGCCATTCTTTCGCTAGCGAGCTGTAAGGAACACATGTTGGTTGATACCGACGAAGGTGTTTCATTGCCATTTGAGTTCGATGCCGTCGAAGATCGGGTTAGCGTACCAGACTGGCACGCGACAATGCTACACTTGTAGGGGCTCGAACATAACCAATTGTTTGTACTCGGCAACGGACTCAAAGAAAAACTGTCCGGAGTCGTTGAAACACAAGTCGTAAAGGAGATTCCGAAATGAAATTTAACAACACCCGACAAGCAAGCTTTCGATTGCATATGAACACGATTTTCGCTGTAACATTTTTATTGTCTGCAGTTTACTCGACAATCGCTTTCAACGCGGTGGTCTTTGCGGCGGAGCCAACCACAGCAGTTCAAAACGAAGATAACGCGATTCTTCCAAAAGGCAGCGTGCCCGAGCTGATCTATACACGAAAAGCGAAACTCAATAGCGGTTTGACAGAAGGCCCCGCGGTCGCTGCCGATGGCAGTATCTACTTTACGGACATGCCTTTTGGCACTGACAACGGCATGATTCTTCGGTTTGATCCAAAGACCAACCAAACGACAGTCTTTACCGAAAACTCGGGTAAATCGAACGGATTGGCATTCTTGCGTGATGGTTCAGCAGTCTCTTGCGATGGAGCGGATGGCGGTGGCCGACGACTTGTGCGATGGAACTTAAAAACAGGAGAAGGTACGACTCTCGCGGATCGCTTCCAAGATAAGCGCTTTAATTCGCCAAACGATTTGTCCGTCGATCTGAAAGGTCGTATTTATTTCACAGACCCTCGCTATGGTGGTTCTGAGCCGCGAGAACTGGAGCGAGAAGCCGTCTATCGGCTCGACACCGATGGCACCCTGATAGAGATTACTGGCGATGTTGAGAAGCCGAACGGAATTGTGTTGAGCCCAGATCAGAAAACGCTTTACGTTGGCGACCATAACAACGGTGGAAATCGTTTGAAACCAGATGATCCGGAACCGAAACGCGGAGCGATGAAGATCTATGCATTCCCTTTGGATGCTGATGGCTTGGTGAACGGTCAACGCAGAACGTTGGTCGATTTCGGTTCGGAAAATGGCTGCGACGGAATGACTGTTGATTCAGCCGGAAATGTCTATGCGTCATGTCGCAGTTTGGCGAGGCCGGGTATCAAGGTTGTGGACCCTGTAGGCAAAGAATTAGCGTTTGTCGAAACAGGGGCAAAGAATCAAAAAGGATTGTTTGATGAATGGAAGGGAATTCCGAGCAACGTCGAATTTGGAATCGGTGATGACGCACACTCACTGTATATTACGGTCGATAAATCGCTGTATCGCCTTAAAGTTAAGACGCGAGGATTTCATCCCCACCTAGAATCAAAATGACAAAGTCAACACAGAATATTGGTGATTCCGGCACTATGAATAACGGAACGGACGCTGGTACGACAACAGAGGTTCAACCCGTTACGCGGCTTTCCGATTTATCCGCTCAGCAGTGGAAGTCCGGAATTGCGGCTTGGCTCGGTTGGTTGTTTGACGGACTGGACATGCATCTTTATGTCCTCGTGGCAACTCCATTCGTTGCGGAGTTGCTAGGCGGTGTCAATTTAAAGGATCCCAGTGTTGGTTATTACAGTTCATGGATCCAAGCCGCATTTCTCATTGGCTGGGCTCTCGGCGGTGCCTTTTTTGGGAGGATTGCGGATCGCATGGGGCGCAGTCGCGCGCTGATGTTGACGATCCTCACCTACGCGCTGTTCACGGGGTTATCATTCTTCGCCCAAACGTGGTGGCAATTGCTGATCTTTCGTTTTCTGGCTGCTCTCGGCATCGGAGGCGAATGGGCCGTGGGCGCTTCCTTATTGTCGGAGACTTGGCCGTCGCGTTGGCGACCATGGATGGCAGCTGTGCTACAAACAGGTGTGAACCTCGGCATTATGTTGGCTGGACTTGCGATTTTTGTGCTCGCGGACTTTCCCCCACGATACGTTTTTCTTGTTGGAATCCTGCCCGCATTGTTGGTTCTATGGATTCGCCGCGCCGTACCTGAGCCCGAAACATGGCATGAGGCTCGGCGTGATCCGTCGTATGTGGAACCAAAGTTTTTGGACTTGTTTCGCGGTCCCCTTCGCCGCACAACGTTTTTGATAACGATTGTTTGCGGGTTGTCGCTCACCGCGCACTGGGCGTTTATGTTCTGGTACCTGCAGCACATTCGAAATCTTCCTGAGTTGATGGAATGGAGCGACGGAGAAAGAAGCCAGATTGTTGGTCGTTTCATCTGGCTTGTAATGTTGACGTCGATCGCCGGGAACTTCCTAGCAGCGGCACTCGCACGCTGGTTGAAATATCGCGTCGCAGTCTCTGGACTTTGTGTCGCTTATTTCTTCGCGATGTTTGCGACTTATAGCGTCGCCCGTGACCATAACAGCTTGTGGTACGGCCTTTTCGCGATCGGATTGTGCCAAGGAGTTTTTGCGATTTTCACGATGTACTTGCCACCATTGTTTCCAACTCTACTACGCACTACCGGCGCCGGATTTTGCTACAATATTGGCCGAATTGCCGCGGGCTTGGGAACCGTTTTCTTTGGACTGTTTTCAAAGGTCGGCGATTATCGCTTGGCATTGTTCTACGCTGGGTTCCTGTTCCTCCCTGCAGCAGCATTCGCTTGGTTGCTACCTGAGCCGCCGGATGGACTTGATGGCGAAGCTCCCGCGGATCTAACGCTGACTGATTAAAAGAAAAACTGGCTATGATTCAAGATCCAAAACTCGCTTCGTCAGTTGCTGAACAGTCGGACTGGCTCTTCACCGCCGACGATCATTGGGCTCAAGTACCGTCAGGCTGGACTTGGCAAGAAGTCACGGCTGTCGCCATTGACTCCAAGGACCGCGTATTTGTATTTAATCGCGGTGATCATCCAGTCATGGTGTTCAACCGAGATGGTTCGTATTTGGACTCGTGGGGTGAAGGTGTTTTTACAAGTCCCCATGGCATTACGATCGGTCCGGATGATTGCGTTTACTGCACTGATCATTTCGATCACACCGTGCGAAAGTTCACGCCCGAAGGTCGCCTGCTGATGACACTTGGCACTAGTGGTAAGCCCTCAGATTCAGGTGCGACAAGCATTGACTTCCGCACGATCCAACGCGCGGCGCCGCCATTTTATTTCCCAACCAATGTCGCGATCGGATCCGGCGGAGAAATCTTTGTTACGGATGGTTACGGGAACGCTCGAGTTCACAAGTTCGCGCCCGACGGAAAACTGTTACTATCGTGGGGTGCTCCAGGCGGTGATCAGGGACAGTTTCGAATCCCGCATGGAATTGCCATCGATCAACGTGGAGTACTTTTCGTGGCCGATCGTGAAAACAGTCGCATTCAGTTGTTCACAGAAGGGGGCGAGTTTGTTGAACAATGGACCGATGTCGCTCGCCCACAACAGATCTCTTTTGATAGTCAAGGCAATGTTTACGTTGCCGAGTTGGGCTACAAAGCAGCGATGTGGCCAGGCATCTCGCCACCCTCGGACAATGCTACGGGCGGTAGAGTCAGTGTGTTCGCCCCAGACGGCAGATTGCTTGCGAGATGGGGCGGCGGAATGAACCCAACATCACTCGGCGATTTCTACGCGCCACATGACATTCGAATTGATTCGCATGGTGACGTTTATGTTTCTGAAGTCAATTTTTCAGCCGGCGGAAATCGTGGCCTCATTTCACTTGATTGTCATTGCCTACAGAAATTCACTCGCCAGAAAAGCGTACCGAAATCGTAGCTGTTTTGGAGTTATCTCCTCACTCGTCCGGTTTCTAGCGAATTCAGTTACCTCAAATCGAATAGGGAAGATCATATGAAGGCGTGGAGATTTTATGGATTCGGTGATTTTCGGTTGGATGAGATACCGGTCCCAGCAATCCAGCCACGTCACGTCTTGGTCGAACCACTTTGCGTGCAGCCGAGTGTTACCGAAGCTCAGCTCGCATTCGGAATTCCCACTCTCGCTTACGATCGCGTCAAGCGTCGCTTGGAAACAGAGGCGCCAATACAGTTATTCGGCCATGAGTTCTGTGCAAGGATTATTGAAGTCGGTCCCGGCGTTAGCGGTTTTCATATCGGTGATCGCATAGCTGCCAGAGCTAAATTGCCTTGTGAAAAATGTCCGTTGTGTCTTTCTGAAAGAAGTTACTTGTGTCGCAAAGGGCCGGTGATCGGGTTTGACCAACCCGGTTGCTTCAGTGAAATAGCGCTTTTGCCAGAAATTGCATTGGTCCGCGTCGATGACTGTATCTCTGATAGCGAAGGGGCTTGTTTGCAATCCCTGAGCGATAGTGTCGCAGCAGTTGAAACTGCTGATATTCGGATGGGAGATTCTGTCGTAATTTTTGGTCAAGGAAGCATGGGGCTGGAGTGTTTGCAGATCGCTCGAATAAGTGGCGCTGGTAGAATCATCACCGTCGATGTCCGCGAAGAATCGTGCCGAATCTCGAAAGTTTTGGGAGCAGATTATGCACTGAATGGTCTTCAATGCGATGTCGTTGCCACTATACGCGACCTGACCGAAGGCAACGGTGCAGACGTTGTCTTTGAATGCGCCGGAGGAAGTCCAAAGCAGGGTATGGCCGGTACGAAAACTGTTCGACAAGCTATAGATGCCGTCCGTTCCGGAGGTAAGATCATCGGCGTTTCCTGGTTCGGTGCACCGCTGGAATTGGACATCGATCTCCTGCGAGAAAGAAGCTTGCGGTACTTGTTTCCCGACATCAGCACGAAAGCTCATCTCGAACACACGGTGCGGTTGGTGGCTTCTGGTCGAGTCGAAATGAAGTCCACCGTTACGCACCAATTGCAGGGCATCGAATCCGTTCCTCAAGCATTCGAGATCACAGCCAATAAAGCTAAGTTCCAGGCTATCAATCCAGCCCAGGTCATCATACGTGTTTGATTGGAGGTCATCGCGGATGAATATTCCACGGAGGTTGGTCGAGCGAAATCAATGGACAGGAAACTCAGGGAGCCTTCGATTATCGCTTGAAAGATGCCGCAACAAGGTCTGGACGGTTAGTTCCGGAGATTGGAGAGCCGGTGTTGCTCCCCACCAGT
>Ga0247837_1000237_pt1 | contig 112865 bp, 103 predicted proteins | sample LaCtaG_2_FD_187115 | JGI IMG/M metagenome (GOLD analysis project Ga0247837, IMG submission 187115) | Freshwater microbial communities from meromictic Lake La Cruz, Castile-La Mancha, Spain - LaCruzMarch2015_14.5m | ecosystem: Environmental > Aquatic > Freshwater > Lake | place: Spain... | reverse complement strand
AAACCCGGTTGAGCTTATAAGGAAGGAAAACGACCTGGGTCGCGCCTATTACAGTGCGAAGTCAGCTGCACTGGACTTGCTAGTGGCACTGTGTGGTGACAAGAACTTATTAGTGGGCTTCATGACGTTCCTAAGCGAAGCACTGCCGGGCGCCAGTCTGCTAGGGAAGGAAGCACTTCTGCTTGCAGTGGGGTCGCTGGCAGACCAACTCCGCGCCCAGCCTGAACTCGCAGTCAGCGTAGAAGCCATGCTCACGCGCTACGTCCTAGCTGACCTTTCCAGTGAGGTGGGCTTTCTGCGAGCCAGGGCCTGCTGGACCTACGGCCAATTCGCGAGTTTCCCTCTGCCGGACTTGGAGCACCAGACTCAGGCCTTCCGCTGCATTTGCCAACTGCTGATAGATCGGGAACTCCCTGTCAAGTTCGAAGCTGCGTTGGCTTTGCCCAAACTGCTCAGTCTCACACGCGCTCGGGAGTTACTGCAGCCTGAAGTCCAGCGTGTACTCGAACTCTACCTGCGACTAATGGACGAAATCGACTCGGAGGACCTGGTGGATGCACTGGAAGCCTTAGTGGAGCACTTCAGTGAGGCAGTGCAGCCCTACGCCGTATCCCTGGCGCAGAAACTCAGTGACGCTTTCCTACGGCTCGCAGGCAGCACCGCCAAAGACGACGAAGGCGACTCAGCCATGGCTGCAGTGTCCGTGCTGAACATCGAAGCCAAGCTGCTGGAGCTGGTGCAGAGCAGTCAGCCCGTTCTGCTGCAACTCAGTCACGTCCTGCTGCCTCTCCTGGAACTCACGCTCAGCTACCGTGGATGCGAGTTCTTTGAAGAGGGCCTCAACCTGCTGACTTGCTTACTGTACTACGCGGAGCCGGAGTCTTTGTCTCATTTGTGGCCGCTGTACTCGCAACTGCTTGTAGCGGTGGCTGGAGGGAATGCAGAGCCCTATGCACTTGACCACCTGGATGAGGTTTTCTCCGCTCTCGCGAACTTCATATCGAAGTATCAGTCGCTGTTTCTGCAGCAAGGAGTCAGTAACATTGTGAAGCTGGTGCCGTACCTGCTGCAGTTGGAGGACTCGAGTCTCAGCCAGCATCGACTTGCGGTCAAGCTGCTCATCTGCCTGCTTGAGAACTTCAAAGGGGCGCTGGAGTCGGAATTGCCGTTCGTGATGGAGACAGCTCGGAATCTGAGTTTCTCAGAAGAGAAGACGGTGAGGCTGCTGGGAGTGCAGTTGCTGGCTATGAGTTGTTGGTACAATCCTGGATCTGCACTGAGACACTTAGGAGACCACGCAGAAGCAGCGCTGGGGCAGTGGCTGAAACACGTGCCCTGCTTCGTCTCAGAGAACGGCAAGCGCCACATGGCCTTCGGACTGCTAGCTCTGCTCCTTTCCCTCGGCCTGCTGCAAGACGTGGCCAGCCCGCAACTCTCCTTCCTCCTCAAACTAATCCTGCAGCTGCTCAAAGACCTGAAAGAGATGCAGGGCGAGGAAGAGCCCCGCCACACTTCCGACCCACTCAAGCCCGAAGCGCTCTATGCACAAATGCTGGAAAACCTGCGCTCTCGCGCTCTCAACGTCAAGCGCGAGGAAGAGCCGGAGTGGAACCCTGCAGATGAAGACCTTTACGACTCGCCGCTTGATGGAGTGGACGAGCTGGCGATACTTAGAAACGCTTTGGACTGTAAGGCTTACGCAGTGATACAAGCCAAGCGACCCAACGTGCACTCACAGCTGCTGGAGGGACTTTCTCAAGGAGAGCGGGCGGCTCTTACAGAGTTGCTAAGTAGCTAGTCCGGCATGGAGGAGTTCCAGGCTGTCCTTGCCGAACCCTTGGAAGCTTCCTATCAGGTCACAAAGATCAATCGCAAGAACAAGAGACAAACCAGAGTGCTCGCCATCACAGTCAAGGCTCTCTACAATTGCCAAGGAGCCACTGTCAAGCGGCGTATCTCCTTGTCACTTGTAACCGGCGTGGTGCTGAACGGATCCAGCGCAGACGAGTTCATCGTGCAGATCCCGAGCGAGTACGGCTATCGATTCCTAAGCCCGGACAGAGATGTAATTGTTGCTAAACTGCGCTGGTTAAAGACGAGAAATGCGCTGCAGCCAAACACTTTCACTACGTGGACTGCACTAGGTGGCAACTTCGCTTCTTACTGCGTGCCCCGGTTTTCAGGGTCTGCGCCACCTGAGCCTCAGCGAGCAGATGTAGCCAAGTCTCCACAGTTCTTCAATGAGCCTGTGCTTCCAGTCCCAGAGAACTCGCTCCTACTTGGACAGAGCGTTAGGCGGGAAGTACGGCTCATCAAGCAGGACCCTCGCATATCCTTTGTGCAGACCTGCTATCGCATAGAAGAGCCAGTGTCTAGGGATTTCTTTCACAAAGTGGATGATGCTGCCTTGGTACTCATCAACAACGTGACTATTGAAGGTAGCCACATCATTGTGTATAGTGAGTACTGCGACTTGGGAGATCTGAGCTTCCTGCTGGCGCTACTCCCTGGAGGCCTCAGTCCAAGTCTCATCAACTACATTGCAGGCCAAATCGGAATGGGGCTTAAAGCACTGCATCAGAACGGACAAGTCTTCCGAGAACTGCGTCCCTCCAAGGTTCTCTTCACAGCTCAAGCAGACGTCAAACTGAACTACTCTGGCCTGGACACTAATCAACTTCAACTACCGAACCGATACCCTGAGTACCTCCTTTCTGAAGACTACGACTTCGAAGCGGACTGGTGGACTTTGGCGGTACTGGTCTACGAAATGCTACATGGAAGTGTGCCAGACAGTGCTCTACTGGGTCAAACAGGCCAGGCCAAAGCAGAAGTATTCACCCTCCTGCACGAGAAACTCTCCCTGAACTCTATAGGAGACCTCGCAGACTGCTTCACTGTCTCTCCCGACCACACTAACGAAGCCCGTCGCGAACTCAAAAACTGTATGAAGCAGAGTCCAGTGCGAAATCGCGCTATACGGCGAGGTTAAAGCCTCCTCCAGTGAAGCGTTGCGGGGGCAGTTGCCGCTGAATGGCAGGCTTGTCGCGTCCTTCCGACCGCGCCAACTGCTCGCGGACCAGCTGTTCCTTCTTCTTGAGAGCGTAATAGTTCTGCTTGACATCAGACAGCTCCCTAGTGAGCCGGTCGATTTCATACTTGTACTCACTGACCTGCGCCCGGTACAGGGCCAGTTCCTGCTCCATGTTGCGCATCTGTCTGTTTTTCTCTTGCAGAGTCTTCTGGTACATTGCCAGCTGTTCCTGACTTTCAGGGCCGGGCTGGCGGGCGAGCGCCTTCTTCAGGTCTTCGTAGCGACTTTCCAGGTCTTCAAGTTGCCCCTGGCGAGTAGTCACGTCGTCCTTCTTGCTGATCAAGCGGCGCTGCAGAGTGTGGATTTTCGTGATGAGTTCGTACAGTTCCGGGTCTGTGCCTTCGAGTTTCCGCCAACGATGCACGTTCATGGGGTTTTCCATTTCCTCACTCAGTGCCTTCACCTTGATTTTCTCCTCCAGCACTTCCTTCTCGAGCTGCTGGCGCTCTTTGCGCAGGTTCACAACACTGTCTGCAAGCCGAGTCACGTTCTTTACTTCGCTCTTCAGCATGATGATGCTCGACTTCAGTGCAGCTATGTCCGCGAGCCGTTCATTGTACTGCGTTTCTCCCTTCTTGAGTGTGGAGGTGTAGATCTTGATTTTCTCATACAGCAAGTCCAGCTCATCATTCCTCCTGATGAGCTGCGTGCCCAGTATGTCTCGCTCGTTAGTGACCAGCTCCAAGTCCTTTTCCAGCTTCAAGCGTTCCTGCTCGACCTCAGTGATGATGTACTTGAGACGTTGTATATCTTTCTCACTTTCACGATTGCTGCTTTCCAGCTTTACAGCCTTCGTTTCCAGCTTCTCCACTGCTACCTTCAGCTCTTCATCGTTAGCAGTCAGTTCACTGTCTCGCTTCTTTTCCTTGATCAGCTCGTTGTCTTTTATCACGATGTCTTCCCGTAACTGGTCGATTTGGTGCTGCATGATTTTCTTCTTTTTCTCCAGCTCCTGGATTTCTTGTCGGCTTTCGATCAGGTTTTTGGAGTACAAGTTGCGGTCTTCGCGAACAGCGTCGAAGAGGTTTTTCTGTTGCTTGAGCTTGGCCTCGGCCTCAATGTTCTTCTTCTGCAGTTCCACAATTAGTGTGTTGCTTAGCTTCACTTCCTCCAGACACTGGTTGTACTTCGCATAGGCTTGCGACTTCTCGCGGTTGTAGCGTTCCTTCTCACGATTTAGCTGCTCCTGCACGAGAGCCAGTTTGGCGGCTTCCTTCTTGTACCCGTCGATTTCGTTTTTCAACTTCTTTGCGTCGTTGGACTGCATCGTGATTTGTCCGTCTTGCACTCTGGTGTTTTCATCAATGCGCATGACGTTCTTCATGAGTACATCCCGCTCCCGCTTAAGGCTTTCAATCATGCTGTTGTCTGCTTCGTTCTGCTTGTGCAGTAGGTCTACTTCCTGCTGCAGACTGCTGGCTGCGTGGCGAGCCTCTTCTCGCAGCTGCTCCGCCATCCTCCGCTCTGCCTCGCAGTCTCGAAGTTCTGCTTCTCTGCCCTGCTTTAAGTTCGTGTACTCCTCAATTTTGCCTGCAAGTCGGTCCATTTCCTCTTCTATCCTCAGGTTTTCCTCCCTGATATCGTCAGTTTCCTTAGTGGCGGCTGCTGTCTTTTTCTTATGGTCCTCCAAGTCTGCCAGCATGTCGTCCTGCTTCTTCTGGTTTCCCTCATTAGTGACCTTCTCATTGAATTGCTGCTGCTCGAGTTCTCCCCGCTCCTTGAGTGTTTTACCCCTCTCAGCCAACACAGTCTGCAGACGTTCTTGTCTCTCCTTCAACTGCTGATTCAGTGCTTCGAACCGCTTCTTTTCGTCTTCCAATTCCTTTTCGATAGTTTTCTTAGTGGCATCGTCCTTCTCCGATTGAGACTTCAGGCTTGCCAGTTCCTCCCGCAGCCGCCTCGCCTCTCCCTCATTATCCATCCTTGCCTTCTCTATGCGGTCCAAAGTCTCACGCAGGGAAGTGTTTTCCTGGGTGCTCGCAGTCTGCAGCTCGTTGAACTGGTTCACCTCCCGCAGCAGTTCTTCCTTGGCGCGCAGTAATTCATTCACTGCACTGTCGTTCCCTATCGCGAGGCCGGAGTTGCGGTCCACTAGTTGAGTCAGGTTCTCGATTTCCTCCTTCAGCTTGCGGATTTTGTCCTTGCTTTGCGCTTCCTTTTTCTTGAACTCCTCGACCATCTGGTAGGCGTTGCTCAGCGTCTGCCGCAGACTTTTGATCTGAGAGTTGTCTTCCGAGCTCATACGAAGGGCGTTCTGCACCTTGATGGTGCTGTCTGCTATGCTGTTGTTCAGGTCGCGGCAGGCCTTGATCAGTTTCTTTTCATTTTCATGAGAAAGTTTGAGCGCTCGAAGCAGTTTCTCGTACTCCATGCGGAACTGCTCCAACTGCCGGTCCCCGCCCATCTCTGCCAGCACTGCTTGGAAGTCCGCCTCTAACTGCCGGTACGCAGGCGACTCGAACTCCTCCTCAGTCGTCATATTATGTATAGTGGCCTGCAGCAGGACCTATCAGTTCTGTCTGAGCTAACGCTAGTCGAGGACAGTAGCCAGTTGCAGTGGTCGTCCCAGTTCCTTGGCACATCGCTCTGGCCTGCCTGGAATGCAGAACGTCTGTAACTTATGCTTTGCACAAAGGCAGTTGCACTGTGAGTAGATCTGGAGTTCAGTTCCACTAGAACTAAACTAAGTCTGGCGAGAGCACTTCAAGGTAGTGCCGGGTCGGTAGGAGCTACTGGCGCTTTCCCTGGTAAACAGAGGGAAGAGTTCTATGTGCGGCCATAAGTAATTTGAATGTCCATGGATAAGGAAGGCCAAGAGGTCCCGCAGCCGCAAGACTTGACGGTCTTCGTTCAGAACCTGCTCGGGCAAATGCAGAGTCGCTTCCAGCAGATGTCTGATTCCATCATCGGCCGTATCGACGAAATGGGCGCCCGCATAGACGACCTTGAGCACTCCATCAGTACTTGCTAAGCAGATGAACTTATGGACGAGGCTGGCGTGGAGGAAAGCGACCCCAAGGAGTCCTAGTAACTAGTCCTAGTCCCAGCTCTGCAGAGTCGGTCGCAGACTATAATGGCAGAGCAGCAGACAGGAGAGGGGCTACGGTCAGAGAACAGCGGTCCAATGGTCGTAGAAGCTGTGCCTACGAGGGTGCTGGGCACTACCTTTCACATGGACAGACGCTATCGCATCATTGACCCTGTGGGCAGTGGTGCTTACGGAGTGGTTGTCTCTGCAGAGGACACGGTGACTGGCCGACAAGTGGCTATCAAGAAGATAGAAAAGGGCCTGGACCACCCCACACTCGCCAAACGCACACTGCGAGAACTCAAGATCTTGCGCCTCATTCAACACGATAACATTATCCCTATCATTACCATCCAACTCCCTCGCTCCCGTGAGGACTTTGACGGTATCTACGTCGTCTCTGAACTAATGGAGTCTGACCTGACCTCCATTATCAAGTCCAAGCAAGCACTGGGCGACGAGCATTGCCAATTCTTCGTCTACCAAATCTTACGAGGACTGAAATTCCTGCACGGGTCCGGAGTGCTGCACAGAGACCTGAAGCCTAGAAACCTGCTAGTCAACTCGAATTGCGACCTTAAGATATGCGATTTTGGCCTGGCAAGGGTGGATTTGCCAGGCACCAAGGTAAAAGCTGCACTTATGACGGACTACGTAGCGACTCGCTGGTACCGTCCTCCAGAGGCTTTGCTGCTTTACAAGAAGTACACAAAGGCGATGGACATCTGGTCAGTGGGCTGCATCTTGGGAGAACTACTGCTTCGCAAGCCTATTCTGCCTGGTAAAGACACGGAAAACCAACTGGAACTGATCTTCAACTTGCTGGGTACGCCCGAGGATGAGGACGTTGCCGCAATTCCCAATACTCGATCCAGGAGACTGGTAGAGCGCTTGCCACGCAAGGCGCCCAAGGACTTCCGAGTCATCTTCAAAGGCGCCAATCCGCAGGGTCTGGACCTGCTGAAGAAGCTGCTGCAGTTCAACCCCGCCAAGCGTCTCAGCGTGGAAGAAGCCCTCAGTCACCCGTACCTGTCCAGGTACCACTTCGAGGCTGACGAGCACGCAGGCAAGCCTTTGTCCGCCTTCGACTTCCTTTTCGAGAACGAAATCCTGAGTGTGGCAGCCACCAAAAACCTGATCTTCGAAGAAATCCTGCTGTACCACTTCCCAGCCAAGCTGACTGAGTACGAAACCAGCAAGAACGCCTTTGACACGAGACCGCCCCCAGTCGTGGCGAGGCAGGAAAGCGATAGTGAGGGAGACGAGGAGTTAGGATAGGACTTGCACAGGCTTCTAGGCTGCCGCCTTGCTCTTGCGGCGTGAGGTTGTCGGTCGGAAAGGAAGTCCACCCTTTTGCGACTGTTATTGAGATGCGGATTTTCTGTATAAAGCTCGCACATGGGCTGCTGCAACTCCGCACGCTTCGAAGCAGCGGAAGTCGAGGTGGCACTGGGCGAGGAGCCCCTGCGCAAGACCCCAGAGCGCGGGCCTGAAGACTTCGCCGACGTAAGTTTGAACTCCCACTCAGACTCCTCAGCCAGCCAAGAAGACTCACACCCTGTCTTTATGATGAACTCTGCACTGGCTCCTTCCACACTCACCAAAGAACGCAGTTTCACTGTCAGTGGCGCTGCTGCAGCCTTAGGCGCTCATCTCATGTTCACAGGCACGAAACTCCACACTCGATCTATCAGCTACTCAGCAGGACAAACCGGGTTTCTGGAGCGCAGTACGAAGACTAGTGGTCTGGGCGCTTAGAGGTGTGACACTAGGGCTAGTCCTGCTGAAAGCTGCTGTGCAGTGCACCCGCTGAGGCATTCAGTCTGAGCGAGGAGTTGACTCGCGACCTGGTGTCTCTGAGCACTAGCTGTCCTTGCTCGTCCAGAAAGAACATCTTCACCAGGGCTTCGTAGCCTGAAGTCGACCCCATCAGTACCACTGCGTCCCGATAAGGCAGCTCCAGTACGTGTCTGTCGGGGGTCTCTGCGTCACTCACTGTTATCACGAAGGAGATGTGGTCTGTGGCCATTTCCACCAGGAACAGGCGGTCTCCGAGTCTCACGCCTCGCTTGTACACTGCTCGCTTCTGCTTGAGTTGGGGCCGGTCTCTGGACACCGCCCTGGACCTGTGGTCTCTCGTGATGCCTAGTCGATAGGGGAACTCGCAGATATTGTCCAGCAGCTTTTCCGTATCCGCCCGCTCTCCCTCCCACTTGCCCACACGGTAGCAGGGCTGCTTCTCTGTCAGCCGCTTAAGCAGCGCCTGGTTTTCTAGCGTAATTTTGATCAAATCTCGCTTGCGCAGAGACACATTCAAACTGCGTTTCGCATGCGGCAGCGCTTTGGAGCTGGAAGTGTTCATAATGCTGGTCATTTTCCCCAGCAGCATCCGGTTCTCACGCTCAATTTCGATGTAGCGGTCTTCGAGAATCTGTTCCTTCTTCGCTCTGCTCTTAACGACGCCTAGAGACAGTGGAGTGCCTGAGTCAATGTAGGATTTGACAGTGCGCAGTCGTTCATAGTGCATGGCCTGCACGTGGTCTTCCCACTTCCTTTGCAGGAGCTTGTTGCTGGACGGGATGGCGCGGTGCATATTAGCTATGTTAGCAGAAGCGCACGCCGCAGGCCTGCAGACTGCGCCTCAGGACTTGGAACTCGGAGGCGACCAGTGCGCTGGCGGCTTCCAGTGAGGCTTGCACTTCGCCGAGTTCTTGCAGGGCTGGATGCACGAACACGACTTCGGGCTCCTGCTCTCGACCGTACACCCTTCGAAGTGGCACCTTGGCGATAGAGAGAAACGCCAGCTTGCAGACTGGACATGTGTTTTTGGTCTAGGTGAGGCGTACCGTTGCCCAGTGCTGCGCGCAGGCAAAGCACAGCGGGTGTGAGCAGCAGTCCAGCACTCCGAGGAGTTCGATCTGCCCTAGACACACAATGCAGGTCTGAGCGGTCGTCTGGAATCTCGTTCTCATCTATTATTATTGCTCTGTTTGCAAACCATCTCAGAGATGCAGTCCGCCACCAGTCCATACAGCCCAATTTATCCCTCAGAAAATACATTGTCCGGGCACTGCGAACCCAACTTCTGCTAGCTTGCAAAGTGAACATAGGGCGATATACGAATTAATGATCTGCACTAGGGGATATCCATAACTGCAGATATACAGGCTTACTACAGGGCCTGCTGTCTGCCCGCAAACCTATTCACCGAAAGGCTTATTTGCAAAGGATAATGGTGAATTCACCTTTATTTTGCCAAGCCAGCAATATCTATAAGTTGCCTGTATGCCCGAAACAGCCATGTCTACAGCCAGTTTCATACTAGCTCTGCGAAAAACACTCTAGACAATACCAGGCTTCCTACCGATTTCCCAGTATTAGCGAAAGCCAACCATCTACGACTTACATTTAAATAGTGCTGAATGACTGAGCAGTAAAGCAGTGCAGTATCTCTAGTCCATGAGTTGTATGAAGGATTTAACTAGGTGGCGGGAACATAGCAGTCTCTGTCAGCGTCCATCAAGTACCCGTACAGCACCAGGCTCTGCAGGGTACTTTCGAACTCCTTGTCCATTACCTTGGAACGTAGTTCTTTGAACAGGTCAGACTTGCTGATGCCTCCAGCGGGACTGTTCCTGACCTCCATGAGTCGCTTTAGGGTCCGCAGGATGTCTTGCTGGATAGCTGGCATGTGGGCGAACTCATCTCGGTTCTCTGAGACTGGCGCTCGCTCTTTCAGTACTTCGGCTTTTGCAGATGAAGACGATTTCCCACATCGAAGTGCCCAGGACCACACAACCTTCGCCCTGTGCTCCATGACTTCGTCATACCCCTGCACTTCTTCCAACAAGTCCACCATCATCACTGTATTGTCCTGGAACCTGCGCAGGTGACCGATCACACTGACATAGTCCGAGGGCTGGTAGGTTTGGAAGCTGAAGTTCCGCAGCGACTTCTGAACTCCTTTGCTCGAGCGATAAATTACCCCTTTGTAGCCCCCAAATTCGTCCGCAAATGTTAGGTCGTAGCGCTGGCCGCCTTCGCGAATTTCGGAAATGCGGCAAGTCAGCTTGACAGTCTCCATCTTCTGTCCATTCAGGAAGAATTCTTCACCTGTGCCCTGGGCGGCCTGTCTCAGCAGCAGGGTGTTCACTGGGTAGTAGGCGGCAGGGGGTCGCTCGCCCTTGAAGAAGTTCTGGCTGTCGTGGCCTCGCTTGGCTGGGCTGATTTCCATTATTATTCGCGGGAAAGGCTATCGCCTCGTAGGGGAATATGGAGCGGCTGTAGGTCTGGGAAGCTCTAAAGAGATGAAATTAAGCGTGAAAGCAGTAAAGCTTCCAGGAAGCTGTGAGGCAGTTTTCGAATTATTCACATTGGCCGTTTACTCAGGACATAGGGCAAGCCTTCATTCTGGGCCTTTTTCTGCGAACTGACCAGCACTGAACCAAGCAGACCACTTCATTTCTACACTGTAGACCCTCTAGACCAGGGGAAAGGGTATATGTCTGAATGGGGCTGGTGAATAAGGACTTGCATGCAGGGCTCTTATTTCACTACTCACTCCAACTAATAGTAGCGAGTCCTGGTAAAGTATAATGGACTCGGAGAAGCATTTAAAGCCACTCGCCAACAGCAGTGCCAGGAACCCTGCAAAAGCCCCCAACAAGCCAAGCCCAGTGTCCCTCTCCCTCGCGACCTCCCCAAAGCTAAGAAAAGGCATGGCCGCACTGAACAGCTTTGGCTTCAAAACCAGCGCTACACACGCAGACCCCAGCCTATTGCTCCTCTTCCGCTCCCACTGTCCACTCAACCTGGGCTTCCACGTCTCTGACCTCTGGTCCCAGCGCCAGCAACAAGAGTTCCTCAAGACCCTGAAACTCGAAAGAGCGCAACTGGCCCGAGAGCGTGAGGCCAGCTTTATCAACTTCCTTGTGGCTACGAAGAAGAAGCCCGCTCCTGCAGAGCCTGAGTTCCGTCCTGAGTCTGTCCAAGATACACAGGCACTCAGCAAGTACTTGGCTGCTAACGAACTCACTCGCTGTCAGACCTCTCTCCCTGCTCTCAAGTCTGCCCCGCACAGACTTGACGACCTCATTGGTCAGTGCAACTCTACACTTGCTTCCTTCAAAGGCCACAAGAAACTGGCTTCCACTGCTCGAGCCCGGATGTCGGAAGACGTACTAAGAGACTCGGCGAAGTCGTTGAAACTTGGAGGGAAGCGCTTTGCCAACTCCCTGCGGAAGTGATGTAATCGTAGAAAAGACTGGAGAGACGGCTTGCCCAGACACCTAGTAAGCACTATTCTCTCTTATCAGACTTTCCTTTGAGCTATATCGCCTTGCAACAACCCGCTAGCTTCGCTTTCCCATTGGCTGCCTTATTCTCAAGGAGTACCGAGTAGATCCTGCAGGCTACTTAGTCTAAACCCACTTTGCACTGTCATTCCTGAGGAACGACAACTTCTTAGGCAGCAGCTGAGCCTTGTAAAAGGCAGGCCCCGGGTGCATCTGTCCCCCCCGGATCCACTCCCTCTCACTCTCAGACATGAACACTGCTCCACTCACTGGCACTTTGTCCCGCTCTACCAGGACTTGCGAGTAGCTGCCGGGCTCGGGCCAGGGCTTGAGGGTGGGTTTGCTGCTGTGGCCGAAGCGGTCGGCTTCGCTTTTGATGAAGAAGGAGGAAGGAACCGGAGGACGCTCGTCGAAAACTCGAGGTGGGTCGTAGCTGCCGGGACCAGGGTTAGTCTCAGGCGGAATCTTTTGGTACGGATCGTATACGTTCAATTGCTCCCTTTTCTCCTTCACCGACAACTTGAACGCAGACGTCAGTTGCGCACTAGTACTCCGCACAAGCTCAAAGTTGGGAGTGTACTGCCAAGGTGAAGGCCCAGGCACTGGGTTCGTGCCAGACAGTCTCTGCGTAGAGCTTTTGAAGCAGGAAGCAGCGGAGCGAGGGTTGGCGGGCACGTTGGGTGCGTATTGCCAGGGCGAAGGAGTCTGTTGGTTGGCTGCCTTTGAAGGCCGGGGCTTGGGCAGCACGAAGACTGATTTGAGGACGTGGCTCGAGGCTGAGGCCAGGGAGTTGTAGGAGCCAGGCCCCGGGGCCAAAGTCTTATACTGCTTGGTAGTGAACCTAGCAGAAATGCCAAAGCACTTGGGCTTACTTTTCCACTTCTGCTCAGAGCTCCCTGGCTCTTTGCCGGAACTGGCGATAGAGAGATTCGGCGCTGTGCCAGGAGCCAAGGGCACGTCGTACTTGCCTGGGCCAGGAGTCAAAGTCTCAGCGGAGGTGAACCGTTGTGACTGAGAGCCGAAAGCTTTGGCAGATGCAGCGGCTGTAGCGGCTGCACTGGACTTTTCTTCAGAAAACACTCTTCCTCTGTACAGTCTCCCGGAAACCTCTTTGCCTGTAGTGCGGTACGACCGCTCTCCGATCATTACTATGCCATATGCTCAGCCTTTGCAGATAGTCAAACACCGAACTAGCACTGAGCATTTCGAAGTACTTGGATGGAAGGGTGTAATGGAAAAAAGGATCTGCGACAGCTGTGACCAGGAAGCCAAGATTATGTGTTTCTGCAGAAAAGCACTGCTCTGTGAGCGGTGTGTTGGCAAGCACTTGATGGACGAGCCGTCCCTCTCTCACAAGCCATGCACACTCACCAGTGACAACTTGAAGATGTATGAAGAGCATATCCACACACTGAAAGCCAACGAAGACCATCTCCTGGGCGCAGCCCGCAAGCGACAAGAACTCGCCCAAGCCTGCCGCACCAAGCTGTCCGAAGGCCTTGAACGACTGCGCTCTTTACAGCCTCTCATCGTGGACTACGTTTCTCTAGCTGCAGAGGTCGCCAGCAAGCAAATTCCGGAAATCGCGGAAAAGCTGGGACAGGAGATGATCACTGCTTGCCAAGAAAACGCGGATACATTGCAAGCCGCACTGGAGCACTTTAAGGGAAACGTGTCCCGACCTGACATAGAACTGGTGCGCATACTGGAGGGCGCGCAGAGTCCAGCCGAAGTGGCGAGTTTGGAACTGGTGACTTGCAAGTTGGACTTAGGGGAAATAAACGTAGAGCCGGTGCTAAGGAAGGGAATTCACTTCGCAGTGGCTTTGATGCGAGTCCAGAAAGAAGTCGCGAGAGCCAGTGGCAAGACCTCTCCGCCACCCAAGTCCAACCTTCCCAAGCCCGGCAAAGCCTCGAAAAAACCCTCCTCCAAGCCGGATAGCAAGCCGGTCTCTGCCAGTGCCAAAGGCCTTCACTCTCAAAACGCCTCCAGTATGGACACAAGAAGCGCTGACCAGTCCTTCGAAAGCGGACTTGGAGGCTCTCGAGGCGGCAGTAAAGGCAAGAAGAAGGCTCTGTCGCCTCCGCCGAGTTCATATACGTATGCACTGCCCTTGAAGCAGGCACTCTCGGAAACGCATCTCCCTGCTGTGCCTGTGCCCTCTGCTCACCCTGAAATAATCAAGGAGGAGACTCCTGAGCCGTTGCAGTCGCCGGCTGCACTGCCCTTCCGCAAGTTCCAAACTGAAGTGCCTGAAACCTCGTTGGAACGCAGTCGTCTGGCCCGACTGCACCTCGCCCGCGCTCAAAACCGCCAAGACCTGCTGAAAGAGACTGAGCAAAAGGTGCTGAACATCGAGGAGCAGGTCCGAGGCCTGAAGATAACTCGCATGGCCGAGTCCTCCGGAGACGTATCAGCCGGCGAGCCGCCAGAAACCCAAAACACCCTTTCCGTCCGACCTGCTGATTTCCCCCGCAGAGACACTAGTCCTAGAGCCTAGCTGGCTACTCATACTGAGGCAGGTGCGTATAATGTCCTATGCCTATTTGTTCAAGTTCATCATTATCGGGGACACAGGCGTAGGGAAATCTTGTCTTTTGTTGCAGTTCACAGACCATCGGTTCCGCAACGACCATGACCTGACGATTGGCGTGGAGTTCGGGTGTGCACTACTGAGCGTCAAGAACCGCCCTCTCAAGATGCAGATCTGGGATACTTCTGGACAGGAGAAGTTCAAAAGTCTCACACGCTCCTACTATAGAGGGGCGGCTGGGGCGCTGCTGGTGTACGATATATCCAAGCGCAGTTCGTTTGAGCATGTCACCAGGTGGCTGGAAGAAGCCCGACAAAATGGCAACCCGGGCCTCAGCATCACTCTAGTGGGCAATAAAGCCGACCTTGACAGCAACAGGGAAGTAGCGACTTCAGAAGGAGCCAAATTCGCAGAAGAGCACGGACTCCTGTTTCTAGAGACCTCAGCTCAGTCTGGATTCCAGGTGGAACTGGCCTTTCGCCAACTTCTAGAGTACATCTATGACAAGGTGGTAAGAGGGCAAATTGACCTGTCCAACGAAGCATACGGAGTCAAGATCGGCAACTTGGCGCTGCAGAAGCCCGGGCATTCTGTGGGAAAGGGGGACAGGAAGTGTTGTGGGTGAGGCAAAGTAGGGAAGTAGCAGTTGCTAGCAGGTCTAGACTGGTCACTGCAATAGGCTTCACTGGTCTCTGGGAGAAGGTGTGTGGTAGCGACAGATGGTAACAATGTCTCAACTGCACCCGCTAGTGGCGGCGCCCAATTACCACAAGCCTTACCTGCGTATCAACTACTACGACTTCCAAGAGTGGATGCAGGTTATCAACGACAACCAACTACCAAGTACGAAATGATCCGTCTCAAAAACTAAACCGAGGTCTACCTCTATGGCCGCACTTTGCTGCAAGTGCCAATGGTCGGGATGTCCTACTACGCGTCCTGGCTTATCATGGGTCCGGCGCTCAATCGCCGTATCGGCGGCCGCAGAGAACAAATGATAATTTGCACTTTCTTCTACGTTTTTTTCCATCACTGGATTGCCCTCCAAATACTTCGACAAATCCCAATTTTCTCCTTATTTCCCTATACATATAATGTAAGAGGACCATTTCATGACGAAATCTTCTCGCAGTCCAGTCCTCACAGCAAACAACATCCCCGACCTCTATGGGGACTTCATGGGACAGCTCAGCTAAAGGCCTGCACTTCCCTGAGCCGCGCAAGGACGACTAAGCTAACAGCTAGTCAGCGCCATATAGGTAGGCCTTCGGAGCGGAAGGGAAGACCTCTATTGTGGCTGGTTTTGCGTCTCTCCTGGGTGCGTTGTTCTGTCTTGTTTGGGATTGCTGGAGAAGTCAGAACAATTGCTCAGGAGAGTCGATTTAACTAGAACGGAGGAGTTACACTGTTGGTGCAAGAGGACAAACACAGGAAATGTATGAAAATCCAATTCACTGCAATGCGCCTGCCTTTCCCAGATTAGATTAGAATAAATGGACTGTAAGTGGTTGCTTCTCAGCCTGTTTCTAGGAGTATGCTCCCAAGCAGCCAATTCCAGTCCTCTTTCCCTCGAATCCCAGCGTGCTGAGCCCGTCTGGAGCCTGCGCTTCAAAGGAGATTGGACCTCCAACGTCGCCACAGCCTTCGGGATATACACCACTAACCAAGGCCAGAGCTTCTTCTACTGCGAAAGCGCAGCGAACAGCACATCAGTGAGTGTCTGCAAGCTCTATCTCTACAACGGCCAGTGGGAGGATGACGCCCTCAACAGGATCGAATTCACAGAAATCGCTTTTGACGCAGTTTCAGGGCTGCTGACTCTTTCTGGTGTTGGGAATTTGAAAGGGTTTTGGAACTACTCGATTCAGTCCTTTCCTGTGCAGGGGACTTTGCGATATAGCAAAAATTCGCCGGTGCGTCTGTCTGGCAATGTAGTCTGCGGCGAAACTACGCGCTTTTTCCTGACTTTGAGCGAATTCACGACTGAATCAATTGCTGCTCCTATAGAGACATACAGCGGAGTGGTGCTCGTCGCTACCGCACTGCAACTAGTGGCCTATATATATCTATGGAAAGACTGCAAGTCCTCTCAGCGGCTCAGCGTCCAGCTGTCCTCTACCTCCCTTTTGATGCAGTTTTCCACCGACATTTGGCTCCTCGTATGGCATCTCCTGCTTCTACTGAGTCCAGCCTCTAAATCCGCCTTTGCGATGGTGTGCGGTGAGACAGCCGTCTGCTTGGTCATGGTGCTTATGGTGCTGAAGGAAGTGTGGAGAGGGGGCAACAGATGGAATTCCTTTTCCGATTTGGTGGCGGAGTATTTTGTGAAGGTGTTTATTTTTATGTCAATTGCGCTGATCGTTATGATTTTTTATTACCAGGTCAATGTGGTATATCTGAGCTTTTTCTACCTGCCGCAGATTTATTCCAATGCGCAGAATCGAGAGCCCAATAAAATCGGCTATTTGACCTACGGGCCTTTGGGAGCGTCCCGCCTAATCCTCATAGTAACCTCCAATTAGGTGTACTACTTCGGATATCCTGATAACTACCTAGGAGCCGAGCCAAATCTATGGTTCTGTGCAGCGCTTTCCGGACTTATAGCCGGGCAACTTGGACTTCTCTACCTTCAGTCCTATAGGAAGTACACTTGGCTGTTCTGCTCGGGAGCCAGCGAGGCTTTTAACTACCATGCACTGCCCAGTGGTCTGCCTAATATGCAGGTAAGTTGCATGTAGAGGAACTGCGTAATATGTGATATTCCGGTTAATCTGCCAGGGGAAGATTCTTCTAGCCCTGCTCCGCTTTGCTCGCCCTGCGGACATCTATTCCATTTCGAGTGCTTCCGCGTGCGGATTCAGACGAATCTGAAGTGTCCAGTGTGCATGGCTTCATTGCCAGTGCCTGAAGACCTTGATAGTTAGTCTATAAGGTTATCGGGAATTCGCATTTCTTTTTCGTTCGATTATAGCTGCTGTATACTTGCATTTCTGAGAGAATGCAAATTCATCTCGAGGGAAATTGGCTAAGCGGGGCAGAGGGCGAGTAGAGTCTGGCTGATTAGAGTAAATGGAGAGAAGACAAGGGAGATGGCTGCTTCTGTTGCTGTTAGCCACAGCGCTCGACTCTCACTCCCACCCCCTCCACCTCCAGTACGACCAGGAGGAGTCTCAAGTCTGGAGCTACATGTACCTAGGCGAGTGGAGTTCTCGCCTCGAGAACATGTTCGGCTTGTACGTTCACAAGGTCGGGCGCTGCTACTTCACTTGCCGAAGTGCGGAAAACCCGCAGGAACCCAGTAACTGCCATACACTCATGTTCGACGGGTTGTGGGAGGATAATGACCTGTACGACTTGCATCTCAAGAATGTGACGTATGATGCTGTCGCGAGTACTATTAGAACTTCGGCTTTGGCAGACTTGCGGGCTGATCCTGACGTAGTCCTTCGCTCCCTTCGAGTCAATGGCGACCTGCACTTCTCCGCTGCGCGCAGCTTCCCTGTGCAGGTCTCAGGCTTGCTCCGATGCGACCAAGAAGGTGTTAGGGTGACACTGAATCTTAACGAACTGAGCATGGAGCAACTCAAATCTCCGAAAGTCACCTACTCCTTCATCGTCACAGTCCTAAGCGTGGTTCAGCTGTTCGCCTTTACGACGCTCGCGAAGGACTGCATAATGGCAGAGCGAATTGCACTAACAGTGTCGAAAGTCAGTTTACTGATGAATTGCGTGATAGACTGCAGTCTATGGCTGTGGCATATGGGGATGGCATTCTCATTTGGGTACTGTTTCGACTACTTGCTGATTACAGCGCTGTGGAGCTTGTTCGTGTACTTGCTGGTGCAGAGGAGACTTGTGCCGATAGTGTGGAGTGTGCAGAATCGAGAGAGAATGCAGTTCGTAGGCACTACTTAGGGCCCGGAGCAATTCGCTGCGGATTTGCACTGGTACCTCAACCGCTGTCTTCTCCAAGTGTTCCTCGCAGTGGTCATAATATTTGTGTTCAACTCCTTCTTCCTTTTCTTCATAGCTCTCCTGCACCTCTTCTTCCTACCCCAAATCATCTCCAACGCCGTCTCCCGCGAGTCCAACCGTCTGCCCAAGAAGTTCTACCTAACTCTCGGTATATCCCGCCTACTGCTTATAGTACTTTCCACATAGATGTATATATTCGGCTGTCCGAAGAACTTCAGAGTTTGGGAGCCGAAGGACTGGTATTGGATGCTGATGGTGGTCCTGATGGCCGGGCAAATGTGGGTGATGCACTTGCAGACTAGTAAAAGGAACGCTTGGCTGTTTGTGAAGTCAGGGAACCCAAGTTACGACTACTTCACCCTGCCCACCGAAATCCCGCAGGACCAAGTACTCCCCACACAGCGAGACTGCGTAATCTGCATGACGCCCCTGTGTCTCCCAGGCGACATCCAGTCCGAAGCGCCCAACACCTCCGCCCCCATGCGTCCTCCCTGCGGCCACCTCTTCCACAGCGACTGTCTGCGCAACTGGATGCGCATCAAGTTGGAATGCCCCACTTGCAGAGCCTCACTCCCGGTGCTGGACGATATTGAGGATGAAGAGTAAGCAGTAGCGCTAGAGGTTCTGCGGGTTCTTAGCACTAGGGAGATGCAGGGATAGGGGCTTTGCGGAGGGTAAGTCTTGATATTCATTGGGGAATTCGCCGCTGGAGTGTGTCAAAAGTTTGCATCGATAGTCTGAAAAGTGCTTATTTTTTGCGTAAATATTAGTCTAAAACAGGCGCATTCTGAAATTTGTTCATTTCCTCGTGCAATTTAGACCTGAAGTTTATCCTAAGCGACTACGGAAAGGCCCAACAGCAGACCTAGCACACTAAGTGTTGCCGCCAAATCATCATAATGCAGCAACAAACGTCCATTCATCTTCTGCACTTCTCTATTATTCCCCTTCCCTCCCGCAAACTCAGGATTCAGCTCCCACATGTCATTAAAGATCTTGATTTGAGCGGCAGAGGCAGTCAGGACATGGCCATATATGTACCAGTTGACGATTTCTGTGCACGGAGGAGTGGTCAGACTTCCCTTGTACATATAGTAATTGTCCACAGTGGGGCTGCCGAGTAGGGAGGACAGGTCGATGCTTGTGGGGTTGGAGGAAAGCACGGTGGAGAGGAAAGCGTTTTCCGAGCCTTCTTCGAAAAGGACGCTAAGGACTGCGAGGTTAAGCGGATTTACAGCTGAGGAAGCCACCAGTGCATGCACCATGTGCAACTCCAAGGCGTACTCAACGCCGTCCAGCGTGTGCTCACTTGGTGCATGGAAGTGAAACTGCATCGCTGCATACGTGTAATTCCCAGTTTTGTCCACATCCGCGGCTGAAAGCGTCCCAAAGCTGCCGAGCAGCTTATAGTTATGGCCTTCAATATCGCGTGTGAAGGTGGTAACTGGCAGGTAGGTGAATGCGAGGGGCGTGTATGCGTCGGAACTGTCAACTTTGCTGTACCCGGCAATGTCGATTGGGGATTGGGATGTGCCTGTGGCGCAGAGGCCAGTCCAGTCTGCTCCATTGTCCACGTAACTGAACTCTTCGGAAAGGGCTGGGGCGAGGAGCAGCACAAAGGCGAATATGAGACTTTGCATTATTACGCACCATTGCTTATATGAGACACTACGACTAAGACTTAGCGAGAAAACTGTTTCATCCCACTGCCATAAGCCTGCCTTGGTTTTGGACAGGCACTTTCAGGCCTCTTTAATAGTAACGATCGGTTGGATGTATAAAAATAGCCCTTTACAGAAGCCTCATAAGTTTTCAATTCAGCCCTGGGTCAACATCTCTCATACAATGACATTGCTAGAGTCGGACTTGGAGACGTAATAAAAGTCTCTGCTTCTTCGCATGTCTGCTGAGATTCCGCGGAGTCAAATTGGTTACAGGCAAGAGGGGTTAGGGCAGTGCAGGAGTGAGAAGAGTAAGGGATAGGTCGGTGGTCAGGCTGGAGGAGTGAAGAGGGACATGTTGGTTTTGCAAGTAATTGAGGTTAGTGAAATGAAGGTTGTATTGACGAAGGAGACCATCAGAATCCCTCAGGAGGTGACTGTAACTGTGGAGCACAAAGCAGTGACAGTGACAGGGCCCTATGGACAGGAACAGCGCTGCTTCCCCGGCTCTCAACTGGACATCCAGCTGCAAGGAAACACTGTGGAAGTGAGTTGTTGGCAGGCAGATAAGAAGGTCAGAGCCATGGTGGGCACTGTGTGTGCACATATCCGCAATCTAATCAACGGAGTAGCTGCAGGCTACCAACTCTCCACAATGGCTGTATACAACCACTTCCCCATTCAGCAGACAATTGCTCGAGACGGTCACTCCGTGGTTATTTCAAATGTGATGAACTGTCGCCGGACTCGCTATGTGGAAATGCAGGGGGACGTTGTATACTCTCAGGGGGGTAATTCAGACCACTGGCAAATGAGGGATGTGAAGGTGTTGAAAGGAACGAATTTGGAAGATATGACGAAAACAGCGGCTACACTACAGAGAGAATCGAAAGATGATACCAAAAGAGACCCTGTGAAGTTTTTGGATGGAATTTACAGGCAAAAACTGGAGTATCAGAGGGAGGAGTATGAACCGACGCGCAGGACAAAGCGGAGTCAGAAAACTAGGGGTTGAAGTTAGGCTAAAGTCCATAGTGATGTAGGGCAACTTTGCTAATGAAGGTTATAGTGACAAAGGAGACCATCAGAATCCCTCAGGAGGTGACTGTAACTGTGGAGCACAAGACAGTGACAGTGACAGGGCCCTATGGACAGGAACAGTTCTGCTTCCCCGGCTCTCAACTGGACATCCAGCTGCAAGGAAACACTGTGGAAGTGAGTTGTTGGCAGACAGATAAGAAGATCAGAGCCATGTCGGCACTGTGTGTGCACATATCCGCAATCTAATCAACGGAGTAGCTGCAGGCTACCAACTCTCCACAATGGCTGTATACAAACACTTCCCCATTCAGCAGACAATTGCTCAATAGAGACAATCGCACTCTGAGGATCAGAATGCTGGGTGGTCAGCGCAGTCGAACTGTAGCCTTGTTAGGCAACACCACCTTTTCTAAGCTCAGAAGGGCTGATATCAACCTACTGCAGTTCACTTCTCCAAACGACATCACTCAAACCGCCGCTTCTCTCCTTCTAGAATCCAATTCCTCGATGACATACACCCAGACAAGCCAGTGCACTACAAAAAGGAAGCCTACAGTCCTATGCACAGAGTACGAACCAGGTGGCATCCAGACCTTAACTCCTACAGTTTCCTCTTCAGCGAAGGCTGCACACTGCCGTACCGCTGCTTTTCCTTCCTACTCGCCGCGTAGGGGTTTTCCTTGCTTCCTTTCCTTTGCAGACTGCGGATTTTCGGTAATCTTTGCGACTCTTTTCGACTTCTGGTCTGCACTGCTGGGGACTCCTGTGTGAGTTCCACTAGTTTGCCGGGGTCGCTGGCTGCCACTTGTCCACCCGGCAAAAAGGGCAATTTCTCCTCTTCAGGGGCAATTGAAGGCTGAAAGTTGCTTGTTTCAGTGGGAAACAACTCTTCTTGAAAAGCCAAAATCCGCTTTTTTAGCGAGTCTTCGCACACCTCATGTCGACTCAAGACTTGGCAGGCCTTGGAAATGTAGTGCCCAGCCTCAGCCCGCAGATGCAGTGCAAAGCTCTCAGCCGCCAAGTTAAACAGCAGCACAATCAGCACTCTGTAGAACCAGTCCGAGTCCTGGTACTGTCTAGCGCTCTCCAGCTCCCTGGCGTGCTGCACTGCCAAAGCTTCTCGAAGAACTAGGACTGCGGACTTGTGGTCGGAGAGAAAGGACCGCAAGTAGGCTTCGAGGAGTCTGGAAGTGACTGAAGCAAGGACTGGGACGGAGTCGCGTTCCAGCTCTTGCGCTTTCTCGACGTTCTTCAGTGCCAAGGTAGGCTTCTCCATTGCCAAGTCATAGTACACATGTCTCTGCTGGGCAATTACAGGTGCAGGAGGCGGATGCGGTGCCAGCGCTTCTGGGCAGTTACTAAGCCGCTCTCTATGGCCTTCTCTATCACTCTGATCAGTTTTCCGGCCTGAGCATTTCTTTTGTTCTTTAGAGCTGCGACTGCGTTGCTTTCGATGATGGTTAAGACTTCGGATGCATGTTTTTTCAACTCCTGTGCCTGCACCAAAGCAGCCGCTTTCACCATATAGTCCAGCATCACTCTCGCCGCCTTCACCATCCTTCCCTCCCCGGCCAACGCACAGGCCTGAGCATGCAAACTCGCCAGTCCTCCAGTCTCCTGCCTCAGTGCTTCCGCTAGAGGGATCACTGACAAGGAAGACCTAACCGCCGGCTCCACTTCCAACACCAGCACAGGTCGCCTTTTTCTCATTATACAGTTATCGGAATGGCACTTAAAAGCGGCTTGATGGCTTCGATGCGGCAGTGGCTGTGCTGTCACTCTCCGGCCGAATCGGAGGTGGCCAGTGTGTCCAGTGCGCAATTGGATGAGAAGGCTAAAGCACTGGCGGAACGGATTTTTAAGGAAATGGACTTGGATGGGAACGGCTCAATTAGCAAAGCAGAAACAATGAAGTGGTGGGGCAGCTTTTCGAAGGTGAACACCAAGGCTATGTTCGAAGCAGTGGACTTTGACGCAAGTGGAGAAATCTCGTTAGAGGAGTGGCTGCGATTTTGGACTGGGGTGATAAGCAAAGGTCGGACAATAGAGGACGTCACAGAGGAGCTGGAGCTCATCCGAGAGAAAATCTCCTGGGCTGGACTAGAAAGCTAGTGTAGTCAATATGAGCTTCGAAGACTTATGGGACCAGCTCGACCTGGTCATACGCCACTCAGAACTGCGGCGAGAGGGGGTGGAAGACCTGCGAGAACTGCTCAAACTGAGGGCTGAGGTGGAGGTTAAGTGCTGTAAAGGCCTGGATCGACTTGCGCAGTCTGAAAAATCAGTCTCCCGCAATGGTTCTTTGGCGGAGGCGGTGAAAGCGCTGAAGACACATTGGATGAACCGGGCTGCGAAGTCGAAGGCGATGTCGGAAATGATACTATCGGATTTGTTGTTGCCGCTGGGAGCAGTGGTCATGAAGCAGAGTCCATTAGCGAAGTTACAAGCGAGAGAGGGCAAGAAGCTGGAAAAAACCCTGCAAGGCAAAACCGAGCGCCACGACAAGGCCCAAGCCCGCTACATGAAAGCCTGCAAAGACGCCGAATCCATCGTTCTCAGTCTGGAAGACGAATCCATCCCCGGCGAGCGCAAGTCCAAACTCATCCCCCGCCTCCCACAAGCTAAGCAAGAACTCGACCTCGCCCTGGACCAGTACATCTCCTCCCTAGAGGACGTAAATAGCTACCGACAGACGTATGTGCAGGAGTTGAAGGAACTGCTGAGGCTGTATCAGGACCAGGACGAGTTGAGGGTGGAGCAGATGAAGACGTGTTTGGGGAAGTTGCTGGAGTTGGAAATTGAGTGCGTGAAAAGTGCGCATCAGGACTTTGGGGACTTGACATTAAAGACAGCGGCGATTTGTCCCAAAGGCGACATTGAGCTTTTCGTCCTTCGCAATAAATCAGTGAAAGCGCAGGAAACGATATTGGAGTTCCGGCCATACGAAGGGTCGCATCCCTTATTCAAACCTGCCTCCTTCCCTCTAATGCTGCTTAAGGAAGACTGGGTAGAGCTGGTGCTTGCAGCCCAGCAGGACCATTTCGACACTCAGGTGGAAATCACAGTGGACAAGGCCTGGGAAGGCGGCCTGCTGGAGAAAGCTGCAATGGGGGAATTCGAGGCTAAAGTGGACACTGCGGAGGGACGGAAAGCCTGGGTGTCTAGTATGAACCGCAGGCGTGCAAAGCGCCAAACAGACATCGAAGAGCCTGGGTTCCGCCCTGTCTGCCGCTTGCTGGACATTGTGCTCGGGTGTGCTTTGCGGGATAGTGACCTTGCAGCTCTCAGAAGTTGCATTATAGTCGCTCAAACCTTCTACCTAAAGGGCTCGAGTCCACACATGTACCTGCAAGCCTTGATAGCCGACCATCCTTTGTGGAAGGACCCCGGCTTCTGGCAGAAACTCCTTCAAAGCACAATCGACAGCGAATTCCAAAACTTCGCGGAAATGTGTCTCGAAGCCAAGGAAAGTGCAGAAGTGCAAGCCAAAATCAAAGGAATCGTCTTCGCTCTATTAAACTCCTTCGGACAAATGATGCAAAGCTTCGATTGTCGCAGTAAGGAAGCTGCGGACTTGCTGAGACTCTATGCAGTGCGCTTCGGCCTGCCCACTCACCATGTGGAGGCGATTTTGGTACTTGCTATATAGACTGGGTTCAGCTCGCAGCCCTCAGTGCCGGTCCTGCAGACCAAAAGCAGCTCTTCCGACTCGGACCTGGACGACGCTTTGATGCAAGAATTGGAAAACGAACTTCGGGAAGAGGCGGACCAGGACCAGGACCAGGACTAGCTGCTTATAATAGGGATATGACAGAGCGAGAATGCTAGCAGTTACGCTGAGTCGCTGGATGAAGTCGCTCGCAGTGGGGATAAGTGCTGTGCAGGTCTTTTTTTCATAGTCAGCCTGGCACTTGGGAGGCAGGATTGGAGTCCTGCACCCTGTGCGCTTTATCAGCTTGGAGGACTGTTCGCACCTGACATCGATTAGTGCTGCCAGCGCTGCTGCACGCCAACTTCCTGCACCTAATGGTAAACCTGTCTTTCCAACTCTACACAGGACTGACATTGGAGAGACATTTTGGTCGCTTCCGCTTCAGTCTGATATACCCACTAAGTGAAATTTCGGGAAATCTCTATGCTGCAAGGGTCGATTCCTACTCTGTAGTAGTGGGAGCGACTACAGGACTATTAGGCTTAATGGGCAGTCAAACTGCGATTTTCGCTTCTAACTGGAAAAACGAGGATTTGACCCGTTTAGACAGTTTGACTCTGTACGCTGTATCAGTCTTCCTCACATTTGCACTGTCTTCACTCTGGCCACATTGCACTCGAATCAGCCACATAGCGGCCTTCTGCTATGGAGGATTTCTCGGCTTCCTCGTAACACCTGCAATCACAGCGAGAAAGGTGGCTACTGCGGTTAACCGCATTCGCAGGACTGCTGGGAGCCACTTACTGGGTCCTCAGACAGATTATCAACTCCAGACAGTTCTACGACTGCACCTATTTGCTGTATAGGGACTGGGATGGAGAGATTTGCACAGTGGGAGACTACTGCGAACTCATGTGCAGTCGCTTCTAGCGAGGCTAATACCCTTAAAGTGGCTACGAGAGACTTCGATTTGCCTGGAATGGTAGTAATTAGAGCCTGAAATCGGACAATTATTGGTCCAGTATGAAAATTTTAATAAGCCTTTCGCCCATTTCAGCATTAGTAATCTATAAATAACCACCGATTTTCCATAGCAGAAATATCAAATTCTCCGTTGTCTGTAAAGAAGCCATTTGTGATGAATTATCTCTCCTTTTAGTGTCTTTTCTGAGAAATATTTGCTGCATCGAGAAATCGCATCAAGTCAGTGCACTTTTCCTAAAAATGCATAAAAACACTCAGTTTTCCAAGTCTATTTCCCCTTCTAAAGCTATATTTTACACTATTTTCTCTCTATATATTTGGCCTTTTAGCGTTTGGGCACTCTATTAGGCGTGTTTTCTAGCTTTAAGACTTAGTAATGGGCAATGCAACCTGCGAAACCCGCATGTGCTGCAAAGGGGAAAACCCCACTGATGAAGTACGCCTGGCCGCCGACACTCCCAACAGTCTCTATCGCTCTGAACAGACCGAATCAGGGCAGAAATGTCCCGAGTTCACTCTGCAGCCTGTGAACCTGAGTGCCAAGTTGGCAGCAGTGGCAGACTTGCCCCCTGTGTTGGCTCTGAAAGTGCTGAGTTCCAATGCGCTGCCGCAGGGGTCTGTCCTGAGCATTGGGCCTGAAGGGTATGGGGAGAGCTTGAGAGGAGCGAAGGATGGAATTACCTATTTCGGCTGTAAAAGGCGGGAAAAGGCGACTGGGGACAAGCAAAGAAGTGTGGTAAACGACGTTTTAATGCGTGTATCGGACGCAGAAGTGGCTGAGAAGCACAGAGGCCGGCACTTCGAAGTGACATACCGGCCTGAGAGAAGGTCGTATTGGATAAGAGACTTGGGAGTGGGCTTTGGGGCCTTTCTGAGACTGGATGCACCTATTAAGCTGCGGGATAACAGTCTGCTCAACCTAGGAGAGTCCTTTATTGTCGTCAATTTGGAGCCGCCCACAGACAGACCGCGCCTAAAGCTCAAACTCTTCGGCGGTCCCTGCAAAGGCGAAGTCTTCACCTTCGCCGCGCGCGACTACCACGACTCCCACATCCACATCGGTCGCGTCCCTACCTGCGAAATAGTGATCGACGACAGCCTAATCTCGAAGTGCCACGCAAGCATGTGGTACCAGCAGGACGGCTGGGTCGCCTGCGACGGAGACGTGGAGAAGCTGAGAAGCAGTACTAACGGCACTTGGCTGTACTTGAATGAAAGTTGCGAGTTGAAGCACGGCATGGTGTTCAAGGCGAGTCAGACTTTGTTCGAAGTGGGACTGGATTAGTGTGTAAGCAGTCTGCCAATACCTGCTAAAGCTTAGGGAACTCCGGCTTGGTCTTGGTCATTGCGGCCTGCACGGCGATAGCCACGTCTTCAGCCTGGATGTTGGCAGCCTGCCACACTGAAATGAAGTGCAGGCCCTCGGTTACACCGTGGTCCCTGGCGTAGTTCAGGTTTATCTTCGTGCCGTGCATCGCAATGGGCGACTTGTCAGCTATGACAGTGGCAGTTTCCATAGCAGCTGCAAGAGCAGCGGCCTGGGAGTCCAGGACTTTGCTGACCAGGCCGAAGCGCAGGCACTCCTGAGCGTCTGCGAGGCGGGCTGTATAGGCCAACTCTCGCACCCAACTGCCGTTCCCTGTGATTTTCGGCATCCACACCAGTGCCCCCATGTCTGAAATGAAGCCCAACTGCGGCTGCCGCACTGACACCTTCGTGTCAGCAGAGCAGTACCTGATGTCGCAAGCGCAGGCCAGGTCCAGACCTGCGCCCATAGCGTTGCCGTGGAGCACTGCAATCACTGGCTTGCCGCAGGCCTCGACGGAGTAGATAGCGCCCTGCATGAAGCGCAGTCCTTCAGAGACTTTCAGTCCATTGCGAGCTGGGTCGAGTCCGTCTGGCTTCAAAGACACCAGGTCGTTAACTATGTAAGCAGTACAGTCCAACCCCGAAGAGAAGCTGCGTCCTCTGGCCGATACAACCACCACTCTGCACTCAGAGTCCTCCCGAATGGACTTGAAGATCTGTGTGAGTTGGCCGAGATTCCTGGGTGGGGGTCACTGCAGGGTGAGGGCATTTAGCTTGGCGGGGCGGTTCAGGATCACGTGGGTGATGGAGGCGGTGGGCTTTTCCAGCAGGATGTCAGTCATCTGCTTGGAAAAATAAATGGCGCATAGAAGCACTCTAACAGACCTCGAACCCGCAGACATCCCCACTGAATCTCTCGACGAATCCGTCTCCAAGCACGAAAAAACGTGCATCTGCTGCAACAAGTCCCTCGGCGCGTTCACCAAGAAGTACCACTGCAAGCACTGCTTCCACGCTGTCTGCGGCAGCTGCTCGGCGGGTAAACTGTTCAGTGAGAAGAAAGGCACGATGGCGAGAGCGTGTAACAACTGTATGCGGGCGCAGCAAGGGGAAAAGGCGGATTTGGCCGTCAAAGAAGCCGAAAATGAAGAACTGAGGAAACTGCTGGCTGACAGAGACCTGGATTTAAGCCAAGAAATGGCTGAAAAGTCAGATTTATTGGGCAGATTTGAGCTACTGAGGGGCCACTCCCAGCAATTAGAGGTCGAAATCGAGATTCTAAAGGGCAAATTTAACCTCGGAAATGCCGAGTTGGCCCTGAAACTGCAGAAAAAGAAGGAGAAAACGAAGACTTTGAAAGGGGAAGTGGGGCGGCTAGCTGGAGAATTGGCGAATCTTAGAGAAGAGTTGACGACTGAAAAGGAGCAAGAAAAGGCCTCCCTGGCCTCTCAAATGCTCGCACTGACCTCCAAACTGACCAAGCGGAAGGAGAAAAAGACAGTCCTAAAGTCGCAAGTAGAGTCAGAGCAGCAGGCGAAAACTGCTCTAATGGACCTGCAAGCGGCCTTAGAGAGCGAAAAAGGGACCCTATTGGCCAAACTAGAGCGCAAGAAAGCCCGCAAAGAAGCCATCAAACTCTCCCTAGAGGAAGAAGCCCGAGCCAAAGCAGAGCTCCAGCAGCACAAAGAGCGTCTCGAAGGCCAGTTCGAAACCCTCAGAAAGCAGCTAGAAGGCACAGACACCGACAAAGAAGCGCTCCAACAGCAATTTGCAGCACTGGAGACTGAACTCACCTCTAGGAAGGCTGAGGAGGAGCGGCAAAGACAGGCACTTGTGCAGGCGAAGGCGGAAGTTGTGACTTTGACCCAAGCGAATGAGGACTTGCAGCAGCAATTGGGAGCACTGGAGACTGAACTTACCTCTAGGAAGGCTGAGGAGGAGCGGCAGAGGGAGGTGCTGGCCCAGGCGAAGGCGGAAATTGCGACTTTGACCCAAGTGAACGAGGACTTGCAGCAGCAATTTGCGCATTCTCAAGACAAATTGGTCAAAAAGAAGGCGAAAACTGCCACTTTGAAGGGGAAAATCGGCGAATTGGAGAGCAATTTAGGCCAAGTTGAGGAGGAACGAAAGGAACTGAGTGAGAACATCGGACACTTGAAGCAGGCGCTGTCAGGCCAGGACAAGGACGAGTTGCAGAGAGTGTTGCAGGAAAAGGAGCAATACGCTAGCGAAATCGCCCACTTGCACCATTCTCTCAGTGAATCTTCGGCCAAATCCACCGCTTTTGAGGAGAAGTTGGAGTCATTGACCGAGGAATTGGCGACTTTGCGTGAAACTGAAAAGGCGAAAAGTGACAAATTGCTCGCATTGAAGCAGGAAAACGCGAAGTTGGAAGGAGACTTAGAGAATTTGATGGGACTGAACTCGGCTGACGATATTCAGGTGCTGAGACATGAAGTGGAGGCCAAGAACCTCAAAATCGCTCACTTGGAAGCGCAAGTGCAGGACATACTGCGCGGCTCTGCGCAGCCTTCGGATCAACATCAAGCCTGTATGAAGTGCAGCTTGTTCTAGGTAATCTCAGGGGCTCCCTCCACTAAGTGTCCAATTGGCAGCCATTCGCCCTGGCTTTCACCATTAAATCGACTAGAACCGCCTGAAATCAAATGCACCACTAGGTGCACTTCCACTTTCTGCACAACTCAGTGTGACTACTGCCTAAGCCTACGCAGCCGCAGGGTCGTGCTCTGTGAGAACGGAAGTTTCCTTCACTGGTCCTTTCGTCTTCCCATAGCCGATGCTGTCTTCATTGATAATCAAAGTGCCGCTGTTGCAGTTCTCCTTCAACTTCCGCACTGCTAGGGCAGGTACTACTGGGCTGCGCCGTCTGCGTCTTCGTATTAGAAGCACCAAAAACAACGCAAATCTGAGGAAAGAGTACATGAGAAGGACGATTAGCACCGGAATAAGGACGAACCCTGCTACTGCCAGCTTCTTGTATTGGTCGTCTGAATCGGAGGAGGTGGAGTTGGAGGGACTGGCCATTATACAGGGGTGGGAGGTTAGGTTTATATTTACGAGGTTTTTATGCAAGAAAGCAGCCTATTTGGCCTTAAAACTCCCAAATTTTAAGCCTATTTTCCGATTTCTGACTTATGTTTACTCCTTGATGGGGTTAGAAAGCCTCAATAAACCTGACTTTTCTCAGTATTTAGTTCGGTTTATTGTATTTTAGCCTGCTTTTAGGACTGATCTGACGATTTGATCCACAAATAGTGTATTTTTGCTAAACTGCCTCTTTAGGTATACCTCTAAAGGCTTTTCTACGCAATATAGACTAAAGTAGTGCATAATTTAGGAGAATTTCGATTTTTTACATAGTGAAAAGTCGCAATTTCCACCTAAAATTCGCACTTCTTTTCCTCGAATTTGCCTTATTCAGCCCTTTCCCCTCCATTTTAACTGAATTGAGCCTAACTCCCACCCCCAGTCTTCTGACCCCTCCTCGTCCTCCTCACCGGCTCATACCCCTGCTTCAGATACTCCAGCTTACCCCTGTAAATTCCATCCAAAAACTTCACCGGGTCTCTTTTGATATCGTCTTTTGACTCTCTCTGCAGTGCAGCCGCTGTCTGCGTCACGTCTTCCAGACTTGTCCCCATCAGCACGCCTGTGTCTCTAACTTGGGTGGTGGAGTATACAGTCTTGCCCTGGGTTTCCACGTAGCGGACTCTGCGAGTGTTCATCACGTTTCGAATGACTACGGAGTGACCATTTGGAGCGACTGTCTGCAGGATAGGGTAGTACTTGAATACAGCCACAGTGGAGAGTTGGTACCCCGCAGCTACTCCGTTGACTAGATTGCGGATATGTGCACACACAGTGCCGACCATGTCCCTGGCCTTCTTATCTGCCTGCCAACAACTCACTTCCACAGTGTTTCCTTGCAGCTGGATGTCCAGTTGAGAGTTGGGGAAGCAGCGCTGTTCCTGTCCATAGGGCCCTGTCACTGTCACTGTCTTGTGCTCCACAGTTACAGTCACCTCCTGAGGGATTCTGATGGTCTCCTTCGTCAATATAACCTTCATTACACCTATTTAAGCCCCCTTCCTATCCTTCCATAACCCGCTTAGTCATCTTTCCCATTTTCCTTACCACAGGGAACCTATACTGCTGTACCCCCTTTCCCTGGCCCAAAAGCCCTACCCGCAGTTTACCCTCACTCCAAGGAAATGCCTGTATATAGAATTCTGCAAAGTCCTATTTTTCCTTATTCCCTCCCTGTCTAGAGGTTTGAAACAGCCGCTGAAAAGCTGCTTTGCCGGGGGATGTGTGCTAAATATTAGAGGAAGCAAAGGCAGTATTTGCCCAGATGTAAACAAAAGCTGTACTTCGCAGAGGTCAATTGGGATATAAGTCTCGCTAGCATATTTTCACGGGATTTAAGTCTGTAACTGTCCTATTTCGCCTCCATATTCTCTACGAGAAACTGCAAGCAGATTCACGTTTGAAACAAGGTTTTGCCGGACTAAGTTTCTCACGAAACTTTGGATCCTCCCTTGGGACTGGGAACCCAGTTTCTAGGCCAAAGGATAGTCGAAACAGTCCTTTGACAGACCAAGTTTAGTCTTCACTGGCGAAGACGTTCCAACCTTCCAAACAAATTAGCGACTGTGCCAAGTGTTCCCGCCCACTCTGGCAATGTTATCACAAATCCTTCGCTTCCATCACCATAGCTAATGGTGGTAATAATGTCAGCTGTCCTGCTCGCCTTCACCCTGCTCTTCGCCCCAGCCCTCTCCGCCGACGGAGGCTACAGCCAGAACGGCGCAGACTGGACGGGAGTGTGTCAGTCCGGTACCACTCAGTCCCCTATTGACATCCAAGGCTACACTGACGTGGACTCTTCAGACGGCTTCTCCGTCCTCTCGCTTTCCTTCAACTCCATGACCAGCTACACCAAGACAGTCTCCGGCTACTCTTACAAGTACTCTGGCGTGCATGGAAGCCTCACTGCCGTCGACAATGCCAAGCTTAGCAACTACACCAACTACGGCACTTCCATGTCTTTCCATGCGCCCTCTGAGCATTATTTGGACGGGAAGCAGTACGCGGGGGAAATGCACATTCAGTACGAACCGACTTCGTCCACCAACTCCAGTCCCTACGCCTACACCATCATCGTCGTGTTCTTCGAAGAAGGCGCTGAGAACTCCTTCCTGACTGCCTTCCAGTCCACCAGTCCCGCCTCTCTCAACCTCAACACGCTCTTCAGCAGCAACACTGTAGACAACTACTATATGTACAAGGGGTCGAAGACGTCTTTCCCCTGCGCAGAGGCTGCGCAGTACTACGTCCTGGACCAGATATACACTGCCTCCGCTGCGCAGTTGAAGGTCTTCACAGACTTGTGGGCGTCGAACCCGTCGTTCGCAGGAGGAAAGGGCAACAACCGTGCTCTGCAGAACCTGAATGGCCGCACGATCTATCACTTCGACGACTCGTCCGCAGCAACTACTGTGCTCGGCCTGCTCTTCGGCCTTTTCCTAGTCGCTTAACGTAGAGACTTCAAGTCTAGATTGGTGGGAGGTAGGCTGTGAGGCTGGAGAGTGGGCTGTTATCATCAAAATGGAAACCCGGCTTCATTCGAAAGACCAACTTCTGGGCCAATACTAGACAAGACTTAGAGACGAACAGAGTTAGAGGTACTGCAGCGCTTTGGCGACACTCTGGAAGTCAGGATCACAGAAGGAGAAGTCAGGTGCAGGGGTCCTGCGGGCAGAGGTAGTCCTGTCCCCAGAGTGGCTGGGCATCGGTCTGCTGGCCAGCTTCATCTGTTTGCTCTGTTTCCGCTGAACTGGTACAGTCATTAGTCGGATGCAGGCCTCGCAGAACCAGACTTCCAGTAGTGGGATGTGGTCCAGGCCGAGACAGTGGGTGTGGTAGCCGAGGTTGCACTTGTCGCAGAGAAGCAGGCTTTCTTCCTGCTGGCCTGACCGACACTTCACACACTTCAGATGGTCTAAGAACGCGTTCAAGGCGGGGTCAGTCTTCTCCTGGTCCTTATCAGCCACCTGCAGTTTCTCCAGCGTCTCCTGCAAGCCACTCTCTGTCTGCACGCACTTCGTGACCGTATGAAAGCGAGCACTGCAGAACGGACACTTGTTGCTCACATCCGCCCACTGCCGGATACACTGGTAGCAGAAGTCCAAATGTCCACAGTCCAACTTGCCACACATAGTGCCCTGCCTCAGCTCTTCAGTACACATCAAGCAGCTAGGCTGGACACTCCCTCGCATTATTTACTTTAGATATGGAGTCGCCGATGCCTTCGAAGTCACTGCTTGTGGCTTGGTACGTGGATGCCTTTGTAGCGCTGTTGTTGTTTACGCTGGGGTTTTACCTGTGTGCGCAGACCGCTGCGAACCCTTGGGCGACGGATTTGCTGGCTTCAGTGGGTTTTTTTGTGGTGGGGGTGATGCTGTTTGTGGGGTGCTGGAGAGTCAATGGAGCGGAGCTCGGTGCTTTTGGCTATATGAAGGAAACCTACATTGTGCCGAAGGACGACGCGGATTTCTGCGCTCCGGGGACCATTCCAGCCCTTATGGCCGGCACGTTCCAAGCCTTGGGACAGATTAGCCTCTTCCTCGGCTTTTACTTCTTCCAATCCAGCATCGGAGTGATGACCTGCATTATCAGCGGCACTAGCCTGCTCTCCGCTACCTTGGGCTATTTCCTCTATAAGGAAGTATTGACTTTTTCCCAAATTACCGGCATGCTGGGCTGTACTGGAGGCCTGGCCTACTTAGCTATCCTGGGAACTATGCATACAAGTCTCGAAACAGTCCTCTGCGGAGTCGCAACAGTCCTGTTCCTCAGTCTCAGGTCCCTGATGGCCAGAGAGGCGGAGTTAGAGGGTATGCACCCCTTCACATTCACAGCACTGGTGTGCCTGGTTTCCAGCCTGTTAGCCCTGCTTCTCTGGGCAGTGCTGCTGGTCGTGGGAGTGGACATATGGGGAGGCAGCGAAAACCTCCACTTCGCAGTGATCGGCGGCATAGCCATGGCCCTCGGCTTTCTCTTCCTAGTGCAAGCCATAGTGGGCGGATTCACCGGACCCTCAATCAGCATTGCCAATTTGACAAGTGTCTTAGTCCTCATCCTCGAGCACCAGGCGAAAGACATACTCCCAGAGCCTATGAAGATATATGCTATCGTGATAGCGCTCAGTGGCGTTCTCTTTATGACCTTCGGAGACGAGCTGCTGTGGCTGTTCGGCTTCAACTGCTTGGTGGGAAGGAACGTGTTGGAGGTGGAAGAGCAGGTGGATGAGGTGCCTGTGGAGATGCGGGAGGAGCTGATGAAGGCGGAAGACCGAATCGACTAGGACTAAACGAGGAGAACTAATATGAGAATGAAGCGCAAAGGCAGATTCAGCGTCTCCCCAAAGCGGATATTAACCTCTATCAAAGCAAGTACTGCAGGTCCAGTTTCGCCCGTTAAAGCAGTTCTAAGAACAGACTTCAGCCCCTTCAATCCCTTTTTCTCCACCAAAGCCGCTCAAGAAAGACACCGCGCCCTACTAAAGCTATACGGTCATTTCGACCTGGAAAAGGAACTCTTCCCTCCAGAAAGGCAAGACACTATCACAATTCCTAAGGTGAAGGTCGAATATACAGAGGTGAAGTCGCCTGCGAAGCCACTGCTTCTGCACCAGGACTGCTCTCCAGTGGGACCGCTTATATACGCCCTCACTCCGAAAGCAGACGGCAGGACGCAGAGGAAGGTGTGCTGCATCAATTTGTCGGAGTATGTGCACACATCGGAAAGGTATGAAGCGGTCAAAGCGCCGCCGCCCAAAAAGGTCCTAACTCAAGGCACCAAATCCCACATCAACCGCGCCGAACCGCGAACCGAAGGACACTTACTCCTCTCCGGGAAATCCGCCTTCCAAGGAAGCGACCCCTCCCAGCCCTACAGCACCCGCCTCAACCACACAGTCCCCAACATCCAACTGAGCGAAGCAGAGGAAAACAGCTCTAAGGAAGAGAGAGTTATTAAAGGGTCTTTGCGGGGTCGCAGGATTAAGTCCGCCTCCAGGACTAGAAGCCGGGGAGAGTCTGGGACTAAGTCTCGCTTTGACCAAGACAAAGTGACCATTTCTCCACCGCAAGTCTCAGTTGAAGGGTGCAGCCCGGATGCTGCCAGCCATGACAGGACTACGTCGATATCCATAGATTTCAACCTGCCGGGCCCAGCCCCCAAGTGCAGCAGAGTGCTGCAGCTAAACAAGGTGGACTTAGGCGACATGCTGGACGTGCCCTCCCCCAAAGCCTCCGAAATCCCTCGCAAACGACCCGCCTCCGCCAAGTTCGCAGCCAAAAGACCGTTTTGGCGACTCGATGAGACTATTTGCTAGGCCAGTTAGCTGATTTCTCGAGAATTCTCAGGGACTTCATTGCCGTCTGTGGCGATTACAGGGCGTAAACGGTCTTTCAGTGCTATAAAAGGCTGAAATTTAGCATCGAAATTGCGAATTGAGGCAATTACTGCTTCATAGGCCTCAATTTGCTTGTTTTTCTATATGTATATTTACAGTAAGCGTGTAAGTGTCGATTGTTGGCCTTTTGATGAACCGCTGGAGCAGGATTGAGGTGGTGCTTCTCATAGTTCTTCGACTAGCCAGCAATCCCGGGTCCTTTTTGGCCATATAGTCGTCTTTCGCCTTGATTAGCATGCTGTTGAATTGGGCTGTGCGCTGAAATAGCGCTTTTTTATGCGAAATTGCGTACTTTCCGTCTAAAATGTCCAAAAAGGGGCGAGCGGGAATCGCGAACATTTGCAAATCTCTGCCAACTGCCCGGAAAGTGAACTTCGAGGCAGTGTTTGTGAGCACTTGGTAGTCTCCAATGGTCACCATCGTTTCAAAATAGAGGATTTGGTGGGATTCCTGTCGCATTTGGAACTCACAAGCGACCTTTCCTCTGGCTAATAGGAGGATTTCAGTGGCTTCTCCCCCCTCTTTTAGCAGAATTTCAGCATGACTAAAGGCCCAAGGCTGGAAATGAAGTGCAATTTCATACGCAAACTTGCACTTCGGCAGACCGAAAAAGGCCCTATACTTAGTAAACAGGTCCGAAAACAAAAAGGCAATAATTTCCCTTCCTGTTTCCTCTGGAAGTCCAGTAAAAAACTCATCTCCGCTCGTAGTAAGTTCCTCCACTGAGTTCGCCTGCCACCAAGCCGCTGCCAAAGGCCCTAATCTGTCCTTCTGCCCGTAGTTTGCGAAGTAAGTTAGGACTTTCGCCTTCAGTGCAGGGGAAATCTGGTGCCCAGCGGACTCAATCGACTCCATCCAGTTGCTGGCTTGAGCCGGCAGGTCGGAAGAGGAGTTGATTTCGTTGATTTGATTGATGAGCGACACAAACGTGCTGAGAATGAAGGAAAAGTTGGTAATTCCAATGAATAGAATAGGGATCATGAGGATTCGTTCGCAGAAAGTGGTAGGGAGGAAGTCGCCGTAGCCGATGGTCAGCAGGGTGGTGAGCATGTAGTACCAGGAGCGGAGGAAGCGGACATCTCCGCCTGCGTCTGTCAGCCTGGCGGAGTCTTCGAACCAAGCGGTGCTGTAGATGTGTTCTGGGCCTGTGTGCTTGGCGTACCAGTAGTAGAGAGCTGCAAGGAAATAGGACAGGAGAATCATGCGTGAAATCTGCTGGAACAGCAGACTAATGTGATAGTAACTGATCATAAAGTTGCCCACTTCAATATCAGGCAGCGCCCGAAACGCAGCACTAAACAGACTTCCAAGCCCCGTCCCATCCACGAAATCCACACTGTAAGGCAGTCTCAGGAGCCGCACTAGTCTCAGGTAGTACTCCACTTCCTCTAGGTCTCCGAAGCTAAAGGGCAGCAAAGCCACTACATCTATCCAAAACCAGGTGGTAATGTAGTGCCGGGCGATTCCTTTCCTATCCCCAACCATGTGGTTGTCTTCGTCTACATAGGCTGTATTGAAGGTAAGCCAGACGTCGATGACGAAGAACACCCAGACGCACACATCAAAGGCGTATAGTCCGTTGCTCGGCCTTTGGAAAGCCAGATAGTAGGCGGAAGTGCAAAGTGAGTATATGATCAAAAGGTCGTAGACCACGTCCCACGCTTCTCGCAGGCGTCTATCAGGCGAAATCACTTGGAAAAGGCTGTAGTGTCTGGGGGACTCAGCGATGGGAATGGAAATTCGGGTGGTGTCGCCTTCGGTGTGGACTCTGTGTAGGTCGTCGTCGCGTGAAGGTCTGTGCTTGGGAGCAGGCACTACACTGCCTTCGGTGGGCAGGTTGGGAGGACTGCTTTCTAGGCTTTCACTTGGCAAGTACTGACCCAGGTAGAGTTGGGCAGTTGTGAAGGGGTTCAAAGGCGCGGTTTCCACTTCGTGTCTATGCATTTACAGCCTTTCGGTATCTCGTTCTGGCCAGATAGGTGAGAAGACGATAGAAGCTCGGCCTAATCTGTCAGTTTACGCAGTCTAGCGACTGCTATCGTCCTGAAAAGCAGGCAAAAGTCTCATTTTGGAGCAACTTACAGTTATTTTATGGTCAAAAGCCCTGTGAAAGTAGCAGTCCGGACCCGTCCCACCGCCTCCTTCGCCTCCCAAAACATCCAAATCGACCTAGACAAGAAGACCATAGACGTGCACATCCCCAGAGACTCCTCCCAAGGCATCATTAACAACCAGCAAGAGGACTGGAAGTTCCAATTCAACGAGATTCTGCACAACTCCAGCCAAGAAGCAGTATATGACAGCATGTCCAGACAGCTCGTGCAGAGTGTGGTGCAGGGGTACAATGGCACCATTTTGGCGTATGGACAGACTGGCGCTGGGAAGACCTATACGATGTCTGGTACGGCCAATAATTACAAGTACAGGGGAGTCATACCCAGGGCTGTAGCGCAGGTCTTTCACGAGATCCAGAACAAACTCGAACAAGCAATCACAGTGCGCGTTTCCTTCGTAGAAATCTACAACGAACTCCTCTACGACCTAATTTCCCCTATCCCGCCCTCCGAACAAACCGGAAGCATCAGCATCCAAGACGACGCTTTGGGCGGAGTGCATGTGAAAGGCCTCTCAATGACCATTTGCACGTCTGAGGAAGAGGCGTTGAACCTGCTATTTGAGGGGGAAACGAATAGAACGATAGCGGAGCACAAGCTGAATAAGAGCTCTACTCGCTCCCACTGCATCTACACCCTGCACATAGAAGCCAGGAGCAGAGTGGAATCCAACGAAAAGGTGATTTCCTCGAAACTGAACCTTGTAGACCTAGCCGGGTCGGAAAGGACGAAGAAAACCGGGTCCGAAGGACTGACTTTGACAGAGGCGAACTACATCAACAAGTCCCTGTCCTACCTGGAACAGGTCGTAGTCGCCCTGTCTGCCAAGGAAAGAGACTACGTGCCCTACCGCCAGTCCAAGCTGACGCACATCCTCAAAGACTCTATCGGCGGGAACTCTATGACTCTCATGATCGCGAACATTTGGCCGGAAGTGACTCACATTGAGGAGACTATCAGTACTTTGCGCTTCGCTATGCGTATGATGAATGTATCCAATGAAGCAGTTGTCAACATCCAACTCGACCCTACCCAACTCATCAAGCGCTATGAACGGGAAATAAGGGAGTTCAAGCAGGAACTGGCGATGCATGATACACTTGCGAATCGGGGACGCATTGCGTATGACCCTTACAACTCGGAACAGCAGTATGAAGTGCAGAAGCAGGTGGAAAGCTACTTGGATGGCAGTCTGGATGACTTCCAGATAGAGAGTTTGAGGCAGGTGCGGGAAGTGATGATACAGATGAGGAACACTTACCATAAAGTGCTGGCTAGGTTTGGGGCTTCGGACTTTAGATTGGGCGACGAGCAGGCAAAAACCTCACGCCACCCCACACTCGTAAGCCGCACACAGCACGCTGAAAAGGACGAACAGCACAGTGAAGAAGGAGGAGTGGGCGAGGAGGAAAATACCTACGGCTTCGGTATCGGCCGTGCCAACCCCAGAGCCCGGCCACTAGATTCCTCAATAATCGACCCGAAGCGGGAATTCCTGCAAGAGGAGGACGAGGCTGAGGACAGGCAGAAAACAGTGGAAAAGACATTACCTAAAAGTACTGAAATTCGCCCAGCGGTGGTAATTACAGTGGACAAAAACCAGGCTTTCATGGAGTTTAAGAACACGGAAGGGAGGGATATCGACCTGTCCTTGGCCCAAAATAAGGCTGAACTGAAGGCGAGGAAGCTGGCGATTCGGACAGTCACTGAGGAAATCAATCAGTTGGGGAAAAGAATTGAGGACGCGAAGGAAAGGATTGACGAAATCAGGGCTGCACGTGGGGATCAGGACGAAGACGTGATTGACGAAGAGGAGTACAGCCTGATAAAAGCGCTAAAAGAGCTGAAACGCGGCTTTAAAGGCAAATTCGAGGACTTGCGCAGGTCAAAGGCAGAAGCGCAGGAAATCACCCAGGCAATAGACCAGGCGAGACATCGCCTAATCGACGAATTCGACACTTGGGTGGAGGGGAAGTACGGCTCAGCGGCTCCGAAAGGCGCTGATATCAGTGGAGTCAGTGACCCTGAAGCCAAGCCTGGGCTTGACGATATCGACCCTGATGCTTTCGCTTACATTAAGGCGAAGAAGAATGTGGATACGCTGCACAGGGCCAAGAAGCAGCTAATGCAGCAGCGGAAGTAGGTAAAAAAACTATGGCCAAAATGATGACCCTTGACCAATAACCGGACTCGTGCCGAAGCCTAGATCTGATGCATATAGCCTAGATTAGTCTGTTTTGGGACTGGGAGTGTCTGCGGGCTCTGCAGCGGGCTGGATGCTAAGTAGGGCTTACAGGCGGATGCATAGTCCGAGGACTGAAGTCATCACCAGCATCACCACTAGGTGAATCTGAGCCTCCGGAGGGGCAATCAGCAGCGTGCCGCACAGCGCGAGGCCCAGTGCCGCCAGCACCTTGTAGTAGAGTGAGAAGGAAGGCGGGCCGAAGAGAGTGTCCATAGGGTCTATTGGTTAGCTAGGAGACTGAGCTTGAGGTTGCTGTAGCGGTGGGCAAAGAGCCAGGCGTTGAAGTGAAGCATCAGCCCTATGAACTTGCGCCTGTCGTAGTGGTTTTCGTGCTCCTCTATGAACTCGGTTATGAAGAAATTGGACACTTCGGGGAGGTTTTGGGCGTTTCGCACTTCGCAAAAGACCTCTCCGTGGCCTTGGTTTTCCACTTCTCCCTCAATCAACCACCCTCTCGAGTTCAAACACTCTCTAAGCGCCTGCACAAACGACACAAAGAGTGCAAAGCCCTCCCTACTCAGCTTCCCAGCCACGTCCAGCAGGTAAAAGGCAAATATCTCATCACACCGACAGTCACTCCTAACAGTCGCAGGGTCCCGCGATACGCGCGAAAGAGCCTGATAGAGCGGGTCCTTGGCCTTGTCCTCCCCAGACCCAGGGAAGCTGTCTAGGGGTTACTCCTCGAGTGGGTCCACTGGTCCTCCGAGCAAGTCTTCCTTTCGGAGAAAATCGTCTTCCCCGGGTGGACGACTGGGTCCGGCAAGGGAGGAGTTCTGTCTGCGGGGACGGCCTCTGCTTCTGCCGTTCCTAGTTGAGGGAGTGTCAGTGCCGTTGGGGTGTTCGCCACCGTGCTTTTGCTTGATGTGGGTGTAGAGCGCTGGGTAGGACAGGTAGTCCTTGCCACAGCCGCACTTAAAGCTGCGTTCGCAAGCGTCGTTTTTGGTCCTGCGTTTGGCCTTTTCGGCAGGGGATTCGGGCAATGGGGCGTCTTCGTCCTCGGCTGATCCCTCATAAGCGTCCAACCCTTCGTCTTCCTCCGTATCTCCCATGTTATAAATTAATGCCAGCCATCTGTTTTATATATCAGCCATTTAGTGGAAAACCGCCACTTCGCCCGGCTTTTCGTGGACCTCAAAGTGGAGATTATAGGAAAAGGCTGGAAAGGACTGTTTGCTCAAATAGTCACTTTTTAGTATAGTTGTTTCAGTTCTACGCAAAGTTACCTAGAAACACTACTGATGGTATAGGGAATAGGTATAAAGACCAACTTGATGTATGGAAATAGACACTCACATACAACTCTCATACAAGTTCGTACCATTCCCTCTTTCCACCAACTCCCGTTTTAGTGCAGAATTCAGCCTCCGCAGTCTACGACACTATAAGCTATTAGAGGAAAGATGGCCAAGAAGGGCAAAGGCGTGTCTCACCTCCACACCCAGTCTCGAGAGTGGCTGTTCCTGTCCGAAGACCGGACAAGCACCAGGGCAACTAGCCAAATGAGCAGCACCTCAGAGGAACAGCTCGAAACCGCCCTGCGCCACTTGAGACAAATGAGTACCCCTGAACTAAAGGTATATGACTGGGAACTGCCTCAGGGTGTTAGGCCTTTACTCACTGCGAGACACAGGGAAGGTACTGAGAGACTTGCACCTGGTCCTAATGTGAAGTACCCTGAGTCGAAGTCTGCCCTGTCTATGCGTTTTCCGATGACTTTGCAGGTTTTGCAGGAGAAAACTACCCGCAAGCAGCGCTTTAAGCAGGCTTCTGGTGTGTCTCCTGCTGTGAAGCGGACGTTGAAGCCGAAGTACCATAGTGCTTGGTACCTCCCTCCTAGTCTTTGGAAGACTGTACCTGCAGACCCAGAGCCTTTGAAATGCAGGGCACTGGTGCAGGCCAAAACCCCCTATTACTCCCTACAGGCAGAATCGCACCAGACCAGAGAGAACATCAAGCAGCTTCAGAAGATGCCGATGATGGGTAGATTCAAGGGTCACTTGGAGACGCTGAGTTTGCGAGTTCCGCCGTATTTGCAGGAAGTTGCAGCGGATATTGAGGAAAAGTCCATTGGGTCCGTTTCCTCAGGGACTCGAGACCTGTTCCGAAGACTCCATGTTGCCTAGTTTGCCTTAAACGCTCCAAGGCCGGGATAAGGATATATAAATGGAAGCGCCACCGGTTCCTTTCGGCTATATGCATGAAGACGAAGTCAGGAACATGATTCTGAACTACAACTCGGCTCTCGGCGAGTTCGCTAGGCAAGTAGATGAGTTGACAATGATAAATCAGACTTTGGAGGCCAAATTTCGCAGTGAATGCTCGAGGAACAGGGCGTTGATGGAGGAACTGCAGCAGGCCAAGCTGGGGTTGGAGAGGACGACTGTGGAGGCGGAGCAGCAGACGAAGCTGAATCAGGTGCTGACCAATGCCCTGCATGCGCCCCCTGCGTCCTCAGCCTGGCCTCAAGCCAAAGCCCAACTCACACACCTCTTCGAATCTTTAAGCACTAAGGAAGAACTGGAGCAAGCACTCAGCCACTCTGAGACTCTCTTCCAGTCCCTCGAGGCTCAAAACTCGGCTCTCCGCAGTGAGCTGTCGCAGCTGCTTGCGGAGCTGGCTGCCCGCAAAGAACAAGACTCGCATGAAGTCCGATGTCTAAAGTGCCACCAGCATTTCATCCCTCTGGCCAACAGCGACCAAGCGTGCCATTTCCACCCAGGAAAGCTAAAGTACTACAGCTGCAAAGGCTGCGGAGACGACCAATACTTCACCTGCTGTAACCGCTGCGAAAGGTGCTTGCCCGGGTGTAAACTAGGCAGACACGTTCCTCTCTAGCAGCAGCCTTGCTTTTCAGGGGGCTTTTTGACGCCATGATGAGTAAGGACAATGCTGCCTTCGGTGGTTATTGGGCCCACTTGCTTCTGATGCATAGCATCGATGAGCGTAGCAAATGCACTTTGCACGGAAGAGGTTTTGAGAGCGGAGGTTTCAATGTAGAGAAGACTGTTGTCCTCTGCGAAAGACTGGGCGACTTCCTTAGAAACCTGGCGAAGTGCACTCAAATCCCGCTTGTTCCCAATCAGCAGAATTGGCGTGTCTCTGGGCAGCACTTCGTACAGCTGTTCCAACCAGGTCTTTACGTGCTGATAAGAAACTTGACTGGTCAGGTCGAAGACAATTAGGACTCCTGCAGCTCTTCGGTAGTGCGCAGTAGTGATAGCCCTGTACTTCTCCTGTCCAGCAGTATCCCATACCTGGGCTCGCACTCTTACGCCGCTAGGGAGATAGAGGGTTTTGCAGTGGAACTCCAGCCCGATAGTGGGCTGCGGCTGAACTGCGGCTTCTTCTGATATGAACTGCGTCAATAGGGAGGTTTTGCCCACTCCTGAGTCGCCCACTAGCACAAGCTTGAAGAGGAAATCGTAATCGACCACTTCTCCTGCCATTCCAATGCTGTACTAATGTGGAAATGAAGAGAAGCAGCTTTCCCTATATAGACCCGTTCAATATCCGGACTCTGTAGACATCTATGTGTCCTGGGACGAGGCACAGGTATGCTGAATTTCGAAGATGCTAAGCCAAGTACGCATACTTGCCGAGCATTTGATACTGAGCCAACTTCAAGTGGCGGCAATTAGCCCTACTACTGTCTCTATTAGCTGACTCCCTGTCCCGGCTGTCTATTGACTCTGAACTCCACCTTGACCTTATTTTCCTGCAGTTCTTCAATAGCCAGCAAAGCATCCTTCGCATTGCCTTCAACAAGCGCCTGTCTGAGCCGCTGCTCAACCTGTGCCAGGGTGCGAATAGCGTTGATGACTGGGTCGTCCTTGGACAGCTGCACTCCCTTCGCCTCTTCCATGGATTTATAGACTAGGAAGTATGGAAGGCATTTGCGGCTTTGGTAAGGCTGAGGCTATGTGCATGCTAAAGGAAGGCTTTGATGTGAGTTCCCTTCGCAGAGTAGTCTTTTGTCGAATGTTGAGAGACATCCTGTCTGTTCAGAGGTGAGATTGAAGTCGTTATCCTCCAAATAACAGACGAAGCAGCCTCCTAACAGTCAATTAAGTGATCGATTCTTAGACTAAGGATATCAGTTGGGACATTTACTGCTGGTTGAGAGAGTCCTGCATCACTTTGCGCAGCATCTCTTCCTCCTGCTCCGCAAAGTCCGTATAAGTGTCGTAGTCGAACTTATGTCTGAGCTTCATGTGTCCATACAAGTCCTGACTCACGTAGTTCGGGTCTCCCCAGGGCATGACTGCACAGACAGGACAGATTCCTGCAGCTTGCTGGTGGAGGGTTTCAAAGTGCTGCAGTAAGGCACCTCTGTCCATATTGCGGTCTGAACAGAGAGGACAGTGGAAGGTTGAGCGGTTGATGATTTGGGCGGCTTGGTGGATTTTAGTGCGCTCCACTAGGTCTTGATTGGCTTGTTGGATGCCTGTGCATTCCTCTGCATGTGTATTGTAGAGACTGCAGGAGAGGGTTTGTGCACAGACACAGGTGAAAGTTGTGACGTTGATGAGGTCCGCCAGTTCACTATTAGTCCGTGTATTGTCTGTGAGCGGCTGTCTGCAGAAAGGACAGCTATGTGTGTATTACTTGGCTCCGGGGTGTTCGTGCGTGTACCGGTCCAGACAGACTTGGCACATGTTGGTGCTGCACTGTGTGTGCTGTATCGGCTGCATTGCCACTTGCTGGCAAATGCCGCATCTGAAGTCGTCTCGAGGTTCCTCAGAGTCCATATTACTCATAGCACCAAATACGTCATAGGATCAATATCAGCAAATGTATGTCCTCAAAGCTTTCCACAGTATCCCGGCAATGGCCTATCCTAATGCACAACTCCCAAAGCTATTTTCTAGTACTCGCATTTCTTCACCAGCTTCCATATCTACATGTCTCTTTAGACCAAAGGCTATAATGGCTCGGTTCGTGGACAAGTTCTGGCTGGCGATTCTTATGACCATCATGCTGGCCTCAGGCACGATCAATACGATGGTGGCCAAGATCCAAGACATGATTAAATCCGACGGAAACAGCTACAACCACCCCTACTTCCAGACTGCTACAATGTTTGTGGGCGAACTCATGTGTTTGGTCTTCTACTTCTTCGCCAAGCTTTTCGCGAAGAAACAGGCACAGGAAGAAGAGTCCTTGCAAACCAAGGTAGACATCAAGCCGAAGGGCTGCAAGGCCAGGATGGGCCCAATGATATTTGCACTACCAGCTGTGTTCGACCTGACAGCCAGCACATTGATGATGATTGGACTGGGACTCACCACTGCTTCAGTGTACCAAATGATGAGAGGCCTGATAGTGGTCGTAGTCGCACTTTACAGCCTTATTTTCCTGCGAAGACGTCTATTCCAACATCAAATTGTGGGAGTGGTGTTTGTGTTCGTAGGAGTGCTGCTGGTAGGCATTGCCAGTGTGATTTGGAGCAACTCCAGCTCTCGCAACCCGGCTCTCGGCGCAATTCTAATCATCATTGGGCAGTTCTTCGCAGGGGGGGTGTTCGTAGTGGAAGAAAAGTTCTTAGGAGACATCAAAATCCCAGCTCTGATGGCTGTGGGCATAGAAGGACTGAGCGGTCTGACCTACTTCTGCATCTTACTGCCTATATTCTACGCAATTCCCTGCTATGACGAGCAAATGTGTTCAGGTGGTGGACACGTCGAGAATTTCCTCTACGCCTTCAAGCAATTAGGAGATAACGGTTTACTGATGTTCCTGTTTTTCGCATACATCTTCAGCATAAGCTTCTTCAATTGGAGTGGCATTTCGGTGACCAAGTCGACAGGTGCTTTGGCCAGGTCCACCATCGACACTTCCAGAACAGTCCTAGTGTGGGTTATTGACCTGGCTGTGCGTTGGGAGATATTCAACGGACTGCAGTTCGCAGGCTTCATCATACTAGTCTTCGGCACCTTGCTGTACAACGAAGCCATTATTCTGCCTTTCTGGGGCTTCAGAGAGTCTGTGGAGAGAAAGAGGAAGTATGCGGAGAAGCTGAAAGAATACATAGCGGCCAAATTGGCAGGCATTACTCCCACAGAGGAAGAGGAACTCAAGTCCAAGCACGAAAGTACGGAGTTTTAAGTTAGGTTCAGCAGACTTAGCTTAGCGCGGATGGACTGGAGCATGGAGTCGTCTAGTTGCTCGCCCAGGACTAGGGCTTGAGGGTTAGCAGGGTGGACGTGGCTCAGGAGAAGCGCCTTCCGCTGAAACTCGCGGTCCACTCGCAGCGACTTTTCCTGAATCTTTTGAGCGAGTCGGGAAGGAGTCAAGTCTCGACTGAGTTCCTTCGCCCAGTCCACTGTGACTTTGGGTCGGTCTGCTGGCAGGATGTCGGACTCGTAGACCAGTCTGAGCCGGCGCTGTTCAGCAAAAAATCGAAATGGCGTATGACGCAGAGAGACAGAGTGTTCGCACTGGAGAGAGAGCGACTGGGGACGTAGAAAAGTGAGACCCAAGCCATTAACGATGGTTCAACGCTGTTCAGCCAAGTAGTCCAAAGGCGAGGGCGTGCGACGTTCCCTCGGAGCAGCCACAAGCGGGTTGGGCTTGAACTTGCGAGGTCGAAAGGGGGTCGGAGTGATGCTGCGAAAGCGGGGTTTGGCCCCAGGCCTCAGCTTGGCTCTGATAACTTCCAATTCCTTCTGCTTCAGTGGAGACAGTGTGGGCACAAAAAGAGTGTTTACCAACTCTCCGTATCTTTTCCGCTTTTCGAACATTTGCCGCTTTCTTGCTTCTTTGCTTTCTCGTTCCTTGTGCTGCTGGTGTGCCTGTCGGAGTATAGACTGGGTGAATGCACTGCTCCGAGTCGTAGCCACATCCTGTAGCTTTAGAGTTTTTCCCTCCCTTAGCAGCCTCATCTGTCGCATTTCCTCATCGTGTTTTCTCATATGCGCCCGCAAGTCTTCCATCTCAATAGGTCTATGCAGCGCTTTATTCTTTGCCAGAATATCCGCACGCTGCTTTTCACCAGGTACCAAAATTCTGCGGTGATAGTCAAGCAGTATTTTTTCCCGGGCATAGGAAAGGCTACTAATACGGCGTTGTTCGGATACCTCCAAATTCCGCTGAGCGGAAATTGCGGCTTTGCGCTGGGCTATGAGGGATTTGATTTCCTCTGTGAATTGCGCCTTTGCTTCGCTACGCTTTTGGCAATCTGCGGCTTTCTGCAGCTCTGCCTGCCGAGCAGTTTCACTATCCCGCTCCCTCTCCTCTCTCTGCCGGGTTTGAATCCGCTGCAAAACCTCTAGCCTTTCTTTCCTCAGTTTCTGCGTAATTTCCCAAGCAGTCCGTCTCCTGCTGCTTTCCTCTGTATAGTACTGGTGTCTGACTTCCTTGCTTCTGAGGTCCAGGCGAGGACTGCTTCGCTGTGGTTCTGGGCTGAGTCGCTGGATGGACTTACTGATTTCGCTTAGTTTCCCCTCTAATTGCTGCTTTAGTCCCATTGCTTCTTGGAGTCGGTACTTCCGCTGGTTCACTTCAGCGTCCGCCTGCCTCAGTTGTTTCCTTTCAATGTAGGGGTTTATGTCATTCGACTTGCGGGCGACAGTAGTCCCAAAACGCTTTAAACGCTCAATTACTTGATATCGAACAGTCGCTAAAGACAGGACAATAGCTTCTGAAAGGTCTCCTTTGAGAGGCATTTCTGCGTATGCAGCTTCCAGATGGCGTGATGCAGCGCTCCCTATCATTGCCACAGCCATGCAAACTTCATTATTTCGCCTTCAACAAGGCTGCATTAGCCTGCTGTTGTGTCTGATTCGGGGTTTCTCATAGTGTCCTGCAGCTGTAGTGTTCAGAGAGGTAAAATGTCAGTCCTGTGGGTGCTTCTCGCCGTCCTAGCAGCCGCCGACAACGTGCTGGTGGTCCTGGACTCCTGGGACATCAAAGACACCCATGCCTCCTTCCTAGCCTGGCTGACTAGTCAGGGCCACAGCCTGGTCTACCGCATGGCTGACTCCCAGCACCTCAAGTTGGAGAAGTACGGAGAGTTCTCTTATGAACACATTGTACTTGCAGCTGCATCTGCGGAGGGTAAGGGATAGCTAGAGTTCGGAGGCAGACTGACTGAGGAGGCGTTTTTACGCTTCTATGATGAGGGCAAGGGGAATCTGTTTGTGTTGGGAGATACGGATGCTGCGCAGCCGTACAGGCGACTAGCGAATGCGTTTGGACTGGACTTCTATGAACAAGGAGCTCGGGTGTATGCAGGGAGCAAGCCTTACGGACCAGCCCTAGTTCATGGGAACTTCACAGCAATCACGTCCTCCTTTTCCAAGCCGCTGTCTTTCGCAGGCACCGGCTTCCACATCCGACGTGGCCACAAGTCCGCCTTCCCTCTGCTGACAGGCACAAAGGACGCCAGAGTTCTAAACGAGCTAAAGCAGAAGGAAGTGCTGAAGCCAGAGGGAGAAGAGGTGGTGTTAGCTGTGGCCCTGCAAGGACTCAACAACGCCAGAGTGGTCTTTCTAGGGTCTTCAGACCTGTGCAGCAATTCCACCTTCGAGGGACCAAATGGGAAGTTCTGCAAGGAAACTGCTTTATGGACTTTCCAGCAGAAGGGGAAATTGCGCTACGGCAACATCACTCACCACCGGATTCAATCCCTTTCCGATACTCAGCGCCAGCCCTTGGGGTACTTGGAAGTCGCTTACCGCGTCCAAGACTTCGCCTACTACTCCATTGACATTGAAGAGTTCAAGGAGGGCAGGTGGCAGGCGTACACTGGCAAGACTGTCTATGTTGAGTTTGTCATGCTGGACCCTTACATTCGCAAATATCTCAGTCGCACTGGGAAAACCTTCTACACTACTTTCCAAATACCAGACGTATACGGAGTGTTCCAGTTCAAGACGAAAAGTGAGGAGCCGGGCTTCTCCTGGCTTAGCACCGCTTCAGAAGCACCAGTGCGGCCTTTCAGACATGACGAGTACGAGCGCTTTTTAGTGGTGGCATACCCCTACTATGCCAGTGTCTTCGCATGTGTGGGCAGCTTCCTCGTCTTCAGCTTCTACTTCCTATACCATAAGGAGTAGACTAGGTTCGTAGCAGCTAGTCCAGGGCTATGGACGCCTATTAGAGCTGCAGGCGGGAAGTGCGTTTAAAATGTCTTTCGATGGCGCCCTGGACCAAGACACGGAAGAGCAAGTGAGTGTGCAGCCGCCCTCGTCTCAGACCTTCTCCCCCAGCTTCAACCGACACGCTTCCTTCCTCAGTCCTGACCTGCCTTCGCAGAAACTGCACCCGCCTTCCCGCTTCTTCACACCAAGTCTCTCCCGCACCTGTCACCCCTCCACCAGCCAACTCAGCGACTTCGACGTCGCAGTGAGTGTGGCGGACTCCGAGGCAGCACTCGGCTTCGACCAAGACTTCGACCTGCACTGCAGAAGAATCGCCCGTGAGGACGAAACCACACTAACCTACTCCCAACTGAGTGAGTTACTGGTGGACATGCACCTGCTGAACCCACACTCCTCCGCACACAAGCCACTGCTCGCGCAGTTCTGGCAAGTCCTCACGAAGCCTGAAATCGCTACGATCCGGCGAGGAGATGTGAAGCGCGCTTTGAAGGTGATCCTCGGGATAGTGCCGGAAGACAGGGCGGAGTGGGCTGCTTTCCTGCGCACTTTCCAGCCCTTCACCACGAACCGTCTTCGCTACCTCAACTTGCAAGTGCACGCCATCACTTCTGCCCTGCCCACCAGAGCCGAGTCCAAACACAGCAAGCCACTGCTGCCGCTGGGCAGAAGTCCGACTGAACTGCTCAAGGCCAAACCTGGACTTTCGCCGCTGCGTATACCGGAGGCGCGGAAGCTGCTGGCCACTGTGAAGGTGAACCTCACGCCTCAGAAGTTCGATGTTATTAATGTGTTTCGGGGGGATTCTGTGAAGGAACTGGCGGAGAGGTTCATAGAGAAGCATGGACTGGCGCAGGCGATGGTTGAAAAGCTGAGAGTTATGATGGAAGCCCGGCTGCAGAGTAAGCCTAACAGCTTGGATTAGGTGTAATAGGCTGATTCGCTTGAGATATTCCAAGGATAGTGGGAATTGCCTCAGCTGAAGTGCAAAAAGCAATTAATTCGCTATTTCGCTTCTATGCAGTCAATTTGATTTCATATAATTCCGAATAAACTATCAGCCCCAAAGGATCAATACAAAGAGGTGAAAGGGAAACTGACCCACATCAGTTACTTACCCAACTCCACCCTATCAACATCCTTTCTAAGTCTAGTACATAATCCCCACTCAATTTCTTATACTCCCATTCGGCATTTCAGACTTCCGTGCTCACAGTACATTTGGCAGTCCATACTAGCTTAGTAGGTTATCGTAATCCATCAATATGCAGTTAGGCAAGGCACTGCGCCGCAAACTTTTGCAGTCCACTGACCTCACTCGCAGTCTCAACCACTCCATGACTCGAGGAAACTCCCTGCCACACTTGGCCGCTGCTGAGGAAGCCAGTCAAAACGTCCAGTGCAGGGACTTGCGCACTCCATCGCCTGGAGGCCTGGCTGTGCACAAAGCAATGTGGCGCTCTGTGAGCGTTGCCAAGGGAAAGGGAAGGCCGGAGAACGCTGGGAAGCCTGTAAACGACCAAGTTACAAGAGTGGCTGGCTTGGAGGATGCTAAAATGCCCGTGAAGCGGCATAAAAAGGGCGGACTGTCCATGCAACTATGCAAAACCATAGCAAAGCCACACTTAGCCACACGAAAGCAGTCCCAAGTCCTTTCCCAGTCTTTCTTCTCAAGTATGCACTCTCGCCAGCAGAGCTGCGATATGCACCCACCCACACTCCATGAAGCCCTGGAAGACGAACTAGCGCAGGCTTTGGCCACTATCACGCCTGGAGACTTTCGAGCGCAACGTAAGGTCTATGCTCATTTTTTCACATCTGCGATTACTAGGTGTCCAGAACTCCAAGGACTACTTGTGCAGCTAAAGGAAGGATACGAGCAACTGATCGAAAACATGCAGGAGCACTTTGTGAAGGAAGCAGCTAAACTACAAGGTGAAATAATCGGCCTGCAGACGAATTTCATAAGAGAAGCTGACGAACGCAAGCTGCTGCTACGGAAAATCGAGAAGCTTTCGAGAGAAAACTTCGACATGGGTCAACAGTGCGAGACTTACGACAGGCGGTTTGTGGAGTTCCAGGACAAGTTGTACGATATAGCAAATGTGGACATGGAGGACTTCCCGCCCAATGAGAGCGCCTGGCGACTGCTCAACTCTGAACTGGACCATTACCGAGTATGGAAGAAGAAGTGGACCCGGGACTTGCACATCACTCAGTCCAAAGAGCGCAAGTTGGCTCAATTAGTGCAAGCCCTCAAGTCTCGCGGCTTCCCTGTGGAAGAAGTGTACAACTCAGAAGTCCGCACTCCCGCCTTATCCGCGCATTCCACAGTCCACAGGGAAACAGAGGAAAACGAGTCGGTGAGGTTAGTGTCGGGGAGGCCGGAGGCAGTGCGGCGGCCGCTGGCTGTGCCTAGTTTGGACCTGACTGGGGTGGAGCCGGATGTCACGTCTGACTCGAGTTCCGAGGAGTCCTTAGTGTCTGATGCAACGCTACGAATGAGCATAGGCACTGTGACTGGAGACGCAGAGTCCCCGGGCAAGCGAAGCACCGGACCAGCCAAGGCCAGCAAGGCACTTTCTAATCTGTAGCTACAAGTAATGGCGGACACTCACTTGGAGGCGCTCAAGGCTTTGAAGCTGAAGAGTCTCTGCAAGGAACTGGACTTGAAGACGCAGGGCAGCAAGGTGGAACTGCTGAAGAGACTGAGGGGCTATTTGGAGTCGGAAGAGGGACGGTTGAGTGCTTATTTGCGTCTAAACAGATCCACGCTTTCCCAGCTATTCAACGACCCTGACCCGATTCAAACCCTAGGCCTCATCTACCGCCCTATCCACCCTCAGACCAGCATGATCGACCCGCCTACTGCTCTGCAGGAAATGGCAGCCCGCTACAAAGCCGAAATCCGCTGCATCTGCATCCAAGGCGCACTCCCTGGACTGCCCTGCTCCCTGTGCAAGCGAATTCAGCACATCCGCTGTATGGGGGGAAATGCCAACATGCACCCGTATGTGTGTCCACTGTGTCAGTTCCTCAAAATGGACTTGACCTGGACCCCGGAATTACCCCCGGTGGTGAACCCTTTCGCTGCTTCTAGGGCCAACCCGGCTGTCACGAGGAAGTTCATGGACAGGTTGGTGAGGGTTCCGCAGGAAATGATGGAGAAAATCAGGAGCAATCCAGGGAAGTATCGAGTGGAAGTGAGGTGTTTGCGACTGGACGGCCGGGGCTACCTCAACACTTGGCCTAGGAGGGTGAAAGTGCTACTAAATGACGAGGAAGTCCTCTGTCTGCCCGACACAGTCTTCCACAAGTCGCACAAAGGACCTCTGGACCTCACTGACAAGCTGCGAATAGGCGACAATCTGATGTATTTCCTCAAATACGAGGACCCGGAGTACTACTCGGTGGCTGTTTTTCTCGTCAAATTGACCTCTACACAGGAAATAATCGCGCAGATAGTGGGTTCCAGTGCACATTTGTCCTACGCAGAAGGCCTACAGAGGGTGATTTCCTCTATGAGTTCTGGGGACGACTTGAACCAGGACAGCACTCCCATCTGCGTAAAATGCCCTATTTCCATGCGCTATATCAACACAGCCGTTAGAGGCGCCGCCTGCACCCACGCGCAGTGCTACGACTTGGACACTTTCGTCATCATTTTCGGCAAAAACGCCCTCTGTCCAGAGTGCGGAAAGCTGATTTTAGCCTTCGTAGTCGACGAATTCGTCGGAGAATTAGCCAAAAAAGCGCAAGAAATGGGCACTTTCACAGTGTATGTACATAAGGACGAGCGACTCACCTTCCTGTTAGAGGCGCAGAGAGAGGAAATCGACGCTTCTGACGTGGAGGAAACCGGCAGAAACTGGCCGAAGAAGGAAGAAACCGTGGACCTATCGATGAAGCGGGAAATTACCATTGATCTGGACTGCTCGACAGTCTATGAGTTAGACTAGGCTATTAGAACTCTCTTTTTCGGCTTATTTTAGCAGGGGAGGTCGGTTACTTGCGATTTGTTAGGAGTGCTCGAGTCGAATTGGCGAATAGATGTGCGAATCCGTTCTTTTTGGGGATAAACTTCTCTGTGTTGCTTTCAATAGGCAACTGGGGCGGTCTTCTGGGCAGTGCAGGGGTCGATTTCATCAAGTACTGCGGCTTTCCCACTGGAGAAAACAACTTATCATAAATCTCCTGAAAAACCCCGTCATTTAGGCAGAACAATTCAATGATTTTGCGTCGATCACTGGCCAAAAAGACCTCATTTTGAAGGCGGGAACTAGGCCTCAGGCCCGTTTCTCTCCTAACCTCCTCCACACAGTCCACAAATATCTTCTGCAGTTCACTCTGAGTGGAGAAGTTTTGAGTGTTTTGCACGGTGAGAATGCGCATTTGCTTGGCTTTGCGGTCCAAAGCGGCTTGCAGGTGGCGGATAGTCTGGCTTGCTTGTGCGGTTATGCGATTGGTGAGGTCTTCTAAGTCTTTGGCTGCAGGTGAGTCTGTTAAGCCGTGCTTCGCTAGTAGTTCTCCTAGGGAAGGGCAAGAGTCCTGCTCCCGGTCTCGAACAGGCGATGTGGACTTAGTGGAAAGCTGCTCTGGAGTGGCTTCATTTGTATCATTTTTCCTCATACTCGGCAACTGTCTGCCTTCCCTTGACTGAAATATGAGTCTTTCCCTGCGTTTCATCATCTTCACTTGCCGCTCTAGAAAGGCATTATCCGCCTCCAAAGCCTGCGCCTTCGACTTCCACTTCTCACTGTCCAGTTTGACCCTCCGCAGCATTTCCCCGAACTTGACCCCTTCCTCCTGCATCCACTGCACTGCTTTGCTCAAATTCGCGATCTGCTGGTTTTTATGCAGGTCCGTTTCCTTCTCATCCAGTTGTCGTCGCATCTCCATCACTTCCTTCTGCAGGCCGAAGATGTGGCCTTTGAAGGCACTGAGGAAGTCCACTTCGTGCCTTTGAAGGATTTCTTCGACTTTCAGATCGAGGCGTTCGACTTGGGAATTGAGGAGAGAGAAGTACTCTTGGATTTTCTCACTTGGGTCGTCGGACTGGGAAGGGACTGGGAAGGGTACTGAGTGGCGGAGGCCGGTGAGGATCACTGGTCGAGAACGGAGAGGAGAGACGCTCATATAGGAAGTATTAGAAGAAGGGGACTTATTCTTGACTTCTGCGGCGACCGAAGCGGTAAGTTTTGGTCCGGAGCTGAGACTCAGTGAGAATCAGCTGTTCCTTGGCCAAGACTGAGGCCTGTCTTTTGACGGTGTCCTGACCTATCACTGCAGACAGCATTTCCTTCATGCTGGCTCCGAGTCGCTTTTCCAACTTGTTGAAGCAGCATTCATGTAGCAGTCTCTTCTGCTCATTCAGCCGTATAATTCCCATCAGTTCCTCTACTTGTTGACACTGACTCTCAAGCATCCGTATCTTCTCCTCTACCGATTCCCCTGTAGTCGGGTGCAAGGACTCAAAGTGACTAAGCGGCGGACTCACATCTGCAGTAGTCTCGTCAGCAATTTTCTTCGATAAAGTAGTAGTTTTACCAAGACTTTCCAGTCTTTTCTGCACTCCGTTCCACTTGTCAGGGTGACAGCGTGCGAACACTGCCACTCCCTTTTTGCCCTTATTGAGAATTTCCATTTGAACCCGTAACTGGTCGATTTCGCTGCTGAGTTCCGCCAACTCAATTACTATGGTGATAGTCGTGTCTTCGAGAAAAGCAGGAAAACGCTCTAAAGGGGTCTTTTGTTCTTCGCTCCAAAGTCGCTTCACAACCCACAGAAGTCCCTCACTTCTTGTATCTTTCCCTTCCTTTAGTACTGCATAGTAGTGGCTGATTTGAGCGCTTTGGATGGCATTCAGCTCCTCTTTCGTCTTCTTCACCAGAGTATCCACTTCTTTCGCCTTTTTCGAGTTGTCGATAATTTCCACTATAGCGTTGTCCTGATTTACATCGGATTTCTCCCTAGTATCATTCTTACCATTCACAATAGCTTCACCCTGATTTCCTTCGAACCCCTCTTTAGTCTCATTAATGCAATTCACAGTCGACTTTAAAGTAGGGAAATTCACAGAGTTTCTGGGCTTCAGTGTAGATTTGGATTTTAAGAGATGGCGCATATCTTTGAGAGAAGGAGCAGGCTCTTCGTTGGCCTTTAGCTCCGCAAGCATTAGTTGGTTGTGGATAAAAGTGTTGTGCTTACGGAGTGCTTCGCGTTGGTCGTTCAGGCTTTGAAGTCGGGCCTTGGCAGCCAGTTCCGCAGTTTGCAGTTCGTCTTCATAGTGTCGCAAGTAGCTATGTCGGGCTTGCAGTTCCTGCTCCTGCCTCACCTTTTCAGCCCGCCTCCTAGTGATATCGAGGTACTTCCTGTCCTGTCCAGCCAAACCACTCAGCGGAGGGAGCGAAGCCTTCCCTCTCCGCTCACTCATAATTCTATCGATATCGCCGAATCTTTCTCGGAATTGAGCCAATTCCGCATGTGCCAGTGCGCCTCCTTCGTGCTTGCGTGGCCACTGCGAGAGGCCAACGACTTCATCAATCTCGGAAAGGACCTGCGGCAGTACTAGGCGGGCAGTGGACTTGGTAAGGCGGCGGTCCATACCTTTGCGCAGCAGTTCTAGCCGGGGCAGAGACCGAGACGCTGAGAGTTCTGGACACAGGGACAGGTCCGGGCTTTCTAGGGAGGTAACATAGGCCCTCAATTTCATTTTCCAGCTATTAGCAGGTGGAAATGAGACTTTGCTACTAGTTTGCTAACTTGCGGGTGCATCTCTAGCAGACCTCTAGCTCCATCCTAACTAGGCTAAGGGCAGTTACTCGAATTTCTCGGAATTTATATTGGAAGTACAGTTCCAAATACGACGAATGGGCGTTTCCTTGCTGCCGAAGGAAAGCTACACAGCCAAAGGGTATCAATACTCAGCGCTGCTCGATCACCTCCCTATAGCCTCAGCAATCAGTCTATTCAGTAGCAGTGGAAATGCGTTATCCAATGTGCCCAATTTGACAGAGAGTATGGAAAGTCTCAGAGACTACGTCGACTGTACCGCTGGTTCTTTGGCTATAAAATCCCTCAAAATGAAGAATCGGCTATTGCCTTTATTCGTTTCCCAAGTCAAATTGAACCCAAGGAAAACCGTACTCAGATCTTTTCTCCTTCGGCTCGTCAGGCTGGGAAGTGTACTGAGTGGCTGAAATCCGTCAGAAAACAGGTCGAGAACGGAGAGGAACACACTACTATAGGAAGTATTAGAAGAAGGGGACTTATTCTTGACTTCTGCGGCGACCGAAGCGGTAAGTTTTGGTCCGACGCTGAGACTCAGTGAGAATCAGCTGTTCCTTGGCCAAGACCGAGGCCTGTCTTTTGACAGTGTCCTGACCTATCACTGCAGACAGCATTTCCTTCATGCTGCCTCCGAGTCGCTTTTCCAACTTGTTGAAGCAGCATTCATGTAGCAGTCTCTTCTGTTCATTCAGCCGTATAATTCCCATCAGTTCCTCTACTTGTTGACACTGACTCTCAAGCATCCGGATCTTTTCCTCTGCCGACTCACCTGTCGTTGGATTCAAGGACTCAAAGCGACTAAGCGGCGGGCGCGTATTTGTGAGAGTCTCAGTAGTGACTTCCTTGGACAAAGTTGTGGTTTTGCCGATACTTTCCAGTCTTTTCTGCACTCCGTTCCACTTATCCGGGTGACTGCGTGCGAACACCAACACTCCCTTCTTGTCTTTATTGAGAGTATCTATCTGTACCTGCAATTGGTCGATTTCGCTGCTGAGTTCCGCCAACTCAATTATTGTCGCGATAGTCATGTCTTCGAGAAACGCAGGGAAATGCTCTAATGTGGGTTTTTGTCCTTTGCTCCACAGTTGCTTCACAACCCACAGAAGTCCCTCACTTCTTGTATCTTTCCCTTCCTTTAGTACTGCGTAGTAGTGGCTGATTTGAGCATTTCGGATGGCATTCAGCTCCTCTTTCGTCTTTTTCACCAGTGCATCCACATCTTTCGCCTTTTTCGAGTTCTGCGCAATCTCCGCTACTGCCCTGTCCCGATCTACGCCGAACCCCTCCCTAGTCTCATCCGTGCAGTTCATAGCTGACTTGAACTGAGGCAATTGAGCGAAATTTCTAGGTCTCAGTGTAGATGTGGATTTGAAGAGATGTCGCAAATCCTTGAGACTTCCGAGAGAGGAGGCTGCTGCTTCTTGGGCCTTTAGCTCAGCCATTGTTAGTTGAGTGCGGATAAATGTGTTGTGCTTGCGGAGGGCTTCACGTTGGTTGTTTAGGCTTTGAAGTCTGGCATTGGTGGCCGTTTCTGTTGTGATTAGTTCTTCTTCGAAGTGCCGCGAGTGGCTGAGTTTGGCTTGCAGCTCCTGCTCCTGATTGACCTTTTCAGCCCTCCTGCGAGTGACATCGAGGCAAATCCGGTCCAGTCCAGGCAGGCTGTTCAGCGAAGGCAGTGAAAACTTCCCTTTCCGTTCGCTCAAAATCTTCTCGATGTCGCCAAATCTCTCGCGGAATTGAGTCAATTCTGCATGGGCCGGTTTGCCGCCTTCGCTTTTACGTGGCCACTGCGAAAGACCAACGACTTCATCAATTTCGGAAAGTGCTTGCGGCAGTGCTGGGTGGGCAATGGACTTGGTAAGGCGGTGGTCCATACCTTTGCGCAGCAGTTCTAGCCGGGGTAGAGACCGAGACACTGAGAGGTCTGGACACAGGGACAGGTCAGGGGTTTCTGCGGAGGTTACGTAGGCTCTTACTTTCATTTTCCACTGTTAAAAGCTGGAAATACGGACTTCGCTGCTTAGACTATAGCTATATTTCATACAATACAGTCCCAGATCCGACGAAATGCCCTTCCCTGTATATGAAGAAAAGCAATACTGCCAAAGACTAATCAGACTCGATTCTCAACAGCAGCAGTAACAGTCTATTTAGTCTATGTTGAAATGCATTTAAACTGTGAGACAGGCGAATTGTCAGTGCCAACAGTACAATTTGTACCTACTAGAGTGGCTAGTCTGGCAGTCTGGGAAGTTTCAGGACTGCGCTGACTTAACCAATGGCTTATTTGGTACCAAGTCCGCCAACAATGAAAATTTGCTTTTCACCCGATCTCCCAAGTCAAAACATTGAAAACCGCACTATACTTGACTGGGCACTTTAGCACTACTTTCGAAGTTGGCGAAGTATAGACTAGATAGGATTAGAGCGAAGGAAGGCGGAGCGGGCCCACAGCTCGACGTGAGAGTAGCGGCCACCTAGACTTTGCCTGAGATTCTATGTAAGCCTCACTGTGAAAAAGCTCAATATCACTCGAAAAGCTTGCTTCGTGACAAGACTGAACCCTAGGAGAAACAGCTTAGTTTGCTGGTTTTCCTTCAGCAGTTCCAAGCGACTTTCAGGGAAAGCGACTTCGCAGAGCGGATCGTTGCGCTTGTCTAATAGGGAAAACGAAGTAGTGCCCATTGCTATATTCACCGAAAAGCTAATAGGCTCAAAGCGCCGATCGCAATTTCTCGCGAACCTTCGAAGTCGCTTTTGCAGGATTTCAACCCTTTTCCCCATATCAATCTTCGAATTTCTAAGCGATCCAGAGACTTCCTCAGAGGAAAAACTGCTATATAAGTAGCCGAAAGTGCCCAACACTTGGTGACTATAGGCCACCTTCACAGGCGCTAGGGAGCCTCGGAGCTCGTACATGTTTTCTATGGGGTGAGACTCGCCTTCCGCCCGGAAAGCCCCAGGCATGTATGTGAAAACAGCTGCAAATGCAGTTTCCCCCACTTGAGTCACAGTCACTTTCCTTGTAGCTTTACTGAAAAGTCCCATTTTTACCACTTCTTCCTTCGCAATTTCCCTTTTCCCAACTTTCACCACTTGCACCACTTTTCCTTCTGTCACTTCCACTCCACATTCTCCAATGTGCACCTCAGATGTCAACTTCCGACTTTCCACTTTCACACTCACCCCCAACTTGTAAGTTGCGACTTGGGCCTCTGCTTCTCCCTCAATGCAGAACACTACTCTCACACTTTCCGCCCTAATCCCCACTTCGCTGCCTACCAACACACTAGGGAAGTCGTCGCCTTGGCGAAGGGGTGGGACTATCACAGGTTTCTTATTGTCGCACAGGCCGCCTAGGATGCGCTTATTGTAGGCGTTGACAGCGGCGCTCAGGTCGACGCCTGTAGTGCCGGGGACTACTCTAGGCTTCGAAGTGAGGAAGCGGAAAGGACTTTTGGAGGTTTCTTTGGGAGTTGGAGCGATGTTTTCACTCATTTCCGTCTCTTCAATTGGCATTTGCCGCTGGTAAAGCAGTCTTTTCCGTCTCTTCGCCTGCTCCTTGTCCAACTTTCGCTTGCGTTCCTGCACCAGCTGCAGCAGCTTCTTCTTGTATCGAATGAAGCGGAATGCGTGCAGGAACCACTTCCGCACGGCTTTCTTCCGCTTCACGCCGACCCAGCGAGCTTCTCCCTGGTGCGTAGCAGTGCTGATCCGTTCATACGGTCTGTACCTGCGCAAGTGACCCCATAGCTGCACATTCACGAAATAGTCCATGAAGCTTTTGGTGCTGGCGGCCATGGCGGATGTGATTCGGATGGTGACTGCTGGGAGAGGGAGATTCAGAGTGAAGCCTTTGTCTTCGAGCTGTAGCCACAGGTGGAGTGTCATAGGCGATATGAAGTTAGACAAACTGCCGTTGAACTTCTCCGCCGACTCCTGCAGTATCAACTCCCGAATTTCATACGCAGGCAAAGCGTCAAATATGCCAATTGGACTAGAAAGCGTAGCTTCCCACAGAGAAGTGGGAATCAGCATCCCAGCCAAAGGACTCATATAAACGACAAAGTTGGTGAGAGAAAAGTCTTTGCAGACTGCGTCTTTGCGAGGGGCTCTACGCACAGTTTCCGCTGAGTCTGTCCGAGTGAACGCAGTTTCCAGACTATCTGTCTTTATCGTCAGCGACTCGAAGCAAACTCCGCAAGCGAACGGACTCAAGTAGGGGTAGATGTCGTCCTCGTAACGAATGTGCAGGTTGTTAACCGTCAAAGTAAGCGTTTTCAAGACCTTTTGAATATAGGCTCCAACAGAGCTGGGCTTTTCAGGCGGGAGTCTGGGCTTGTCCCTACTCTGCGGCCCTGCAGCTCTGCCAGGGTTCGTGCGACTGGGCGTCCTGGCCCTCGCAGGCTCAGGCGAAGCCGGCTTCTGCATATGTCCGTGCATGCTTCGATTGCTCGCCATGTCCTCAGGCTGCAAGTCCTCTTCACTCTCACTGGAACTGGACTCTTTGGTCCTCTTTCGCTGGCCTAATACACCAAATAACTCGTAGTCGGATAACTCTTCGTCGGAGGCGAAAGTCTCCATTCGGTCGTGAGCGGGTTCCACAGGCGGCAGCAGCACTGGACCAAGGATCAGAAAGAGGTCGTCGATGGTGACTTCTATAGGGTTGGAAAGCATGGAAAGGTAGTGGTACTTGACCTGCAGTCGGCCTATGAAGCCAGCTTTCAAATGAACCGGCAGACCAAGACTCAGGAAAAGTTCGTTCACCTTCGCTGGCTTGAAGTTAGCGTTGTTGAAGTTCAAATGGCCTGACAATACCGCCACTTCCAACTGTTCCTCCTCCAAACCGTACAAGTACTCGCCCAAGTACTGCTTCAAATATTCATATATCCGCGACTTTAGCATATGTAGCGCCATTCGAAGAGACTAGACCTTACTACTATCGACTCACAGGCTGCGGACAGGACTGAGAGAACGGCTGAGTTTGAGTTCTGCGAGTCGCTTGCTGTCCCTGATCTTGGCGTAGGCCTTCATTACTCGGTCTGCCTTCATTTTGGTGATGGGGTCGGAATGGGTGGTGGAGGCTAGCAGCATCTTCCGTCTATAAGTGCTCACTACAAGGTTGAAAGGCAGCACATCCGCGTTTTGAACTAAGTTGCCTTTGGTCATTTCCTTGAAGAAGTCGCCCATAGGAGAGTGAGTGTCCCCGCTTCGCAGTATCTGCAGGAACTCGTTGAATTCGATATGTCCGGAGTGGTCATAGTCCGCGTTATCGAACAGGACTTGCACCTGTTCCTTGCTTTCCGCCAGACCTAAAGCTATGAGCGGGTCGAGCAGCTCGTCCACGGTGATAGTCCCTGTCCCATCTGCGTCCATAGCAAGGAAGTACCTGCGAAGGTTCTCTCGGGTGGGTCCATCGAAGTCAATATACTTCCTTTTGCCGTGCTTACGCAGCCAAGAGCGCTCCATACTGGTGAGGAGTTTGGAGGAGCTGTCTTGGAATGCACGGTTGCGTTCAGCTCGGGAGCGGTGCGTGAGACCTTTGGTGGGCGTAGGCGCTGCAGAACTGCGGCTGTCCATTATTCTGCTGTAATGGCGTTTCTGCAAGTGCTGACTCTGGCCTTCGGCACTCTCTTCTCCCTGATGCAGCGCATCAACTCCCTGCCCAGTCTTCTCGAAGACCTGAAAGCGGGCAAGTCGCTAGTTCGCAGTCTGCAAGTCCTCCTCGCATGTCACCTGGCCTGTCTGCTCTGGCTGGTCTACAGCCTGCAAATCTGGGACGCTGATTTCGCTATCCCCAATATAGTACTGGGAGTGCTGACTTTCGGCTTCGCGGGACTGATTCACGCTCTGGGAGGCACGCAAGGGAGTGCTTCCATGAAGTACGCACTGCTGGTTCCTGTGGTTATGCTGGTCCTTTGGAGGGCCTTTCCAGCCCCTCTCACAGGCCTGTGCGCCGCTCTACTCCAATTAGCGGAGTTCGTGCCTGTGCTTGATCATGTGGATCAGGTGCGGAAGGCCAAGGAAATAGACGGCAAGGACAAGGGACAGATTGGACTGGGACTACTGCGCTGTGCGGCTTGGGGCTGCTTTGGCCTGCTGAAGGCGGACTACTGCATTGTGGCAGCCTTTGCGGCAGGCTTCGCTGCTTATTCAGTTGACTTCGCTGTGTCGAGCAAGTTAGAAGTGAAAAGACTGAAGCAGCAGTAGCTAACTAAGCTCAGAAGCTAAGAAAGTCTGCAAGCCTGGCAACACCCTGGCTGTCCATGCTCCCTATCCTCTCTTTTCGGTCTTCTCATCTCCGCTTCCAACCACTGATTTTTCACTTTCAGCTCACAAAGCCTTTCCTGCAGTATGGTCTCGTCCTTCCTCACCTCCAAACCAGTCCTAGAAGCGGGGATTTCTGCGGATAATATGTGCAGTTGTTCATCTTGATTTCTCAATTTCCCCTCATATTCGCGGATTTTCAAGGCCAATTCGTGTTGTTCTTTGCTAAGTTGTTCACATCTCCATTTCGCACTATCGACTTCTTTTGCTAAATCCTCTTCGCCTTTTTCTACTTTCCCTTTAGATTTTTCCTTTGCTGGAGGCGAAGACTCGATTTCCTCCCTCAAAATTCCGTTTTCGTATTCTTGCTGAAGAATAAGCGACTTCAACTCGTTGATTTTCACGTTGAGATTTGCGAGTTCCCTGGTAGCGATGGAGAGTTCACTGCTCGAAGTCTGGAAGGACAGCTGAGAGTCACTGCATTTGGTTTTCAGAGTGGAGATTTCCTCTGCAAATGCTTGATTTTCAGACAAAGTAGCTGCGATTTCAGCCTCCAACAGGGCTTTTTTCCCCAGGAAATCCCCCTCCCTTTGTGCAATTTCCTGCTGCAAGACCTGCGCCTCTGTCTCCAGCAGCTGCCTTTTCCCTTGCTCCTGCCTCTGCCTGGCCTCCACCCTGTCCAGTTCCTCCTTCACTTCCCTACAATTGGCTCTGATCAGGTCTATTTCCGCGTCCTTTTCAGCCTGCAGCGCCACTGTGAAGAACTTCGTGTAGCAGGCGTTACAGCACCGCTCCGCCTTCTTCGTGCCTGGGTGCTTGATCTTCCTGCCTGAACACTTTTGACACACTCCGCGGTAGCAGAAACGACTGCATGCCTCTCACCAGCAGTGGCGCTGTCCCTTCAGCATGCTGAAGTGGCTGGAACAGATGGAGCAGGCTTTGTCCAGCTGGAAAGCCTCAGTGTTCGTGGAAAGCTCTTCGAGAACTACAGAGAAGGGAGAGTCTTCGGGTATGGAGTCGCTGCTTTGGCTCACAAAGCTCATTATAAAGCCGGACTTGCCAATGAGAGGGGTTAGAGGACGTAATAGTAATGAAGCGCTGGGAAGAGGACCGCAGAGTGAAGCGATTTAAAGAGAAAATCCGCAGTGCGAAGCCGGCTGTGGTGACTCGCCTGCCTCCTCTCTCAATGCGAGTCGCAGGACTGTCGGCACACCGTAGCAGCGAAGGCCCTGCCACCTCCCTCAAAGTCTACCTGCGACGCTTCCAACTACAGCAGTATTTCAAAGTAAGCCCCACACAGAAACTCGAAGAAGAGGGCTACGGAGACACTGCCAGCAGTCTCCTGGACCTGTCCGATCGCCAAGTCGAGTCATTACTCGACAGACTGCGACTGCTGCCTGGACACAGGGAGAAATTCGCGAAAATGCTAGGAGCCATTCGACAAGAACAGAGCAAATCCACAGAAAGAGGGAGACTAGTACTGTGGACTGCCAGGTCTCTCAGTCCCGGGGCTGTGAACGGCTCTCCCATCAAGTACCACCGAGCCCTTTCCATTGAAACCAGCAGTCCGAAGGCTGCTATTTCCACGAAGCACACTGCGGGCCCGGACCTCGACCAAGTGCTGGCGGAAGAGGAGGAAAAGAAGGAATTGATGGAAGAACTGGCGCAGGCCAGAGTCAAAATAATGCTTTTAGAGCACCAAATCAGGCAAAAGTCGCCTCAAAATCCACTCAAAGCCGAAACTCCGCCGATTCTCAGCCGCAAGTCCCTAATTTTCGACGAAGCTCGCAAGGAGCCTACTAAAAACCCCCGCAAGGAAGTGGGCGTCTCCTACGACTCCTCCCGCATGCGGTCCACTCTAGTCAACTTGGACATAGAGGAAATGTGCAAGTGTCTGGCCTCCGCACTCAGTGCAGAGTTGACAGCCCAGGCCCACCCTAGCACTCGCTACAACACCTCTACCTTGCCAGATGGCCTGCTTGAGAGATATGAAGAGGCCTTTTTCGAGCCATTTCACTTGCCCTCCTCCACAGACGAGCGGGAAATCTACAACTACACGAAAAACGTGCTGATCCGCAGCAAGATGGAGAAAGAAGTGGCAGTGATTTGTCTGGTCTACCTGAACCGCTTGGCTAGCAAGTCAGGACTGCGCCTGTCTGCAGGGAACTGGAAGCGGGCCCTGTTCACTTCCATGTTGCTGGCGAGTAAGGTGTGGGATGACGACTCTTATGAAAATAAGAACTTTGCGCAGGCTTTTACGATGTATACAGCTGAGGAAATAAACGCAATGGAAGGCAGTTACTTGGCTTTAACCGACTTCGACCTGAAGGTGAGTGGGTCAGAATACGCAAACGCCTATTTTTTACTCCGGACCTATACCAAAACTGACGCCAGAAGCTTCCCTCTGCGGGCTTTGGACGTAGAAACTGTCCGCAGACTGCAGAGCCACGCCGACAACGCGGAAACTTGCCTCAAAGACATACATGCTGAAGCACTCTACAAGACTCTCTAGTCCTGTCTAGTCCTAAGCCTTGCTATATGGACTAAAGCGGCTTGAAGACGGTTACCTGTAGTCAGAAGAGGTGCATATCCAGACTAGCTTAGGCCTACCTGCGCTCCGTCCCATGCGCGAGTTTGGGAGAAGTCTGGTTGGAGAGCAGCGCAATGAAAGGGTCAGCCAGGAAGTCGTCAGTGATTTTGAGTATGTTGCGCTCAGCAGCAGGTCTGGACTTCTGCCCTAGCCCGGGCGACAGCTTGCCAACATAGGCGAGGTTGGTTCTGGGCTCTACGAGAGTGCTGGGAGGCGCAGCCTTGCCTTTGGACTCAGTTCGGCTGATGGGAGAGGCGTCTTTGCTGGGTCGCTGTGGCGCTGGCTTGGGGTTATACGGCTTGATGCGGGTTTCCTTGGTGTCCAAGTCGTCCTCTTCGTCATAGATCAGCTTGGAAGGCGGCTGCACAGGCATGAACCGGTCCATTGGTTCCTGCTTCTTGCTCGCGGTGGGTCTTTCCTTGCGTTCCTCGGTGGGTGTCCTGTGGGGACGGGTTTCGCTCGGCTTGCGGTCGCCTTTGGGTCTGGAAAGCACAGGTTCTGCGGGAGGTTTGGTGCTGGAGGGCTTTGAATTGGTCCGCTTGTCTGAGACTTCAGTCTTCTTGCTTGGCCGCGTGTCATGGCTGTCCTCAGGCTGCTCCACCTTCATCTTCCTTAGCCTCTCCAGCATAGCTCCAGGGTCCAGCAAGTCGCTTTGCCCCTGCTTCTCCACAGCTCGTGAAAGCGCCTCCAGCGTGACTCCATAGGGAAAGCGCTTCTTGGCCGCCTGCACGCCCAGTAGCATTGTCAGTTCCAGACAGTGCTGCCGCTGGGCGGGCGGGAAGGACCGCAGGTACTGCTCCACCTCTGCATTTTGAGTGAAGTTCGCTATCATTAAAATTGAATCCCGCATGCAGACTGTGCAAGGGACACCGGAGCAACGCACCCAGGAGAGCGACATCACTGTGCAAGCAGACCTGTGAGTCTCAGGGAAGAAAGCTCACATAAGCCTTAGATCTATCCTATAGGAGTCAATCGACAGGCAAAATTTGTATATCTCTATATCTGAATGTCGCGAAGAAATTCGCAAAATACAGAATGCAGCAAGTGGCGATTTAGTGTGAATGGGCTGGAAAGCCAGGGTGTTGACTACTTTCTTTAAACATAACTCTAGGTTATGCTTGTTTTTTCTTCGCCTGGGCTTTTTTCAAAGCCACTTTCGCCTTGCTTTTCTGCATGTTGACCCACTGATTCGCTAGCTCTCTGACTCCCGATGCACTCATCAGTCGTGCTACTTGAGGGTCCTGCAAGGCCTGGAGACCATGTTTCAGGTAGCACCTGTCTTTCTTCATAGGGAACAAAGCTTTGGCAAGGGCTGCAGCAGTGCTTTCTGCCGCTTTCTTCAAAGGCTTAATATAAGCCCGGACTTTGCTGCCTAGTTTCTCATTCATTCGATCCAAATTCGCCAGCAGAGCGATTTCCTTGATGCAGATTTTGACGATGGTTTCCGCTAGGAACTGGGCATCCTGGTAAAGTATAACTTTCTGGCAGTCCACATCGCATATCTCAAACAAGACCTGGTACCTTTCCTCTGCACTACCCTGGCCATACATGCAAGCCAGCACTAGCATTTCGTCCCTGTGACAGACTCCGCGGTTTTGCAGTAGACAGGATAGGTATATGGAGAAGGTTCGACTTTCCGTGGATATCAGGCTTCCAGTCTGGAAGTGCTCGATAATTAGCTGAAATTGACGCTTGCTGATAACAGCTTGCGAAGCCACTTTGCGAATTGCAAGGTCAATTTCAGTCACAGGGAAGTGAGAGAAGGTCAGTTCGCGCTCTTTCTCTTGCAGGAAAACTTCAGGGTCAAAGTTCTCATCTCGACACATCCTACAGCCCATATACTTGTATAGAAATAGCCAAACTACTGGAAATACAGCGCACTGCTGGATCTCCCGGGCTTGCTTAAATATGACTGATAGGTACCTCTTCACGCCGCTCCGCACTCCACTCACTCTGCTCACTCCCAAAAGCCGCTTCCTTGACTCTAGTAACCGCACTCCCCGGCCTCTCACTGATATCAAGTCCCGCCTAGTGCTGGATGAAAATACCGAAGCTCAGGCCAACGACCCAGAACTCCACATCGGCCAAGCCCACGCCCAAGGCCCCGACTGTTCCCAGGTGTATCGAGACCTGGAAGCAGAGGCTGCACGGTCAGTGTTCGCCCTGGAGGACTGGGAGGACGAGGGAGAGCTGGGGCTGCTGCAGACAGAGAAAATGGGACTGAGTCCGAACGCGCCCAATACAGAGGCAGATACGAGTGAGGCGGAGCAGGAAAGGGAAATTGAGGAGTTCGTGGCGGCGAGTTTGGGTGCCCAGGACTTGGTGTAGGTTAAGTAGGCTTATATCGCAGGAATGGAGGTGTTAGGTAGCTACTGAAAGCGAGAGTAGAGGGAAGAGTCCAATTCAGTTCCTAAGTCCACCACTTCCAAATAACCAGTCCTGGGAGGTATTGCTACACTCAGCTATTTTCTACTGCGCTAATGCCATATATACTGTGTACTAAGCCTATTGCCGTGGCTTTGCCAGAACATCCGACTACTCATACATCAAAATAGGTGTGCATCTAGAAATGTGCACACTGCACTCTCAGAATACCCGTGCTTTAACACACTCATAATGGTACAGGTGGTCAACCCTTTCATCGAGCACTACTGCGCCCACAGGACCACCGGCCCAGTGGAGTCCAGCCGCAGAGCCTCCCGCATCGAGCACATAATTGCCCTCCTCAACAAGCGAGGGCTAATTGACCTGAAGCAGCTGCGAGCACTCTGCTTCTACGGAGTTCCTAGTGACTGCAGAGGCCTTAGAGCCTTGGTGTGGAAGCTTTTGCTTCAGTACCTCCCTGCAGATGTAGGGCTGTGGTCCTCCACGCATCAAGGCTACATCCAGCAGTATGAGGGGTTCCGAAAGGAATTCTCATGTCGCCGATTTGCTTCTTTCACGGAGTCTACGCTGGAGGCGGAAGTGGCCAGTGGGGTTTTAGACGCAGACCTGTTCCTTTGGCGGGAAATCCGCAAGGATATTGAGCGAACTTGTCCAGAGTTGCAGTTCTTCTTCCTGCCTTCAGACCTGAAGCCTGAGTGTGAGTCTCACAGTCGACTGGGCCTTAGTCCCGCAGAAGTGCTGCACAACAACAGTTCTGACTACAGTCAAAGTCTGGTCGTTACTAACGGAGTGGAGAGACATGCAGACGTGATGATGCGGATTTTGTACATTTACGGCCAGTTGAACCCTGGAATCAGGTACGTCCAGGGCATGAATGAGCTGTTAGCGCCCATTTATTACCTGTTCGCACATGACCCCAACCCGAGATTCGCGCATTCTCTCGAAGTGGACACTTTCTACTGCTTTTCCCACCTGATGTCCGAACTCAAGGAACTCTTCGTCCGCAACTTAGACGAAACAAGTCTCGGCATCAACGCCCGGCTCTTCCACCTCCACTCGCTCCTGCATCGACTCGACCCCTCTCTGCACACTTATTTGGACTACCTCGGCATTTCCCCACACTTCTATGCCCTTCGCTGGCTCACCCTGCTCCTCACTCAGGACTTCCACATGCCTGACATCCTCAAACTGTGGGATTCTCTGTTGGCGGACGCGAAGAGGTTTGTGTTTTTCGACTATGTATGTGTGGCGATGGTCGTGGCGAGTCGGGAGGCTATCATTGGGCAGGACTTTGGCACTGCTTTGAAGGAGCTGCAGAGAGTTGGTAGCAAGAAGGTGGAGGATGTGCTCAGATTGGCGGTGGACTTGATGGCTGCGGATTATAATTCAATATAGTATGGATTAGAACTGGAGGAAGGAATCATTAAAGCAGAAAATTCGCTGTATTAGTTAGAACATACAGTGGCAAATACCCCGATTGCAGGGGGTTTTAGCGAATATCGAGGGTCAAATACTATCGAGGGACAGAGAGAACTACATAACTCAGAACTAACCCGACTCCTCGAGAACTCTACAGCACTACCATCCATTCCAATAGTCATGTTGACTACTTTGCAGCCCACATCTTGTCCACCAAGCAACTAAGTCCCAGTAGTGTTTTAGATACTTAGAAAGCCATTGTAGTAGGTCTATAGTCTAGCATAGAGCAGGGGAATAGCGGGTTTTCCCTTTCCAAAATGGATGGTGACCATGAAGACCTGCAGACCCAGGCCACTCCCCAGTCCACTGACACTCTGTTGTCCATGTCAGAAGCGGAACTCGAGTGGAGCAAGCTGAAGCCGGACTTCCTAGGCCTAAGTCCTGACAAGCTCTACGACCTGCCTGCCTCTCTGCTGGACTCCGCCACTGTGGACCTACGCACCGCCCTAGTGGACGACAGCGCTAACACCACTGCGCCTCTTTACGTGAGCACTTCCGCGGAACTCATAGAGGACAACACTCCCATCAAAGCCATTTCCTTCCTTCACGAGTCCAAAGCCAGTCAATTCGTCAGCTCGAGAGATGACGACTTTGTAGTGGTGCAGAAGAAGGCGCTGGTCCTGTGCAGTCTCATATCTGACAGCTGCGGCTTCCTAGTCAAAGCCCGCTACCAGGACTCCTCCCCGACTGAAAGCTTCAAAGTGACTCGCTTTGTTGTGTGTTTGGCTCCGATTCAGGCGCTGTTCCTAGTAGCCGCAGGGAAAGACGGAGTCGTGAAGGTCGTAAATGTGGAGAACCCGAGTCACAGCTACAGTCTAACCGGCCACAGGAACACCATCCGAGACTTGAAGCCTATGGACGACTCCGACTTCTGCTTCAGTTGTAGTGACGACTTGACAATTCGTCTTTGGAACCTGCGCACTAGGGTGCAAGTGGCTATTTTCCAAGGCATTTTGTGCCACGCGGACTCCATCACAGCCATTGACTTGCACCACTCTCAAAACGTGCTGGTGAGTGCAGGCCTGGATAGGAGCGTGTTGCTGTGGACGACGGAAAGCCCCATTCACGCTGAAAAGCTGCTATCGAAGCGGTGGAATTCCGATTTCACGTCTTGTTACGGAGTCAGATGTGCTCGGAAGCGCTTTGCTACTCGACTTATCACACAGCCTGTGTTCGTGACCTACCGTGTGCATAGTGCAGGAGTGACGCAGGTGAAGTTCTACCACGACTTGCTGGTGTCTCAGGACTCAACAGGACAAATCTGTGTGTGGCAGCCTAACCCTGCCCGAGCCAGCTGTTCCTTTATTCTAGTGCACTCGCTCAGGCCGGGCAATGTGACTCGCTTCGCTTTGAGTGCGTCGCTTGGCCTGCTGAGCTGTGTAGCGAAGGAGACGCAGGAAGTGCTGGTGTGGAATTTGATGGACGTAGTGGGCACTGCAGTGGTTTCAAAGAAGGGAAAAACAGGGGAAATGCGAGTGAGTGAATTTGCTGCAGACGGAAGGACGCTAGTGGCAGGGACGAAGGAAGGCCTAATAGTCCGACTAGACGCTACTCTATAGGCTTAACTCCTGCAGGCCTTCAGCACGTTTTCATATATCAGGAAAAAGAGTCCATTGGCCGGAAACAAGCGCATTTGGTTAACTGCCAGTCCTCTATAGAAGCCCTTGACTCCTTCATGTCTCCAAGTGGTCACAGCGCAGTCCCACACACTGCCAAAGAGCGGCTTTTCACTGGGTCGATGGGCCTGCAGCTGCTTACTGGGCGTGAGTATGTAGGCACTGTGCTGTTCCTGCTGCATGCGGTATTTGATTGTCTGCATAGGGTGCATCAAAGCAGAGCTCAGCAGCTTGCTGACCGCTCCGATCAGAGTGGTTTTTTGATTGGTCCCTTCCGGATTAAAGCCTTCTTTGAGCGTTTCATAGAAGTAAAGGTGCAAAGTGCCGTTCAGACTTAGTACCATAGCAGGGCTCAAGCCAGTATAAAAGCCTTTCACGCCCTCCAGCTTCCATATCTTCAGTGCCGAGTCGTGCAAGTCCTGATACCACCTCTGCGGGTATTTGAGCAGCATTATGCGTGTTTTCATCACCATTGCAGGGTTCACGGCCACAGTCGTCAGGACTGAGGCTTGGAATGCAACTAGGAACTTCTCGATTTCGTGGTGATCAGGCCCTAGCAGGCCCGGGAGCGTGGCCTTGCCCCAGTGGTAGAGGTAGAAGTAGACTGCCCAGGAGAAGCTGTTGGCGGAGGTTAAGTACCAGCCTCGGTACAAGCGACCCACTCCGCCTTCCTTATAGAGTTCCTTCAGCACGTGGAAAGAACCACTGTAGTGGGGAGTGTGGTTGGCGCTGCGACCGTCAGAGACCATCAGGTGCACTTTGATGGTCTCGAGAGGGAAGAACAGACTTGTAGCGGTGCTGCTTACGAACCCTGCGAAGGCAGCCTGGAAATTGGTGTTCGCCATATGTTATTTCGCATTTTGAGCTTGCGACCCTACTAAAGAAGCCTGGCTATTTAGGACGAGGGGTGGGGCGTGGCTTGAGCATAGTCGTGTAGGCGTGCGGAGAAAGCAGGTTGATAGGCCGCTTCACTACGATTTGATAGGAGTTCGCAGACACGTCCAGCTCGAAGTTGCCCATTACGTTGTTCTGATAGGGCTTGCACAGTCTCATATTCGTCCAGGGTTGGTGCTTCACAACCACCGAAACCGGTCCTTCTGAGGACTTATTGGCAAAAACATCCACATACAGCCCCTCCCGCAAGTCCCCATTCGCCTTAATCCCCATCAATTTATAGCTCAAAAAGGCACAAGAGCCCAATGTAAAGCTCGTATCAGGCGTATGCGCAGTCACAAAGTCCTCATTGAAGCACTTCTCCAGGTAGTCAGGGTAGTCAGAAGTCACGTCTTGCAGAGAAACTGGGTTTGCGCAGTAAACAGACACGCCGAATAAGGCCGTTAAGTCACTTCTCCAGCCCATTTCGATGTACCAGAGGTAGGTCCCTGGGTCGAGTTCCGCCCGCATCCAGGCGTCTCTACTGTGAATAGAGCTTTTTCCATCTATATATTTCAGCGAATTCCGGTCCTTTTTACTGAGTAGGAGGCGAATTGGGGCATACTGGTACCCTCCCTCAATCCCCCCGAACCTTCGTTCGTCAATCTGGCACACCAGGAAGTAGAGCAAAGTGGGTTTTTCCACAGTCAGCTGCACCACTGAGTGCTCCTCTTCCTTCGTCTGGTCCATCGGCAAGTTGAAGTTCCAGAACTGGTCGTGGACGTAGCACACTGTGAGGCTTTCGAAGTGCCGTTGGAAGTCCTCCAGGCACATGCAAAAGACTCCGTCGTCTGAGGAGCGGTCGATGCCCATGGCTGTCCGTGCTTCAGATGTCCACAGTGGAGAGGCATCTGCCCAGTCTCCCTTCCACTCAAAGCGTCCCCACGGGTTCCTCAGCTTCAGCAGCTTCGCACTCCCTACCGTCTTGGCAGCTAACACCGCATAGCACTGGCTGGGAATAAGTCCCACCGACAAGTCCTGCAACTCTCCAGTAGCCGCCAGCATCACAAAGTCCGCAGTCTCTGCAGCGACCACCTTCTCCCAGGTTATAGCTGCAGAGGTTAGCAGTGTTTCGCAGGGAGCGCCTGTGAGGTCCGTGAGCACCTCACTGCTGTAGCCGCTTTGCACGTCGTAGTAAGACTGGTACTTCTTCGCCCAGGCCTTTTCCAGCAGTATCGTCCAGAGCTCGATAGTGTCTTTGGAGTCCTTGGGACCTGAGAAAGCCAGGCGGGGGGAGTTGTCTGGAAGGATAGAGACTGGGACAAAGTCGTCGATATAGTACTCAGTCCATATACCCAAGTTGAAGAGTGAGAGACGATAGCAGCAGTTCCCCTGCACTTCCTGGGTAATAAACAGTCGTTTAATCCGCTCCGGCCGCTCTGCCAAAGCACTAATTGCAGCCAGGAAGTAGCTGTCGCCCAGGGCGCCCTGCACTATATCCCCCGGCTGTATATCATCAAACACCGCCAATCGCTTACCAGCGAAAACTTCACTCAGCCGCCTCCACTCATATTTCGCCCATTCAATTTGGCACACAATATCTGCACTTGTCCACACCCGAATCAAACTTTTGCCTTCAGCAGGGAAGTCTAGGTCCTTGAATTCCCCTTTAAACACAGGGACGGAGGCCAGCGCAGTCCTCGTAAAAGCCGCCTTATCCCCGAATTGCTTTTCAATGGTTTCCTCCACTGCTTTCCGGGTAGCGTCCGGAGCTACAGGGTCTAACTGAGGGACAGATTTGGTAGTAGGCGAGGAATAGGGGGAGTGGGTATGGGCAGGGGCTTCCTCTGTACTGCCAGAAGACCCCATATTACAGTGCAAACTACTCGAGTCGCAGACGCATAGCTGCTTGCGGGATGCCTTGAGCATCCTGTGCGAGGATCTGAGAGCGGTAAGACTGCAGGGCAGTCCTGACATCCGCCACCTTCTTAACTGCCATTTCTGCCTATAAGTCACCTTTCAGCAGGGGATACAGCTCCGTCAAGGCTTGGTCGGAAACGTCGTCAAACCAGGAGCGGATCAGAATGCCGTTGCCTGGACTTAGCTGGAAGCTTTCTTGCACGTTGTCGATGATTACGGTGCGGGCTAGGTCTCTGCCCAGCTTACCCAAGTCTTTGACCAGGGAGTTGCCGATGTGGACTGTGTGCTGTCGGTAGAGTCTGTGGGAGATGCAGTGGTCCACGTCGATTTCGTCGAGCACCCAGTCGGCGTATTCCTGCATAGCGGCTGTGAACACTACTAATTCGTAGTGAGGGGAAAGCTGGCTTAGGAAGTTTCGCAGGCCTGGACGAATTGCGTACTGGCCCCGCTCCTCGGTCTCGTAGTAATGCACTAGCGTCTCATCCAAATCCAGCACCAGTGTATATTTCTCCCCTTTCAAAGGAGGCAAAAAGGGCGCTACAACCTCTGGCAATTCCCCCTCTTCCGCACTGCTAACCTGCCCTCCAACTCCCTGAAACGCCACCTGGTCCAACGCATGTTGCATCACTTTCCTCACCTGCTCCACATCTCCGCCTTCCAACATGCTCATTACTTGCATCCCAGCCAGCACAATCACACGGTAGGCCCGTGCACGGTGTTGCGTGTTCCTTAGTACATTCAATTGGCATATGTTGTTGATAAGGTTTGTGATCATGTAGTTGTTCTGACGCAGTAAGTCTTGGCTGGAGCAGCGTTTGGCCCGCTGCACTCGCTTGTCTTGGATCAACTTGGTGAGTGTTTGGGCCCAGGAACTGCTGTGTGAGGGTAGGCGAGTGAGCAGGAAAGACAGCAGCACTAGGTAGTTTTGATGCACGGCTTGTAGCAAGCTTTGCACTTGCGCGAGCATGACACTAGGCGGAGTGCTGATGAGGAAGCAGAACTCAGCCAGCGACACACTGACCACTTCCAACAGCATCGCCTCTCGCAGCAGTCCTCGCACCCGCTCCTCTCTGAAGAGTGTGTGCGTGCGGTATAAGGTGTTAGTCGAAGTCAGCAGCCACCACTCTTCGAAGTCATGTTCAGAACTGCGGAATATCTTCAAGCCTTCCGCAATGCGACTCAGTCGGTCCTCCAAAAGCACCAGATCCTCCAGGTTTATGAGCACTCGGGAAGTGGACTGCTCGGTAGTCTCTAACTGCGTTTCGATTGGAGCGGTGTCAGTCTTTGTGAAGCTGCTTGGTCGCTTCATTTTGCCAAGAACGGGTCTTTGAGGCTTTGGGAGTGAGTTGATGTGGGTTGATTGCAAAGTGTGTGAAGAGTTCTGTGCATGTTTGAAAGCCAAGCGCTGCTTTGGAAGTGTTGAGACTGACCTAGTGGCCATAGTGGAAATACAGGAAGCGTATGGATATATGAGGGATTCAGAAGTCGAAATGGCTTAAAAGGCTAAGCGGAGTGCTCGCTAGAGCTAGAGGGAGACTGGGGACCCTGGGACCGAGGCAGGAAGGAAATTTCTTCTGAACTCGAAGCAGACTCAGAACTTTCAGCCCCGTCTTCCTTCTCTTCAGTACTCATAGCCTCGAAATACCCTAGTAAGTTCACTTCTCCTGGTCCTTCCACACACACAGAACAGTCACTGCCGGCCATGAAACTCAAATTCACGTCCTGAAAGTCTCTTTTACCCTTCTTCAGCGCTGCCAGTATGAACTTCCTTCCCTCTGTTTCCAAAATGACCGATGTGGCTTCCTTCGTTTCTGCAGGACTCAGTGACGCATGCGAAATGTGCAGAACTGCATCAGCCCCGCACTCCTCTGCCAGGGACAGGACCTCCCCTTGTCTCAAGCTCCTGCCCCAGAACATTACAATGGGACCTACCTACGTCTAAGTGCCTTCAGAATCATGGCGTCGAGCCACAGCACAATGGCTGTGTCCAGCACAGGGCAGAGCAGTAGAAAGCAGCAGCAACACACTAGGAAGGCCATTACTCGCTCAGTGCTTTTCTTGAGTTCTTTGGATAGACACACTGCTAACATGCATGGGAAGCATAGAGGTAATATCAGAAGCATGCAGGGGAAAGTCACTATCAGACTCAAATATAAGCAAAAACGCCTGCATTTGGTCCTTTTTCTAGACTTCCAGGTCGCTGGAAGGTACTGAGAACACGCATCTGGGTGGCCTGGCTTGAAGTGATTAGGCCCGCATACACCTAAACAGAGCCAGCACCACTCATACTTGCACGCTAGACAGGTCATGTGGTCACAGCCGTGGTTCTTCTCTATCAGTCTTTGGCAGTTGGGACAGGGCTTGATAGAGGTTCCAGTGGACCAGATCTTTAGTTCTTCGTCCAGGGCTTGACTGCAGGTAAGGGCGAAGTGCCACTTTAAGCCGCAGTGGGAGCAGAGGGAAATGCGGCATATTGGGCACAGCGCTTCCTTCGGATTCGCTGATTTCTGGATATAGCCCTGACAGTCAATAGTCGGGCAGAGGCGAATTTGAGGGTTGGAAGCGATTTCCCTTCGACTTCGGACAGTTATGTATTGGTCAGTAGCACTGTTTCCCACTAACGCACATATGACTTCTTGGGAAAATACACACTGGCAGCCATACCCCGGGCAGTGCACATTTTCCCCCTTAGCCATTTCCCCAGTCAAATAGATCCGGACGCAGTCTTCACAGAAGCAGTGGTCCTGACAATTGGGCAACTGCCATGGCTTGCTAAGCTCCTGGTAGCAGATTTGGCAGGCGGACTTGGGAGTTGGGGGGATTGTGACTGAGCTGCCGCGAGTACTGCCAAGTCGGGAAGATTTGACTTGCATAGGTCTGTTAAGTCCCTTGTGGTCTTCCAATAAGCCGCCGCAGATGTAGCAAATTCGCTCGTGCGGGTACTCCAGGGCTGGGGAGAAATTACGTAGAAAGGGATGTTGCCAGCCCTGGTCTCCCCTGGTTAGGAAGCCCAAAGCCTCTTCAAAGCTCTCAGCTGTGCCCAGGGCGTAGGCGATTGCCGTCACTTTGAACCCCATTTGCACCAACTGCAGTTGGAAGGCCTTGTGCTGGGCAGAGAGACTGCCAGTCGCCATAGTATTGCTGTATCAAATTGGTACGCTATTGGAAAGGCAGTACCAGAGTTAGAAAGGGAAGGCTTTAGGAGGATTATATGGGTAAAAGAAGGTAAAAACCTGATTTCTGCTTTTTATTGCCTGTGAATATCGTTATTTATGTATCTACACTTAATCTATGCAGTTCTCAAGCGATATTATTTCTACCTAAATCGCTTATGAGTTGTAGACCTGCAAGCCAGCCAAATAAACGACCCATTATACACATAATACTGCTTATAAATACAAGTTTTGAAGTTATAATGGGAATTCGAGACGCGGCAAGTCGAAAAAAGAACTGTAGAAACCCTAATAGTTCGATTTTACACTCCTAAACGCTATTTGCAAGCCTATTTATTCTAAAACCAGTGCGGTTGGTAAATCATAAACGGTATAAGTGCAAAGAAAATGGGGCTTACGCAAAATGGAGCCAATGGCCAAAAGAGAATATAGTAGACAAATAGACAGATAGTTCCTCCTATACCAAAGTCTTGGTCTTTCGCGAACATTACTGCTGCACACGGCCACAAACAGCAAATGAGGAGCACAAATACAACCATTAGAATAGGCGATAGGAGTATCCAGCAGAAGAGAAAAGCGCAGAATTGGCCTGGACTCATACGAGGAGTCGGTCTCAAAGACACTTGCTGGTTGAGGCGAAGTACAGGGCAGTAGTCCTCACTGTCCTGCAGGAAGTGAGTATCTGTATAGGGACGCAAGCACTGCCAACACCACTCATGCAGACAGACCTGGCAGGTCATGTGGTCACAGCCCTGGTTCTTCTCTATGAATCGTTGGCAGCCGGGACAGGCCTTCACTGCTTGGGAGCTATGAAGCTCTTGGTCTGATACTAGTTCGCAGGGGACACGAGGGTGCCAGGATTTCCCACAATGGGAGCAAAGGTCGCAACTGCAAATCGGACAGCGGATTTGTGTCGATTGGGGAACGCTAAGGAGATATCCAGTGCAGTTCAGAGCAGGACAGTGGCGATACAGTGGATTTTGCTCTACCTGTTTTCTTTCCCACGTTTCAGTAACTGAGTTCCCCACTAGCTCTCTAACTTCCGCCACAGTCAGTACAGACTCGCAGTCATGAAAAGGACAGTGGATTTCATGCCCTTCCTTCACCTTCTCTTCCACATACCCAGCTGCACATTCCCTGCAAAACTTGTGGTCCTGGCAGCTGCTCGCCTTCCACAGTACAGCTATAGCTTCGGTGCAAATGGGACAGTGTTCCTGCAGTATTTGGGGAAGGGAGAGGGAAGTAGCTCTGCGTACGAGGGAGGATTGAGAGCGGAAGGGTCTGAGGGATGTCTGCAAGGAAAGGGCTATATGGGTGTCCATAGATTCACCGCAGAGTAAGCAGCGGCTGCTCCCTGCGTCTTCCCCAGCTATATAGCGCTTACGAAGAAAGGGATGCGACCAAGTCCGTCTCCCATCCGCCAAAAAGTCAATAGCTTCTTCCAAGTTAGTGGCCCTGCTCTCATACACCCCTACCTGCGCTACTTGCAGGGAAAAGCCCATTCGCACCAGCTCCCACACCCACTGCTGCGTAGCCTGCGGACTTCTCTGGGACTCTTGACCTTCCAGTGCAGAGTATTGGGGGTGGTATATGTCTGGCTGAATTGCCATCTACAAATTATGCTAGATCAGAGGAGAGATGGAGGGGAAAAGCAAATAGGCGCCTACTGAAAGGACTCTTTGGTGGGAGGGTATTTTGCATTCTTCGGCTTTGTTAGGGATTAATGCGAGGAAGTGTGAACTTGTTGTTTCCTGACAAATGGACTATTTCCCCTTATGCTCTCATACATTTCCCCGTGTGCAAGCAGAGGCTTCTCCTTGTCCTTCCCCAGATTTATGGTCTTACAAAGAAAGGAATGTGACTAAGTCCTACTCAGATCGGCTTATTCTCATATGCTTATGGCGAAATCATTAGTACAAGGTCCCTTTTCTACTGCTGCGTAGGGAACGGGCTGTCCTCACTTATGTTGAAATGCCAAGATTTGCATAATTTCCCGCATTCAGTCTCTTTCCAAGTCACAATAAAGGCTATAAGCAGTGACAACTCTATCAGAAAATCTGAGGCTCCCATAGAATCAGTGCTCTATACAATGAATCCCAACAGCCCACACGACTGCCACCACTGTGTCCACTGCCACAAGCAGTTCTCCCTCTTCAGCAAGCGACTCCAGTGCAGCATTTGCCGTATTGTCCACTCAGTTCAGTACTTCTGCTCCAAGTGTGTGACCAAGTCGCATGCTGACAGCCGCTCTCAGCTGCTCTGTGCGACCTGCGCTCCCAGCTACTCCCTGCACCTGCTTTCGCCTTCTCTGGGACGGGAGGAAGTCTCGCGTTCCAGGAGTGACTTTTGCCCGGAGATCAGGGATAGTGTGTCCGTCCTCAACATTTCCTTCAACACCAGCCACCCTCTATGGAAAAGCTCCCAAGCGCCCTCCAACCGCACAGTCCAAGTCACTGAAACTTCCTCCTACCCCCGGGAAATCCTGCTCGCTGTGAACTCCTGCAGAGAGTTCACTCCTCGAACAGTACTGGCTACTTAGGATAAAGTGGCGGAAGTCATCAGAGGCGACCCGGAGGCCAAGTACAAAATCCTCCACAAGCGTGCGCAGGGCGAAGCAGGCTGCGTCTTCATCGGCCAAAGCCTCGACACCGCTGCCATCTTCGCAATGAAGCGCGTCACTCCCCACAGCGAGCGCGAGCGCAAACACATTTTAGACGAAATCGCCCTCCTGCAAGGCTTCCCCCACCCCGGAATAGTGCACCTATACGAAGCCTACGTGCACCACAGGTACTGCTAAGACAGGGACGTGTGGCTAGTGCTGGAGTTGCTGCACTGCAGTTTGAAAGATGTGCTGTTGGAGCGGCCGCGAGCACTGTCAGAGGCTTTGATTGCGTACATTGCGTATGAGATACTGACTGTGCTGGCGTTTGTGCACAGTGCTGGGTTGATACATAGAGACGTTTGCTGTGATAATGTGCTTTTGTCGTCCGAAGGAGCGGTGAAGTTGGGGGACTTTGGGTACGCGGCGCAGGTCACAGAGAACCGCAGGAAGCGAACAACTGTGATCGGTACTCCTACCTATATGGCTCCAGAGGTCATAAACGGCTGCCGGTATGACTCCAAAGCGGACATTTGGTCCTTCGGAATCGTCATTCTGGAAATGGCGGAGGGACTAATGGGCGCCGAAAGCCCTGGAATGGCGCTATTCACCACTGCCTCAGAGCCCCCGCCCACACTCCGAGAGCCCGAAAAGTGGTCCAGCGCCCTCGCAGACTTCCTCAAGTGCTGTCTGAACAAGACGCCCAGTCAGCGCTCTGCAGCTGAGGACCTGCACACCCACCCATTCCTGCAAACCAAAGCCCTGCCGCACACACTTGCAGAGTTCATAGTCCAGGAATAGAGCAATTCACATAGAATTTAGGCCAAACCTTAACATACAGCTATGGACGACAGGGAACACAGCAGTCTTTTCTCCATTTCTCTGCAGAAAGACCACTCGAATCCCTTGCCTCTGACTGAGGTGCAGTACATAGGCTTGCAGATGTTGGTGGAAATGGGGTTTAGTCCCTTGGCTGCTCAGGTGGGAATTTCGGAAGCTGGGAGTTGGGACGATGGAGTGGAGCTTCTTGGGAGAAAGGGACAGAAGTGGCAACATGCGTACATACGTAAGGGGCATACAGCGGGGGAGGGGTTAAAAAGCCTGTTTTGCTTGCTATGTGGAGAAGGCATTTCCACCCACTCAGAAAACACAGCCAAAAGGCTGCATTCAGAAGGCAAAATAAGGCCAAAGTGCATAACTTCGAGCTGGATTTCGCTTCCGCCTTCAAAATGCCATATCTGCTACAAGCAGATTGAGGATAAATGGGCAGCTCAAGCCTGCAAAGAGCACATTTTCTGCCGAATTTGTGCAGGTGACTATGCCAAACTGGCTATAAATGAGGGGAAAGACGTATTTTGTCCCGATTTTAACTGCCCAGCAGTCCTAACAGTGCAGGAAACGGTGGATTTAGTGGGGAAGGAAGGAACTGAAGAGTGGGAAAAGGCGAAAATCAGGCGAAATCCACGATATTGCCACTGTCCCGCTGTGAACTGCTCAGGTTACATTATAACTACTGCGGAAGTTGTTGCAATTGATTGTCCTGTGTGTCATTTCAGCCTCTGTGCGCACTGTGGTCAGCCTTGGCACAGCGCTTTTCCCTGCAAAAGCGCTGTAAAGCTGCTAAAACTAGCTCGCGACATTGCTGTTTGTCCCAATTGTCAGCGCTTTGCTGAGAAAAGTGATGGCTGTGCACACGTTAAGTGCCATTGGTGCAGTACTGACTGGTGCTGGAAGTGCGGAAAAGCCTATTCCCCGACTCATTTTACTCCCAACAGTCCAGATTCCTGTCCAGAATTGCCCACAGTCCAAAGGACCCGCCCCCTTCCGGCCTCGAAGTCGAGTTTCCCTGCGAGACTCGGCCTAGTGTGCTGCAGCCCCCTGTGGCTGTGTCTACTCGTGGGAGTGCTTGCACTCTGCATAGCAGTACTATACGTGTGTTGGCCCTGCGCTGTGCTGTTGTTTGTGCGCACAATGGACGCGGCAGAGAACTACAGGGGATATTGGAGCACAGTGCCTTGGGTGCTTGGGCTGGTGCTTCTTTGGCCTGTTGGGCCGCTGTTGGGAGGTGTGTATTGCGTGGTTGCGCTAGGGTATTGGGCACTTGAAGAGATAGTAGTGCCTTATGCAGGCTAAAAAGCAGTAAATAGGAGAAATCTGCTTATTTTAGTTTGAGCAGCCTCTCATTTTTTAGAAAAAACAGCGATTAGCTCGAACAATGTGAATGATAATTTACTAATTTCAGAGATTTCATACTAAACATAGTATTCGAAAGGACAGAACGCCTACACATATGAGGCTTATGCATGAGGGAAATAGGCCAAAAGCAGCTATTAAAGCCATCCTTTTCTCCTCTATTTCATTTGGAAGTACTTCAGCGAAATGTCGACTCAACCAATCCTATCGAAGCCTAATTAGATATTTGAAAGGTATATGTGTCCAGATAAAACCGGACCACCTCCCCAGCATCAGCAATAAGCACCCAATTCCCATCCAACCGTGGCTGCTGCGTACTGCCACAGCCTCTATCAATCTCCCCCAGTCTGAACTCGCTTTCCACGCCAATCTTCCACCTCGCCATTTGCTGGTTGAAGGAAAGCACGCACAGCTCTCCCGTGACTACAAAGGCCACCGACCTGCGATTAAACTTCCAGTCTGATGGCAGAAGGATAGGGAGCACTGTGAAGGCTTCGATTTCGGGACAAAAGGTTTCTACGTTTAGGTAGTTCGGACTGCAGGTAGCTATGAGGTAGATCAAGGTGTGATAGGTACAGGGAGTGAACCAGGCTCTGGGGTGGTGCATGTTCCCTATGGGACTTGACTCGTAGTTGTGAATACTCTTCTTTTCGCATGTGCTTTGCAAGGTCTTCTGGTCATCGAAGCCCCCAAACACATATACATACATCCCTGCTTTCGCAGTCCCGGGTGCTAGTCTGGGCATACACAGCGGAGGCAGTCCTGTGAGTTGGCAGGAAGGTAGGTCCAGCAGGTAAGAACTAGTGGTCGCAGGGTCTCCTCCAATGCACAGTAACTGAGTGCGGTTTGTTTCTTGGTAGCTGCCGCCGCCTCCGAAGTCCACTGCAAGTTGCTGCTTGGAGGTTTGTTGGGTGCGCGGGTCGAAGAGGGTGAGTGTGCTGTTCCATACGACTGGGAACTTGGCGGGTACTTGGGTTTCAGCCTCAACTACCGAGTGAGACAGCAGTTCTTGAGGCAGCGATACATAACACTCCAGATTCACCCAAGTCTGCACTGGCGCAATTATAAGCCGAACCCTCAGCAAGTTAAAATCCCTCGGCCTGTCCGTCAGCGCCCTAAGCGCAGGTCCAAAGTAACTCCCAAGCTGAGGCCTATCCTCTGCCAGTGTGCTTTCCACCTCCTCCAGTGAGGCCTGCACACTCGCACTGAGGCAAGTCTTGAAGTCCCGCAGCTCAGTGACTTTGGCATTGAAGAGCGCTGCAATGCTCTGTGCTGTCTGCTCTGCTTCCGCTATTGCTTGGTCCACTGTGTTCACTTCGCTCTGGAGTTGGTCACGAATCCGCTGCAAGCTTTCTTTGCGCTTCTTCAGATCTGAGAAGAAGCCAGGACGCTTGTAGTAGGGCAGCTGGTTCAGAGGTCTGAGTATGTGCTCTGACTCCAGGCACTTCTGCCCGTGGTTGAGAAAGCAAGTTCCGCAGAGAAGCACCTCAGGGTGCGAGCAGGGGCAGAAGAACTCGGCCTGGTGGACTTGGCACAGACTGCAGATCGTGAAATTTGACATATTGGTAGAGTTATGGGGCGAAAAGCAGGCTTTTCACTGATAGACGGAGAAGACAGTTCCACTCAGGGATACACTCCATTAGCCCTGTTTAGCATAATTACTGTCTATAAGCTGGGCCATTTACACATCTACGGCGACTCTACACACCGGACAAGATCTTTTGGCTCTCAGCCACTCTCCCAAGCACTCCCAGTGGAAGAGGTGCACGCAGGGCAGGGCTGTGAACTCCTCCGGTCTGCAGAACACTTCTTGACATATAGGACAGCTTTCCTGTCGCGCCTCCATCTCCTTTGTGACCTTCAGTCTCTCCACACACCTGCCTCTCCCTCTCTCTGCTTCCATCTGACTACGTCTGAGCAAGGACGGCACAGCTCTCATGTCCTCGAACTCTCGCACTAGACTGTCCAGCAGGCGAGTTTCGTGTGGATAGGCGGAAATGTTGCTGCGGTGAATAGCCCTGCGAAAGAGGTTAATAGGGTGGAAGTAGGCGTTCTCCATGGTGCTTGAAGCCAGGGAGGAGAGGGAAGAGGTGAGGAAGGAGGGACGAGGCAGGGGGTCTGGGGGTAGGGAGGGCGGGGCAGGGTCAGCTAAGTCCGGGTGTCCGGAAGATGAGGATAAAAGGGGAGTCTGGAAGACTTCTATTAGGCCGTTAAGGTGAGCAGAGGCATGGGAGTAAGCGGGCTTTGAATAAGAGATAACAGCCTGTCCGCCTGTACTAGTCGCTTGCACCCCTGTTTCCTCCCCCTGCTCCCACCTGCCTTCACAGTAAGGACAGCACCAACTCATAGTCACCTCCCCAACCACCACTCTCCTGCAAGTCGGACAGTCCACTGAGCTTTCCTGCTCCATTATCACCCTAAGATGGGCTTTCCTCCCAGATGCTCGCATAGGCTATTATATGGGGAAAGTGGATTGCAAAGTCGGTATTTCGAAGAAATGTTTCCACTCCAAAGTCCTCAGATTGCGGGGAATTCCCTAATTCTGAACATTTCTCAGAGTGGTAGTGCAGGTAAATATATGAAAGAGGGCAAGAGACATCGTCTGGTGCTGAAAGAACAGGCCTGGAACCCGCGCTTCCACCTCTCTTCCATACCCAGGTACGACCCACTCCGAGACGTGCACTGTGAGTACTAGGCAGGCCTGACTTACGTCTCCTCTGTCTCAAAGCCAAAGGTCGTTTTCCTCCGGCCCGGCACCTTCTCCCGCAGTCGCTCCAAACGGCGCAGGAGCAAACAGCCCACCGCCCCCACCTCCTCCGAAGCCCTCACTCGCCACCACCCTGGCCCCGCCGAAGAGCTAATGAAGTACTGGACGGTCAAGGCCGTCCCCATGGAGCAGCAAAGCGCCTTCCTGGCAGTTGTCGAAGGCCTGGCCGAGGAGCAGAAAAGCGCTGCAATCACTGCGGAGTTGGAACTAGTCCGCAAGGACAAGTCCTGTCCACAGCTAGTGGACCGCACCATTCTAGAGAGAGAAAGCGCCATTCGGAGTCTGTGGCAGCTGGTGCAGGCCCTGCCTCCCGGCTATGCACAGGCACAGGCCGAGTTACTGACCTCTGCACTGTATCGATTGCGGCTGCTGTCGATTCAGACAGTGGAAAGGGTGCAGGAGTGGAGGGAGTACCTGTTTGCCCTCAACCCTTCTAATCCCCGCATACTGAAGTTGCCGTATATGTGGGAAGGACGCAATTATTTGCTCAAATTGAGGGCGGATTTGGGCTTTTTGAGGGACTCGCAGGCTAGTCGCTATATGGCCTTTAGTCAGCGGCAGGACCCCTTCCTACTGTTCCCTTCGCACTGGTACAGACTCAATAAAGCCACTGATAGGAAAAAAGTGGACCTGCCAGTCGAGGCAAGCGTACTAAGAGACGTGCGAAAGTGCGAGTCCATCCTCCTCGAAGAAGTCCTCAACGGCCGTGAGGTGGAAAAGACCTTCCGACGAGACGTCAGCGACGAAAGACGCAAAAGCGAAACCAGACAAGCCCTGGAATCCAGCGAAAACCACAGTCAAGACCTCCCCGCTAGCGAGGAACTCCTCAGACCTATCACCCGCGGCAAGGAAAAGCAGTTGGTTAGAGGGAGGTAATGGGAGTTGTAGGCTGTATAGGTCGGATTTAGGCGTAATGTTGCGATTTCTGAGTGAAATCAGAGGTGGGAACTGGGCGAAAGTGGTGCTGGGGAATGTGTCGGCGGATATGGACTCGGTGTTTGGGGCGTTGGTGCTTGCGTACTGCCTGAGTGAGGTGCGGAATAGGCAGATTCGAGGGGTTTTTGTCCTTCCGGTGGTGAACATTCCTCGACAGGACTTGCAGTTGCGGACGGAAGTCGTGGCTGTGCTGAGGGAAGCAGGTCTGAGCCCTGATTTGCTCACATTTGTGGCGGAGGTGGACCTGGCGGACAAAGGAGTTATCCTATATGACCATAACCAGCTGGCGCATGAGCAGAAGCAGTAGAGGGTATGCAGCCTGGCTCGGCAGGTGGAGGAGATATACGACCATCACGACTGCAAGGTCTCCCAGCTCCCAACCCAATACCCCCACCTCCAATCCTCCACCGTAGTAGTGCCTGTAGGCTCCGCCTGCACTCTCATCGGCGACCTCGTACTTCCTCCTTAGATCCTCAAGTCTCGTCCCTCCCTTCTCGAGCCTGCCCTCAGTCTGCTCCTTTGCAGCGCTATAGCGGTGGATACCAATGATTTCGCTCCTGCGATGTACCAGTCCCGCTGGGTAGACCAAGACAGAGAGGTGTTTGTGGCCTTAGGAGGAGGGGAAATGACAGGGTTGTATGCTCGTTTGGCGGCTATTAAGTTCGACCTGGCTACTAACTTGAGTATAGGCATGTTCAACCTTCTACGGAAGGACTGCAAGGACTCGGTATTTCCCTCAGGCTCCCATATCACCTATAGCAGCGTTTTCATACCTTTGCAGGCACTATACGGACTAGAGTGGAAGGAACTGGTAAAGTCCACCTAGGAGCAATTCGCCCAAGGGAGTGAAGCCTTAATAGTGCTCACTTGTGTTGCAGGGGCAAGGATGGGCCGGGAACTTCTGGTCTATTCAGAGAAGGAACAGACCAGAGTGTTCCTTTCCACTCGCTTACGAGAGGCCAATTTGTCCCTTCAGCCCGTTTCTTGCCCCTACTCCACTGCCCTGGCGTTCACTATGGACCCTGCGAAATCCCGCAAGGACGTAATGCCTTTCCTGGACTCCCTACTGGCTGGGTCTTCCCTCTAATTCTAACTAGTTAGATGCACCCACTTCGACCTTGCGCACCACCGTCCTGACTTTTTGCCTTTCCGCCATTTGCGACCCGTCACTACTCAAAGCGTGGTACTGCGCCACTGCCTTAGTTACCTGCACCTGCATTTCCTGCTCCATTTCCCTCCGCATCCAGAGCCGATAGGCCGCCAGCACGCCCACCACCAGAAACGCTAAAAACCCCATCAGCACTAGCAACTTCCACAGGGAAATCCGAGTACTGGCGGAAGCCGGACCCCAGGGATCCTCTATGACACAGGGACTTGGAGGGACTTTGTATGAGCTGCAAACAGCCACAGAGACTTCAGTAGCCTCGATATCTCCCCTGTACAGCACTAAATTCAGAAATATGGCCGGAGTGAATATCAGTGGAAACTGGTAACTGAACATCTGTTCCTCAGACAGCAGTCTGTTATCGTCGATTTCAGGCTTAGGACCGAGGTAGCTTTTCTGCACACAAGAGGTGATTTTGGAGGAAATGAGGCCGACTTTGCCCATTGCCTTGAGGGAGCAGGACTCGGAAAGGTCGCTGCAGCTGCTGTAGTGCTCACTCATGTAGTCGAACCACAGGGAGTAGGTTTCTTGCTTCGTGGCTTCTTGGAAGATGCAAATTTGACGTAAATCTTCCAGTAAAACATCTCTGCCACTCAACGGACCAGCGCCATCCGGATCCAAAGCGCAATACCGCCCCCCACTCAGACAATCCGCCAAATCCTCAGTAAAGTTCCCAAGCGCGCAGTGCCAGCAAGTAATTGTCGAGTAGCGCGGACTAAACGACAGCTCCTCCGTAGTAAACCGATCCGCAAAGGGGGCGAAATCGTGCAAAAAGGCCTGAATCTTGCTGTCTCCCGCAGACATCCACAGGACCATGTTGACCAGGGAGGGGGATTGGACGAGTTCGAAGCGGAGCTGCAGGACTACGTGTGGGCGGGTGGCAGGGTCCTTTAGGTACTGCTTGATGGCGTCGCCGTCCTTTTTGGAGATTAGGAAGGAAGGGATGCTGAGGTTGCCGCTGCTGCCGTTGTCGGTCATTATGAGGGAGTCGACGTCTTCAGAGACATTGTCCACTATTATAACGGCCTGAGCCCCAGCATCCTGAGCGTTCCTGACCTTCACCACGAACAGACACTCCCCTCGATCCACCAACAAAATCGCAGAGTTCCTCGCATCCGGGTCCTCACTGAAATCCAAAGGACTCATCACAGAGCAGGCCTTCGCCTCCAACTCATTATAAAAGACACGGCCCAGGATAGTGCTTCCGTAGGGCGGATTCCCGAAATTGCCCAGGGAAGCCCGGACTTCCCCGGCCTCAGTGCCTTCCCCCTTCATCTCCGCTGCTAGTTCTGGCGGACTGACTACGAATACCCGTCCCCACGCACATAGTCCGAGACTCAAATACACAGCCCACATTTTTATATCGCTACCATGTCCTAGACTCTTTTACCACTAGCTACTCCGAACCCTTCTAAGTGCGTGTTTTCGCGCTTTTCCAAAGAAGCCTCGATTTGCAGGTTGTCGAGGTCGACTAGGAAGGACTCCACATCGCCGGATTTACGTTTGGGAAGAGGTGCGGCTGCAGTCGGCTGTGCAAGGCTGGGCGAGGTTTTCAGCTCTGACAGAGTGGGCATTGGGGAGGTCTCCATATTGTGATGGATTTTGAAAGTCTGCACAGCTGTCCCTTGCGTGTAGCCTGCATACTGCTGTCCTCCTGCTGGAATAGCACCTGACTTGCCTGCAGGCTGCGGGGTGAATAGTCCGTCGAGAGCGGAGCTGACTGAGGGGGTGGGAGGCTTTGAGGTGACTGCTGGAGTAGGGGGAGGACTGCGAATAGACTCAGTGAGAGGGAGGGCAGACTTGGACTGAGCCTTGGAAACGGAAAATAGGTCTGAGGAAGGGGGTTTGGGAGTGGGCTTGGGAACTGAAAGCAGGTCGGAGGAAGCAGGCTTGGGAGCTGAAAATAAGTCAGTGGGAGGGTCTTTGGGAGTAGTTTTGGGCAAGGAGAACAGATCCGAAGGAGGGTCTTTGGGAGCGGAGTTAGGCTTGGGAAGGGAAAATAAGTCCGCTTTTGGCTTGGCAGGGAGTGTAAATATGTCTATAGTGGGCGAGGCTGCAGGTCTGGCCTCAGCAGGCTGCTGAGGCTTGAACTGCGGCAGTGACTGAGGCTTGGGATCGAATATGTTGAATTCTCGCTCTTGTTGCCTAGGCGGCTCAAAGAGGCCTGCAGAACTTTGTGTCTGTTTCGGTGGCTCAAATAATCCTCCTGCAGTTTCTCTATTTCCCTGGTTATACTGCGGCGGTTCAAACCCTCTGGTGTTCGGACTCCACTGACTACTGGCCGGTCCCACTCCCAACCCCGCTCTCTGCGACGCAGTCTCTGAGGCCGGCTGATACGCAGACCCTGCAGACGGAGTATACGCAGCTCTCCCCCCTCCAGTATAGTACTCCTCCGAAGAAATCCCTACGAAGCGGTTGGACAGCTGTCTTGCTGCCTCGCGCTCCGCTTCCAGTTGCTGGAAGTCGGCTACGAGGATGTTGATTAAGCGCGCCTTGTCACGGACTGAATGGGGGTTACTGCCTTGGCCGCGCTCTGTGCCGTCTTCCATGTAGCTGAATTCCACGAGCTGTCGGATTTTAAACGCCTCGTCGCGGATTTCCTGCACACACTGCGGCGCTCCGAACTTTAGCAAATGCTCGGCCAGGTTCACGCCCTTGTACAGTCGCCTCCATTCCTTACCTGGCACTTTTAGGGTGTCCCACATATGCTTGAGGACGACTTGACGGTCTACTGAGGAGGAAAAAGTGCGGTCAGAGATTTGCTTGAGGAGAGTGATTGGGACGCCCCAGTTGTCGTTGTTCGTAGCCTCAATGAGCAGTCGCTCAAGCCCCGTCTTTGTGAGTTTGTTTTTCCTAGGATGGGCGGTACCAGTCTCCCACAGTCCGGAGGAGGTTATCCATTATATTGCGACGACTTGGTCGAGCTGTAACAATGTCAAAAGGGCTGAAGGAAAGCGGCAATTACCCGCGACTTCGGAAGGAAAGGAGGCCTGCGGCGCATGTTAGCTGTATGGATGCGAGTCGAGTCCTTCTAGCCCGCCAATTCTCTGACTCCGAACTCAGCGAAGCCTCCAATCACTATCTCCAAGAAACCCCCTTACTGCCCGAAATCGACCCTGTCACTCGCCTTGACATCGAGCGTCGCTTCCAAAAGTCCACAATCAACGCCTCCTATGTCTTCCCCAGAGCACAGGAAGAGCCACGCCCCCTCCTGCGCACTGCTGAGCGGAAGTCGAGACAGCACAAGCCTTCGAACTCGGTGACGGAGGAGAAAGGGCCGGGGTTGGTGCGCAGAAAGTATTGGCTAGACAGGTATTACAGTCCTGGTCAGGGAGGACACTCGCAGACTCCGCAGAGTAGGAGTCGGCCTGTGGCGCTCAATACAGCGACTCTAAGGAGGAAAGTGGCGGACCGGACACTCAGAATCAGTCCCGGACAAGTGGTAATCACAGAGCCATCGCCTCCCAGGACCCGACTCGGCTACTCCACCCACCGAAAGACAGCCAGCAGGTCCCCCATGCCTGCCAAGTCCAAAGACACGGCTATCACCCCTAGAGTCAGCCAGAGCAAGTCGCCCTACCATATCCGTATCCTGTCCCTGCACCGACACCCGCCACATGCACTCAGCTAACTGGGTGGAGTTTTGGTAGTAGTAAATGAGTGTATGAGGGAGTGGGAGTTGAGAGGAGTTGGGAGTGAAGACATGGGAGAAGGGGGAAATCTGTGAAAAAGGGAAATTTCAGGGAATTGATGAGATGTTAAAGTGAAATTTTAGGGAAATTACTGAGATTGTAAGGTCTATTGGGATCAAATTGTACTTAGTTGTACTTTAGTTATAAAATATCAATGAAATGAGAATAAATGGCTGTTTATGTGAGAGATATCGCATTTCAGCCCCAGATTTGCTATTTAATCGGTTAATTTCTACTAGATTCACTGAATCTCCATAAATATCAAAAGTAAGGCTGCAAATCAGGCCAAATTATGAATATATATGTATATTTTGTCTCCAAATAGGCTTATTTTCGAATTAAATTTCCACTTGAGCACTGTAAACAGGAATTCCGCAGCCAAATAGCGCCTTTAACTGCTATATTGCCTCCTAATTGCTCCCCAGCCTTAATTCCCTGCCCATATATGGCCATAATGAGTTTAAAAGGCCTGCCAATAATCCAAGTGCGGAAAGTGCTGCTGAAAACCGCCCAAAAGCACGTGAATACCCTGGGCTGGGTGCAGCGTGCAATTGTGCTGGCCGCAGAAGAGCACCAGTTCCCTGTCCCTGTGGCCAACCGAGTCTTCAAAGTGCCGGACTTGATTGAATTCACGATGGACGGCTGGAGCAGCCAGCTTAGGGAGGAGACGAAAGGCCTGCAGCTGCCTGGGGATTTCAAGGAGAAACTGCACTTCCTACTCCGCAAGCGACTGGAGTACGAAGTGCCCTACCTCCCCCGCTGGCACGAGGCTATGAAGCTAGGCGTTTCCACTCCCTTCAATATATTCATGACTGCCTACAAGCTGCTGGGACACATGGAGCAGGTCTGGAGACTCGCAGGGGACGTGAGTAAGGACAGTGCGTGGGTCAGTAAGCAGGCGGCACTGCTCAATATCTTCTCGACGACGGAGTTGCAGATGCTTAGGGACTCGAGTGAGGGGCGGCAGGCCACCTGGACACTGCTATCGCAGGCTATTGACCAGCACTACCCGACACTCACCGGCTCCACTCCAGTCTGGTCCGCGCCCTGCAGCGTCTACTCCGTAGCAGCTAAAGTCTTCGACGTCCAAGCCTTCGTACCAACTAGATAATTCGCCCTAGGACAGGGCAGTACTGAGACTGGAATTATAGAAATGATTTCGGACGAAAATGTCCTGGTGCTTGGGAAGCGGCTGGATGAGGGGAAAAAGCCTGTGAAGGAGATGTACGCTGGGAAGTTCTACGATGAACCAGTGACCATCATCTACAAGCAAATCCGCAACATCGACACCAATCGCTCCAACTGGCAGCTGCTCTCCTCCAACCTCAAGCCCTACCCCTGCGTGATCTCCATGAAAGGCTACAAGACCATCACCATCGAACGCATCGACTTCTTCATCACTGTATTCGAAGGATTCCGCTATACAGTGGCGCAGCTCACAGCCAAGCCTGGGTGGAAGTGGACGGAAACGCAATTGCTGAAGACCTTGGTGGAGCTGACGAATAACTGCTATTTGATACAGAGGAGCAGTGGGGGTGTAGCGGAGTTGCAGAGTCTGTGTCCGGAGAGACTGCTGGTTACCAATGAAGGACAGGTCAAATTGCCGATGCTGAAGAAGACCTATAAGAAGAAGGTGAAACTGAACCAGTATTTACCCACAGATGGGAGGTTTCCCAATAGTGCAGGCTGGGCGCCCTATGCACTGGGAGCGACTTTGATGTTTATGGCTTTAGGAGGGCAGCCTGACCCTCATCTCGGTAACTCCTGGGAAGCCCAATTACCCAGAATAGCCACTTCCCACCCAGTCCTCCACTCTCTCCTGAGACTTTACCTCTGTCCCGACTCTGAGCAGTACAGCTTTGAGGAGCTCCGGGCCTGCGTTAGCCTTGGGAACTGCTATGCACTAGTGCGCCTGAACCAGTTGGCTGAAAGGAAGCAGCTGAGAGTGAAGGGAAAAGAGTGTGGGTTGCTGCTGGGGAAGCTGGGGAGTGGAGTGCTGCAGATGGCTCCTACGGAGATTCAGAGGGAAGGGAAGAAAATACAAGAGTGTAAGAGCTGCCAACAGCGCAAAGAGGTCCCCAGCGGCATACTCGCCTACCGCTGTCTCTGCGGCGCCCTAAACCTAATTTCCCCCTAGTTCCCAGCCTTCCTATAAAAGTCATGGTCAGTAGTAGGTCCGCAGACTACCCTACCGCAGAACTAGCAGTATCCGCCCTCTTTGAAGACATACTAACACTGACTTGGCAGGCAGCCTACCAGCGGCATATAGACTCACTAGTGGTCCCTACGGCTGTGGAAATGACACTAAGCCTGCTGGCCTGCTCTTTGGAAATGGAGTTTCAGAGGAAAGACTTGGGGGAAGGGAGGGAGTGGAAGGAGGAGGCAGAGCCGGTGCCGGACAGGGCGGACTCCTGGGTGAGTGGACATGTGGCGGTGCGGAAAGTGAGGCAAGCGGAGGTGTCTAGTCCCTGGACCACCCTGTCCAAGGAATCCGACTCCTCCTTCGCCTACAACCCGCCTCCTCTGCTCCGACCCCAACTCTACCCCCTCGCCTCCGCCTTCCCCCAGGCCGACCCTGAACTAGACCTCCTGCGAGCTAACAAAGAACGCCAAATCCTTCAGCAAAAGGCAGACTCCGAAAGAGCCCGATTGGCGCGGCAGAAGAAGCAGGAAGAGCGGAAGAAAATGGACAAAGTCGCGAATGAGCTGAAGAAGACGGATTTCACGTATGATTATGAGGGGAATATACAGATAGTGAGGCAGAGAGAACTGCCGGAGCCGAGTGTCGTGCAGTTCGCACTGCCCGTGGTACCGGAAATACCGCTCTCCCACCCCAAAGTCTCTATTCCCACCCCTCGCCGCGCCATCCCAGTCCTCAAGCCCGCCCCCACCTCCGAACACCAATTCCTCAAAGCCCTCAAGTCCACCCCGAGCATGATTGACTTGCTGAGTCTGGGCTCAGGCGTGACTGCCGTGGACAGTTCCTGCAGAGTCAAAAGGGGGCCGGAAGGCCCAGGAAAGACCATGTCTCGGGCGGAATATAAGAAATTGGTAGGGGAAAAGGACCCTTGCGATACTGAGCGGTCGATTTTTCAGTTTTCTCAGCCTATCAACCGCAGAAGACGCATTTTCACTGATATCCCAGACTCCTTCCCCTCTCCCGCCGACCAACCCCTCTACTCCAGTCTCCCCAGCCTCATCCCCGCTGAAAACCTCTCCGAAGTCGACAAATTCAACCTCGGCCTCATACAAGCCCAGGACTGGGGGCAGAATATCGTCACTTTCCGACTTCCGCCGCCCCCTGTGCCTGTTCCGGACCACGGTACTCCCCAAGGAATGCACGCAGCTCTGGGCAATCGAGTTAGAAAGCCCAGGGAAAGGCCCTTTGTAGCGAGGAAGGTAGTATTGGAACGCTTGGCGCCCCCAAGGATTGGGAGAACTATGGGACATGGCATGGTAGAGCCCAGGTTTCGCTCGCCTTAGGGTAGGCTTATAGACTGGACGATATTGGAAAGTGGCTAAGTAGGCTTTGGGGGTGGGTGTTCTGGGGGAGTTAATACTGAGTCAATCACCTTTTAGCTTATAAATTAGGCCAAAAGGGGATATTCCCGGACAGATGGCTGCAGCTTCCTTCGAAATGGAGACAATTAGGAAGGAACATTGCAATAATAGGTGAGATTCCGGGTTACTAGTTGAAATGGCACTCTATATAGGGAGTTGAAGGCAGTAAAAGGAGTCGCTACGTGTAAAATCGCCACTTCCAATTGATATTCTCAACAGTAGAGCAATTAAGGACCTAATATATGTCTGAAATACAGGGAAATATATGTACCTATTCTTTATTCGACAGAAATATACTGAAGCAAGGGACAAACTGCCGATATCACTCCGAAATCGGACCAATTAAGGAGTTCTTATAATTACTCAGAGTCAATTATTACACTAGGGACTTCATTAGGTCTCCAAATAAGGATTATTTGAGTATTCTCCTTTTTAACTTGCAAATCACAGCGCTGATTTCATACACTTCCCTCAACTTTCAACCCAACACTGCAAACAGCAGTTCTCAGAAAGGCGTGACAGTATCTCGCCTGGTGCATTACTAGTAATATGTATTGGGCTGCGCTCTGGGCCTGCTTCCTGCTGTCCCTCCCCCAAGCCGACCTGTCCTTCGGCCGACTCGACCCTCTGCTCGACCCCAACCGAGTGACCTGGTGGTGCAAGCACTGGAGTCCCGGGCCCCTCGTCCTCTCCAGCAACCACATCAACCAAATCATTTCCCTCACAGTCTACTTCAGTCCCACCACTTCCCTATCCAACGGTGCCCTGGATATCACCTTTCCTCCAGGGTTTTCACCAGATGTGCATCATATATTCGGAGTGAACTATATAGGAGGGGAAGACTACGAGGTCACTATTGAGGGAGTTCGGACTCCTGGCTTCGAGGGTGGGTATGAGCCGTTCACAGTTCGGACTTGGTACAACTTCGGTGGGCAGCTTGCAGATGTAAACCTCAACTTCGGCTCGGTGTACATATACGGAGACCCTAAGGAACTGAACACACTAGATGTGTCTGTAGTGGGTGCAGGAACTCCTATAAACCAGGCAGACTGTGAGCTGTCCTTTAAGTTCACAGTGCGGGAAAGCGCTTGGCGCTTTGACCTTGTCACTATTAGCATTGACCCGCAGTGGTCGGTGGCCTCGGGTGCGCTTTGCTACTCCTCAGGACTGCTCACTTCCAACAGCAGTGACTTCACCCCACTGCAATGTCTAGTAACCCCCTCAACCCGCTCTATTTACATACACGGACTTTCCGCTTATGATAATGACACGGAAAACGACCGATTCATAGACATCCGAGTAACCTCGGTGACCAGTCCTGATGCAGTCTACCCCTCTTCCAGCTGGACAGTGGCGTTTTCCCACTTGACAGCTGCTACAGTCCTATGGAAAATCACTTCTTTCACTACCCCGAGTCTCGCAAATGGGCAGATTACGAGCGCTTCCTGGACTCCGACCTGGGGCACTATATTAGGTGGGATCGGCACAGGCCAGACGCTTTTTTTCGACTTGCAGTTTCGGGTGACTAATGCAATTCCCAAGGGCAACTCTTGGGGATATATAAACATCGACCTCAGTGAGCAGGTCTCTGTGGACCTGAACTGGCTTGGAACCACTAATGCTGAAAATTGCTATGTACTGACCTATCTGCATAGAAACACGCAGTGCAGTATTGTCGGGAGAACTATCGTCATATCGCAACTGCCGGACATCAAGGCGGGCAGCTCGATTTCTGTGAGAAATGTAGTGAAGGTTACATCTGCTGCCGGGAGTTTGGCGAAAATCTTAGCAATTCGCACATACAAAGGAGATACTTTCCCTCACAAAGACTTGCTTGTTGATATTGGAAGGAATTTAGCTGCATTCCAAGTTGCGAATTTGAATAGCATTGTCCCTGCTTTCTTTGCAGCTAGCTATCACGCTCCAGGCAGCGACACTGCTATTTGGACCACTGGAGGGAGCTACATTGATGGGCAATTGCAGAACTATGGACTGCAGTTTGTCATTGGCAGCTCTGTGGGGATGACAAGAAGCAGCTCTCAGGTCGTTATTCAGTGTCCTTTTAGTGCCAATTTGGAGGATTTCGCGATTGCGGTGCCTTCGCCAATTTGGCAATTCGATACGAATGAATTTCCAGGAATTCAGGGAAATATGAGTGAGACAAGGACCGATTTCCCTCTATTTTCCCCAGGAATCAGTGGGAAATCCCTAGGAAGCATTACCTTTCCAGGCACTATTACTGCCCAGACTTTCAAATCGTACCTCCACCTTGAAGCAATATCATCTAATGGACCTCCCTATATCCAGCTTCCTCGTATAGCCGCCAATTACGCCACTGCCTACGAATGCAGAGTCTCCATTTCCACCCCGGAGCTACCTACCCAGACCAGCTATATCCGCCTGCCGTTCCTCCCCGGGCCTTGGAAGGCTGCAACTGTCGCCATTCCTTGTAACGACAGGGTCGAAGGACTGCCTGTAATTATTGATATTCAGCCTAGTTTCGCTCTATTCGCTGAGGAAATGAATAGAAGTTTCTATGTGGAAGTTGAGTTTAGTAATGAATATTTTAAAGTCGGACTAGGGGCGAATCTGGCTTTCGCACAAATCACAACTACAAATGACCCTTTATTTTTAGCGTTTCCGTACCCCTTTTCAGCTCTAAGTCCAGTCCCCACCAGTGCCCATATATACACAACCACTGCTTCATCCGTAGTCGCTCTGAGCGGATTTGCCCCTTTCGAGCCCTCTCAACCGGTCCGATTCTGCTTCCCTGTAGGAGGCTTCACAGACACCAACACCCTGCAAATGACCATTCGGAGTGTGCACTTCCTCAAACCCGACCCTAGGTACAGGTTTATATCCCAGCAGACTACTACTTCGGCTCTGAGTCTGGGGGTATCTAGTAAGGCCTGGACTGGACTTGCTGCGGTTGCAGGGACGAATGAGGGAGTTAGTGGGGGTTTTCACCCAGGACTTAGTATTGATGCTTATTTCTCGTCGGAAGTACCAGATTCTGCTTGGAACTATATTATTTTGCCCCCTGGATTCACCTTTTCTAGCTCCAGAGCCCTAACAAGCCTCATTACAGGAGCGGATATTTCCCAGATATACTGGTTTTCCTCCCCTACAGGGCGATTTCCCTTCCCTGGAGTCCTCTTCTCAAACACACAAAGTCTATTTCCAGCAGTTTCCCATACTGCTGGAAGTCTCACTCTATCGGGATTTAAGGTGTCTATTGGGGCTGCTACTGCACAGGTACGGGTTGTGGCTGGGGGCGCCACAGGAGCGGCCTGCAGCGCTAATGGAACTTTTCAATTTCAGTCCTTTCCTGGTGAAATCCAAAACATCCGCATTTCCCCTGCCTCTGTCCCCCAGCGTAGCCCTAACACCCTGGTAATTTCCCACACTATGACCTTTACTCTGCCCACAGGCGCCCCAGCCAATAGCCTCATCCGTCTTGAGTTTGATACCTCGAAGTGGACGAATCCAGGGAAACTATGTTCCGGCTGTACAGTTGCAGGCCTGGCAGCCCTGTACAGTGATGATAACGTCACTTGTGAGTTGGTGGGGCAAAGAGCGGAGGTGAGGTATTACGCTGCAGTTCCTGCGTTTTCGACTATTTCCATATCCATATACGGACTAGTCCCTCCAAGGGAGCCTGCAACCCTCCCCTTCCTAGTCTCCCTCTCCACCCTACTCCCCACCTACGGCCTTATCGCCCAAGCCTCCAGTCTAAGCGGCAGCACAGTGACCATCACCCCAGTCCCAGGCCTGCCAGGCCGTCCAATCTGGCTGTCTACAAAGGTATTCCCTCCTACTGTCAGGACTACCGAGGCTTATCTATATCTCCGATTTAGCCTGCCGCATGCCTTGCCCGCCTGCGGAGAAATCGCTATATTCAGTCCTGTGACTCTTACTCGACAGGGAAACTACCCGAATTACTACTGCTATACGTCCCCTATACCCCAGAGCAGCTGCAATGTGGTTGGAAATGCAGTCTATTTGACGCTTTCCCGGGACTTGCAGGGTAGTGGGGAATTGGAACTGTTCCTTGAGGAGTTCGTTACTAACCCTGTGAATATGGCTCCGTTAAGGGAGGGATTCAGGCTAAAAGCCTCTTTCGGAGGACAAATCACTGATATGGACACAGTGTCTAGTAGTCAAATTTACAGGCCTACGCCCATTCTAACGACTCTAATTGTCGGATCAGCGCTGAGCCCTATCAGTTTTACCACCAATACAGCCGCTGATGCAGCTACATACACCCTGGATTTCCATGATTTAGCTGATTTTGCTGTAAATGATGAATTTTGGATAATGTTTCCTCAAGAATATGACAACTTCCTAGGAAATGTCCAGGCAATATCCCCAAATGAGTACTTTATCGACTGCAGTTGTCCCCGATTAGCTGTAACAACGTGTCAAGTGGACCGCAGAACTGTTATTGTAAAGGGAAACACCGCAGTTCCTGCAAGGACCAGGGTAGTAATCACAATAAAAGGAGTGCGGAATGTATATGAATCCAATACGTTTCAGTTTAAAGTGTACCATGTGAGTGCGAAGGGGGAGTTTGTGTCTGTTAATCAAAAGTTTGGATTTATAAGGATTGAGAGGGCAGTTGAGTCTGATTTAGAGGTAAAAGGAGTGATTTTGAGTGAAAATAGGCTTTTTAGGGAGGCGGACTATGTGTTTTCGGTCAGTTTTAAGGGGAAATTGGATGGGTTTTGTAGGTTGCAGGTGGAATTTCCTGTGGAATTCAGTTTGATGCAGGAGAAATATGAGTGTAATGCGACTTTGAGGAATATTACTAGTGCAAACAGTACAGAAATAGCCTGGAATTCTGCTCCTTTCTGCGAAAATAGTGATAATTTCATATCTTTCCCCGCTCCTTCCTCTCCAATTACCATCACAAAGGACCATTTAATCACATTATCAGTGCAAAAAGTGGCTAATCCTCAATTCTGCCTCAGTAAATCTCCAAATAACACTACTTTCTGGTCCAATAAGTTCAACTTCTTCCTCCATCAGTCCCAATCCTACACAGTCCGCAGCTACACCAACACCAATCAAGTCTATGTTCCCTTCAAAGACACCTACAAATCCTTCACTGTCAATAACTACGACCCTGTGACCAAGAATAACAGAATTATCGTGCGGGCTGGGACTCAGAGTGGGGAAATAGGCTTATATACTGCAGGGGAAGGGAGGGTTTTGACAGCGAAAGAAGTGGTGTTTCGGGCTGTTACATATAGAGACACGTTAGAGGAGGGAAAGCTGAGATATACGAGTGGAAGGGATAAGTGGGTGATGCGACAGGGCGGGCTTTCAATGCAGTTTCGAGTGGCGGCCGCTTTAAACACTGCCGAGGGCTTTTACTACATTGACTGGCTCCTAAATGAGACAGTCCCTACAGGCGGAAGCGAGTGCTACCGCCCGCCAGTGCGCACCTTAGTGGAAGTAGTGAGCAAACAGGCAGCCCTCCTTTCCATTGCCCCTGTCCCCAGCCTCCCCACAGGTTCCTCCAGTCCTCCAATCCAAATCTCCACTCCCAACCCCCCTCACACAGACGTACAAGTGACTATTTCCCTCTCTCCTCCCAGTCCTCTCATTACCCTAACTCCCTCAATTCTAGGCTTTTCCACTGATGTAAACACTCAATACTTCCAAGTGCAGGTAGCGGGGAACTACGACCTTTCCCAGGGCTCTGTGTTCACTCTGTGGTTTGCACTGTCGGGAGTGGATGCATTCGCTTATTACATCGTTCCGTCGATTCAGGTACAAATATACACTCCGAATTGGGGGGTTATTGGGCCTGGGACTGTTTTGAGCTGGAGTATTGGGAATATTACGAAGACTTCCTGCTTTATTTCCCCCATAACAGACCAAATTGGCGTAGTTTATTACCATTTAGCGGTGAAAGGCAGGCCTGTACCTGCCTTTGCGACTCTAAAGGATATGGTTAGTGGGAATACGCCTGAAAACGAGGCATATCCTTACCCTGAAATAGGAGAAACGTGGGAAAATTTCCAATATCGTCTCTATAAGGACCATTTACAGACCCAAGCTGTGGGCTTTTTACCTATCTACAGCCTCAATAACAGCCAAATTGTGTCTTTTAACTGGCTCTGGGCCTCCACTGAGTACCAAATTGCAGGCTATTTGGACAATCTGAGCCCCGAAATGCCCTCCAAAGCGCACATTGAGTACTTTTCTACAGCTAAAATGGCCCCTAGTCAGCCTTTTACCCTGTCTTTCCAAGGACTTCTATATGCAGCTTTCAATATTACAGTGCAGAAGTGCACAGCTGCGGCCTTGGGCGTGCCTTTTCAAAGAATACAGGGATTCGCCTACTCTACTCATAGAGATAATAGCGGATTTGAGGATTTGAATGCGGTTTTGTATACGGAATTCACGTATATATTGCTAGAAAGCAGATTTAGTGACTTAATAGAGCCTGCAGACCGGATATTCCTCTCCGACACTGAAATACAGACTTTACAAAGCAACTTCGCCCTCCATCGCCTCTCAAACCCCCTCATTTCCCTCACCAAACAGGCAGAATTGCCTACTAGGTCCACTCCCACCTGGCTACTCCCCCTCTCTCCCGGGAACTCCACTTCCCACTCCCTAACCCTATACACAAAGGTCGGAACTGCAGGGAAAACCTGCTGTGTGGCAGTTCCTGAGTGTGCAGTTCCCCCCTCGCCTGAGCAGGTGCTGCTAGGACTCAGTGCTGCGAATTCCCCTGTGTCTGCTGCTTGTGTGCCTACTGATTTGACAGGGAAGGGGAACTTTGTGGACTTGGGAGGTCTGCAGAGCCGGACTTCCTACTGCGGGTACTGTGTGGCTGCTGACGATTACCCACTTTGGCGGACTTTGAGTAGAGTGCAGGGACCGCTGGTCCTTACTACACTCAGGGAAGGGATTGGAATGGGGGACTGGGGGCGCAATTTGAGTGCACTGGTTTTGATGCTAATGATACTCACTTTTTAGACTAATAGTAGCATCGCAGAATTTAAATTCGCATATAAAGTCGCTATTTTCGTCTAGTGATGTATATACTCGCTGCATCTTTATATATAATTGCCTGGAGGGTGGATATGTAGTGGGACTTTGGAGGACTACTTGCTGTCGCACATATGTAATAAAGTGCCTAAGCACAGGACTTTTATATCGGAATTAGCGATGTATAGCCAGCGAATAGCCTAGAAAGGTGCTAAATAAACTTTTTCCTATACCGCTGGACTACCATTCCCATTCTCTCCATCTCATCCGCAATTCCCTCTAATTCAATCGTATCAAAGGAGAAAAGTTCCCTTTCCCTATAAATACAGCGAAGCCAGCCTCTCTGGAAGGTGGGATTCCCAAGTGTCTCATACATAGGACGTCCCAGAACAGATAGAACTGGCTGAGAGCTGTTTCGGCTGGACTTCTAGAACTCGTCTTGGTGTTCGGGCAATATGGGCGCGAAGGACATTAAACGACGGTTACAGAAGCTAGCTATACGCTTTCTATTGGTAGGGACAGTGCAGTCACCTGTCCCCCGGCTTCCTAGTCCTTCAGAGTCCAGATTGCACCTATTTCCACCAAGGCAGTTCCTCTCCCTCAAGGGAGTTTCTCTGACTGCACAGATAGCGGAATGCCTGGTATGTAGGCTTTCCGCTAGGCTTCTAGAATGCCACTTCCTATGTAAGTCCCTGTGCAGGCAATGGCATTTTCCCCCTCCGTCTTTCCCCTTTCCGCAGTCTACCAAGGCCTGGCTCCTGCCGGCGCGGCCGCCCTGCACCTCTACGACAACTCCCAGGCTTGCGGCCTGCTGCATTGAAGAAATCCAGCGACCAACCCGAAACCGACTGATTTGCCTGGACACGAAACTGTGAGGATTTGACGTGCCCCGCAGCCTACGTACGCCCAGGACAGGGGAGACCTCAAGTCCTTCGAAAGACCTAATCCCGGAGGGTTGGAAGAGCGCTGGAAATAGGCGTTCCCCCTCGGAACTATGGGCGGTTACTACTTCTTCTCTCCACACGTGTCTAAAGACCTAGCTAGCGGCTGGGCAAAAGGGCCTTTCCCAGCCCCATTTAAGCCCCGGCCCGGGCGTTGCAATAATAATGGTGCTCAGACTGGCTCTGCTGGCCTGCACTCTACTCTCATTGTGCAGCGCCGACTTGACCTTTGGTATGACCAACACCCTGCTTGACCCTAACCGCATCACTTGGTGGCGTACGAAGTGGGCGTCCGCGCCCATTCTTCTCTCGACGAACAACAAGTCCAAGGGAAGCCAAGTGACTTTCTACTTCTCCCCCACCACGGCCATGACCAACGGCGTTTTCGAAGCGACGTTCCCATCGGGCTTCACTCTAACCGCGACTTCGGGAGACCAGATAGTGTCGGGCTTGACAGTTCAAAAGAGCGGTCAGACCTATGTGGCCGGCCAAGACTATGCGGTCACCATCATTGGCGTGACGAACCCAGGGACGTCTGCGGGCTATGGCCCCTTCGCGCTGCGGACTCGCTACTACTCCGGAGGGCAGCAAGTGGACGTGAATCTCACCTTTGGGAACGTCTTTATATATGGTGACGCAGGCACTCTCGGAACCTTCACAGTGTCCGTAGTAGGCGCGGCCTCCACAGGAACCATCATAAATCGCAGCGGAAACTCTCTTTCCTTCAAGTTCGCCATCGCAGTAAGTCTATGGAAATACGACACCTTCGTCATCACGACGGACTATCGCTGGACGATCGCTTCGGGCGCGACTTGCAGTTCTGCGGACTACGCAGGCCGCTGGAACAACTTCAACGGCACCAACGTGGCGAACCCGCATTCGCTCCAATGCGTGATTACGCCGCAGACCGCTGGAAACGGACAGACGGTATATATATATGGTCTGGCGGTGGATGGGATTGACGTGACTGAGACGACGGATAACCTGTATGTGGACTTGAGAGTGACTTCGGTGACTAGTCCGAACTCGGTTTACACTGGAAATCCATATAGTTGGAAAGTGTCGACGACGCGTTTCGGGACTACTACTAACCTGGAAACAGCCGATTATACCCTGGGCCCTGCAGTGACTAGCGACTCTATTACAGTTGCTACTTGGGTGCCTACTTGGGGCGCACCTGCCTCCAGTCTTCGGAATGGACAGGCAGCATTCATGGATCTGACTTTCACCCTCACTAACGCCATTCCGTATAGCACAACAACGCTCTTTAATGGATATATCACTGTGACAGTGAGTGAGTCCTTGGCAAACGATGCTAACTGGATGACCACCAATTGCTACCTGGTGACCTATCTGGGTCGAGCAGTGGACTGCACATTGTCGAGCAGCACTATAACGATATCTGGGCTGATGTCTGTGGCCGCAGGAACTCAAATCAAACTCAGAAGTGTGGTGACGATCAATTCTGTAGCGGCAGCAACGGCCCAAATAACCTCAATCCAAAGCTTCCAAGGCGTTTCAGGCAGTCCCACAACTGCTGGGTACCCTATAGACGTGGGCTCTAGTCTCGGAGCTTTTACTGTGGCCTCCGATAGCAACTATAAGTCAGCCACTCTCACTATAACACAGCACAAGTATGCTACTGCTCTTGCGATAACGACAGCTGGAGGGTCTATTGCCGTTCCTGGAGGTTCGACCACACCCACTCCAGAAGATATCAACCTGCAGTTTATTATATCTTCAACAGACACGACTGCATTCACCTCCAGCACGCAATTCACCATTAGCTGTCCTTTCACCTCAGCAGTGGATGACTTTAGCTTTGCTGTGCCTGCGCCGGGCTGGGGGTTCTCCAGTGACACGGTCTCAACTGCATTCGGTTACGGAGCGGGTTTTAATGTGGCCTATTCGAGTAGTCCAGGGCTGCCCACTGGAGCGACATCCCCGATCTTTTCGGCCGGAACGAGTGGTACAAGTCTGGGAAGCATCACTTTCTCTGGAAATATCATTGGCACTTCAGGCTCGTGGAGCACAAAGCACCATTTATTAGTGAGTACTGCGTCCGGAACCACTTATATCCAAAACCCACGCATTGTCACTAACTACGCCACGGCGTATGAGTGCAGACTCGCCATCGCCACGAGCACTCAGCCCACCCAAACTGCATTCACTCGCTTTCTGATCACCGTTCAGCCCTGGAATGATGCCACCTTTACCGTTCCCTGCACAGACTTAGTAGCAGGAGTCCCTGGTATGTTCGGCATTCGGGCCAATCTGCCGCTGCTGCCCTCCAGCTCCAGTCAGAACTACTACGTGGAAGTGGAGTTTGGCATCATAACTCTGGCTTCCAATTCCGGTTTGGCGCCTCAATCGATCACTGCCGCTTTAGCGACTTCGAGAATTCATGATCCTCTGGCTAACGCGGTGGATTATCCTTTCGACAAATCAGGCTCGGTTCCCTCTTCATGCAAAATGTACGCAAGCAGCTCGACGACTACTTTCGCACTTGGAGGTTTTGGATCACTCACACCCACAAATGTAGCTGCAAATACACTTTATTTCTACTTGCCACTAGGAGTTGCAACGACTGGGGCTCATTCTGCCACTATTCGCAGTGTTTACTACCTGACTTCCGACCCAAGATATTCCTTCGTTACGCATTCGGGTTCATCCTCCGTGAGTATCTCAGCTGTGCAAGCAGCAAATTGGGGAGCAATTTCTCCTGTATCCAGCAGCAATGCAGGAACTAACGGTAATGCGCATACTGGACTGACCTTGGAAATCTTTAAAAGTGATATTGTGGTTGGCTCCGAGACGTACAACTACTTCATTTTCCCTGTCGGAGTGACTTTCCCTGGAACTCGGGCTGTGAAGAATATCGTGGCAGGTGTAACTTTCGGAAAGGCATTTTGGTTCTCCTCCACTCTACCTACCTTTGCATTCCCCGGAGTCCTCTTTAGCAATAGTGTTTCTGGTGTCACAACTACGTCATTTGCAACATCAGCAACATCACCAGTCACTGGAACGATGCAAATAACAGGATTTTCGCTACCGCTTGGAGTTTCAGCGGCTCAAAATATTTATGCAGCCTCGGGGATTACTACTGGTGGGAGTGTATGCCGGGCATATGGAAGCCTCAGTTTCACGTATAACGCAGGCGCAATTAACGTGATCAGCATTTCTCCCAACACAGTGAAGGTCCGTCAGCCAGATGGAATAAACATTTCCCATACTGTGAGTTTCTCAACGACTCACCTCATACCGAAAAACGGTAGCGTTGTGATGACCATTGACTTTTCGAACTGGGGCCACCCCGGCCTGGGCCCACTGTGCACAGGTTGCACAGTCACTGGCTTTACAGCCTCCTCGACTAATAGTCTCCTTTGCGACCTGACCTCGACAGCTGCCACAGTGAGTGGCTTTGCTGAAGTATCAGCTGCTACAACACTTACTATCAAGGTGTTCGGCATCCTGGCACCTTCCACATCCTCCACAACAGCGATTCCGTTTACCACATCTATTGTATCCAAAACGGTAGCCGGACTCACTATAGACTCTGTGACAGGTCCCTTACTATCCGGAGTGACCGTAACCGCCGGCTCCAGCCAAGGAAGTCCCACTTGGATCGCAAGAACTACTTACCCGAACACTGTAGGACTCACCTATGTGGACCTGTACTTGAAGTTCAGCATGCCGCATGCCTTGCCTGCATGCGGAGTTATTGCTATCACCAGTCCCCTGCAAATCAAGCAATCGGCAGATGTCAAGAACTCGTGCTTCTTCTCCCCGCTCCTGTACTCTGCCTGCACAGTGAACGGCAGCACTATCAGTCTGTCATTGGCTCAGAACTATGCAGCGGGCACAGCGCTGGAACTTTACCTGGACGCAATGGTGGATAACCCGACGACCACTGCAGCCACTACTACCGGATTTATGCTAAGTGCGTCATGGGGCGCCACAGTAACTGATTTCGACGCGACTGGGACGGCCCAAAGCACACAGACGTATACAGCCACTGCAGCCCCAACGGCTACTTTGGCAGGAATGACCACAAATTCTCTCACTTTCAGTCCTAAGACCGCAGGAGAAGTCGCCACATACGTCTTCGATTTCAAGGATACCGCTCCCTATGCAGTGGGTGAACAGTACTGGATCGTGTTCCCTAGTCAATATGACTATTTCCTGGGCGATACCTGGGCGTGGTATATCAATGAGCTGAATGTGTACTACATTGAATGCAGCAGTACGCAGTTAGGTGTTACTATGTGGTGTCAGGTGGATCATAATATTGTGATTGTGAGTGGATCTCAGGCTGTCACAGGCGGCGGAGAAATCATATTGTCCATCAATGGCGTGACTAACCCTGCCGCAGGCCAGACCAACGCCTTCCAAATCTACCACGTGAGTGCCACCGGTGCTTATCTTTCCCTCACGATGACTTACGGAACTGTCACTCCCCTTGCCCCGGCTACCAGCAATATCGCAATTCGCTCCCTTACGATGACTGATAACCGCCTCTTTAAGTCTTCGGATTACGCGTGGAGGATTTATATCACTGACGCCATGAATACAGACAGCCAGCTGCAATTGCTCTACCCTAAGGAATACGACTTGAACAAGTTTGACCGCAAGGACAGTTACAACTGCGCTACGACCTGGCAGAACTTTGATACAACTGCGACAATCAAGACCCAGCAGAATTGGAACGCTGGGACTTCTTGCGCTAATACTGGAAACCTTGTAGTCCTGGCGCCCCCTACCACTGCCATTACTTTCACGGCCAACCACCTCATCCGATTCAGTCTAACCGCCGTCGCTACTCCACAATACTCCCTCAAGCGAGAATCGCAAGGAATCACCACCGACTTCGACATGACCGACAACGTCCTCTGGCCACTCTGGACCTACTGGGCCAGCAAATTCACTTTCTTCGTATATCGCACTAACGTCGTGAACCTATTCTACAGCTCCCGCAGCTACCCCAACATGCACGCTAGCTATGCCAACTTCTACCAGCAGTACAGACCTTTGGTGGTGAATAGTTATGAGCCTCAGTCCAAGGCGAACCGCATACTGGTCTTTGCGGGCACGCAGACTACGGATTTGTTTTTGACGACTGCTTCGAGGTCTTTGCCGATGGCTGCGAAGAATATCGCTTTCACGCCTGTAACGAACCCCCGCACTCCAGACGGCGGCAAGCTGAAATACACTTCCGTCATCAGCAACTGGATCCTCTTCCAAAGCTTCTACTCCATGCAGTTCCGTGTGGCCGCCGCAGTGGACATGCCCAAGGGACTTTACTACATCGACTGGACCATCAAGGAAGAACAGCAGACCGGAGTACCGGACATCCAATATGACATCCCGCCCAGCACTCTAGTGGAAGTTGCAGCGAAAGTCGCAGGAAAGTACAACTTCGCGATTTCAAGTATACCGGATGTGGCTTTAGGATACTCAAGTGTGCCGGTCAAAGTGACCATCACGAACTCGCCTCATACAGATGTGACGGTGGACATTACAGTGTCAGGCTCGCCTGCGAACATCTCCGTGACTCCCAAAGCGCTGACCTTCGCTCCGGATACGAACGTACTGTACTTCCAAGTGAGTGTGGATAAGAGCTATGATGTGACTTTGGGCTCTGTCGTGACTCTGCTGTATACCGTTAGTGGGACGGACGCATTTGCATTCGCTGTGACTCCTTCGATGAAATTCACGGTCACGCAGCCTAACCCCAATACATCGGGAACTCCGGGGAATATCGTGACTTGGGGTGTCGGCACTCCCACGAAAACCACCTGCCCAGTGTCACCCACTTCCGATCAAATTGGCATCATCTACTACCAGCTCTCTACCAAGGGCACGTTTGTCCCTGACTACGCCACTCTCAAGTCCTCCATCACTTCCCTAGTCAGTCTCAACGGTACCAACACCGACCCCAGCACTCAAGAAGACGTCACTAGTGAGGCTGACCCTCAGTCCGGAGAGACCTGGGTGCAGTTCCAACACCGACTCTTCACCAAGCATATGGAAACCAAGTGGCTGGGCTCCATTTCAATGTACTCAACCACTGGAGCGCAGTCCATCCTTTTCAACTGGCTGTGGGCCGGCATTAGCTATCAAATTGCAGGGTATTTGGATAACTTGGGACCCACTAACAGCACGCCTACGGCACGTATTGAGTACTTCACGACCAGCCCAATGGCTGAAAGCCAGGACTTCGCGGTTAAGTTCCAGGGCCTAGTCGCAGCTTCTTACGATGGCACCATAGCCTACAACATGGCCTGGACCTTCGGAGTGAACCCACTACGTGTGGGCAATGCCACATACGGCACAGTGATAAGCCGTCGTCTCCAAAGCATCCTCACCGTCGCCTACACGACTTTCACCTACACGCTACTGGTCAACCGCTTCAGTGAGTCTCCAGACCCCTCCCAGCAAGTGCAAGTGTCGGGCACTGCCTATACTACGCTGGCTAAGAAGTTCCTGTCTGACGGGATCACCAACACTTTGAACTCAATTACGCCGCTAGCAGTGCATACACGCACTACCCCCACTTGGATAGCTTCGCCCACTAGCGGTGGGGCGACACTGGACTCTGTGAAGGTGCTGCTGCGCGCTAATGTCGCAGGCCTGTCCTGCTGCGTGGCTCTCTCAGGCACCACTATCGCGCCTACCTCTGAACAAGTTGTGCTTGGGCTGGACTTCGCTAACGTCCAAGCCAGCAATCTGTGCATCACCAACGACCTGACCACCAGCAACAACGAAGTGAAGATCACCAACCTGCAGTCCTCGACTTCCTACTACGTCTACTGCACAGCTGTGGACACTTATCCACTCTGGCCCACTCATATGGCCTTCACTGCGAACAACCCTATGGTCCCTGTGGCCATTACGACGCTCACCCAGACCAATACTACCATCTCAGGAGCGAGTTACTTGGGAGGACTGCTGGCGCTACTTGCACTCCTTCTCCATTAACATAGCCTCTCCTAGGATGGAGTTTTTGCATGGGGAACAGGTTATGCGGCGCGTGCGACTGCAGCAAGGCAGAAAAAGCGCAGGAGCTGGATTTGAAGGACGTGAGAGCCACACAGCCCTTCATGACTGAGCGAATGACCACCGCCTCCTCTGTCGTTCTCACAGGAGACAAACGGCCGGCTAATGTGTTCCTGCAATCGGAGGCCAAGGTCCGGCGTCTGCAAGCGCGCTGGAAAGGACACCAGCTGAGGAAGCAGTTTGAGCACCTGCGCCGCAGGGAACTGCCCAGCTTTCCTTACTTCTCTGCACAGGAAGTCAGGGAAACTTTGAGTGCGAAGCCGGTGCAGGGACACTCCTCCCACCAACACACCTACCAAGACGGAGGAGTTTATGCAGGCCAGTGGCTGGGCGGCTTCCGCCACGGCCAAGGCTGCATGCGCTGGGCAGACGGCGCCCAGTACGAAGGCTCCTGGGCCTACGGCAGACCTTGGGGCCAGGGAGAGTTCAGGTGGACCGGGGGAGAACGCTTTGTGGGGAAATGGCGACGATTAGAGGGGGCTGATGACGGGTATTGTAAGGCCTAAACAGCCTGGCTTGCACTTCGACAGAGCAAAGCAGCGGAAGAAGCAGAAGCCTATCTGAGTGACTTCCGAGTGAGACTGGATGGCATGGCAGCTGTGCTGCAGCGACTCAAAGCCGCTGTCGCACGAGGACTGCAGCCAGTGGGCGAGGGCAGAACACAGGCCTGCAAGACCTTCCCTAACGGCGTGCTGTACGAAGGTGAATTGCTGCAAGACCGTCGAGACGGCAGAGGCACGGCTAGATGGCCGAATGCAGACTTATACGAGGGAGACTGGAAAGCGGACTTACAACATGGATTCGGACATAACAAGTGGAAGCCGCTTTCGGAGTACTTCGGACAGTACAAGGCCGGGCTCAAACATGGGATTGGCGAGTATGTGTGGGAGGACGGGTCGAGATATATAGGGGAGTGGAGGGAGGACCGGATGGCGGGCGTGGGGCGCTATGAGTGGCCAGACGGCAGAATTCACTTGGGACAATGGAGCGCTGGGGTGCTGGAAGGATGGGGGGAATTGAAGAGTAGCGATAAGCGCTTTGTGGGCCGCTGGCACACAGGCAGGAAGCAAGGACTGGGCACGACCTACCACGCTAACGGCCGCATCTCGACAGACCGCTGGGCACAAGGTCGCCCCGTATGTGACTAAACCATGGGAACTCCCACTGTAGCCACTGCCACTCCGCTTCACTCATGTCTTCCGCTTGTACTAGGTCTTCGCTTAGCTCTTCGGGGTGGTCTGATTTCAGTTTCCAGGTAAGGAACTGTATAGTCAATTTGTACAGAGGGGTCACTACCAAATGCTGAGCGGCAGTTATCAGCTCCAGCAGCCGATCTGAATCCAAAGCCTCCAGAAAGGCGCAGTCCCATGTGTCTGCCACGTCCTCGGGCCAGTCAGCGCCCCGCATAGGTTCGTAGGCAGCGTAAAGGTGGTGTTCGCAGTACTTCTTCAGTTCTTGCAGTGCCCAGGAAGTCACTTCCAACGCATACAGGTCCACTGAGTCCTCAGTTTCCAATCCCGCAGCGAAGCCACTCAGATTGCGTAGACCACTGGGAAAGAGGAACTCTTCCCCTTCGTGACTCACCAACCGCACCTGCATTAAATCCACTCCTGCCACTAGCTACACCTCTACTGCTCCATGGTTTCAGCCTAGTGAATAGGACCTAGCGAGTGTTAAGAGACTCAGTCTCCTTGCCGAACGTGAAGACGGGAGTCGCCTGAATCGATAGGTAGCCGGTCATGATGGAGAGAGTTGCATCAGAAAGGTCCACACCTTCGTAGGTAGGCAGTGTAATGCCCTGGCCGAATATGCTGAGGAAAGCGCTGGGCAGGACACCCTGCACCAGCAAGTTGAGGAAGGCTTCTAGCGCCTCTCCTGAAGGCCGTGGATTTAGCAAGCTGTTGATCACAGTCACACTGCTCACTTCTGTGTGCGTCAGAGTCAGGTTAAGCACCCAGTTCTCCAGGCTCGCCTCTGTATTGAAGGTCGAGGCGATGCTCATTGAAACAGTTCGGTTTTTCTGCACCAATAGGTCGCATTCCATTGTTATGGAGCCAGTGATAGAGCCTGGGGTGCCCTGAGTGAGGGTGAAGGTAGGCGCGGGTGCCACAGCTGCACAGGCAAAGGTACAAGGTTCATCTTCACCATACATGTTCACAAGCCCAGGGAAAGCAGAGTCCAGAACAGTCGTAGTCAGCATATAGCCGATTCCAGGAGTATCCGGTGTGACTTCGCCTGAGAACGCCCCGGAAGACAAACCAGCATATAGTCCTGTATTTAGCGTGTATTCAGTGACAAAGACCTGAATTTCGCCATCGGCGGGGTTGAAGCCTGGGAGTTTTGGAGGCGGTGTGACGAAATTAGTGATGTTTAGGTTGGGGTGCGTCAGGTCAATGAACTGGCCCAGTACACTTAGCTGCACGTAGCTCGAAGACACCACCACAGGGTCTTGAGTGAGTTGGTAGTTGATAGCTAAAGTATCAGTGATGTTGACTGTAGTGCTATACTGCCCCAACACCTCGCCTAGGACAGAGTTGAGTGTTGGAGGGCCGTATTGGTTCAGCGCAGCTGTAAGATCGGCAATAAAGTTGTCCTTGAGGACCGAAAGCAGCCAATTCGCGACATTCGCAATCGGACTGTTCGAGATCACAATGTTGATATCGGAGATTTGGAAGTTCATGGCCGAGACAGTCATATGAGGCGCTCCATTTATTTGCCCCAAAACCAGAGTAGCAGACATCAAAAAGTCTTGGATCTCGACACTTCCTTGGCCCGAGTCACCCCCCAAAGGACTTTCGTAGGCCCAAGTAAAGGTCATCTGCCCGGTTAGTCCAGAAGCCTTGATCTCTGCAGAGTTGGGTCCTACGAGGGTCAGGCCTGTGTTTTCGAGGTCCAGGTTGAAGTTGGTGGCGTGCACTTTGGAGACTAGGACAGAGACCTTGAAGAAGCCATTGCCCAGGATTTTGCTGTAGTTGGGCAAAGTGACGTCGCTGAGCTCTGCAAGTAGTTGCGGCAGTAGCGTGTTCTTGAAGTTGTCGAAGGTCTGCTGGCTCAGTCCTACTTCGATTCCGGTAGGCGTGGCCGCCCCGACTAGCGCACACAGCGCCAACAAGCACAGCCTTGTCACCATATTTATGCAACAGCAAGCAACTAGCCTCACTTCGCTGCCGAGATCAAGGTTTCGCGGTCTTCTGTAGCCTCTAGCACCTGGTCAGGTGAAGAATAACTCGCTTTGTCTCGGCGTCTTCACATGTCCATCTGCATGCCATCCGATACATACTGATCACTCAACTCCATAAAGAAGCCCAAGCACTGTTTGAGAATAGCTCACATATTGGTCGGAGGGTTTTCCCATCACAGGACGGGGTAGAACTTTGGTATGAGGAATGGCTTTAGCCACCGGCAAGAGGAAAAGCAGCCTGCGGCAACCATAGAAGCTGCATCTTCGAGGGAACGACTTGTCCTTTCGTAAGCTTCTCGAAGGCGGAACCGAGCAGAACGCAGGCTTTCGCGGCATTGCTTCCAACTATAAGTCAATGGTTATAGGCGAAAATGTCCAGCGAAGAAGAGGAAGTCGAGGCAGTGATGGCCGGGTCCGAAGACGAACCAGAAGAGATTCGACCAACCACTATTCAAGTTACCCAGACGGTAGACAGCTCCCTTGAGGGCGAGTACCTGGAGCCAGAGTGGCAGCCTCCTAAAGCCCAGACTCACGCTCATCGAGACAAAGTCACTACTAGGTACCTTACGAAGTACGAAAGAGCGCGTGTGCTGGGGGCTCGTGCTTTGCAGATTGCGAAGAACGCTCCTTTGCAGGTGGATCCGTGCGGGGAAACGGACGCATTGACGCTTGCGGAGATGGAGCTGCAAGCCGGCAAGTTGCCGTTCATACTACGGAGGTATTTGCCGGATGGTAGCTTCGAAGACTGGCCTGTCAGTCAGTTGGCATTAGAGTAGGTAAAACTGTTATGAGGGGAAGTGTACACTGAGCATTCATCTTGTCGCTGCATATCCATACAAGATGGACAGTCCCGCGTTTGTCAAGGAAGTGCAAAGGTTCATTGCCCTCATCATGACTATCTCCCAGTTGCTACGGACCCAGCACCACGGACTTCAGTTGGGCAGTTCCATGTCATCAGCCTTCCATACTGAGGAAGAAATTGCGAAAACGCCCTCCATCGCCTATGACATTCAGAAGCTAATGACTATACAAGGCAGCAAGGCTCGGCGCTCGGAGAAAATAATGCGGCGAAGAGTTTGTTAGCTTATGCAACGATGCTATGAGTGGAACATCAGCAGGAGATGGAGGCTTATTACCAAGTTTTTACAGACTTTAAGACTTCCACTTCATGGTTAAACGGCATTCAACACGCTGTGGTCTGCTTTACAACAGCTAGTATTCGAACTATCTAATTGTCTGGACTCGCCCACTCCCTCTTGAGCACGCGACATCTTCGGTGCTGACTGGTTTTCTGGCAAAAAGCGCCTTTGAAGACTCAGTATGCAGCTGCTAGAAGGCTTATTCGATGAAGAGAGGCTCATCTCGTGTACACACAGGCAGTAGATACCTTTTCTAGTGGTGTGCTTCTGGTCGACGGCCTTGCTGAACCTTGGAACACGCAAGAGCTATATCTCCAATTAAGTGAAGCGCTGCTCCAGCCCCAAATCCCCAGCTCCACTCGTCTTTATATCAGAGCTTCGTCCTATATGCAGCAATCCCTTTATTTTTGGACCACTTAAGCTCCCTGAGCCTTCTACTGACTCAACATGGAACAGGTATTTCCTTTCAGGCAAAGAAAATTGGAATTACCAGTTTGGTAACTACGCTATTTGGAACTCAAGCTTGGGTCAGAAAGAGTGCGGGGGACCGTTTAGTGGAGTGGGCTCGAGGAGAAATCAGTGATTCTGACTTTCACAGCCAGTTTCACCATCTGAACACTGATGCAAGAACAGAGCGTGAAGCTTTCGTGCTTTTACCTCGGCTGCAAGTCGACATCGTGCCACTTCTAGAGTTAGTATAACCGTTACTTCTGGGGAAGTGTCTCCTCCAAGTACTTAAACGTACATTTGACCCTGAAGCCTAGCCCTCCGAAACCACTCCTTGACAGTACTCAACGAAAAGCCGTGCTTCTGTTGCAGACATCACAGTATGCTGCCGCTTTTCCCCATATCTCTGGCAAATACCTTGAATTATACTGAAATGCGATAAATTTCTCACTTTGATATTGACGATATCAACTTCACCTTAAGTCCATTTCTGCTTTATATCTTGGCTCTCGAAAGATCATATCTGACATTATATGTCTTCAATATTCCAAAAGGCAGAAATAG